>OCLF01000003.1_pt1 | contig 109391 bp, 90 predicted proteins | sample 1502881 | NCBI WGS metagenome assembly OCLF01 (sample SAMN03418267, study PRJEB22391) | human gut metagenome | biome: human-gut; feature: organic feature; material: feces | host: Homo sapiens | place: Tanzania | collected 2013-01
GAAGCAGGTATTGGCAGACGAGAAGAGCCAGAAGTACTTGGAAGGATTCAACGTGCTGAAGGTAATCATCGTACCGAAGAAGATTGTCAACGTCGTATTGAAGAAATAATGATATAGATAGGGATTGATAAATTCCTCTATAGAAATAATAAAACACATCGGGAAGAATCACCAGAAAATCTCCCGATATGTTTTAAAGAATGACGTGAGGAAATAAAGAAAGACTCCCTAAGTTTTTCCTAAAACCTCACGTTATTTTTTCATCTTCTCCGTTTTATGCATTTTTATGCAGGAAATATAATATTAAAAAGTTAGAATAATATGCAAATAGCAATCAGTCAAACAATAAAGAATGAGGTCAAAGACTACTTCTACATTACTTTAGGCCTCTTGATTTACACCTTTGGATGGACGATATTCTTGCTTCCATACCAGATAGTAACAGGTGGCGTAACGGGTATTGCTGCTGTCATCTACTATGGCACGGGGATACCTATCTATTTGTCGTATTTTCTCATCAATGCCGCCTTGCTGCTTGCAGCTCTGAAAATATTAGGATTCAAATTCATGGTGAAAACGATCTATGCCATCATCATGCTATCCGTATTCTTAGCTTTGGCGCAAGACTGGATGATTGGTGAAAATGGAAAGATGGTACAGGTACTGGGAGAGGGACAGGATTTCATGTCACTCATCATCGGCTGTCTGTTTACAGGATTATCACTCGCCGTCGTCTTCCTGCATAATGGTAGTACGGGTGGAACGGACATCATCGCTGCCATCGTCAACAAATATCACAACATCTCGCTGGGACGAGTGCTCATCTTTGTGGATCTCCTCATCGTGGGCAGTTCTTTCTTCGTCTTCAATGCCAAACCAGATTTCACTACGATTGATGCAGTAAGAAAGGTAGTATTCGGTCTCTGTACGATGGTAATAGAGAACCTGGTGCTCGACTATGTGATGAATGCCAAGCGAGAGAGTGTACAATTCATGATATTCAGCAAGAAATATCAAGAGATAGCCAATGCCATCGGTATGCAGATGGATCATGGCGTAACCATTCTTGATGGTCACGGCTGGTACACGGGTGATGAGATGAAAGTGCTCTGTATCTTGGCTAAAAAGAACGAGAGCGTCACCATCTTCCGTATCGTGAAAATCATCGACCCGAATGCCTTTGTCAGTCAGAGTGCCGTCATCGGTGTATATGGCGAGGGATTCGATGAAATGAAAGTGAAAATCAAAGATAAAGACATCAAGCAGTTGAAATAACTGCTTGAATGTAGAGTCTTCAATATAGATTTGATATCAAGTTATTAATATCCATTTGAGAAAATAAAAATTATGAAGATAGTATTTGCAACAAATAATCAGCATAAACTCCAAGAAATCCGTGATATTTTAGGTAGCAACTATGAAGTAGTATCCTTGAAGGAAATAGGATGCGATGTAGATATTCCTGAGACTGGTAACACATTGGAAGAGAATGCTTTACAAAAGGCACAATATATCTACGACCACTATCATATCAGTTGTTTTGCCGATGATACCGGCTTGGAAGTAGAAGCTCTTGATGGTGCCCCTGGTGTACATAGTGCCAGATATGCAGAAGGTACAGATCACGACAGCGAGGCAAATATGGCCAAGTTGTTGAGAGAACTGGCTGGCAAGGAGAATCGTCAGGCCCGTTTCCGCACGGTTATCTGTTATATTGAGAAACAGGATGTATGTCCTTGTGGTTGCACCAGCATCAAGAAAATACACCAGTTTGAGGGTATTGTAAATGGTCGAATCGCCACCGAGAAGCATGGCACAGAAGGTTTCGGCTACGACCCTATCTTCGTACCAGAAGGCTACGACAAGAGTTTTGCAGAACTGGGCGAAGAAATCAAGAATGGTATCAGCCATAGAGCAAGAGCCGTGGCAAAATTGGCAGAGTATCTGAAAAAATAGAAATGATCAACTCGCTTTCGATATTAATCCCTACATATAATAATGTATGCTTTGAGCTTGTAAAAACCTTGCAGGCTCAAGCTGCGTTATTGTCAGACTTCGAGTACGAGATACTGGTAGCAGATGATGGAAGTACAGATTTATCTACCATAACAGCCAATCGCAAAATCAATGAGATAGAGAACTGTCGCTATATCGAAAGAGAAAGAAACGTGGGCAGATCAGCTATCCGCAATTTTTTAGCAAAAGAAGCCAAATACGAATGGTTACTGTTTATTGATAGCGATTTACATATTGACAATACAGATTTCGTAAAAAAATACTCTTCATCCGAAGGAAAGATAATTGTTGGAGGATTGAAAATAGGAGGAAATCCACAAACTTTGGTCAACAATCTGAGATACCAATATGAAAAGGCATGTGAAAAAGACCATGATTATCTCCATAGAATAAAGAATAGAGATAAGGAATTCCGTACTACCAACTTTCTCATATCCAAGACCGTTATTCAAGAATGCCCTTTTGATGAAAATTTCAAGTATTACGGATATGAGGATGTCTTGTTAGGCAAAAGTCTCTCTTCAAAAGGTTATCATATCAGCCACATAGACAATCCTATATTGCTGGACGAATATGAAACCAACTATCAGTTTATCAACAAGACAGAAGAAGCTTGCCGAACACTCTTTCAGTTCAGAAACGAACTGAAAGGTTACTCCAAAATACTTGATTATGCAAGAAAAATAAAAAAACTGCACCTTTATTCAATCTGCCAAAAACTATATCCGCTGCTCAGCCTACCAATAAAAGCTAAGCTTACAGGCAATAAACCCAGCATTTTTTGGTTTAATATATATAAACTATTATATTATATACATCTAGATTAAAATATATAAACATAGCGATATTTAAATATGAGCAAAAAGATATTGACAATCATCCTATTCCTGATAGTTCAGGTAGTAGTATTCCATTCGCAGGCAGCCATTGGAGACTGGAAAGCCTATATGGCATATCATGATGTGCAGGAAATAGAACAAGCTGGAAACCTTGTATTTGTACAGGCTTCCAATGGTCTCTATGTCTATAATAAGAACGACCAGAGCATCCAAACATTCAGTAAAATAGATTATCTCAGCGATTGCAATATTTCTCATATCGCTTACAATAAGAGTACCAAGCGTCTTGTTATTATTTATTCTAATGGAAATATTGACCTCATGAACATCAATAATTATGAGGTTACTAATCTCTCTGAATATTACAATACTTTCATATCCGAAGACAAGACGGTCAATAACATTTATACATACGGCAACTATGCATACCTTAGTACAGGATTTGGCATAGTGAAACTTAATGTTAGCAAAACTGAAATTAGTGATACATACAATCTTGGTTTTAAAGTTGACTGGTGTGAAATTAATGGCAATAAGATTTATGCTTATAGCCAAACTAATGGTAAATACACGGCTTTACTTTCAGATAACTTATCGGATAAAAATAAGTGGAATAAGGAAGGAGGTTACAGCGCAAAGGTTGAAGAAGATAAGAGCGAACTGAAACAGTTAGTTAGCACGTTGAATCCTGGAGGACCAAAGTATAATTACTTTGGCTGCATGCGCTTTACTAATAATCAATTATATACATGCGGAGGTGGTTTCTCTTATATGGAATTTTCAAGACCAGGATGCGCACAGGTATTAAAAAATGATACATGGCAAATCTTCGAAGATAATTTAAGTACAAAAACTGGTTATAGATATATAGATACAGATAATTTAGACATCGACCCATTAGACCCAAACCATGTGTTTGTAGGAGGAAGAACTGGTATCTATGAATTTCAAGATGGTAAGTTTGTAAACAACTATACCATAGATAATACTAACAATATATTGCAAGCAGCAAGCACAGTGAAAGATCCTACCCAATATAAGAATTATGTAATAGTAAACGCCTTAAAATATGACAAGGAAGGTAATCTCTGGGGATTTAACAGTATTAGTCCCTCAACTTCGTTATTTGCCTATACAAAAGACAAAGAATGGGTATCTCATCATAAATCTGAATTTATGTATTCTGAGAATAAATCTCTTGAAAATGTAAACAATATCATAGAAGATAGCCGTCGTCTTCTTTGGTTTGGAAACAATCATTGGGATTTTCCATACCTATATTGTTATCAACCATCTACAGATGCTGCAAAATGTTACAAAAAATTCACGAATCAAGATGGAACAGAAGTATCTGTCGGTTACGTAAGAGCTATTGCAGAAGACAATAAAAACAATATTTGGGTTGGTACTTCAGCAGGTCCTTTAATGCTTGAAGCTTCGCAGATTACGCAAGATTCACCTGTTTTTACACAGGTAAAAGTACCTCGTAACGATGGAACCAACTATGCAGACTACTTATTAAGTGGGGTGGATATTACATGCATAGCAATCGACAAAGCCAATAGAAAATGGTTTGGAACAAGCGGTAATGGTGTATATCTTATCAGTGATGACAACATACAACAGTTACAGCACTTTACTCGTTCCAATAGTCCCTTATTATCAGACGACATTGAATCCATTGCCATTAATACCGAAAGTGGAGAAGTTTATTTTGGTACAAACCTTGGTCTGTGTTCCTATCAAAGCGATGTCAATTCCATCAATGAAGAGATGAACAAAGATAATGTTTGGGCATATCCTAATCCTGTTAAACCTGATTATACTGGACTCATAACCATAATAGGATTGACGAATAAAGCAGACATTAAAATCGTCACATCTAATGGAGTACTTGTCAATAAAGGCACAAGCAATGGTGGAATCTACCAATGGGATGGAAGAGACCTAAAAGGCAAGATGGTAACAAGTGGCATCTATATGGTAAAAACAGCAACCAGCGATGGAAGCAAAGGTACGGTTTGCAAAATAGCAATCATAAGATAATCATGCAGAGAAAAGTTTGGATAGATAATTTAAGAGGATTCTGTATGCTCGCTATTTTACTTGATCATACAGAAATATACTATACAGGAGAAAATGTTATTGACTACAATCTATATGTAGCCAATGTACTCATTGTATTCTTCATTTTATCTGGATATCTCATGTATAAGGCTACTTTCAATATAAAGCATAAATTACATTCCATTTTTAGAACTCTTTTTATTCCATACATCATCTTTACCACAGCTATGTATATTCCTAAGAATATCATTCATAGTAACGGAATTGACTTTGTAGAAATGACAAAAAACATACTGATGGGGCAAGCTTCATGGTTTATTGCGGCCTTGATCATAGCAGAATTGATATTTTCAATAGGAATATGGATAAGCAAGAAAAAAAATATACCATTAGCAATAATGGGAGTGCTCGGTTTCGGCCTATCAATTTACTTATCCTCTAAAAATCAAACTTATTTTTGGCAATTAGACAATGCCCTACAAGCATTACTCTTCCTTTATATAGGATATCTTTACCATCAATATGAATCTATTTTTAATACCATCAACAAGATGCCATATACATTATTATTATTCCTATTATTAATAGGTATAAAAATATATGAATACCACATCCAAATGGATATGTTGATATGGCATATTCATATCACTAATTATCCTATCTTTCTCATTGATAGCATGATTTTTAGCCTAATGGCTATACAATTATTCCAAACTTTACCGCTCATTAAGTGGCTCAGTTGGATAGGAAGGCATTCCATTGTATATTATTTCCTTTGTGGAGGAATACCATTAATAACCAGTAAACTCTTACATTACATAGGATTAAACTATGGCGGGAATTATCTCTATATCTTGCTGGCTTTTTCTTGTGTTTGTATAATAACTACTCTTATCACTTATTTCATTTATAAATATATACCATCAATTACTGGAAAATATGAATAGAATTATAAAATTAAGTCCATGGGCTTTATTGGCAATTATATCATTTATAGTGATATTTGCTTGTTCATTTTATACACATACAAATTATCGGGTATTTGCTTACGACCAAGATATATTTTATGTAATAGGCAGAAATTGGGCAGAAGGTAAACTCCCGTATGTAACAGCATGGGACAGTAAAGGACCTTTTATTTTCTTCTTTAATATGTTAGGCTACCTTATAACTAAGAGTGATATTGGAGTCGTTCTTTTGGAATCTATCAATTTCACATTAGTTTCATGGTGCAGCTATTTTTTCTTAGGCAAATATTGTTCTAAAAAAATATCATTTATATATACCTTGTTTTTCATCGCAAGCCATATAATCATCAATAGTGGTGGAGACCAGGTAGGAGATAGTAATCTATTACTTTCCGTCATTTCCATATTTCTGGTTTATAACTGGAGCAGAAAATATCAAGACGGTATAATAGAGCATCCATGGAAGTACGCTTTTATTTATGGTTTATTCTTTGCATCATGCCTACTTTCTCGCCTAACAAATGCCGTAGCCATTTGCGCAAGTATTCTTGCTATAGTTAGCATATTAGTTTATCATAAAAAATGGAATAACTTAATAAAAAATAGCATAGCCTTTATTGCAGGATGTTGTACTTTTGCACTTCCTTTTATTATTTACTTCAACATACATAACGCATTATCAGACATGTGGTATGCCACATTTCTGTATAATATAGAGTATGCTATGCACTCTCAACCATTTGCAATAACAGAAACACATTTTCCTCTCATATATTTTATCTTCTACAATATATCCATTCTATCAGTTTTATTATCAGCCATTATAGCTATCATCTGTAATGCAAGAAAAAAAACAGCTTATATTTGGGGATTTATAGCAATCTGTACTATAGGTTGGATTATCAAGAGCTATGCAAATGCGAATTATACTATTTCATTTTTACCTATTCTGTTTGTAGCTTTCATTGAGTTATCCACACTATATAAAACAGACAAAAAGAAACTATACCTTGCCGGTATATACATGATAAGTATAGTTATCCTCATAGGAACAGGTAATTATATACGAACAACTCTGTACTACGAATCTATTGCCAGAGAAATGAGAAAAGATGCACAATTTCAAATAGACATGATAAATGACATTCCTAAAGAAGATTCCTTTATTATCTATAATGGATTGCCATATATATTTGCCACCCAAAATATCCGCCCTTATTATCCATATTGGATATGCCAAGATTGGGCCATAGATAACGGAATGTCCTTACGTTCCAAAGTAAGAGATTGTTATGCCAAAGGGGATGTCAAATGGATTATCGCTTATGATTATGAGCACAGCCATATCAAAGACATTTTACTTGACAGATATTCTATTTCGAAAGAAGACAAGAAAAATAAACTTACATTATTCAGATTAAAATGAGTAATCTATACAAACTTTTGAATAGCAATAAGATTCTAAAAACATGGTGTACTATTTATGCCATGTTTTTAGTCATAAATATAGGTATCTCCTTATTCAACAAGGAATATTTACATAGTTCTTGCTTTGCGGATTTGTTTATCAATTATCAAGGAGGTTTTGTACGACGAGGATTACTTGGTGAATTTTTACTATACTGCTATCATAAAAACGTAGATCCATATACAATAGCCATCAGTTTATCATTTATATCTTATGGAGTTATCACTATATATATGTTGTACCAATTCCATAAGAGACAATATAATATAGGACTTCTCTCTATCACATTTCTATTAGGTGGATTTGGCGCAAATGGTTTTGAGTATTATAGAAGAGACTTCATCATCATAGTCATTTTTTTGGCAGTAATGCTTCTTTGGAAGAAAGTAAAACTATGGAAATGGCTTATCATTGGTAATATTCTTTTTGCCTTGACCATCCTATGTTATGAACCATTTATTTTCTTCGGAATACCTTTTGCAGTATTACTCACTCACTTAAAATCCAAAAACTGGTTAAGATCCATCAGTTCTTGGATTCCATCATACATTACTTTTTTTATGACATGTCTCTATTCTGGAGGACAACATGTCTATGATGCAATATGGATGTCGACCAAAGGCTTTTTAGAAGAACCCGGTGTCATGAGTTTTCTTTTGGATAAAAGTACAGATGTCATGCTTTTCCATTTACATATCAACTTTCTAAATGGAGCATCCTCTACACCTTCTTTTTTAGTCAATATAATTGTGATGAGTTGTATGATTTACTTTTGTGTCAATGCTATAGCTATATATAGTCAAGATACAAAAGTTAGACATCAACGCCCACACCTATTGCTTCTTTTAGCATTTAGTATGATCTGTCTGGCACCTATGTTTACAGTACTTTCCATTGATTATGCACGCACATTTACTTATGCAGCCATCAGTTCTTATATCATATTCTTTACACTCAAAGAAGAAGAACTTCTATCAATATTCCCTAAAAAAGCCTATTACATAAGCAATAAGATACTAAGTACTTGCGATAAATATATCAAACCCACCAAAGGGAAAATACTATTCATCATGATGTTCGTCGGATTATCCCAATGCACAGGTATGGGATTTATAGAGTCTGTAAAATCCGGACAAATCGGAACTATCCTACGAATTATCTATCATCATTTCCTCTAAGCTTGTTTAATCAAATGCTTTACTTTCATTTTTAAACTCCAAGGAAGCATTTGGGCAAAAAACTGAATTGTATCAAATATTCTAAAACTGATACTATTTCTTATGCTCTTAAGCAAGGAAGTATTATTATATTGGAACTGCAGGAGAACTTGACAAAGTTCTCCTTTATCTTTCTTGTCATCCACATAAGTTTGTAATTGAACAGGAAGTTTATTTTGCCCAGTTTTTTTTCTGATAATAGCAATAATATGTCCATTATCCATTCTTTTCGTCTCTACAGAAGCAAAACCATCCAATAACTCAGTCACATTGATATGATGATCTTTATTCCAAATATAGAGTTCTCCATTACGTTCATCCACATTATACTGATGGAATCCTTTATATTTCTCCATCTCGGCTTCATTAGGATGATGATTCAGATAAAGAATACCGCCCTCACGCAAAGAAATCAAAGACTCTATGATTCCCTTGACAGGAGCTGAAGAATGATCCAGCGCATTCTGTATGGTAATCAATGAAGCATCATGATTCTGTATAAACGCTGAAAGATATTCAGACATGCCAAACTCTATCTTCGGTAATTGTCTTTTACTTTTCTTTAATATATGATTGAAATGAAAAGCAAGAGGATCAACATAATGTATGTCTAATGGGATAAGTTGACCATTTTTCTCTATTTTATCGCCAATAGCATAACTCATTCCGCAACCCACATCATACACTTTAGGTTGCTCAAAATTCAAGAGAAAATCATTCGCATCAAAACCTTCCAATTCTATCTTTGAACCATAGTTAGCCCATCCCATCATTCCTCGAAATGTATGAGACCATCTATATACATTATTCCAAAATGCTATTTCGTATGATATTCCATCAAGCCACTTTCCAGAGATGACCGTTTGATTACTATTGATTTCCATTCTATCTTGCTTAAAAAGTTTTTAGACTGCAAAGATAACTCTTTTTATTTTTTTACTTAAACAAAATTGCAAAAAAATATCTATATATCAATTATTATTTGTATTTTTGCAACTATGAAGTTGAGTATCATCATACCTGTTTATAAAACCCAAGATACTCTGGACAGATGTTTACAGAGTGTTTTACAGCAATCATTCACCGACTATGAGATTATTCTCGTAGATGATGAATCTCCTGATGACTGCCCCAAACTTTGTGATGAATATGCACAGAAAGATGAAAAAATTAAAGTTTTTCATAAGAAAAATGGAGGTTTGAGTGATGCTCGAAATTTTGGAATAAGACAAGTAAAGGGTGAATATATCTCCTTTATTGATAGTGATGATGCCATTGCCCCCAACACGCTTCAACATATCATGGATGAATTGGCAGCTTATCCACATGTAGATATTCTCGAATATCCTATATTGGAAAAGGTTGGAAACAAACATAAGGAGCATCTGCTCACGTTCGCACCTAAAGTATATCAAAATCCTATTGATTATTGGCTTGCAGAACGCACATATTTGCACACCTACGCTTGCAACAAAGTTTTTAAACGTAATTTATTTGAAAAAGTTTTATTTCCCCAAGGAAAAACTTTTGAGGATGTCCTAACTATACCCAAGCTAATAGGAATAGTTCCCTTCCATAACAATGAATACGTAAAACCTGTTATTCGGATTACCGATAAAGGACAATACTTATATTATTGGAACAGTAACAGCATTACAGCTAAAGCAAAAAGCTACGATTTCCAGTGTTTATACGAAGGACATAATAGAACTTTGTTATATATATTTGAAAAAATAGAAGACAACAAAGATCTAATTATCAAATATCAATATCCCATACAGGAGTTTATGGTTCAAATACTGAATATGCTCTTATATATCTATGAGCTATCAGGCAAATATGAAGATAATCCACCAGTTATCCACTATGTTGAAAAACTTGGTAAAGTGGTGAAAATCAAAGATTTAAAACTCAGATTATTAAACTTATTAGGTTATCATAACTTATGCAGACTCAACAGAATTATACACAGAATTTACAGGCACCGATAGTAAGTTTCATCGTTACTACTTACAATTTGCCTATCGATTATATCAAGGAATGTCTCGACAACATTCTACAACTCTCCCTGAATCCTAAAGAGAGAGAAATTATTCTCATTGACGATGGTAGCGATATCTGTCCTTTGAATGATTTGGCGGAATATCTGCCAAATATCATCTACCTGCGCCAACCTAACCAGGGCGTAAGCGTAGCACGCAACTATGGTATGAAAATCGCTACAGGAAAATATATCCAGTTTATTGATGGTGATGATTATATCCTAAAAGCAGCTTATGAACACTGTCTGGATATCGTGAGATACCATCAACCAGATATCGTCACATTCAATTACTGCAAAAATAATAAGAATATAGAGCCTTCATACGAATTGCCGACACCTGTTACCGGTACAGATTTTCTTAACAATAACAACCTCCATGGTGCTGCATGGTCGTATATTTTCCGCCACAGTATCGTTGGAAGCCTGCAGTTTACTCCAGGTATCGTTTATGGAGAAGATGAGGAATTTACTCCTCAACTCTTTTTGCGTGCAGAAAGGATTTTCAAGATCAATACTGAGGCTTATTTCTATAGAGACAACAAAAATTCGGTAAGCCATCAATATCATAAGGAGAAAATTCAACTGCGTATGGACAATAGCATGGAAGTCCTTTTACATCTTCAGCAACTATTGGACAAGATACCTGTAGCTGAGCGTCAGGCCCTAAACCGCCGTATCGCACAACTCACAATGGACTATCTGTATAACAATATCCGTCTGAACCATTCTTTGATCAGTTTGAATAAATGTATCAAGCAGCTGAGATCACATGGACTATATCCGCTTCCTGACAAGGATTATACCAAGAAATATACGATGTTCAGAAAAGCTATCAGTACCTACGTAGGAAGAATCGGCCTTTTGCTTTTCATTAAGAAATAAACAAGTTTTCTACTTATCATAATAAAAGTGCCCATTTTTTTAATATTTTAGACAAAACTGATAGTTGATCGAAAAAATGAAAATTCTACTTTTAGGCGAATATAGCAATGTTCATGCCACGCTTGCCGAAGGACTTCGCAAGTTGGGGCATCAGGTCACCGTTTTATCCAACGGTGACTTTTGGAAAAATTATCCACGAGATATCAACCTGGTAAGAAAGCCGGGAAAGCTTGGCGGAATGCTTTATTTGGCCAAGTTATTAACAAATGTGCATAAACTACGTGGATATGACATTGTACAACTCATCAATCCAATGTTTTTAGAATTAAAAGCAGAGCGCATCTTCCCTATCTACCGCTATTTACGCCGACATAATAAAAAGATAATACTGGGTGGATTTGGCATGGATTACTATTGGGTAAATGTATGTTGTAAAGATAAACCTCTGAGATACAGCGACTTCAATATCGGTGATGAATTACGGACCAATGCTGATGCGCTGAAAGAAAGAAAAGACTGGCTTGGAACGGAAAAGGAACGTCTCAACAAGATGATAGCGGAAGATTGTGATGGAATCGTAACTGGACTCTATGAATACTGGGCATGTTATCAACCAAGTTTTCCACAGAAAACCACATTTATCCCCTTTCCTATCCATACTTATCCACAATATTCCAACATTTCTGATGACATCCCTAAAAAGATAAAACTATTCATCGGTATCAGCAAAAGCAGAAGCGAATATAAAGGCACAGACATCATGCTCAAGGCTGCACAGGCCATTGCTCAGAAATATCCCGATCAGGTAGAACTTCGTGTGGCGGAAGGTGTACCATTTGCTGAATATGTAGAAATGATGAATGGCAGCGATGCTATCCTTGACCAGCTCTACAGTTATACTCCAAGTATGAATCCGCTGGAAGCCATGGCAAGGGGTATTATCTGCATCGGTGGTGGTGAGCCAGAAAATTACGAGATTATACACGAGGATCATTTACGTCCTATTATCAATGTGCTTCCCTATTACGAAAGCGTATATCAGGCACTGGAACATCTTGTATTGCATCCAGAACTTATTCCTTTGCTCAAGCGGCAAAGTATTGAATACATCAGCAAGCATCACGACTATATCAAGGTTGCTAAAAGATACGAGGCTTTCTATCAGGAAAAGTCATAGTGACTACAAATATAGTACGATTCTTTTTATTGTGTCTATAAAATTAGGAACAAAAAATAAGGAGTGTCTACTGTAATCAGGAAAAGTCACAGAATATTGCCCAAATTATAGTCCTTAGTTTGGGCACTTGTTGCCCACCTCGTGAGCAACGGTTGCTCGTCTCATGTTCACTGGTTCCCCATCACGTGATCCCCGAGGGACCGCTTGAAGGGCATAGCAGGAACTTCTCTATTCCTAATCCTGCTTGTCAATCTTCTATCTTATTCCTAGTTAGTATTTACATACTTCCTAATAGAAATGTCCGTTCAGCGTCGTTGAACGGCGGTTCAAAGACGTTGAATGTCCGTTCAACGTCTTTGAATGGACATTCAACGTCACTGAACGCACATTTTATCTAAGAAAGAATATTTTTTCTTATAGGCAAGATACTTTTTCTATAAGAGATAAAACATCTTTTCAATAAGTCCATATCAATTAAAAAGGCGCAAAAAAAAATGAGCTCTCATCACTATGAGAGCTCAATTTTTGCTTAATTTTCCTAATATATTTTGTATAAGTAAAAGATGATGATAACGTTTCTCAACGTCTGTTTGATTTAACTGATGCAAAGATACTGCCTTTTTCATGTAAGCAGTCGCAAATATCAATTTTTATAGGGTAAAATCTGATTTTACACCTAATTCAAACAGTTTTTGCCACCATTTCACTCTTTTTATCCACCTTTTTATTGTGATTTTACAAATATCCTATATGATTTTACACGTATTTTATGATAAAGAAAGCATTTTCTCAATCGGCTTTACAGCCTCTTTTGCAATACTTTCTTCCACTTCAACAGTAGGCCAACCATATTTCAAGGCATTATAAATCTTCTGGAGTGTATTCATCTTCATATATTCACACTCATTGCAGCTACACCCTACTCCACCTTCACTTACCTCAGGAGGAACAGGATAGAATGTAACCTGAGGACAGTTGCGCTCCAGTTCGTGCAGAATACCAGCCTCTGTAGCGATGATATATTCCTTGATTTCAGGATGCTCCTTGGCATAGTTGAGCATAGTAGCCGTAGAACCCTTCACATCAGCCACAGCCAATACCGGAGCCTTACACTCCAGGTGAGCCATCACCACAGCCTCAGGATGCTCTTTCTTGAGCTTTACGATGGCCTCTACAGAGAATTTCTCATGCACATGGCATCCACCATTCCAGAGGAGCATATTTCTGCCCGTCACGCTGTTGATATAGTTGCCGAGGTTATAATCTGGTCCAAAGATGATTTTTTCGTCCTGTGGGAAGCTGTCAATCACCTTCTTGGCATTACCGCTGGTAACCACACAATCGGTCAGAGCTTTCACGGCAGCAGTCGTATTCACATAACTTACCACCTTGTATCCAGGATGCTCTTCCTTATACTTTTTCAAATCCTCAGCCTTGCAGCTGTCGGCAAGTGAACAACCCGCATTCAGATCAGGACACAAAACCGTCTTGTTAGGACTCAGGAGTTTGCAAGTCTCAGCCATGAAGTGCACACCACACATCACCATCACCTTGGCATCCGTTTCAGCAGCCTTGCGAGCCAAGGCCAAACTGTCGCCCACAAAGTCTGCGATATCCTGGATATCCCCCACCGTATAGTAGTGAGCCAGAATAATAGCATCCTTCTCTTTGCAAAGCTGTCTGATTTCAGCTTTCAAATCCAAGGTCTCGTCAACAGGTTCGTCAACGTATCCTTTTTCAATCCATTCTTTTTTCACCATAACATTAATATTATATTTCTATTTTTAAATTTAAAGAAAAGAATATAGGGATTATGATATGCCGTGGATAAGTGGATAAAAAATGCTCAGAAAGTTTGCATATTTAGTTATCCAAGTCTTTTCCCTACTTATTAAAAACTTATTCTCCTACGTTCTTGTTGGCTCATAATGTTTTAAATGACTTATTAACATTTCCCCAATTCGGTGCAAAGTTAATAAGTTTATATCTTTTTTCGGTCAAAAATCGTGAAAAACTTCCTAAAAACTAAATAATAACCCTGTGGATATCCGCATTTCATAAGTCTGAGACGGGTATGTGTGGATTTCCACAAAGTTATTACAGAGTTATTAAGATGGTTATACATACACTTTTCCACGGATTTGTGGAAAACGGAGAGAAGTCTAAAAACAGATAGTCCCACAGATTTCACTGATTTACACAGATCTATTTGAAACCATGTGTAATTCTGTAATATCTGTGGGACTTTACAGGGTGTAGAGTGTGTGACTTATGACACATCCTCTGTATATTTTTATAGATTATCAGTTACTTTAGCAACTTTTTGATGCGTTCTACAATCATCTCTGGCTCTATATTGTTCAAGCAGGTATAGTCACCTCTCATGCAAGGCTTGTTGCCATAGATGCTGCAAGGACGGCAAGGCAGGTCGATTTGCACGGCATGGAGGATATTCTGATTCCATCCCATAAAGCCTGCGTAAGGATGTGTAGCACCCCAAACGCTGACTACAGGTGTGTGGACCAAGGAAGCCAAGTGCATATTTCCACTATCCATGCTGAGCATGACATCCAGATGGCTCATCAGGTTGAGTTCCTGTGATAAACCGCTGAGTTGTGCAGAAGCATTGATAACTTGTGGATATTTCCCAGCCCACTCATTCATGATAGGAGTTTCGTCTTTTCCGCCTCCGAAAAGATATAAACGGGCTTGTGGATAACTGTGGATAAGTTGCTGGATAACTGTTTCCATCTTTTCCATAGGATAAATCTTTCCTTTGTGCGCAGCAAAAGGAGCGATACCGATCCATGGTGCCACATTTTCCCCAGGTTTGTGGATAATTCCTTCCTGGTCTGTGAATATCTGTTCAGGAAGAGAAGTCAAATCCCCTTTTCCTTCTCCATAGATGGAAGTGAAGTCCAGATCTACAGGATAACCTAAGCGTGCAAAGACATCAGCATAGTTTTGGAAAGAAGTAGGTTGCTGCACAAACTGTTTGTTGTTGGCAGCTATGAGTTTTCTCTTTCCCTTGCGATGCTTGTCGATATGGGCAACTTTAAAGTTATCCAGATTGAATCTCATGCGTAAGTAATCCGAACGAAGAACACTATGCAGGTCGGCAATAGCCGTAAACTGTTTGGCGACGAGGCGTCGGTAGAGAGCATTCAAGCCTTTGATACCTTTATATTCCCCTTTGATGTCAGCCTCCATAAATCCTATGTTGGGTGCAAGATCTGTGAAGAATGGTCTGGCAAAGGGGCGACTGAGTACGGTGATTCTTACGTGAGGATATTGTTTGGCCAAAGAATAGACTACTGGTACAGTCATGGCAACATCTCCCATGGCTGAGAATCTGATGACAAGGATATGCTCAGTTTTCATTCTTTTACTTCTATATATAATAATGTATAGGAAAGAATATGAGAAGAATGAGCTTCAGAGAAGGATTCATCTCATATTCTTTCCGGTTAGGCTTATTTGTGTTGTCTTTGAAAGAAAGACTATTTCTGGTTGTAAAGTACAGGGTTTGTAGAAGGGTCGTTGTACATCTTCATCTGTCGATACACCTTCATGTACTTACGTCCAGCCTCGATATCTTCCAAAAGCTGGTCGATAGCTGTGCTCAGATCCACCTGCTGCTCCAGGAGTACATCAAGTTTAGCCTGGCACTTAGCCTTATGCTCGGCAGAAGCCTCAGGGCGCTCCACCTGCTCCTTCATGTGATAGATTTTGAGGGCAAGGATGCTCAGTCGGTCAACAGCCCATGCAGGACTTTCCGTATTGATGCGCGCATCATCCTGTACCTTCACGTCTTTATATACTTCACGGAAATAAGAGTCGATTTGTTCTACGAGGTCAGTACGGTCCTGATTACTCTTGTCGATGCGGCGCTTCAAGAGCAGCGCTTCAGCAGGGTCTATCTGTGGATCGCGGATGATATCTTCGAAATGCCACTGAACGGTATCTATCCAACATTTCAAGTAAAGTCGGTTCTCAATACTACCCTCTTCAAAAGGGTTATTGATAGGAGTATCAATATTATCTTTCACGTGATAATCGTTAATAGCCTGATTGAAAATCTTATTTGCTTTTTCTGTAAATGCCATATCGCTTTAATTATTAGTTCAACTTGTGCACAAAAGTAACTAAAATATTGCAAATAACCAACTAAAAATCAGAAAAAAGCAGTTTTTCATGCACAAATTAGGGGTATTTGTGCACTGATATGCACTTTTTTCCTTAAAAAGTTTGCTTATATCAAAAAAAAAGTGTTCCTTTGCACTCGAATTTTTAATTAGAAATCGATTTATAAACATTTTAAAAGTTAAAATTATGTCAGAAATTGAAAGCAAAGTAAAGGCAATTATCGTTGATAAACTCGGTGTTGATGAGGCAGAAGTTAAGCCAGAGGCAAGCTTCACAAACGATCTCGGTGCAGATTCTTTGGATACAGTAGAGTTGATTATGGAGTTCGAGAAGGAGTTCTCTATCTCTATCCCAGACGATAAGGCTGAGAAGATTGCTACTGTAGGTGACGCTATCTCTTACATCGAGGAGAACGCTAAGTAATTTAGCAACTAATTTATACTAAATGGAATTAAAGAGAGTTGTTGTAACAGGTCTCGGTGCTGTGACTCCAGTTGGTAATACTCCTGAGGAGACTTGGGAGAGCCTTTTAGCTGGTAAGAGCGGTGCTGCACCTATTACTCATTTCGATACAACCCTTTTCAAGACCAAGTTTGCTTGCGAGGTTAAAAACCTGAACATCAATGATTGGATTGACCGTAAGGAGGCTCGCAAGCTTGACCGTTATACCCAGTTGGCTATGATTGCAGCTATGCAGGGTGTAAAGGATGCTAATATCGATCTTGAGAAGGAAGACTTAAACAATGTTGGTGTTGTATTCGGTGTAGGTATCGGTGGTATCAAGACATTCGAGGATGAGGTGAAGTACTTTGGTACTCACGAGGAGAACGGTCCTAAGTTCAATCCATTCTTCATCCCTAAGATGATTGCAGATATCGCTTCTGGTCAGATTTCAATCCATTTCGGATTCCACGGACCAAACTACACTACTACATCTGCGTGTGCATCTTCAAGCAATGCTTTGGCTGATGCCTTCAACCTGATTCGTTTGGGCAAGGCAAACATCATCGTGAGCGGTGGTGCCGAGGCAGCTATCTGTGCATGTGGTGTAGGCGGTTTCAATGCTATGCACGCATTGTCAACACGTAATGATGACCCTGAGCATGCTTCACGTCCATTCAGCGCAAGCCGTGATGGATTTATCATGGGCGAGGGTGCTGGTTGCTTGATTCTCGAGGAACTTGAGCACGCTAAGGCTCGTGGTGCGAAGATTTATGCTGAGATGGTAGGTGAGGGCGAGAGTGCCGACGCTTATCACATCACAGCATCTCATCCTGAGGGTCTTGGTGCTAAGCTCGTTATGGAGCGTGCACTTGCTGATGCCAATCTGAAGCCAGAGGACATTGACTATATCAATGTTCACGGTACATCTACCCACGTAGGTGATATCTCTGAGGCTAAGGCTATCAAGGCAGTCTTCGGTGATGCAGCTTACAAGCTCAACATCAGTTCTACCAAGTCAATGACTGGTCACCTCCTCGGTGCTGCTGGTGCAGTAGAGGCTATGGCTTGTGTTCTTAGTGTGAAGAACGATATCGTTCCTCCTACTATCAACCACGAAGAGGGTGATAATGATCCTGAGCTCGACTACAACTTGAATTTCACCTTCAACAAAGCTCAGAAGCGTGAGGTTCGTGCTGCATTGAGCAATACATTCGGATTCGGTGGTCACAACTGTTGTGTAGTATTCAAGAAGTATGCTGAATAATTTAATAGATAGAATAAAGCTCTCTTTCCGCAAGGACAAAGAGCTTTATTTTTCTTTGTACCAGATTCTTGGTTTCTATCCTCACAATATCAGTTATTATAAGATGGCGCTGATGCATAAGAGCATTATGCACCGCAATTCCAAGGGAAAGCCTGTCAACAATGAGCGATTGGAATTCTTGGGCGATGCCGTGCTGGATGCTGTTGTGGGCGATATCGTATATCAACATTTCCCTGGAAAGCGTGAGGGATTCCTTACCAATACAAGAAGTAAATTGGTACAGCGTGATACGCTCAATAAATTAGCCCAGGAGATGGGAGTCAACCAACTTGTTTTATCTAACGGACACAGTTCTTCTCATAACAGCTATATGGGAGGAAATGCTTTCGAAGCTTTGGTGGGTGCCATCTATTTGGACCGTGGTTATGATGCCTGCATGAAATTCATGAAGCAGCGCATTCTGGCAAAAATGATTAACATCGATAAGGTGGCTTACAAGGAGGTCAACTTCAAGAGCAAGCTTATCGAATGGAGCCAGAAGAACCGCGTGAACATAGAGTTTGTATTATGCGACCAGAAGAAGGATGGTAATGGAAACCCTATGTTTACTTTCCTGGTGACGATAGAAGGCATAGAGGGTGACAAGGGCACTGGATATTCCAAGAAGGAAAGCCAGCAGGCTGCTTGTAAGCTTACCCTGGAGCGATTGCGCAAGGAACCGCAGTTTATAGATGCTGTATTCTCTGCCAAGGCCAACAGAACCAAGATGGAAGAGGAACCTGTGGAGAATGTTCCTGATACTGAGGTGAAGGATGACTTTATAATCTCTCAGAATACGGAAACTAAAGAACCGGAGAAGCATGAGAATGTCTTCAAGGAAGAGGTTTTCGAGGATAGGGCTGTCAAGAAGGTAAATACTGTCGAGACAACCGATTCACAGGAAGAAGATGAATTTGATTTGAGCGATATTTCCGCACAGCCTAAGATACAGAGCCGTGAGGATATCATCGCTGCCGCCGAAGCCGCTGCATTTGCAGAGGAGTAGGGCAGGAAAGAAGAATATATTGATGAAGCCTCGGATGAAAATGGAAGCATTGTATCCGAGGCTTTATATTACATGTATCTTTGGTGCAGAAATATATAAATGTTATGGAAAAAAGTATTATTTTTATTTTATTATCAATGCTATTGTCATGTACTGGTAATAAAGTCTATGATCACCAGCTGAGTAAGGCTGATAGTATCATGGATATAGCAGACGATTCTGCCCAGATAGCTATAAAAATGCTGGATGCTTTAAAACCTGAATGGTCTAAATTTACTAAAGCTCAAAGAATGCGTTATGATTTACTTTATCATAAGGCAATGAATAAGGCATATATAGATTTTACTTCAGATAGTACTATGCTGGCTGTTGTAGATTATTATGAGCATCATGGAACTGCTAATGAAAGGATGTTGGCATATTACATTTTGGGGTGCGTATATAGGGATATGCATGAGGCACCCATGGCATTGGAATATTATAATAAAGCAACGGAGCAGGCTGATACTGCAGCCCAGGATTGCGATTATGCAACGCTATGTAGAGTGTATAGTCAAATGGGGGTATTGTTTTCACAGCAATATTTACCATATCAAGAGTTATTTTCATTTGAAAAAGCTACCCATTATGCTTATAAAGCTCATGATACTTTAAATGCCATTCGATATTATTATAATAAAACTGATGCTTATACGTATTTAGATAATGAAGATTCTGCTATAATTGTAAATACAAGAGCTGCAGAATTATTTAGAAAGCATGGGTATGATAGAGATGCGGATATTGCTTTTGGATGTAACTATGTTTACTATTTAAAAAGGAATAATATAGATAAAGCTAAGAAAGCTTTTGAAGCGTATAATAGAGTAAATTTTGCAGGAAATCAAAATTATGAAGATTCTTATGCTTTTTTGCTTTATGAGAAAGGTTTGTTTTTTTTACAGACAAACCAGTTAGATTCTGCTTATTGTAAACTCAATGAAAGTTTAAAATTATCAAAATCATTTAATAATAAGGCAATAACTACAAAAACTTTGGCTCAATACTACTTAAAACGTAATAATCCAATCTTGGCAACAAAGTATGCTTTGAAAAGTACTGAATATAATGATTCTGATTTAGTTCGAGTAAGAAAAACACAATTGCATCAGCTACAAGCTATGTATGATTATAGCAGAAACAAAAATTTAGCTATCATTTCTGAGAAGAAAGCTGAAATGAGGACAAATATGATATATATAATCATAATAGGTAGTATTATAATACTATTTATTATCATTTCTCTTTATAAGAGGCAGTTATCTCTCAAGAGTAAAAAGATAATAATAGCGCAGCAATTATATAATGATTGTTTGCATAAACTACAACTATTGCAAGAGGAGAACAAAAAAATAATAGAACATAGAGATGCTGCTGATGCTGAAAAATTAAGAAAAAGCGATGAAGCTATCAATAAATTAAAAAATACAATTAAAGATATTCGTGAAAAATTCTCTACGTCTTTGATGACAGATGTTGATGTTATTTTACAGAATTCTACCATATTTAGAAAAATTCAGTTTATATCATTACATCCTAAAGAACGAATGGAAAAAGAGGATTGGGATGAATTAGAAGAAACTGTAGGTGAACTTATGCCTTATTTTTCCCAAATATTAAAAAATCAATTGACTATCAAAGAATATCGTATTTGTTTATTAATCCGCCTTAAGTTTTCACCTACAATTATTGGTAATATCGTAGGATTATCAAATTCAGGAGTTTCACTTTCCAGAAAAAGAATGTTGGAAAAAGTGTGTGGAAAAGATGGATCGGCTAAAGATTTCGATAAATTTATTCTTTCTTTATCTTAAAAAGGTGATGTAAAATTTTAGTAAAATTAAATATAAGGTATTGATAATAAGTAAGTTATATTTGGTTGTAAAATATGAGTAAATTTTTATTGAGGTATTTTATATGAAGTTTGTGTGGTTATTTGTAATTTTGTACCCAATCAAAATAATTAATAAGATGAATAAATTTAAAATTATGGTCATTGGGGGGGCAATGTTTTTGTGTTCTTTACCAATTATGTCTAAAAAGTACTTTTTATATAGTACTATTATTAATAATGGCAAACATACACAAAATGGTAGCAGAGCTCCTAAACGACCATTGTGTGTTGATTGTACCAATAATGTTCTTACTGTTCCTGAGCAATTATTAGGTTATACTTTAACAGTAACTGATGAAGAAGAAAATGTATTTTCTTGTTTCTTGACAAGTAATGTAATATATTTACCATCAAATATTGTTGGAGAATTAAATATTCTTTTTACAGATGGAAATCAGACCTTTTATGGTATTATTGATGCTGAATAATTATATTTTATAAATCTGAATATAGCTAGGATTTTCCTAGTTTTCAAATACAATATGGCTACATTGTGTAATGTGGACACCCGACGAGGCGGTCAAAATTCCTCCTGTGTAAGAGCTAAATCCTGCACTCTCCCCGAAAAAGAAAAGTTACAAGTAGGGGTGACCCCGAATTGTGTCCATGAAAAAACAAAGGCTTGGTATGTAATGCGAGCTGCTTATGGGCAAGAAATCAAAGCAAAAGAGTATTTGGATGCTAAAGGTTTGGAAACCTTTTTACCAATAATTGATAGAATGCGTTTAGTAAAAGGTAAGCGAGTTCGAAAAAAGGAATCCTTGATTCCTAACTTTTTGTTTGTCCTATCTACAGAGGTTGAGCTACAAAAATATGTTGGAAGTAAAGATCTAAGTTTTTTTCATTATTATTATGTACCTAATATGGATGAAAAAGGACAGCCTATTGGTAAAAATGGTACCAAGCCTCTCATTGTTCCTAATAATCAAATGCAACAGTTTCGTCGTTGGCATGAAATCGAAGATGATAACAAAATGTTTGTAAATGCTGATGAAAAAACTTTTTCTAAAAATGAGTTAGTTCGTATAAATAGAGGGCGATTTGAGGGATTATGCGGTTTTGTTTGTCGATATAAAGGACAAAGCAGAGTTGGTATAAGCATAGAAGGCTTAGGTACAATTGTAACAGCTTTTATTCCAAAACAATTTTTAGAAAAAATCTAAAATGGCACAACAATCTTCTTCTTGGAGTCTTGAAAAAGTTATATTGAAAGTAATCAACAGATATTTTGATGTTTCTCTTATCATGGGCATAATGCTTACAGGTAGTAGAGTAACAAATAAGCATCGTGAGGATTCTGATGTGGATGTCATGCTTATTTCAAAGTTGTCAAATCGGCAAACTATTTCAATGATGAGAGAACGCAATTATACATTTCAGTTTATAATTGTCCCTTTCAATAAGTTACCTTCAATGATAGCGGATGATTATATCTCTGGAAGTTTTGTTTTTCATTCGATGATAAATAAAGGAATAATACTCAAGGATACTTTTGGAATTTTAGCTACCTATAAAGAGAAATTATCTAAAGTGTCAGTGCAACTATCAGAGAGGGTATTGATGCGAACAGTTTATTCCATAAATGAGTCGTGTCGTTATATAGAGTCTCGTCATAAATTGTCTCTAACGTCAGTTATGGGAATCATAAAGAACTTGGAGCAATTGATAATAAAAAAGATGGCAACTTCGGATAAATATGTGGATCAAGAAATGGAAAATTATCCCAAAGAGCATGATGCTATCAGAAATATGTTGTATAACTATTTGAGGTATGGAAAGACAAAACCTTTTGTGTCAGCTGTTCAACAGATGGTTTCAAATATGGGCTGTCCTTCTGTAGAGAATGCTTCCTCTACATTATACCTTCAGAAGTCAGTTTCTTCAAGAGAATGTATGATTCTTATATCAGGTAAAGATAGTATTGATGAGGATATAAGCTTATTCTTTATATCGTTACGAAAGCAGTTGAAAGGAGTAAAAAGTTTTTCTCTTGTTATAGGGAATAATCAATATTTACAAGCTGGTATTTATCTTTCGCTTTATTCAAGTCGTCCCTTTACGAAAGAGGTTTACGATACAATACATCAAGCAATTTATGATTCTTGGCAACAGCATAAATTGCTTGTTATTAGTCCATTCAATACTTTCTTTTTCCAAGTAAACTTATTTGGAGATGGGAGAGCAAAAATATTGGTTTATGACTTTTTTTGTACCTTAACACGGTGTTCGGAAAGGTATAATATGCGGGCAAGAAACATTCTTGTGGCTTATATAATGATGGTTTATTTATTTGAAAAAGAGCCTTCTATTTGGGAAAAATTAGTTATTGATTTGTTTCAATTTTATTTACCTGAAGTAATTGATATAAATGACTCATTGAGTCATAAACTGCTATTACAGAGAAAAAAGCAGGTGATTCAAAGCTATCATGATTTGTATAGATTGAATAAACAGAGAATATTGAGCGCAGTCAAGTTGTCGTATAGGCAAAAGCAATATGGTACGATAAAATTGAAATTTGCAAAAGTGATTGAAACTACATGTGGTGTTTCGGCATATAATTCGAGCATTTGTCTCCATTCTGAGAATAGTGCCCTTCTCAATGTCTGTGATTATGCCTTGTCTTCATTAGGTTTTCTGCCACATGAGAAGTTTGCTATCGTATTTAATACCAGTAAAATGATAAAAGATGGTGATGTTCAGCTCATTTTATCATAGTCAGCAATTAGATAGTAAAGACTGCGGAGCAGCTTGCTTACAGATGATTTGTAGGTATTATGGTCGTTTCTTTGATTTGGAATATCTACGACAAATTTGTGGTGTCAAGAAAGAAGGTATATCGGTTTTTGATTTTATTAAGGCATCTGAGCGATTGAATTTAAGAAGTCTTCCTTTTAAACTTTCTTTTTGGAAATTTAGAAATGAAGTACCTTTGCCGTGTGTTGCGTATTGGAGAAATCATCATTTTGTTGTAGTTTATAAAATTAAAGGTGATAAGATTTATGTTTCTGACCCTCGTGATGGTTTGAGAAAATATAATTTGACAGAGTTTGCTAATGGTTGGTTGAATGAAGAAATCGGTTTCTCTGGAAGAATACGGAAAAGAGGTGTTTGTATTGCGGTGGAGCCTACTTGTGATTTTAAGGTCAATCAAGTGGATACATCTTATAATGGTGTAGGAATATTGTCTGCGTTAAAATTCTTATGGGATTATATTCTTCCTTATAAAGGATGTATCTTGAAAATATTCATTCTGATGTCCGTTATGACGGTTATGAATGTAATCATACCCATTATAACACAGTCTATTATTGATGTCGGAATTCCGACAAGAGATTTTGCATTTATTACTCTAATGTTGGTTTCTAGTATAGTTTTGACATTGAGTACATCATTTGGTTCGTGGTTTAAACAATTAATAAATACGCATTTTGCAGCACGAGTGAAACTATCAATGCAAACCGATTTTATCTACAAGCTATTGAAGTTACCGATGTCTTTCTTTGAGACAAGATTGATGGGGGATGTCATACAACGAAACAATGATTATGACCGTCTTGAATCCTTTATAATGGGAAGTTGCTTTAACTTTGTTATGGCAATATTTCAGGTTTCTGTATTGGGTATAGTCCTGTTTTATTACAATTCTACGATATTTGCAATTTTCTTGATTTGTAATTTTGTGTATTGTGTATGGGTGTTGTTTTTCTGGACGATAAGAAAGAAAATGGACATTAGGTATTTCTCTCATTTGGCAAACAATCAAAGTCAGTGGATAGAAATGCTTTCTAATATTTCGGATATTAAGAGTTATAACTATGCTACTAATAAGAGATGGCAATGGGAAAAAATCCAAATCAAGCTATTTAAAACGAGAATCAAACTGCTGAATGTGGACCAATTGCAGGCTGTAGGTTCTTCTCTTATAACAACAATAGAAAATATGCTCCTAATATATGTTTCAGCTTTAGCTGTAACTCATGGAGAAATGACAATGGGAATGTTAATTGCGATACAATATATATTAGGACAATTGGCGATGCCTATGGAAAGTCTTATCCAATTTATCGTTTCAATTCAATTGACAAATATTAGCTTTATGAGAGTAAAAGAAATTATAGGAAAGAAGACAGAGGACGAATTATATACTAAAAACACGAATAGTGACTTAATGGATTTGACAAATGATATTTCTTTGAAAAATATATATTTTAAATATAGTATCAATGAAGAGTACGTGTTGAAGAACATAACATGTACATTACCAAAAGGTAAATTTATAGCATTGGTTGGAGAAAGTGGTTGTGGAAAATCTACACTATTAAAAATTCTCATAGGATTATACATGCCACAAGGAGGTAAGATAAAGATAGGTAGTACATTATTAAATTCGATTCCTGTTGAAGAATGGAGAAGTAGAATAGGAGTATTGACACAAGATAGTGCTCTTCTTAATGAGACAATACTTGACAATATAGTTTTTGGAAGACAGTATAATTCTGAACAAGTTATAAAAGCAATGGACTTGGCTCATATAAGAAAAGATGTCGAATCTAAACCAATGTCATACGAAACAATGATACAAGAAAACGGCAAGGGAATGAGTGAAGGTCAAAAGCAGAGAATTTTATTCGCACGTGCTATCTATGGCAATCCAGAGTATTTGTTTTTGGATGAGTTGACAAGTTCTTTAGATTCAAAAAATGAACTGTCAGTTTTGCAAGCTGTTAGAGGTATGGAAAAGCAGCCAACGATAATTTTAGTAGCGCATCGTCTTTCTTCTGTAAGAAAGGCAGATTTAATTCTTGTCATGAAAAATGGAGAAATTGTAGAAATGGGAAATCATGAATTGTTGATGAAGAAGCAGAGGTATTATTATAATTTGTTCAAGGAGCAGATTTCTGTGAATACTGTTGATTGAAATGGAAAACTTAAGGAAGATAAAACATACAGAGGAGTTTTATGATGTAGCTCAACGAATGCCTTCTAAGTATTCTAATTACATTATAGGAAGTTTATTGGCATTTGTCGGGTTAATATTTGTATTTGGCTTTTTGGTAGAAGTACCAGATACTTTGATAACGGAAGCAAAAATTATCTCTACGAATCCACCTGTTGTACTTAAGGCGCAAGTGAATGGAAAAATACATTTCCTTCATCCTAAATTAAAATCAAGCTTTGACCAGGGAGAATATTTGGCAGTGATTGAAAATTCTGCAAACTATGAGGATGTTCTTACATTGAAAAAATGGATACAAAAAACAGATATTTGGAAAAACTTTATACCACGAGAATTGTTTTCAAGAAATTTAGTCTTGGGTGATATAAGTAGTTCTTTTTATAGTTTTAAGTCTGCGTATATTAAGTATCAACAATTGATAGGTGAAGATAATACTTTCCGAAATGCAATAAACTATTTAGAAAAAGAAAATGTAGGTTGTAAAAACCTATTGCGAGATAAAAATAAGTTGTTGGCTATATACCAGCGAGAAAAGAATATAAGAACAAAACATCTGACGGAAGATTCTTTGTTGGCAAAAAACGGTTCTATTACAAGTTTAGAAGTAGAGCAGAGTTTATTAAATTCGTTTGCAAATGAGAATCATATTGTAACAATAAACTCTGACATAACACAACTGGAACAAACTGTGTTATTGAATGAAGAAAAAAAATCTCAGCAAAAGTCCAACCTGGAGCAATCAAAGATAGAAATAATCAATACTTTAAATGATGCTCTTAATCAGTTACAGGTTCAAATAAAAAATTGGGAAAAGTTATATGCTATTATTGTACCTCAAAAATGTTCTGTAGAATTAGCCAATATAATACCAGAGGGGGATTTCGTTTCAATAGGAGAGCCTGTTTATAATGTAATATACCAACGTAGCCATTATTATGGTATTACGATGTTACCATCAGAAGGAGCAGGAAAAGTTAAAAACGGAGATTCTGTCTTTATTAAATTAAGTCCATTTCCTTATCAAGATTATGGTGTGTTGAAAGGTACTATTAAGAATGTTTCCCAAAATATAGTAGAAAAATACTATTTGGCCTACATAGATTTACCACAAGATCTACTAAGTGATACCAAGGTGCATTTGAACTTTGCTGAAACAATGTATGGGGAGGCTCAAATTATTACAGGAACAAGAAAACTTATTTTAAAGATATTAAATCAGTTACGAGGGTTGACTTCTCTGAATAGAAATGAGAAGCTATTGGAAGAAAATAATATGCAAAAAGAAAATCAAAATGAAGGTAAATGATATAAAATATAATCAATTTTCTAATTTTACAGAGTTGATTACCACATGTTTGGAAAAGGATTGCTTCGGAAGCGATACCTTTCTAATAAGTCCTAACGGTATCTTGATTGCAATCACCGAAAAGAATGTTTGTTCAAAGAAAACGGTCGTAAGCATAAATGGTCGAATTTATCAAATGTTTCAATTAAATTTAAACATTTGCTTATCATTGATATTGGAACGTTCTCCATTGTTGACACTTTTGTTTTCGGGAGTAATTTGCGTAAGAGATGATTTGGACATTTGTCGAAAAATATATTTGGCAATAAAACCAATTGAAGAGATTTATGGCAAATTGTCAACAGAAAATTTAGATTTTCTTTGGGACAAAATGCTTTCTAATGTAGAAAATAAGGATGAGTTGAGTATTCGATTTGATAGTATAGGTAATGATATTAAGACTTATCATCAGATTATATTACCGATATTATCATTGATGAGCCAGTATTTGAAGAATAATCAAGGGATTGTGCAGTTCTATAAGCATAATTATAATTGTTATGCAGTATATACATTATATATAAAGAAACAAACTCAATATGAAAAATTATTAGAAAAAGTGCAATTGTATCTGTATGAACATTCTCCTGAGTTATATTTACAATCCATTCAAATCCCTTATGTTAGAGTTAAAAATCATTTGGAAATACTGGACTCAGACTTGTATCAAAAGGTTGTTGAGATTGTTGCAGGTATTCAAGAATATATATTGACTTTATGTAATTCAGAAAAGGACAATTCTAATTTAGTTATTACAGAGGTTATATATGCCTATATTTTTATGGCAAAGATATGTTACGAAGATATTTCCTTATTCTATCAAGATAATATCAAGTTGTATAGGAAATATACACATATCTGTATATCTGATAATATGCGATATATAGTCAATAATAATGTCAACGTTATTGTAAAACAAAAACTTCATATTGAGATAGAAACAATGTGTAGAAAAAATTATGGTATGATATACTCCAACTATTTTGAAACATTAAAGAAATGGCAAAACTTGGATGATCATTTGAGGCATTTTGAGTTAGAACAAACTCTTACAGGAGCAAACTTCCTTGCTGCCATTCGAGGAAAAAAGCAACGTTTACTGATTTTTCAAGAAGTAACAAATATGTTGTTTCATACTTTTTTGATAGATAGTTATTATCAAACTTACATTACTTATGTACCACAATTTTTAAGAAATGGAATTTAATCTTGACTTGTTGAAAAAATATGCAGATGAAACGTTTATCTGTTATGAAAAGCATCCTACGGCTGATAGGTATATCTTTGGTTACTATTCAGGAGACTTTAAACCTATTGTCTGGAATGAGATGACAAAGCATTGTCGTGGAATGATTTTGGACGGAATGGGGAAGGTTGTAGAACATCCTTTCATGAAGTTTTGGACTTTTAAGCAGTATTTATCTAAAGATACAATTTTGTTGAATGATAATCAGATTATGAAACTTCCACACGGAAAATTTAAAATCATGGAGAAGATTGATGGTACGATGTGTACGTTATATTGGATTAACAATCAGCCCTATTTAGCAACACAGCGTTCATTTACAAATCCCAAGGCTGTGGAAGCTACAAAGATTCTATATGATAAATACAAGCACGTATTTCAGCGATTTGATCGTAACTATACTTATATATTTGAGGCTGTTTATCCTGAATCGAATGTTTTGATAGATTATGGATCTACTAGAGATTTATTTTTGATAGGTAAGGTTAATAAAAAGACAGGAAAACCTTGTGATATTGAGGATATAGGATTTCCAATGGCAAAAGATTACACAAAGGAATATGGGCACATTATTGATTTTAATGAACTTATATCTTTAAACCTTCCCAATCATGAGGGTTTTGTTATTTATCTTGCGAATGGTAATATGATAAAACTCAAGTTTCCATGGTATCAAGAGGCACATCGTATTCTTGATTCTATATTGAATTATGATAGAAAACTTTATCTGAAAGTAAAAGAATTACGCCAAATTCTCAATGTCCCTGTAATGTCTATATCGCGTAATGACGTATGCAAAGCCTTGCAGAATAAAGATTTTAAATTAAATTCGATTTTGCAAAACGTGCCAAGCTATTTCTATATGATGGGATTTGAAAACTGGCTACAAGATGTTAAAAACAGAATAGTTGAAGATAGTGAAAAAGGTACTAATATAGATTACAATGCTGAATTTTCTAAAGCTATTGAGGTATTTGATATTGATGAAAGAATGAGTACACCAAATATTTATGAGACTTCTGTTATAAATTGGAAAAAACGTTATCTAAAATGAAACACTTGTCCGCTGGTATTGTTGTTTTGTGTAATAGTAGAATTCTTCTTGTTCGTCAAAAGGATGATATAGAAGGGTGTCATTTGTCTATTCCTAAAGGTTTGATAAGAAAGAATGAAAGGCCTATAGATGCTGCTATTAGGGAAACTTATGAAGAAACAGGTCTTGCGATACAAAAGTCTTGTTTGGGTAAGCCATATTTAATGAACATCGAGTCCGTAAATTATTCTCGTCGAATCATATATTATGTTGTTCTGTTATTTGAGGAACCCAGACTATGTTTTTTGGATAAAGAAGAAATATTAGATTGTCGTTTCTATGATTACCAAGATGCTGAGCAGCATCTTCAATTATCTCAATTATCAGTTTTGATACATTTGAATCCTATGGTTTTGTCCAGACGATATATTGAATGGTTAATTTTGAGAGGATATATTTGTAAAGAAGAACATTACGAGGCAAGGATGAGTATCTTGAATTATACTCATCTTTGTAAGCGTGACCAATATTGGGATGAGGTTACGATGTGGTGTCGTGGGTTGATGCTTGATGATAATTATTATATTTTGTTTCGTCCAATGAAGAAATTCTTTGAGAGAAATCAACTTTATCGTTATTTTGTTCCTCATGGGAATATGCATTTTGAGCTATATGAGAAGAAAGATGGTGCATTAGGAATATTGTATTGGTTAGGCAATTATCCTTTTATTGCTACTCGTGGTTCTTTTTCATCCAAACAAGCCATTATCGGAACTTCGTTGTTATATTCGAAATATTCAAAGGAAATTCTGAAAATGAACAGAAGTTATACTTATTTCTTTGAAATCATAACACCTCGTGACAAACATGTTGTTGATTATGAAGAAACAGAAGATTTGTTTTTGATTGGAGCTTATGATAATGATAATCTTTGTGATATATTGCCAGAACATCTATCTAATTTAAATTTTCCAAATGTTAAATACTATAAGCATCATGGACGTATAAAGGATTTGGAACACCAAGACATACCTAACGAAGAAGGATATGTCGCTTATTATGAAGATGGCACACGAGTAAAAATAAAATTCAAAAGTTACAAAGAAAGACATATTAAACTTTTCAATAATATAAAATTTTAAGAAAATGAGAAAAACATTAAAAGAATTAGAATTGTCCATTCCAACTTTGGATGTTCTAACCTGTAAGCAGCTTATGGGTGGTGATGGGTATATAGAAGGAGGTGATGCCTGTGGTGATGTTATTATTTTGGGAGAAATGCCTGATGATAGAGACTTTGAACTTGATCCTGATTTGAGAGACGAAGATTGTGATATTTCTGATAATGATAATGCAGATAACCAAGATACCAATCAATCTACAGATGTTCCTTTGACAGAAGACCAAATGAGCAAGTTACTTTCTGGCTTGCATGGTGATGTTGCTAAAATGCTCAAAGCTGCATTTGACAATGGAAAGGTAGTAATGGGTTGGGGGGAAAATCCGAAAGTGCCTGCTTACTATAATCCTGAAACAGGTCAAATAGTTGTAAGTGATGTAGAAGGTGGAGCACAATTGTTAGAACATGAACTTACTCATTTAGCTCAAGACCAAAATGATATGTTAAGTGGTCCTGATAGTGATATTGGTGATGCAAATAATGAGTTTCAGGCTGGTTTTATGCAGGCATTATTTGATATTGGTGATGGAGAATTTGGCGATAGAGGGTGGATTAATGGAGAACACGATGAGGAATGGATACTAGAACACATGTCGTATGATGAAGATTCTGATCATCTGTCTGTAGATAAAGATTTTTGGAATTGGTTAAATGATAATGATTCTATGAATGATGCCTTGGAAGATTGGTTGGATTATTGGCGTGATATAGATGGTACTCCTGATGTCTATATAGATGGAGCGCAGGATAATTGGAATTATAATTGGGAAGAAATCTTTGATTCCTTGGGAATAGGACATCCTTAAATAATAGAAATACATTATGTAGCAATAGCTTATTCTAATAGCTATTGCTACATGAGAAGATTATTCAACAATAAAGGTTAAGTATATGAGACACTTAATAAAAAAGTTATTACTACTACTTATGTTAGTTTATCCACTAACAGGTGTTGCTCAAACAGAAGTTATTTCAGAAAAGTATAAACTGGAGAAAAAATGTTTGAATAAAGAAATCGTAAAGAATAAGCGATATTCTTATCATCATATAGGTGAGTTTTATAAGTTGAAAGATTTGGAACTTACTAATAAAATAAACCAAAAGTCTGTTGACTTTTCTGTTTTTAGAAATAAGGTTGATGGAATAAAATTCCGTAATGAGGTTTTAAATACAGTAAATAAGCTTCTCTCTCAGCATGAGAAAAAACTCTTATCTGAAAATCAATGCAATTTGTTTTTTGCTTTCTATATAGATGAAAGTTATAAGACTATTATGGTAGAAATTGTCAGTAATAAAGAAGTTGATAATATTCTTACTGTACGAAAAATAGTTAAAATTATAGATAAAATAAAAAAGAAAAGGTTGGAAGGTATTATACCTATACCTAAAGGGAATTATATCAAACTAACAATAGTGAGGAGATATAATGCATAGTTTATAGTTTTGTTCGTGCTCGCTTTTGCGAGTACGAACATTTTCTTCGTTATAAAAATATTGCTAAAAAATAGAATATGAAAAAGTTATTGCTGGTATGTTTTGCTTGTTTCTTTTATTTGTTTTCTTTTGCTCAAAAAGAAAATTCGAAAGATTCAGTTTCTTTTAATATTCCTGTCTATTTGGTTGATGGGGTGGAAGTTCTATCTTTGGATAGCATTTCAAAAGATGATATAGAGTCTGTTGATATAGTAAAAGATCCGAAAATATTGAAGTATTTCTATCCTCGTATGGGTGGTTTAATGCTTATTAAAACAAAATCTCAAAAACAACTTCGCTCTATTATACAGAAGTATAAAGAAGAATTGAAAAAAATAAAAAACATCCAACAAAGAAAGGGGAAATTAGAATAAGATAACTAATGTTATCGTAGAAGATTATATGTTGAGAGTATTAAATTCAGTGTTGTTCTTATTTGGAAGTATTTTTGTTTTTCCTCAAAATGTTTATTATACATTAGAGGAAGCATTAAGTAGAATTGAGAATACAAATGAGTATGTAGAAGAAATGCGAGAGAATTCTATTAGACAACTTGCTCATAAGGCATTTCATTCCCAAGTCTTGCCTCAAATAGGTATTCAAGCCTCTTTGCCAAGTTATGAGAAATCAATAAGTATGATATCACAATACGATGGTTCGTATATTTATCGAAGTAGGACTTATGCAAATTCAGAGTTATCTTTAAGTGTTAGACAATTAGTTCCTTTTACTGGTGGATGGTTAACTTTTAAGTCAAGTCTTTCGCGTTTGGATAATTTGAATAATTCTGCAAAAACATACGCCTATTATTATAATATAGGTAAGATTTCGTATAAGCAGGCTATTGGTGGCTACAATGAATATAAATGGTTGAAAAGAAAAGATGAAGCTGATAAAGTGTTAGAAAACATACAACATCGTCAAAACATAGAAAAAATAAAATATCAAATTGTCGATGCCTTTTTCTCATTGTTGTGTGCACAGAAAAGAATAGAACTTACACAACAAAACTATGAGTTGGCAAAGTTAGTATATAATCGAGCAGAGTCTTTGTACCAGCAAAATAGAATTTCTAAAGCAGATTTATTAGAGGTAGAAGTCGATTTATTTAAAGAGAAAAATGCTATTCAAAATAGAAAGGCATTACAAGATGCCCAAAATAATTTGAAATTAATTTTGCGGTTAAATGATAGTAGAAATTTAATCGTGACTTTTTCTGAAAATGATTTTTCTTCATTTTTTCAAAGTTTTGATAAAGAGAAAATCTTAGAAAATGTTCTAAAATATAATGTGGATTTAGTAAAAAAAAGTGAGAGTTTATCTCAACAGATGATAGTTCAAAAACAAAAAAGTACAATGAGCCCTTCTGTAGAGATAGAAGTCGGAGGAGGAATAAACTCGCAGTTTCAAAATTTTACAGATGCTTATAAAGATAAACTTGAAAGTAGCCTTATTTCATTGTCTATATCTATGCCCATATATGATGGTAAAATATCATCGTTTAAACTGAAAATGGAAAAACTTAGAATGGAGTTACTTGATGATAAATATAAGGCTTCAAAAGAGCGTTATATCCAAAGTATTATGAGTGAATTGGCTTATATTTCACAACTCGCAGGTATTATTTCTAACCAAAGAAAAACTTTGGACTTATTAAAACAAGAGAAGATATTAGTAAAACAGCAGGTTAATATAGGAAGAATAAATTCTGACCAGTATTTGCGAATCAAATCTTCAGAGCTTAAAGCGAATAATGAGTATTTTGCGTATATTCAAGAGTTTTATCTTTTGGCTTTTAAATATCGTTATTTAGCTTTATATGATATTTTGAAAGATAAAGATTTGTAGATATATAGACAAATTTATACTAAAAGGAATAATCTCCCGTTTTAATAATATTACTAATTAAAATCATATCAACTATGCGTAGTATTATATTATTTTTAGTCTGTTTGTTCAGCATATGCCTGAAGGCACAGACAGAGTTTAGAGTGTATCAGAAAGAATCTAAGAAAAGCTGGTATTATATAAGTGCGCCAATCAATGGCACGAAACTTAATGATATTTTGATAACTACTGGAGATGCTGGTTTTTATATCAAGGAGCATGACTTCAATGAACTGTTTCCTGACCACTCTTTTGTAAAGTCCAAGTTGAAGGTGCGGTCTATAGAATGTTTTAGAAAAAAGTATCTTGTGAAGAATATTTTTGTGGGAAAATTCAATGTGGGGAATGTTTGCTTTGTAGGAAATATCTTCGTGCTGGAAAATTCTTATCCGTTTACAGCAAAACTTGATGTGCAGAACCTCTGCAACTTTTCCGACTCTACCAAAAACGTTATCAATCTTAATTTTGCTGAGCAAAAGTTGGCTTTTGTGGATATGAATGCCGTGGATACTACAAAGTTAAGCAAGTTTGACATCCTTTCTGTCTATCCTTCAATTGTAATAAAGGTGCCAATAACTATCCGACAGGATGGAAAAATGTGGAACTTGGAAGGAAACATGAGGCTGTATCTGAGTAATGCAGAGTTGATAGAGTTTTATCCAAGTAAGTATCTGGATGAGTTTTGCAAACAAACGAAGGTGAAACTGAAAGATGTTTATAATGACTATTTGGATAGCTATAAAGCTATCAGATATGATAAGTTAAAGATAGGTACTAAGTACTTTCCTAATCATTTTATTCCTATCATGAAAAATATCTCTATTAAAAACAGTTTTGGCAGTATCAATGGTTCGTTCTTTAAGGGGAATTTTTATATTGACTTGAAGAAAAATAAGCTATATTACGAATAAAATATGCTGCTAATGGAGACTGCGCATTTGCAGAGGAATAAAAGCAGACAATAAAGGCTCTAATGAAAATGAAATAGACAATCATTAGAGCCTTTATTGATATCATTATATTTTTTGCGCAAATAAATCATCCATAGTGATTTGTTTTTGCACGATATCGCTGTGTTTATTCTCCTTTATCCCAAAGGAAGTAATGAATGTAAGGATGAGAGATTTTTTAGTTTTTGTTTCTTCTAAGAATGTACTGATTTTATTTTGCAACTTTTCTTCGTATTCCTTACTAATCTCAAATGGACCATTATAGAATTTAATTTCACAGAGATTGATGGTTTCATCTTTGCGATCTATAAGTAAGTCGATTTGCGCGCTCTTTTCTGTTTTGTTGCTACGCCAGGAACATACTATCGTTTGAACACCCGATATACCGAGGGACTGTTTGATGCTCTCTATATGGTTTAGGCAGAGCATTTCAAATGATAGTCCTATCCATGTATGGTGTATAGGCGTATTTTGTGATGAAGACCAGAAATGAGAGTCTTGGTATTTATTGTGCTTGATGAATTTGAAGTAGAAGAGCGTGTAGAAATCTATCAATTGAAATAGTGTATTTCGTTTCTGACGAGAATCACCGCTCATTCTGGTGCTGGTGGAGAATGGCTCATATAAACGGATGAAACCGCATTGTTCCAACTCCTCTAATACCGTGGAGAAAGCTCCATTGTCAGTAAGACCTGACGATTTCACCAATTCTTGACGTGTCATGCCAATACCCTTGTTGGCAAGAGTAGTAACCACGGCAATATGGTCGGTAGATTTTTTGAATAAGGCACGATATAGTTCGTCGAACTCACCTTTTAATTCTGCATTTTCCGCAAAGAATAGTTGGTCAATGTTTTGTGCCAAGCTCTTCGATTTGTCCATCATGGATAGATAATACGGTATTCCACCCATCACCATATAGCATTCAGCTATTTGTTTTCTGCTATATCCGAAGTGATATGTTTGGAAGTATTCTTCACACTCATGTAGTGTAAATGGTTTAAGAACCAAGTGGTGGGTTAGGCGATTGTGTAATCCTCCACGATTGCGAATTAAGTTGTTGATCATCCAAGAAGTGGCAGAGCCACAAACGATGAGTTTGATATCATTACGTAGTACAGCCCAACTATTCCAAAAGTTTTCCAATGCTGGGATAAAGCCAGATTTGGCAGTATCCATCCAAGGCAATTCATCTATGAAAATGACTTTTTTGCCGTGGGGGAGTGATTCTAAATATTGTTCAAGGCCATAGAATGCCAATAACCAACTCTTGAAAGTTTGAAGAGTTGCAGAGTGAGTATATTTTTGCAGAGCTATGCTAAAGTTGACAAGTTGCTCGCTTTTGCCAACGCCATGCATTCCTGTCATGAAAAAGGCAAAATGATCCTTTACGGCTTTTCTTATGAGAAAAGTCTTTCCCACACGTCTTCTTCCGTAAACGGCGATAAACTCAGATCTTTCAGAGTTTAAATATTTGTTGAGGTCTTCAAGTTCGACTTCTCTTCCTACCAACTCCTGTTCCATATTTGATTCGTTATTTTTTGCGCAAAGATACAAAAAAGTGGGCATTAGCGCAAATTATTCACGGATAATCTGCGCTAACGTATGCAAAAATGTATGTTAGCGCAGATTATCTGTTGAATCTTTTATCGTGTCCGCTTTGGGGTACTGCTATCATTTTTATATTGACTTGAAGAAAAATAAGCTATATTACGAATAAAAAGTGCGAATTCCGAGCCTTAGTCATTCTTCTTTTCTTTTTAAAGTCATATATTTAATATTAAAAATAGTAAAAACTTTCTCTATATGAAAAGTTTAGGTTAATTTTGCAACTCAAAAGATATTAATATCATATATGAGTTTAACAAGTATAGTAAGCAACGTCTTCAAACCTCGCCAAAAGGAGTTGGAGAAGTACCTTTATGATGCAGAACATATGCAGCATAAAGTACTCATGCACCTTATCAATAAGGGCAAAAATACAGAATATGGCGTTAAGCATCTACTAAATACGACTGATAGTTACGAGAAATTCGCAAAAAATGTACCTGTCAATTCCTATGAGGAACTGAAAGGGGATATCGACCGTATGCGCCACGGAGAGCAGGATGTTCTCTGGCCTGGAACCGTGAAATGGTATGCTAAGTCGTCTGGTACTACCAATGACAAGAGTAAGTTTATACCTGTTTCACGAGACGGATTGCATGGCATCCACTATGCCGGTGGCTTTGATGCCGTGGCATATTATCTCCGTAATAATCCGAAAAGTAAACTGTTTGATGGCAAGAGCCTGATTCTCGGCGGCAGCCATTCACCTAATTATAATGTAGAGGGAAGTCTGGTGGGAGACCTGAGTGCCATCCTCATCGAAAATATCAATCCACTTGCCAATCTGGTACGCGTTCCTAAGAAGCAGACTGCTCTTCTGAGCGATTTCGAGGTGAAACGCGACCGCATTGCCCGTGAAACGATGAATAAGAACATAACCAATATCTCGGGTGTTCCAAGTTGGATGCTCAGCGTATTGGTTCGTGTGATGGAACTTTCCGGCAAGAAGCATCTGGAGGAGGTATGGCCTAATCTGGAGGTCTTCTTCCATGGCGGTATCGCTTTTACTCCTTATCGACAGCAGTATGAGCAGCTCATTACTTCTCCTAACATGCATTATATGGAAACCTATAATGCCAGCGAAGGATTCTTCGGTTTGCAGGATGATCCGTCAGACCCTTCCATGTCGCTCATGGTGGATTATGATGTCTTCTATGAATTTATCCCGATGGATGAATTTGGTACCGACAATCCTACCGTAGTGCCATTGCAGGGAGTGGAGATAGGCAAGAACTATGCGATGGTTATTACTACTTCCTGTGGATTGTGGCGCTATCTCATTGGTGATACAGTCATGTTTACCAGCAAGAATCCATATAAGTTTGTCATCACGGGTCGTACCAAGTATTTCATCAATGCCTTTGGCGAAGAACTGATTATGGACAATGCCGAGAAGGGACTGAAGTATGCTTGTGATAAGACAGGAGCCCAGGTGGCAGAATATACGGCAGCACCTGTGTTTATGGACAGTAATGCGAAGTGCCGTCATCAGTGGCTGATAGAGTTCTCTAAGGAACCGGCAAGTCTCGATGAGTTTGCCACATTGCTGGATCAGCATCTGCAGGAAATCAACAGCGATTATGAGGCAAAGCGCTTCCACGATGTTACTCTCCAGCATCTGGAGATTGTGAAGGCTCGTCCTAATCTCTTCAACGACTGGCTCAAGAGCAAGGGCAAGTTGGGTGGACAGCATAAGATACCTCGTCTGAGCAACAGCCGTAAGAATATCGACGAGATGCTCCAGATGAATCAGTAGATCATGGCTTCATCCGGAAGTTTATGATATATTAAAGGATAAGAATAATTAGCAGAAAGGTAAGAATAATGAAGAAGATATTAGATTTTTTAGTTGGAAACAGCCAGAAGGAAAAAACTCTGTTTTTGCCTCTCTATCTGCTTGCTTTTCTGCTTTTGGTTTCCTGTGCCAAGATGGGACAGCCAGACGGAGGATGGTATGATGAAACTCCACCTAAGGTGATAGGTGCCGACCCGGCAGATGGCGGAGTAGGGGTGAAGAGCAAGAAAGTAAGCATCTACTTCGATGAGTTTATCAAGCTCGACAATCCTTCTGAGAAAGTCATCGTGTCTCCACCTCAGTTGGAGGCTCCAGAAATCAAGGCTGCGGGTAAGAAAATCACCGTCTCTCTGGTCGATTCCCTGAAGCCGAATACGACTTATACCATCGATTTCTCTGATGCTATCAGCGATAACAATGAGAACAATCCGATGGGTAACTTCACCTATAGTTTTTCTACGGGCGAGGCCATCGACACCATGGAAGTATCCGGATATGTGCTTGAAGCTGAAAATCTGGAACCTATCAAGGGTATTTTGGTGGGTCTGTATAGCGATCAGGCTGATTCTGCATTCAAGACCAAGCCGATGCTCCGAGTGAGTCGTACGGATAGCCGTGGCCGTTTCGTAGTGAAGGGTATTGCACCAGGCTCTTATCGCATCTATGCCTTGCAGGATATGGATGGCAACTATATGTTCAATCAGAAGAGCGAGAAATTAGCTTTCTCTCATGACATCATCGTACCTTCCTGCAAGCCGGATGTCAGACAGGATACCACTTGGATTGATACGCTTCATATCAAGTCTATCGCCCAGGTGGATTACACCCATTTCTATCCAGACGATATCGTGCTGAGGGCATTCACCGAAAAGCTTACCGACCGCTATTTTCTGAAGTCAGAGCGCAAGGAACCCAACAATTTCTCACTCTTCTTCAGTTATGGAGATAGCATCCTGCCTACCATCAAGGGTCTGAATTTCAATGAGAAAGATGCTTTCCTGCTGGAGGCAGCAGAGAAGAAGGATACCCTTACTTACTGGTTGAAAGATACTGCGTTGGTCAATCAGGACACGCTGCGGATGGAATTGGCTTATCGCATGACCGACAGTACCGGCGTATTGGTGGATAAGCTTGATACATTGGAGATATTGGCAAAGACTCCATACGCCAAGCGACAGAAACAGCTCAATAAGGAACTGGAAGACTGGACCAAGAAACAGGAAAAACTCAAGAAGAAAGGGGAGCCTTATGATTCCATCATGCCTCTCAAGCCATTGGAAGTGCAGGTGGGCGTCTCATCCCAGTTGGATCCGGATAAGAACATCCGATTTACGTTCCCTACGCCTCTCTCAAAGGCAGATACGGCAGGCATTCATCTTTATGCCAAGCATGATACGCTCTGGTATCGGGCACCTTTCGAGTTTAAACCGGTTCCTAATAAGTTGAGGGAATATGAGTTGCGAGGCGAATGGCGTCCGAATATCGAATATAGTCTGGAAGTGGATTCTGCGGCATTCGAAGACATCTACGGATTGGCTACCAAGGCTATCAAACAGGGATTCAAGGTATCTTCGCTGGATGAGTATGGTACTCTTCTGGTCAATATCACCAGTTTGACTGACGAACCGCTGCTTGTACAGTTGCTCAATGGTCAGGATCAGGTAGTTAAGGAAGTGAAGGCCATCAATGGTGTGGCAGAATTTTATTATCTGAAGCCACAGAAATATTACTTGCGCCTGATAGTGGACCGCAATAATAACGGCAAGTGGGATACGGGCTGTTATGATGAAGACCAGCAGGCAGAAGAAGTATATTACTATCCTGGAGCTATCGAATGTAAGGCGAAGTGGGATGTCACGGAATCTTGGGATCCTAAGGAGAAACCATTGTCACACCAGAAGCCAGGTGCCATCACCAAGCAGAAGCCAGACAAGGAGAAAAAAGTAAAGAACCAGAATGTAGAGCGTGCCAAGAAACTTGGCATACAATACATTCCTAAAATATGATGAACTATGAAAAGAATGAAGTCATTGTGGATAGCAGTATTACTGCTGATGGTCAGCACTACAGTGTCTGCCCAGTGTACTTTCCGTAATACAGCCTTCAAGTCGGGTGAGTTTCTCACTTACAATTTGTATTACAACTGGAAGTTTGTGTGGGTGAAGGCTGGTACAGCCAGCATGTCTATTGTGCAGAGTACCAAGAATGGCAAGCCCGCTTATCGCACCTCATTGGTGACGAGAGGAAATCACAAGGTAGATGATTTCTTTGTCCTTCGTGATACGCTTTTGAGCTATACGGGTACCGATATGTCTCCGATGTATTTCCGCAAGGGAGCTCGTGAGGGCAAGCGATATACGGTAGATGAGGACTTCTACAGCTATTCTGGCGGCAAGTGTCATGTCAAGATGCATCGTAAGCACAATGACGGTTCTCATTCCTGGAAGAAAGTCAGCTATGATGATTGCGTATTTGACATGCTGAACATCTTCCTTCGTGCCCGTAGTTTCGATCCTGCCAACTGGAAGAAGGGTTATGTAGTCAAGTTCCCGATTGTGGATGGCGATGGCCGTACACCAGCCCAGATTAAGTTTGCGGGCAGAGAAACCATCAAGGCCGACAATGGTGTGAAGTATCGTTGTTTGCGTCTGGCTTATCAGGAGTATGAGAAGGGCAAGTATAAGCGCATCGTCGATTTCTACATTACTGATGATGAAAATCATGTACCCGTACGTCTGGACATGTTCTTGAAGTTTGGTAGTGCCAAGGCCTTCCTCATTGGTATGAAGGGCGTTAGAAATCCTGTTACTTCTATTGTGAAGTAAGAAGAGGAGAAAATATAAAAAAAATACAGTCTTACTCAATAGTCTTGGGTAAAACTGTATTTTCTTTATTTGTAAGGGAGATAAATTATTGAGAGAGAATGGATAGACAGAGCTTTGAAAAATTATTTAAGGACAATTATTCCAAAGCCTACTACCTTGCCTTGCGCATCTTGCATGATGACGAGGCAAGCAAGGATGTTGTATCCGATGCTTTCGAACTGGTTTGGAAAAGAGTCCGGTATCAAGATGTTGATAATATTTCTTCCTATCTGTTGACCACCGTAAAGAATGTCAGCTTAGACTATATTCGTAAGCAGGATATTCGTTCTCGTTATGTATTGGCGAGTATGAAGGAAACAGAAATGGTGGTCAATTCTGTTTATGACCATTGGGATGTTCATGAAGAGAAAATAAAGGCGATAATGGGTGCTTTAACTGAGTTGACTCCGCGAACCCAACAGATTGTACAGCTCTGTTATGTGGAGCATAAGAAATACAGAGAGGTCGCGGCGGAGTTGGATATCAGCGAGAGTGCCGTGAAAAAACATATCATGCAGGCACTCAGTTATATGCGGCAAAAATTCAAAGGTGCTGAGTTTTACTAAACTTAACTTATTCTAACGAAATATTAAGACGTTAAAGGTACCATATTTTCTTGAAACTTCGTTTTAAAAGAAAAAAGATTCCAATGAAAGAAGAAAAAGATATAAAACAGCAAGTCTTAGATGCAATGGACGATTCTGTAGAGAATATGCTTCAGCATTCAGATGCACAACTCGAATCCGAGGTGGGCATGGAGACCTTGTGCGATATACTGGATTTGGACGAAGCCGCTAATCGCCAATTTGGACCTGTTCCTGATGTGAATGCTGCATGGGATAAGTTCAGTAAAGATAAGATGGAAGAAGAATATGAGGAGGAAGAATCTGAGAGCCATCCGATATTCAAGACTTTGTTACGTTATATTGCAGCCAGTGCTGCAGCTATTCTGCTGATTGTAGTCTTGATGACCTGGAATCATCAGCAGCCGGGTCAAAAACCGATGGCGGAAGTCAAGGATTCAGTAGGAAATCAAATTGCTAAGATAGAATCTCCACAATCTCATGAAGTATCTGCATCAGAATCAGTAAAAACGATTGAGATTAAAGCAGGAGAGCAGAAGACTGTTACTTTGCCAGATGGCACAGAAGTATGTCTTAATTCAAAGAGTATCCTGAAATATCCAGAGAATTTTGGTAAAGACAATCGTAATGTAGAGTTTTATGGTGAGGGATATTTCAAAGTACACCATGATGCTAATCTTCCTTTTATTATCAAGACTCATTCCGTTTCAACCAAGGTATTAGGTACAGAATTTAATCTTCGTTGTTATAACAATGAGGATGTACATGTCACTTTGGTACAAGGTTCTGTGGAGGTATCTCTTGACCAGAGCAAGGTGAGAATTTCCCCAAAACAAGATGCTTATATAGAAAATGGCAAGGTCATGGTTCAGAATGTCAACCCTAAAGACTTTACGAGTTGGAAGGATGGCGTCTTGTATTTCGACAATGCTTCTTTGCGTACCATTTTACAGCAGTTGGGACGAGTATATGATGTGAATATAGTTTGTCGTGACGAGCAATTGCTCAACAAGCATTTCCATTATATGTGCAATATAAAGGATAGTTTAGAGAATGCTCTTAAGTTGCTCAATGAGAGTTCTGAGGTTAATGTCAAGCTTCAGGATAATGTGATAGTTATAGAGTAATCCCTGTGAGTAATTATTATTCACTAAAACATTATATTATGAAGAAGTTTGTTTTGTATATTTTATCTGCAGTGTTCATTATTACTCTTAACAATTGTGACTCTGAGTCCAATGATGCAACTATTGTTCAAAAAATAGCAGCAGTTTCTACAGAGCCGACAGCAGTTGAGAAAATAGTAAAAAACAATTCATTTATTGACATAGATATCAATCATGCTGCCAAGCAAGCTGCTATGGGGACAAGAGCAACGGATACAGAAGAATTGGCTAAAGCAAAAGCCGCTATATATCGCTTCTATAGTCATGTTCGTCTAAATGAAAGCAAACAGTATGAATGCACTCTTACTTCAGCAAAAGAGATTAATATTTCTCAAAATCTTTTTGAAGCACTACTGCAGAATTTAGAAGCTATGAACTCTTTTATAAAGGAGGGAACAAAATCTGGTCAAAATGTTGTTGCTCCAGAAATAACTGAGGAATACTTAAATTCGCTTCTAAAGTAGTGATAAAGTAAGAAGTCTTCTACGATATGTTTTATATTGCATAGTTATTCAAATTTTATCATTGATATCATTGAAATAATTAATAATTTCGCCTGAAAAGTTACAAAATAGAACTTTTTAGGCGAACTTTCTTTCAATTAGGGTACCCTGTTTCGGTAATGGCACGTCATAATGGCATATAAAAGAGAAATAATATTCATTAATTAATAATAAAATGCTGTTATGAGAAAGAAGAGAATTCTGTTTTCTACATGCTTGGCATTGCTGGTGTCTGGTTATACAGGTAGTTACGCTGTAGCCCAGACTAATGGTGTGAAGTATGAGCAAATGATCAGTTCCAAGCCTTTGACTTCGGTATTGAAAGAGTTGGAAGAGAGATTTAGTACCAAGATTATTTTCTCTTATGAGGATCTTGATGCCTACAAAGTGAATGCTAATGTGAAAGCCAATAGCATTGAGAGTGCATTGAAGCAAGTGTTAGCTGGTCTCCCTGTGACCTATACGCAAAACAATGGTGTCATTTCTGTCAAAGTTATCTCTCCGAATTCTACTGTAGGACAGGCTGCAAAGGTTACGATTTCTGGTCGTGTGCTTGATGATAAGGGTGATCCGATTCCTGCTGCAACTGTTACGTTGCAAGGCAAGAAGGGTATAGGTACAGTTACTGATTTCAACGGTAATTTTACGATGAATCTTGACCAAGGTAAGGGTGTGACCTTATTGGTTTCGTTCCTTGGTATGAAAACTTCTTCTTATTTTGTTAATTGTCGTAAGAACGTTAGCAATATTACAGTTACATTGAGCGATGATAAACAGTTGCTTGATGAGGTTGTAGTTATTGGTTATGGAACAGCTAAGGCTAAAGATTTGACAGGTTCTGTATCTCGTCTTTCTGAGAAAGATGTGGAGATGGCTCCAATGACTTCTAATATTGCCAGTATGATTCAAGGTAAGGCTGCTGGTGTCAATGTCATGATTTCCAATGCTTCTCCTACTTCTCCTATTTCTTTGGTTATTCGTGGACAGTCTTCTCTTTCTGGTGATGGTCAGCCTTTGTGGGTGATTGATGGTGTGCCACAGTATTCAGCCAGTATTTCAGGTGATGTAAGCAATACTTTGTATAATTTGGATTTGAATGATGTGCAGAGTATTGATATTTTGAAGGATGCTTCTGCTACTGCTATTTATGGTTCTCGTGCAGCAAATGGTGTTGTTATTGTTACTACGAAAACGGGTTCTGAAGGTATGAAACCTACCATCGAGTTCAATGCTCGTTATGGTTGGCAGGAACTTAATTCCAACGATATGAAGACTTTGAATGCCGAAGAGTATAAGACTTATTCAAAGAAAGCAAATTTGTTGGAGGCTTTCCGTAATGGTGGCATAACCTATTTTAATAGAAAATACATGGATTTGAATAAGTTCAACCTGATTAATACCAGTCAGTGGGATATGACTGATATAGATAACTTATGGTTGCCAAATGCTTATTATAATGGTCATGATAACTATTGGGATATGATGACCCAAAGTGCTGCTGTCCAAAACTATAATATTTCTATTCGTGGTGGTTCTCCCAAGACCTCTTACTATGCATCTGTTAGTTATAAGGATCAGGATGGTATTGTCAAGGGTAGTAATTCACGAACCTTTGGTGGACGTTTCAACTTTGAGTCAATGGTTTCTGATAAGTTGAAATTTGGTATGAATATGGATGCTTCTTCCCGTAGTGCTAATCAGAAGGATAATATGATTCATCGCCTGATTAAAATGCGCCCTGATTATCCAGCTTACAACGAAGATGGTACTATCAATACGATTGACTTCTATACGAAGAATCCTCTTGTAGAATTGAAGGACTTGAATTATAGTGTTTCCAGAAATATCAATGCATCTGGTTTCTTGGAGTATAACATCTTCAAATTTTTGAAATTCCGTACCACTTTGAATGCCCAGTATGGCAATGCTAAGTCAGAGAGTTTCACACGCCGTTATTATGATTCTGACACAAACTCAGGATCTCAGAAAGATGCACAAAACTATACGATAGTATGGGATAACTTGTTGACTTTCTATAAAACTATGGGCAAGCATGACTTGCAAGCCATGTTGGGTCATTCCGTAGAACATATATCTACTGATTATATGTCAGCTTCTGGTACTAACTACCCTGATGATGACATTTTGACCAACTTAGGTAGTGCTGCCAAAAGAGGTAAAATGAATAGTAACAAGAGTGCTGCTTCTTTGGTTTCAGTCTTTGCTCGTGCTCAATATAAGTATAACGACAGATATTTATTAACAGGTACTTTCCGTACTGATGGTTCTTCTCGCTTTGGTAAGGATAACCGTTGGGGTTATTTCCCTTCAGTAGCTGCAGGTTGGATTATTACTGAAGAGGAGTTTATGAAACCTCTGAAAGATGTCGTAAGTTATTTGAAGTTGAGAGCTTCTTATGGTTTGACAGGTTCTCAGAACTTAGGCTATTATGACTTTACCAGTTATATGGGTTCTAATATGTTCAATAAGCAGCCTGGAACTTATCCATCAACTTTGGGTAATAACACTTTGCAGTGGGAATCTCAGACACAAACGGATATAGGTCTTGACTATGGTTTCTTGGATGACCGTATCCGTGGTTCGTTTGGTTGGTATCGTAAGTATGTTGATAACTTGATAACAAATCGTCCTGTTCCGATTTCTTCAGGTTTCTCCTCTGCTGACCAGAATATAGGTGCTATTAGTAATACTGGTATTGAATTCGATATTACTGCAGATATCATCAAGAATCATGATATGACTTGGGAGGTCAACTTCAATGCAGCTCATAACCGTGGAATCTTGGAGAAATTGAATGGAGTTAACAAGTACTTGGGTGGTACAGCCTATGACAACTATAAGATAGAGGAAGGCGGCAAGTTAGGTCGTTTTTATGGATATGTAGATGCAGGTCGTTTGTATGAAAATGGCGAGGAAGTTTGGGCATGTAAACCAATTAATCCTTCTACAGGAAAACCAACCAACTATCGTGTTACTTCATGGACAGAAAATGTAGGTGATGTTTATGTTGTCGATCTTGATGGTGACGGAAAGATTACTGCTGATGGTGACCGTACTTATATAGGTGATGCCATTCCTGATATGTTTGGAGGTTTTGGCACTACTTTGTATTGGAAAGGCTTGATGTGTAATTTGACATTTACCTATTCTATAGGTGGTCAGCGTTATTGGAGTGATGAAGCTTCTACATTTGACGGTACCAATGTGTATAATACATTGAATATAGTGAAAGATAGCTATACGATGGTGGGTAATAACAATCCAAAGTATCCTGTAGTAACTCACTATGGTATGGGTCAGAATAGTGTATTTACAAACCGCTGGTTGCATGATGCTTCTTATATGCGTCTGAGTGCCTTAAACCTCTCTTACAAGTTCCCTGTGGAATGGTTCCGTAAGTCTGTGGTTAAAGGAATAGAGTTGACATTCCAGGCAACCAACTTGTTTACCATAACGAAGTATCCAGGCATGGATCCTCAGGGTAACTTCAAGGCTAGTGCGGGATTGTATGGATATGGTACAGATTATAGTACTTATCCTTCTGCAAAGACATTTAATGTAGGCGTGAAAGTAACGATTAAATAAAGAAACAATGAAGAAAATTAAAATATTCAGTTTGTTGCTGGCTGGAAGTTTGTGCTTTACAGCTTGTGATGACTATCTTACAGAAACTCCAAAGCATTCCTTAACTACAGATAATGCAGTTTTGGATTATTCTGGTGCAAAAAATGCTGTAAACGGCATTTATGGTGTATATGAGACTGGCGGTTCTAATCTGGGAGGATTTTTGTATTCTTACCTTCATTGCATGGCTGGGTTTTGGACATATAGCAATGAGATGTATTCTATGAGCTATAAGCAGAGTTCAAGTGCTACTGCCAGTCAATGGTCTCAGTTATATGATATTATTAATGCTTGTAATGCTGCCATCAATGGTATAAACAAGCTGGATGACAGTTGTTTTCCTTCTGTAGCTGACAAAAACTCACTCTTAGGCGAGGCTCGTTGTTTTCGTGGTTATTGTAATTTGGAATTATTGTGGCTCTATGGACATTGGTTTGACAAGGCTGATTCTCCATACGGTATCATCTATCGTGATCAGATTTCTGAATTATCTAACTTGATGGTGGGCAGAAGTACAGTTGGTGAGAGTTATCAGTATATTCTTGATGACTTGGAGTTTGCAGAACAGAATGCTCCAGATTATACCACTGCATATCGTATGAATAAACTCTTTGCCAAGGCTATGCATGCAAAGTTGTTGCTGGTTCGTGGATGGGAAGGAGATTATGCTAAAGCTTTGACATTGGTCAACGAATTATTGGCAAACAATTCTGGTTGGCAGATGGAAACCGATTTGGCTAAACTTTACGAAAATGGCTGGGATTCCAAGGAAAACTGTTTCTCACATTATTTGGGTGATAATGCGGATTCTTATTATGGTATTTCTGGTTCTGAATTTATTTACTCATATGGTTTCTATTATAACAATGAGTTTACAGATTTGGTTCAGGAATGGCTTGATAATGATGCACGCCATGATGTGACTTTTGGTACCGCTCGTGCTCCAGAAACATGGGATACCAGTACTAAAGACAATATCTTGACCAAGCTTTATCATCGCGGCCGCTATGCAGGAAAGAATGATATGTATGCTACTTATCCTATGCGTTATGCCGAGCTATATTTGATGAAAGCTGAATTGTTGGCTCGAACTAATCCTTCTGATATTCAGGGTGCTTTGGCTCCTCTGAATGAGATGAGAGCCAAATACACCAATCCTGTAATGGAACCTGTCACAGGTATCAGTACACATCAGGAATTGATGGATGCGATTTTCAAGGAATACGTAGTGACTTTGTTCATGGAGAATGAAACCCCTTGGTTTGCATCTTTACGTTTCGAGCATGATGGAAAACCATGGATTTATACATTAAAGCCAGAAGTCGATTTCAGTGAGAATCAGTATTGCTGGCCTATTCCTGATGATGAGATTCATGCTCATAGCAATGTTATAGAGCAAAATCCTGGACTTGAATAATAAAAATAAGTAATAAGATAAGACAATGAAGAAGATTATATTTAGTATGTTAGTTCTCTTTGGAGGATTGATGGCGTCATGTAGTGATGATATGGATTTGGTCATTCCTCATGCCGATAATATCACTTTTTCGGAATTAGAGATTCCAACTCGTTTCTCTCATGTCATTCCTGACAATGGGTTCTCCGTTGCGGGTATGAATTTCAATACAGTGAAGGCTGGTAAACAATTGGCAGGTGGTTTCTGTTATAGTAATCGTTCTTTGCGCTCTTTCACGTGGGGAGGTGACGAGACAGCTGTTGACTCTATGCGCTATAGTGTTTGGTCAACCAAGCCTAATAATACAGGTACATATTTGGTTTGCCATGTCAATGGTGATGATGCTTACTTTACTTTGGACAAGCCAAAGAAGATTGAGTACATTCTTGTATCTAATACAACATGGGATTATCTTGCTATGACTTGTGGTGATACATACGGAACAGCGGAAAAGCCTATGCTAAATCCTAATATTCCCAGCAAACCAAAGGGAATTTGGCATACATACGTTGAAGGCGGTGTAAAGAAGTTTGGGAAAAATGACTATTTCATAGTTACAGCTAAGGGGTACCTTGCTGGTAGTGAAACAGGAAGTGTTAGTTTCGACTTGGCTTGCAAGAAAGGACATAACGCAGAACATCCTACTTGGGATTATATAGTAGCTGATTGGATGAAGATGGATCTTACGGCTTTGGGTACTGTTGATAAGGTTGTATTCTATTTAGATTCCTCTGATAAGGATGAAAATGGTAAAATGCGTACACCTGCTTGGTTCTGTCTTGATGGTTTTCAATTTGCAAAGTAATACAACTAATAATATCAATAAATGATTAGCAAAAGAATATTTAGTATTGCATTGACATGGCTTGCCGCTATGTCAATGCACGCAGGAACTTATACTTTTAAAATTGTTCATCCAGAGGAAGGAGCAAAGTTGAAGTTGACTTGGTGTGCATCCAATGAAATAATGGATGTAGATGTAGTGAATGGTGTAGTCACTGTAAAAAAGGATGGTTTCACTCCACAGTACGTACAGGTACGTTATGGTAAATCTTTCAGTCGTAATTTATATCTGGAGTCTGATAAAGATCTGACTGTAGATTATGATACAGAATCTCATGTTTTCAATTGTACTGGTGATTTGGCATCTGTCAATAACTATTTGTTGAAAACTCGCTTTGCATTTCTTGGCTTTAATGATTTTGGCAAGGATGAGGCTGCTTTTATCAAGAGTAATGATAGTGTATATGAGGCTAACTTGGCCTTATTGAAAAAGGCGGGTTTACCTGCTAAATTCACTAAGAAAGAACAAGAACATTTGAAATTGCAGTCTTATTCTAAGTTCACTTTATATAAGTCATATTATCCTTATATTCATAAATTAGAGTCATTTGTGCCTTCTGCTGCCTATTATACCAAGTTGAAGGAATTGGCTGTTATGGATGGTAGTTTGTTTGAATATCCTGAATACGGAGAGTTTATCACGAATTCTATTTTGTGTCAGATTTTTAAGGGTGGTGATAGAAAACAAGAATTTATGAACTTCATGGATGCTCATGTTGCAGATGCTCAAGTGAAATCTTATGTAACTAATGCTTATCTTTATAGTGTGGTTTCTGGTTCTGGATTGGATGGAAATGATGAAGTGATTGCATACTTCCACAAGAATGTAACAGATGCCAAGAATATAGAGAAGTTTGACAATTTGTGCAAGCAATGGGAAGCTTTGAGAGCTGGTAATCCTTCACCTTCTTTTAATTGTCCTGATATCAATGGTAAGATGGTTTCCTTGGAGTCTCTAAAAGGCAAGTATGTCTATATTGACGTATGGGCAACCTGGTGTGGCCCTTGTCGTGGTGAACTTCCTTATATGACCAAGTTGGAGGAGGCATACGTTGGTAAGGACATCTACTTCGTCGGTTTGTCCTGCGACCAAAACAAGCAGGCTTGGGAAAAGCGCATTCAAAAGGGTGACATGAAGGGTATTCAGTTACACATGGGTAATAAGGATGAGTTTATGAATAAATATCTCATCAATGGCATTCCTCGTTTCATCTTGCTTGATCGTGAAGGAAAGATTATCAAGGCTGATGCGCCAAGACCATCAAGCCCAGAGACTTCTAAGCTTATTGATGAATTATTGAAGAAATAAATACAATCTCTCTCTTGCAAAACAGTGGTTTTGAAAAATATTATTGGCACGGCTATCTGAGAAGATGGTCGTGCTTTTGGCTTTTATAGAGCTGCGCGAGCACTTAATCTTTTCGGCTGCTTACTATTACACAATTCCTCTGTTTTTGCCCTAAAATAATGATTTCAAAAAGACTGTTACATTGCTGCAGGAGTGCATTGATGCCGCTTAGCAGACATTCTTCAGTTCTTCACCGTATCGCAAATCCGTTTGGCAAAATCTTCAGATACACGCTTCGCTTTCGTAGTTGTGGGTTCTCCCGAGGGGCAGGGTGTTGCCTCGTCCCACTTAGGTGTAATGCAGGAATATGGGAAATCACCGATTTTAAAAAAAACAGTGGGTGCATGGCTGTGTGGTTATGTGGAACACAAACAGACCTTCATTTTGGTTAAAATTGACTATTGCGGATATGACTTAAAACCTGTAACTTTGCACCATCAAAATAACTATAAAAAAGTTTCATTATGAAAACAAAAACTCTCTTGGCTTCAGCCTTGGCTATTTTTAGTCTAACGGCCTGTTCGCCATCATCGAAGGAGGCAAAAGGAGACACATACGGGCCGACCTTCCAGATTAAGGACTGTGATGTGAAACTGGGTGGTATCCATTTCACAAAAATGATCAACGGTGCAGACAAGCAAGTAAGCCAGACCGATACGGTCATACGCTTCATCGCACCGGAAGGCACAGATCTTTTCATCGATCCGAATGACGGCAAACTGACCAAATCGACTGCAAAGATTCTGTTGACGGCAATTGACAACACAAAGCCGTTCACATTCTCAGGACATCTCAAGCCGGGATTCACGGAAGACGGTCTATACAATGCAGCCAATTTGATGGTCGTAGCAAACGACACCCTCTGGCAGAAATTCTGTTTTGAGCAGGACGAGCGTGGTAAACATCGTGTGGTGACCGTGAGGACTGTCGGCACATCAGACGACAATAACCATGAGGTTATCGAACAGGACAACATATATTACAAAATATCATCCGACACTCATACCATAGCAAGCTATTACTCTCTTGATGGCAAAGAGTGGCAAATGGTGCGCCTGTATAAAAACAATTATCCCAAGGAATTATATATAGGTATATGCTCACAGGCTCCGGTCAAGGGAGAATGTGTCAGCGAGTTCAGCGAACTGTCGTTGTCCACAGACAATGTGGGTGATTTCCGTTTAGGGAATTAACCCCATTGCCTTGGCAATATTGCAGGCTTCTATGGCATTGCCGACTTTCAGTTTCTGTAAAATGTTCTGGCGGTGCCTATGAACGGTATTGACACTGATATTCAGATTGTCGGCAATTTCCTTGCTTTGCAGGCCGTTGCCAATCAGTTTCAATACCGAAATTTCACGAGAAGAAAGGATGTTCACATAATCATCAGTCGTCAATATGCGGCACTCTCCGGTGCGTGTATTGACGATTTTTGGTGTGTCTTGATTATCATGACATAGTGTATATATACACATATTCAGCCAATAACAGCCGTCGCTCGTTCCTTCCAGCGAGAACATACGGTGCCGTACCGACCGCCAAACGCCGTCCTTGTCACGCATACGGAGATTGTCACTCAGGATATAATTCCGTCTTTCCTCGGGTGTCATCTTTTCAGTAAGGTGTATGTACGCAAGCTCATGGGCATGGCGCAGCATAAGATCTTCCTGATTGGCTCTACTGAAGATAAACTCCTCATAAAGTGATGGAATAGTAGGACAACGCTCTTCATCCGAAAGACCAAGCAGATCCGCTAATCCACCAAAAAAACTGTAGCTGCAGTTCCTGGCGGAATCACCCATAGATACAATGGCATTCTCAGCAAAAGCATACGCTTCGGCTATATGCAGGCATCTGTCAAGTTCTCCCTCATCTCCTCTTTCGGCAAAAGATTGTGAAAGATAGAGCTTGTTTATCGGTTCAAAATATTTGTCCATCTATATTTGCCGTTGTTAAGATTTATATAAAACCTTAATTCCGCAACACTATTATAAATTAAACTTTTTAAGTACCTGAGCAACAAAAAGTTGCCCAGGATTTTGCCATGTCAGAATTTTCACTTATCTTAGTGTTGCGAAAAGAAAACAAGCAAAACTCTGATATGACATGGCAAAGATACAAATTAAATCTGAGAAACTCACTCCTTTTGGAGGAATATTTTCGGGTCATGGAGCAATTTGGCTCCACATTGTCTTCTGTAATCGACTCGACCCTCGGTCTAAGGTGTAGATTGTTCGGTTATCAGTGCTGCGAAATCATATTCGCTTCTGCAGTCGTAAATATCCATATATACTACCTTTATCATCGGGTTGTCTATCTCTGATATAACCTTTTTGATAAGAGAAGTCTTGCCCATACGTCTTGGTGAGATAAGAATCACGTTGATGTCATGTTCAAAGTCTGCCTTGATGCGTTTGGTTTCTTCTATTCTGTCGGTGAAATTATTGCCTTCTACCGACATACCATATACGAATGTTTTTTCCATAATGCCTTTAGTCTTGATTTCTGATGCAAAAGTACGCAAAAAAAAAATAAAGTTCACAAGTTTGTGGACCACAAACTTGTGAACTTTAATATTATTTTGGAAATCAAGAGGTTATAAGTATTTCCACCCCACGATGACTTGCTCCATCTCCTGGCATAGCTTCTGAAACTTCTGGCAGAGAGAGTTCGACCATTTGGTCATGCCGAACAGCTGCTTCTGCTCCAGAAAATCATCATTATCCCATTGTGTGTAGTCGTAGTCGGAGAAGTAACGCTTGTATTCACGCAAGGTATCGCCAGAAAAACGCTTGTAGTCTTCTACATCGCCAAACCAGTAGCTGCTCATCATCTGACGGGCAAAAGCCTCATGAGAATAGTTGCCCAAAAGATTGTGGTGTTTCAGTACGCTCCATACGCAGAACCACTGGTTCTTCCTGTTTACCAACTTCACCATCAGCGAAATCGTTTTTCTCAATTCTTCCATTTTTACCGGTCTTCCGTTGAGTACCGTTACAAAAACCTCATTGTCGAACTGCGGTTTTATTTCATTCGGATTCTGACATTCGTAAATCCGCTGTTCCAGAAGCTGCCATTTGGCAGTAGCAGAGAGCAGGCTGATGTATTCTTCAGCAGTAAATGTCAGCCGGTTTACTTCCTTTCCCATCTCGTAGGCATCGTTTACATGGTGTAGGAATGGCAGGAGCAGACTGTCAGGCACTTCGTTTTGCAGTTTGCGCTGTTCGGAGCGCATCTGGTCTATGTTGAGTGTCAGCCGGTCGTTATTATATTCCAGAGTAGAGATATACAGATCGATGTCCATCTTGCCTTTCGGGTCTGTAGTATATTTCTGTACCCCCATTTCGGTGAGTCGTCCAGCCTCGTCGTCCGTAATATATCTTCCGCAAACATCGTTTACCCGTCGGAAATGATAGACCAGATAGCATGAGTAGCCATATAGTTGGAAGATATTCCAGAATCTTTCTTCGGGTTTTACTCCAGGATATTTCGCAAATTTATTTTTCTTGAGAAAAGTTTTTTCCACGATATTGATGTCTGTTAAGAAATTGGCAATGGAGTTTTCCGACATGCCATCCTCTATGAGCAGTTCATGCAGTTTGGGAAACAGGATGCTCATCTGTGCAGAAAACATGCCGCTCTTATGACCTTCCAGTATTTTGGTGGCCTGATAATTTTCTATTATTTTTTTTAAGAAAGGGCTCATTTCATTGATGACGATCTGGCTGATGTTGTCGATATGGGTCTGATTGATGAACTTGCGCTGGTGGGTCAGGTCGTTGTGCTGCAAAGCGAAATCCTGGTCTGCCATGTAGCAGAGCCTTGAAGCCTTGGTGCATAGAGAGCGGATGTCAAAGTTCATCTCCTGGGTGCTGTAGTCTTCCCAGCCTTGCATGAGAACCTGACACATCATATAAAAGGTGTTCAGTTGTCGGTCGAAAACTTCATAGCTGAACGGTGATTGTTGTTCGTCTTTATCTGTCATGGTTGTATAAATAGCCTGTTGTTACCTGTTTTGTATGGGGTACTTGCAGGATTTGAATGAATATTATATTGGTGCAAAGATAACTAATTATTTTGGGATAAATAATAAAAGTGCTGCACAAAAATGAGCTTTCGTGCAGCATTTTCATTCTTTTTAAAATATAATTAGGTTAAAAGTAACAAATTGAAAGCAAGAGAGAATGCTATAGAGGTCATTTGTCCCGCTATTGATAATCCAGCACCTTGTTTTCATTTTGATTGAAACAACTTTTTTACTTTATGAACCATTATGAACTTGGTAGTTTCAAAAAAAAATGGTTATATTTGCTGCCGTATTCATTCTGTTAATCAAAAGTAGAATGCAATGTGGAACAAATAAAACCTAAAAAATAATGAAAAAAGTAGTGCTTTTAATAACATCCTTACTATATGTAGTGTTTGCTTATGCGCAAGCGAGTACGGAGAACATAGGAGGACTTCTGTATTCGATAGATACAGAAGCGAAAACGGCAACTTTGATTGCCAACGACGGTGACGAATACGAGGGAGATATTGTTATCCCAGAGAAAGTAAAGACTAAAGTTGGAGAAACTTACACTGTTGTGTCTTTGGGAGACAAGTGTTTTGAAAATTGTCGGATAAAAAGTGTAATTATCCCGAATACGGTGAAATCTTTAGGAGATGAGTGTTTCATATAATGTATTTAGAGCCTTATAACTAATCATAACTTACTATGACTAACCAAACATAAATCCTTGATTTTCAATACTCTTTGATTTTTAACACTTTCTGAGTGCTTTTTGGCAGTTCCCGATTTTCCACATATTTTTGCAGCGTATTTCTACCGTGGAGAATTTGCGGAGCTTTTATTTTGTCATATCGTGAACGTAGTTGACAAGGGTTTACGAGTGGTTACGATGAAGGACAGATTTGAAGCTGATAGGCAAAAAGCGTTATATCGTGGACTGGGTTGACAAAGGTTGTCAATAGTTCACTTCCGTTTACTCCATCGGTGGAATACTCAAAGTATGTAGAACATAGCAATATCAAAGAGTATGAGACCGACAAGAAAATGTGAATTTTGTGGCAAGACATGTGTATAGCAAGCTGAATTTCATATGTACAATCAATTAAAACAATCAATTTTATGAACGATAATAAGAAACAGATGATGGACATTCAAAAGGTCAAGTCTTTCAGCATTGCTTCATTGTCCCCGTTACAAAGGATTAAAGCCGATTTTGAAAAAACAGCTATTTCATACCAGCAACAGATGATCAATAAAATTTGGGCGCAGGCTGGCATGAAGGCGATGGCTGAGATAGCAGACATCTATCCACGTATGACGAGCATTCACGACAGCTGCCTATTTGACGATAGCTTTGCTATGGACTTCATTAATTATGGCGACAAAATTATCTATTGTGCAATGTACCTGTATGTTGGCTACATCAACGAGGCTACCAACTTTGCTGAAAGCCAAAGTGGAGGCGGTAGCGATACCAAGGATTGGGGGCGTGAGAAGGACTAAGATGAGATAGAATGGATAAGACGATGCTTGCGACAAGCGACAAAGATGATGAAACCAAGAAAGGACAAAGGGTTGAACCGATAAAGAGTTTTCCCCATCTTCTATAAAAGGAGATGGGGAAATCTTTATTCTGTCGTAAAATATCCCTTACCATGACACTGTGGACAAGTAATATGTGTGTGACCTGTGGAATGCATAAAGTAACCTCCACATTCATTACACTTTACTTGATAATCGCTTTGTCCATACAATGACGGATAAGTGTCCTTGATTATTCTTCTTTGTCCATTGCACAAACTACATGTATGTTTGGTTGGTTGCTTACGAGAAGGCGTTGTTTTCTGTATTCGAGAAGATGAAGAACTGCCATTATTATTAGGAGCATAACCTCCACCGTGACCATTGTTTGGAAAAGAAGGAGAGTAAGCCCCACTGTTACCACTGGAACTTCCTCTCTTTCGTATCAAAGAACACGTCGTGGCAGATGCAGGTGCAACTTGTCTCTTATAGACATAAATATCGCCATTTTCCAATATAACATTCAAAATGCTCAAATCGGATTTGAACTTGAACGTTGCATCTGTACCCCAATAACTACCACCCATATAGAACTTATAGTTACTATTGCTATAGTTCTTATTGAGTTTTAGTGTTCCATGCCCGACACCAATACCTTTCTTGTTGGACTCATAACAGATATTGTCAAGAAATGTAATAAACTGTCCACCTGTGACACTTGACGATGTAATGCCATTATGCATTTTTTTAGTTAAAGCATAAAATGAAACAGTTTGTCCTTTTGCTACAAATATACTTACAATCCCTAAAAGATATAATAAAATATACCTCTTCAAATTTTTACTCAAGGAAATCATAATTTTCTACGGATTTTGGAAGAAGTTCATTTATATCTATCTCATAATAATGTTTTCTTTTATCAGCACCACTACTATCGTCCCATGTAATATATTCTTTATAATCCTTAGATATTGCATTATAACGAGTGTATCCACTCCCCCACATACTTGAAGGAACGCTTTTAGAATAAACCTCATATTTAGAGGTTGATCGTCTGCTATTATACGAGCCAATACTAGATGCATTTCTAATTCCCGAATTAATAGAACTTATGCATTTATCACGGTTTCTTTTTATGGTAGACGCCCAGTTTCCCGTGTTTGAACAATATATATTATTTCCTCTCTCTATGATAACTGTTACATACAACATACTTGCAGTGCTATAAGGGTGTCTTGTCTTCCCAACATCTTCCACAGAATAACCAACAGGCAGATAATAATGAACATTACTGTCATCATAATTTTGAGCCTTAATCCCTGTAGAAAGGAACATTAAAATAAGCAATATAATATTTCTCATAATTCTAAATAATTAAAACCCTAAAGTTTCATAATTTTTATTTCAGACACATCCTCACTCTTTCATCAGCATAAGGAGTGCCGTCAAAAATTGATTTTTTGTTAGTAAACTCTTTTTCTGTTCCGTAGAACATAAGCCATGGCATATTCTGTTGTTGAGAATAATTGATTCCCTCTTTAAACAACTTCTCATTCCCTCCACATTCAAACATAAATCTGTTCAAATCATGATTGTCAAGAAATAGCCATAGCTGGAAACCTGTTGGATAACGAGCAAAATGCAATTTTACCTCTTCTTGAAGCTTACGGTTGTTGACAATCGCTTTCTCTCTATGTACAGCTTCACACACAAATTGCTGATAGCGGAAGTCAAGTACACCATCAAGTATCCCAACATATTCTAGTTGTCTTGCTTCCTGTGCATCGTATCGCAACTTGTTTAAGAAGTATCGGATATAATAGTGAGGCTTAAAATCCAACTCACCCCAAACTTCTCCTATCAATCTGACATTTGGAAATTTTGCTTTTACATTCCTCACAAAGTATTTCCAGAAAGCATAACATGGTCCTATGGCATGGTCAAGACGTATCGCGTCAAAGCCCATATCACATAAGTCAAGTGCTTTCTGGGTTAAGTATTGCTGCACTTCCTTATTCTTTGTATTGAACATAGGCAAGTCTTCAATGCCAGCAAAACATTTATACGTTCCATTATACTTATAACAGAACCAATCCTTATGCTTTCCTTCACTAAACAAGGTGCAAGACTTATGACAATGATTAGCCACAAAATCTGCAACAATGACCATACCTCGCTTATGAACTTCTTTCACCATTTCCTTCACATCAGCTTTTGTTCCGAAATGAGGGTCAACCTGTTCAAAGTCCACTATATGATAGCCATGATAAGCGGCAGTCTTATAGAAAGGAGTTAGCATAATTCCAGACATGCCAAGCCCTTGAATATAATCAAGATGCTCGATTATACTCTTAATGCAACCGCCTTTGAAGTTACCATTGGCATCTTCATCTCTTATGGGGAAGAAGCGGTCTATCAGTATATGATATATCCTTTCTTGCTTCATTATAGCTTATCTTCGGTTATTCTATGTATCGACTTCAACTCAGAATGAATATTGTATGCAAAGACACACAAAACAATCAGACAGGCAATGACAACAACTATCAGTACAGATATTAAAGTCAAGAAACAACATGTATTCATATTCTTCTTATTTTATTGCTTACGTGAAACTATGATTCCTATAATTGTTACAATAAGGGTTGATATTCCTATGAACAGAGTCCAGAAGTTTATCCGTCTTAACGAGAACAATCTCTTGGAATTCCCTGTTGAGTTTGTAATGCGCTGTGTTTCCTCAAACATCCTTTGCAAACGAAATCCTTTGATAAAATAATCCATACGATTATCCATTTCGGTTTGATTGAATAGTTTCCTGCAGAACAAACTTGTAAGTGCGCCACGTTCATATTCAACTTTTTGTAGTGACATATTGCTATGTTCAGACAAAAACATTTGCATCCTGCGTTTTATGTAAATCAGCATACACATATCAAGCAGGACAGGAAGTTCCTCATCCAATTTACCAGTGAGCTTTTGAGTATCTTGTTTCTCTGAATAATAAAATGGTGAATTGTTTTTTATATGAACTATACATTCATCATCAGCCCAGAATTTCTCAACCTTGTTGTTACTGTAATATACTCCCAATGTCTTATCAACGGTAGCTGTATTAACCATCATAAAATTGTCGTTTGCATACAACAATCCATATATAAAGTTTCTTTCAGGAACAATAGTATTTGCTGATGTTCCTGATTTACTTTGCAATATAATGTTCTGTCTCAAATAATCATCAATGGGAGAGTTGTTTGAAGCATTATAATATTTTTTTGTAAAGTCTTCGTTTACTTTATTGATATTGTTACCTTTGGTTGTTACATTTATTTGTTGAGTACAGATATCAACAATGGAATTTGTCAATTGTATTTTATGTCGTTTGCCGCCCTCTATTTCATTTACGATGAGCGTAGTCCAGTCTGAAAGGCGCATTCCTTTTAGTCTTTCATCTTCAAATGGACCGTTGTCTTCATTCTCGAAAATAGCTTTCTTTAAATTGACGATGTCAAACTCTGTACAAAAATCATTAATGTCATATTCGTCTTTCTTGCCAAAGACTTTGTCTATAGATATAGTAAATACAATATAATATTGGATATTTTGTTTTTGTCTTAAGTTTAATTCTATGAGCACAGGTCTGACTTCTATTTCTCTTATTACAGAATCTGTACCGTTGAATTTGGATTTGAAATAGAATGTTCTTTTAGAAACAGGATGGGGAAATTGCCAATACTCCAGTTCCCAATATCTGCATACAGCATTGGGATAAAGAATAAAATCTGTATTCAAATTTTGTTTGGATGTTTGCAATTTTCTATACCTCATCTTGATCTTTTTTAGATGGATGAGGAATGCTAACGATGCCATATAAACATTATGTACCATTGCCGTAGAAATCTTAACGCCATCTGGCACCCTTATGGCTGTTTCAATATTTACATTGGCCTATATGCATAAAAAGCGTGGGAGCCAGTCCTGTCACTCGTTCCACAGTGTAAAGGCTCTGGCATCGCCCAAGTTGTCGAAACGAGCAACGCCGAAAGCCCCACGCCTGTGTACGTATATAGAAAGCACTCTTGACAACGAACGACAAAATCGTCCGAAGCCAATAAGGGCTGTATACAATACACCTCATGAGGCGTTCCCGTTGCTTTGTTCTTGACAACTTTGCTCGAACTGCCAGATTCTTACACTGTCAAAACCAAAGCGTACAGTTACGCCTTATATGTATATATGTCTGCCCAACCTCTGCCCATCGGGGCTTCCGGTATGGGTATAGACGTTACAAAGATAACACTTTTATCTTGGAAACCACTTTATTTGGTTGGCAAAGTATGATTTTAAGGCCCGATTTAACATTATTAAATATAAATATGTCAAAGAAATCCACTTTCGTATGATTTTCCTTGCAAAAAAGTTTGTATTCTCAATGATTATTCGTATCTTTGCAATAACAGAATCCGCCACGCTTCCCATTTGAACAGCGAACCAGGGCGGGTCTTTTGCTTTTATGGGAACATTAAGATTATACACTAAACAGGCTCTTTCTATTTCCGAACAAATAGAACTACTAAAAAGTAGAGGCTTAAATATTGCTGATTCATCCAAGGCTGCAAAATTTCTTGGTGAGGTCAGCTATTTTCGTTTTGTCCAATACCTTCGTCCTATGGAGGCAGACAAGACTACACATCAATTTAAGCCTAATAGTAGATTTGAAGATGCCGTAGCTCTCTATAACTTTGATATAGAGTTGAGAGATTTGATGTTCAAGGCTGTTCAACGATTAGAGATTGCTTTGCGCACAAAGATTATACAAGAGTTCTCTTTGGCTCATGGACCGTTTTGGTTCTTTGATACAAGTCTTGCTGACGATGAACACAAGTTTATTGAGAATATGAACTCCATAGATAGAGAACTTCAACGTAGCAAGGAGGACTTTATCAAAGAGCATAGGTACAACTATGACAAGCCGATATTCCCTCCAGCATGGAAAACGCTTGAACTTGCATCTTTCGGCACGCTTTCAAAACTCTATTACAATTTCAGTGACAAGAAATTGAAGAAGCGTGTAGCTCGTCAATTCAATCTTCCACAACATGAGGTGTTGGAAAGCTGGATGCGTAGTGTAACTGTCCTGAGAAACTGTTGCGCTCACCACTCACGACTTTGGAATCGTTATCTCTCCAACGCTCCACAAATGAATGCCTCTTTACGTGGTGCGTGGGTGAACATTGATGGTGTTGATGCGAACAAAGTATATACTATAGCTTGTTGTATTGCATATTGGCTTGATTCGATGGGATATGGATTGGACTTCAAGAATGAACTCAAATCCTTACTCGTTTCTTATCCACAGGTAGACCCAGCAGCAATGGGATTCCCTGAAAATTGGATTTCGGAGCCTCTATGGAGATAACTTTATAGATAAAATACAGATAAGCCTGTCGGTAGTGAAAATTCTTCACTATCGACAGGCTTTCATCTTTACGCTTCGGTGATTTGATACTAACGAAGGTTAAAAACGTTAAATCTTCATCTTTTCGTATCTAATCAGAATCCATACGGTCACTTTTCTACCGTTTAGAGCGTATAATACTGATAATCAACTGATAATAGATACTGGCAATGTAATCTCCTAAAATCGGTTTATTTTAAAGGCAAATTACCAAAATACTTAACGACATATTGCAATGCTCCAACTGATTGTTCCTTTTATGTACCTCGTCCATATTTGCAAGAGTATATAGATGCCATCGGCTCAAAATATTCTTCTATATATCCTTGGGATGGTGGCGTTGTGATTGTTCGTGCCAAAAGTTATAGTCGTGTCTATGGTGATGAGAATCCTGTGTTTGAATTGGATTTGGGCGGTTAAACTGTCGGATAAGCCAAGTATGCCAGGTGTGTATATTCATCAAGGCAGAAAGGTTCTTGTACGATAAATAAGAGGCTGCATTCTCAATTAAAATGCAGCCTCTTATTTTTAAATTTATGCGAAAAATAAGTCGTAATAGAAAAGACTCGGAGAGAGAACCATTCTTATTCCACTCTCTTCCAATCCAAGAGACCTTTTCCATTTTCGTCGAGTTCTATTCCCAATCCGATAATCTGACGATTGTCAGCCTTGAATGGTTCTATGTATTGTCGGTTGAGGATTTGTTGGGTGGCAGCGTCCTTGCCTCCGTTGTTTCTTAATTTGAGTTCGATGACATATATGTAACGAGATCATAGAGAGCTTGCTTCACTTCTTCGTTAGGGAAATTTAAAATATAGCCAAACTCATCGCTGTCCTTGATAGTGAGATAGCCTGACTGATATAGAAATAAGGAAGCACCACCTCCTGTTACATCTGATAATTCCAAGGTATTTCGCATGATGCGGCAATTCTCGAAGCTCTTTAGGCGTAGCTCCATGTTGTCAACAAACTTTAGGAGAAGTGAGGTTGCACCCGATGCTGCCCAATAATTTCTGATTTTGGATTGTTCTAAGGCATTTATCAGACTGTATGGATTGTAAATGTCAACCATATTGTCCTCGCTAAAGTGATAACCATCATAATACTCTTTGAGGTGGTCATGTGTTTCTTGTGCTGTCCACTTGTTACGAATGTTCATTCTTTCCAACTCTGGCTTGAAGTTTTCGCCGATTTCCTCCTCAGTGATACCACAGATGGCGGCGTATTCAGGCAAGAAACTGATGTTGGTCAGGTTGTTTAAAACGGAGAATAGAGAAATCTGAGTGAACTTGGTGATACCTGTGATGAACACCAGTCGTTCGTATTCGTCATCGGCTTTCAAAATGGCAAAGACCTCACGGTAAACTTCTGTGCATTTCTCGTGTTCAGGAGTTTTCCATGAGTGCTGTAGGGGAGAGTCATATTCATCAATAAGAATAGCAACCTTCAAGCCTGTTTGTTTGTATGCGGTGGTAATGATGGCGTCAAAACGGTCGGCAAGATGGGCTGTAGATGGGAGGGTGATGGCATATTTCTTTTCATATTCCTTGAAACGTAAGTCAAGGTATGAGCGCAAAGTTTCTGCATTCGCCCCGCCACGGCTAAGGTCAAGACGAATAACAGGATATTGCTTCCATTCTTTTTCCAACTGCATGATTTTCAGTCCCTCGAAGAGTTCTTTTCTTCCTTCGAAGTACATCTGTAGTGTATCGACAAGGATAGACTTGCCGAATCTACGAGGGCGGCTCAAGTAATTGAACAGTTTGCCACAGTTTGCTAAATACCAAACGATGTCGCTCTTATCTACATAGACATAGCCTTCTTCTCTAATCGTTTTGAATGACTGGATGCCTGCTGGTAATTTTCTGATGTTGATGTCTGCCATGTCTGAATCTCCTATTTTTTTGCAAAGATAAAGAAAAAGAGTGAGAAAACCAATGAATGTATAAGGAAATTTTATTTTTCCCTGTTGTTTTCCCCGTTATCCTTTATTTTTTCCCCGTTTTTCCCTGCTGTGTTTCCGGGTTGCAGGGAAAAGTTGGAAAAGGGGGCTTCCGTTTTGTATCTTTGCATTGTCGATAAGAAATCGTACTGCGATGTGGCAAAATCCCTTCACCCTTCACCAGTTGCTTGTAAGTTGCTGTGTGATAGGACGTTACGTGATAAATTACTCAAAATCACCCTTCACCACCCTTCACCGCCCTTCATCTTAAAAAAGGAGCAAGTTGGAAGGCGAGGCTTGCAGAACGATATGACAATAGCTAATTGATTATTATTAATATTTTAAATTATTGGTTTATGAACAAACAACTAAATGAGATGTCATTATTGATGACAGGTAACGGATCTTCTATCTATATGGTAGAGAGTTTCATGGAAGAGTATTATGCCTTCCGTCGTAATTTGCTTAGCGGAAAGACGGAAATGGCTGTTCTGAAGGACATAGACGGGGCTTCTCCTGATGTTGAGGCTTCTCCTGATGTTGAGGAATCTCCTGATGATGGGGCTTCTTCTGTTGATGAGAAAGAAGAGACCACTCTTCAGAATAGCAATCTGAAATGGGAGGTGATGACCAAGGAGAAGGTCAACTCCATTGTCAGAGCTGCCAAAAAAATGGGAGTGGGAGGCAAGAAGTCGCCCCGACAGGACATCGAGGAATATATCTGTTCTGATGTCGTTCCTGACTTTGATCCTATCCGAGCTTATCTCATGGGATTGCCCAAGTGGGATGGCAAGAACCATGTTGCCGAACTGTTCAGCAGAATACCTGGGCTGACAAGTGAACAACTGTCATGGTGTGCCATCTGGCTCCGTTCTGCGGTGGCTCATTGGCTTCAGATGGATACGCTGCATGGCAACGAGGTGGTGCCTGTATTGATTGGTTCACAGGGTTGCGGAAAGAGTACCTTTGCCAATCGTCTCTTGCCTGAGCACCTGCGCCAGTATTTCCTCGACCACATCAACTTCGGCAATAAGTTTGATGCAGAGATGGCGCTCACTCACAACCTCTATGTCAATATAGACGAGTTTGCCAACATGGGACCTAACCAGCAGGGCAAGCTGAAACAGACCCTCTCCAAGGTAAAGGTGAACGGACGTCCTATCTTCGGCAAGGCGCAGGCAGATCGTCCCCGCTATGCTTCCTTCCTGGCCACCACCAATGATGAGCATCCGCTCTGCGACCCAACGGGAAGTCGTCGATTCATCTGTATTCACATCCCTTCTGGTTATCATATAGACAACGTCTCGGTCGTCTATTACGACCAGCTCTATGCGCAAGTAATGTATGAATTGAGGGATAAGAAGATACCTTATTGGTTCTCCAATGAGGAGGTGATTCGCTTGCAGGAACGTAATTTAGCTTTTTTCAAGACCGATGATTTGGAGACGATGCTCAAGACTTGTTTCCGAGTGCCGGGGGAAGAAGAGAAGGCGAAGTGGATGAATTGCACAGAGGTGTACAATGTGCTTCATGAACAGTATCCTATGTTGCTGCCAAGTATGGGTCTGAAAGTGAAAATTGGTCAGGCGCTCAGACTGATGGGATGCTCCAATAAGCATACCAAGAGAGGGCAGGCTTATCTACTTGTTTCTGCCGCAGCTTGATTGGGTGACAGGTGGGTGAAGGGTGGTGAAGGGTTAAATTTTACCCTTCCCCCTCGGAACCCCAGTGTTTATCGGCATTCCAGGCGAAAAGGTGAAGGGTGAGAGCAAAACATCGTATCGGATTTCAAAATTCCGGTCTCCCTATTATCAGAGAGAGAAATGACTTGTTTTCAGTTGTGAAGCTCAGAGTTATGATATTACTTGCCTATGGCACATTTGTGCCCTGGCTGAGGGCACAAATGTGCCGTAGTAAGTTAAAACGCTATCTCTGAGTTTCAGCATTCTATCTCTGGGCTTTACCATCCCTGTCTGAGCCTTTTTCTATGAATTATAAATAACTTAAAAATAAAAGAAAGTATGAAGAATATTCCACATTGTGTAGTTTGCCCCATGGCATCCTGCACACGTAGCAATACTTGCGCCCGTTATGCGCAGTATGTCAAGGCGCTTGCCAATGCCGACACCTTTGAGGTGCTCAATGTGAAGCATCTGGTGAGTGAAGGCGAGAAGTGTCCCTATCATCTTGTAGCAGAAAAGCAAGTATGGGCGAGGGGATTCCAGCGCATTTACAATACCATCCCATCGGGCAGAACCCGTTATTTCTATTCCCATACGCCTTATACCCGTCGCAGGTTTTATAAGGCAAGGAGTGGCGAGATAGACATCCCTCCTTACATGCAGGAACGCCTTCTCTCCATCTTTCGGGAGCATGGTGCTGACATGAGCATCGGCTTCGACAGTTATGAAGAGAAGGAGGTTCTGGAGGAGAAATAAGAATCCCATGGATGTCCTGTTCAAAGGCAGCCCTGATATAAATGCAGAAGTACAAATTTTATTCGATACTACAAAATAAAAACAGTACTTTTTATTCGGCAGCATCGAATAAAATCAATTAAGAGAAAATTTATTCTTTTACTATGCATATAAAGAACATGCTTCTTTTTGAACTTCAGATTAAACAACGAAAAAATATCCAAAAAGTTGCAGATATGAAAATAAAGTAGTAACTTTGCGGTAGTATTTTAAAGCAGATGATTATGAAGCAGGTAGAAGAAAGATATATCAGCTTGCTGACCGACTTCGGTTTCAAGCGAATTTTTGGAACAGCAATGAACAAGGATTTGCTCATTTGCTTCCTCAACAGCTTGTTTAATGGCAAACAGGTTGTGAAGGACGTATCGTATCTGAATCCAGAGCATGTCGGAGATGTCTATACCGACCGCAGAGCCATCTTTGATGTATATTGCGAGGGCGAAAACGGCGAGAAGTTCATCGTAGAAATGCAGAATGCCTACCAGGCGTATTTCAAGGACCGTTCCCTCTTTTACTCAACCTTCCCTATCCGTGAACAGGCACCCAAGGGGAATGACTGGGATTTCAAACTCAATCATGTCTATACCGTAGCCCTGCTCAACTTCAACATGAACGAGGATGCCTTCGACAAGGAGAAAATCCGCCATCATGTACAGTTGTGCGATACCGCTACACACAAGGTTTTTTATGATAAGTTGGAGTTTATCTATGTAGAGATTGCCAAGTTCGACAAAACCCTGGAAGAACTGAATACGCTCTATGAGAAGTGGCTCTATGCACTGAAGAACCTCTATAAGCTTACCCAGCGCCCGAAAGAACTGTGCGACAAAGTATTCGATCGTCTCTTCGAGGAAGCCGAAATAGCCAAATTCACTCCGCAGGAAATGAGGGAGTACGAGACCAGCAAGATGGCATATCGCGATATTAAGAATTCCGTAGACACTGCTAAGCGTGAAGGTATAGCTGAGGGCATGAAGCAAGGCATGGAAAAGGGCATGAAGCAAGGCATGGAAAAGGGCATGAAGCAAGGCATAGAAAAGGGCATGAAGCAAGGCATAGAAAAGGGTAGAGCTGAAGGCATGTCCCAGCGAAGCCTTGAGATTGCCAGGAAGATGCGGGCAAATGGAATGGATGAAGCATCTATCATGGATATGACGGGGCTGACGGCAGAGGAGATAAAACTGCTGAAAGCGGAGATATAGATTACAAATATCACCATATAATCAAGGGTCTATACGCCACCTGTTATCGTGGCATATAGGCCCTTGTCGTTTCCCGTTAGATATGGGTGAATATATAATGTTTATAACTGCTCTGATACGCTATTTCGTACTCTCCATAAGAGTGAAGCGGAGCGTATAGGAATAGGTGCCGCTTGTAGGGCAGGCATACTGAGAAAGGACGGCATCGCCCTGACAACTACTCAAAGAAAAGGGGAAATCTAAATATGTAAGATGTATTGAAAGGACGTAACAATGGGCGTAAAAAGCCATAAAATATGGTAAAACTAAAGGATAAAATGATAGATAATGGCATAAAATAAGAAATAGAACTTTATTTCTCCGAGTGCGACTATACGCAGTGGAACAAGGAGATGTTCTTGGAGAAGAAGCAGCTGTTCGGCATGTATGTTCATTTACCTTACTTTATGATGAAAACAACCTCCCTCATTGGATTTTACCAAAGGGGGAGGTTAGTTCCTTAGATGATTTTGTATTTTATGATTTCTGCATGATATTTTTTATAGGGCTTCGTCTTCGTCGTCCCAACCGGAGTTTGAGCTTCCAAAGCTGCTATTGTCGATGCCAATTATAACATCATCGTCGCTTGGTGTATCGTCTGAACCGACGACTCCACTGCTCTGTGGAGCAAGATCCATCAGTTCTTCCAAGTCAACATGAACAACCCTTGTTGTAGGTTTTATATATTTCTTTTGTATCATTAATTCTGCGTTTATCTATTACTTGATTACTTTTTTACCATTCACGATATAGATGCCTTTTGGCAGATGATTCCATGCCGCCTCTGAGTCGCCTACTTTCTGTCCGTTGAGCGAATAGATGCCGTGGGCGAATTTTTCGGCAGGAGTGATGCCTTCATCATTGTTCATGATGTCCTCAATGCTTGTCGGCTCGCTGATGCCGTCGATGAAGAGGGCAAACTGTGGTTTGGCAGCAGAAGTTTCTGTGGTGTAGCGGAACCAGCAGCGGAAACCTTTCGAAGCACCACCGCCAGTTTTATATTTCAAGACGGGCTTGTTGGTCTTGTCTGCTGTCATGATATAGGCATCTGCCATAGGCGAATGTCCATCAAGTAAGATGTTCTTGCCGCTTGCATCCTTGGTGTAGTTGCGTGTCAGCATGCTGTAGGCTGTCATCTTGCCACCGTACACATCAGCATTGGTCTCCTGTCCCTTGATGACATAAGAGTAGGTGTTCTCGGTGTTATCAATATTGGAGAGGGTCATGTCCTTGAAGTCCCAGTGGTTGAAGTTGCCATCTTGCTTGGTCTTGGCAAAGCCTTCACCTTCTATCATCGTGATGTCGTCGATGCTGTAGTATGCATTATCAGAACCGCCGATGGTCTTAGTCTGATAGGTCATGCCGTTATCAGCACAGTTGAAGAGATAAGCCGTGTATTCGTCGGTTTGATCTGGAGCATCCTTGCCTTCATCAGTTATCTTGATGAGATAAGGTGTCATCGGCTTGAGCCAGTATTCGTATGATGTTCCGTCAGGAGCGGTCACCTGGGTACTATTGCTTACGGTCTTGAAACGTATCTGGGATTCGGTGAGTGTGCTGAGCTCGGCAATCTGTGCGTTGTCGCCGAAGGCACCGTTGAACTGCTTCTTGGTCAGACCCACAGGCAGCACGATGGTGTTCCAACTGTTCTTGGTGAATGTGCGGTGGAGCAACAGCCTCTTATGTATGTCGCCATGACTCTTATATTTATGGATGGTCTCGTCGAGATAGTCGAGGTTCTCATCATTCTCGTTGAGGATGAGGTAAGGCTCGTTTTTCTCCTGTCCTCCATAGAGCAAACGGAAACTGTCGAAGGCTGTGAAGTCTTTCGAATATTCACGGCCGTTATTGGTGCCAGTCTTGTATGTCGTCTGCTGTGGAACGTTCACACCGAAGGTAATTGTGGCTGGTGCAGATGGAGTTGCACTCTCTACAAAGAAGAGCACCTGAGAAGTGCTTTCCTTCACATGGTTGGGTTGCACATGCTCGTCGTTCATGTCAACAGCAGCATTATACATCGGGCTTGCCTGGTCGTAAGGCCAGTAAGCATCTTTGGCATCCAGAATCTGGAGCTTGGTTCGAAGATATTCGTCGTCGATCTTTCGCAAGTTGCATTTGAACTCATTTGCCGTCTTAGCATTTCCTTCTTGCACCGTAGCATAGAGATATGCGTTGATGGTGGTAAGGCCCTGGCAGCGAACGATATACCAGCCCGGACTGTCAACCGTTATGCTCTGATACATGCGGCCGTAGCCTCCATTCTGTACGGTGGCGCACATGTAGCGGCTGTGGTTGGCACAGAAGTTATTGTTGGTGCGACCTCTGTCTATGGTATCGTTGAAGTTCTTGTCATAGCTTGCTCCGAATGTGTATTGCAACGCTGTCAAATTGGTTTTATAGTTGCCGTCGTATCCAACGCGCAGTTTGGCTTCGTTGTAAACGTTTGAAGTATTATTCAGTGTCTGTTCTATCTGCCAGTTCTTCAATCCATCATTGTGTCTTGAGAAGTCGGGGTCTGCCAACACAGCACTCAGGTCTATCGTCTCTTTGAGCGCACTCTGCTGGCTATTGAGCATGAACAGATAGTCGTGTGCGGTAATCAACTTCCATGTGGCATAATCACCGCTCTGTTCTGGTGTCTCGGTCATCTTCACCATCTCGTATCTGTCGGAGAAGTTGTCTATGTAAGTTCTGTTATCGCTTTCATCTACCGTGCTATAGAGATAGTGCTGCTTGTCATCTTTTTTTATGGCTTTTGTATCGCCTTTGATATAGCCGCTGCTTGCCGTCATATAATAGGTAGCCTCTTTTGTTAGGTCTGGATTGTTTACCTCAGCATATCCAAGACCCGTTTCGAGGTTTACATTCATGTGAAGCGCCAGGTGATATTCGCCAGTGGTGCCAGTAGGGATGAACTGCCAGCGGGCATACTCAGGATTATATTTCTTGCCGTCATCTCCTGTTGAATAGATCGGCTTGTCTGTATATACGCCAGCCATTTTCTCAGATAGGTCGTTATCATTATTATATGTGCCATATCGTATGGTTGCATAAGCCAAGAAAGGATCAACTCCATCTTCATTGCTGTGAATAGAGCGTGAGATGAAAAAAGTAGGGTACGTGTCGTCTGGAGCTTCGGCATAGGTGTAGTTGTCAGTTCCCAAATATGGATCATAATAGCCTTTGCCTGAAGCATCGTCGGTCAGCTGAAGGTTGCCATTCTCATCAAGCACATAAGCATCGTTCTCATACTTAAACTTAGCGAAGGTTCCTGCCTTTCCTTCTGAGTAATGTACGGTATAGCCGTGCTTTTGTGAGGAGATTGTAAGATCATCTTTTGAAAGCGTGATCGTGACATCTTCCAAGCTGGCAAGGGTTGCCGTTTTTTGGTTATTGCTTGAGCCCCATGTCCGGTCAATATTGAATGTTTTAGAATTCTTGGTGAAATAAATGTGGATCATGTTGTCACCATTTTTGTTATATTCTTCAATATTTGTTCCTATTGACAGGATATTTGCAGAGTTAATATTATTAGGACATGCGTTCAGGTTAAGTTTGACAACAAGCTTGTCGCCATTGTCAAAATCAACATCCAATGCTTTCGACTTGAATTTCTTGCCATTGGGCATAAAAGGGTTTGCGGTGCTTGCCGTTTGGTAAGCATCGTTACTGTCGTCAGTATTCTTAACCTCAACGTCTTTTTTTGTTCCGTCGCTCTTTACTATTTGTATCGATTTATAGATAGCTTTGCTTCTGTTGTTTCCTTCTTGGCTTCCAAAATAAAAAGATTTCGTGATAGGAAACTCTTGCTTTGTACCAGTGTCGCTTTTTTCTACAATCGAAAGAGTCTTTTTGGTAAGCGTGATGGTAATATCAGTCAAGTCGGTAATGGTGGTTGTCTCTTTCGTTTGGCTATAGCCGTATGTTCTGTCTATATTGAAGGTTTTTGTACTCATGGTGAAATAAGCGTGAATCATGTCGTCACCTTCCTTGTTCCATTCTTCAATATTTGTTCCTATCGACAGGATGTTTTCTGCAGTATTCTTACAGTTGCTCAGGTCAACCTTGACAACAAGTTGGTCACCATTGTCAAAATCAACATCCAATGCTTCCGACTTGAACTTCTTTCCATTGGGCGCAAAAGGACTGTCGGTGCTTGCCGTGTATGAAGCACCGTCAGAGGTGTCGTCAGTTTTCTTAACCTCAACGTCTTTTGTTGTTCCGTCTTTCTTTACGATTTGTATCGATTTGTAGATAGCGTTGCTTCTGTTGTTTCCTTCTTGGCTTCCAAAGTAAAATGATTTTGGTGTTGTTGGGACAGGAAACTTTTGCTCGCTATTAGTATAGATTTCCTCTGTTTTTTCGCAGCTCACGGTTTTTCCAGCCTCTGGATAGCGAACGTAGCTGCCTTGTTTCTCTGTTTTGTTGTTTCTACTTTGCAGCCAGAAGGGACATGGTGAGTCGCTGAGTGTGGCGCTTGCGCCCCAGTAGCCACCAAAGGTAAGAAACTTGCCCGTGCCCTTGTTGTAGAGCAGAAACATCTTCTGGGCTTGACCATCTTTAAATAGGGCATCTTTCATTGAGCTTGGCTTCTCGCCGTTTGTGACAAGCTGAGAGTAGTTTTCCTTGGTCACTTCCTTTCCTTGCAGGTTTTCCAATGTACTTGCAGTCTGGGCAGTCTGCGCTTTAGTAGCGACACAATACCCCCCCATAGCTAAAAATGCTATGGTAAAAAACAATACTGCAGATTTTCTTTTACTAAAAACATTCTTATGCTTCATATGTAAAGTAAGATATATGCGATGGTCCGATTTGGAACCACCGCAATGATAGTTGGTTTTATTTAATTAATTGAAATAATGCTACTTCTGATATACAATCATCCTATACAATTGAATGTATTTTTTGTATTGTTAATGCCATGATACCTATATTGTTATCCGGCAACTTTAAATTTTTTGCAAAGTTACAAATTGTTTGTAAAATATACAATCATTATACGTTGTTTTTTGAATTCTTTAACGTAACGTTTTACGTAAAATAGTATGCATAGTTTTAAGGTACACAAAAAAGTCCCCGATGCATCACGCACCAGGGACTTGAAAATTTTAATTTTAATCTATGAAGTACAATCCGTGTTAGAACACGGCTGTTTGTAAATTCGATTTATACCATCTTTATTTCTTATCCGCATCAATGAGGGCAAGCAGATGCTCTACTGCCACTTCTTGCGGGATGTTCTTCTCTACGCAAACCTGCTTGCGATAGAGGCTTACCTTGTTAGGACCGGCGCCCACATAGCCATAGTCGGCATCTGCCATTTCGCCAGGACCATTCACAATGCAGCCCATGATGCCAATTTTCAGACCCTTCAGGTGCTTGGTGGCTTCCTTGATCTTGGCAATGGTTTCGCGGAGATCGTAGAGGGTTCTTCCGCAACCAGGACAACTGATATATTCGGTCTTGCTAGTACGCAGACGAGCAGCCTGAAGTATTCCAAAAGCAGTCTCATCAATGGTCTGGGCAGGGATGTCGCCATTGTTCATCAACCAGATACCATCGGTCAGACCATCTATCATCAGCGCACCCATGTCGGCAGCAGCCTCCAACTGGAAGTCGCTCTTCTCTTCCTTGCTGTGCTGGTACATCTGCGCAAAAACAACAGGGTTCTTCAAGCCGGCATTCATCATCTCATGAACCAAGGCGCGCTGGTCGCCCAAACGGTTCTGGTGATTGCTGACGCAGATGACTACCACCTCCGGATGATTCTTCAAGCAAGCGATGTATTCTTCGGCAGGAGTACCAAACTGGAGTGTGAGGAACTTGATGTCAGCCTTGATGCTGGCGATGAACGGCATAGCCATAGCAGGGAAGATAGGATAGAGTTTGGCACCCGTAGTCTCCGGCTTGCAGTTGAGGGTCTCATAGACATTGTAATCTACGATGTAGCTCTGTCCCGGCACAAACTGCTTAGGCATCTTTCCACCTATATAGATATAGTCGGGTTGGGCATCCTTATTCTTGCAAATCGTACTCTCGCCATTGATACGGTTGCTGATGACTACAGGCACCTGAGTGCCACCGATATTGCCCACAGCCTCGGTTTCCCGGCGAGTAGGGTGCAACCAGTCGAAAGAAGGACAAGCCGTAGCAGGAATCATCAGCTGACCCTGTTTCTTTCCGATATAATCCACCAGATGGCGGGCTACAGGAATCTCAGCCGCAGGTTCCTCGCTCAGACTTACACGCACGGTATCACCGATACCATCAGCCAGAAGCGCACCGATGCCCACAGCACTCTTGATTCTTCCATCTTCACCCTCACCGGCTTCAGTAACGCCCAGGTGAAGAGGGTAGTTCATTCCTTCCTTCTCCATCTCATCCACTAAGAGACGCATAGAGCGCACCATCACCACGGTGTTGGATGACTTGATGCTGATGACCACATCGTGGAAATCTTCTTTCTTGCAGATGCGAAGGAACTCCATGCAACTCTCTACGATGCCTTCCGGAGTATCGCCATAGCGGTTGCGGATGCGGTCGGAGAGCGAACCATGGTTTACGCCGATGCGGATAGCAGTATGGTTCTCCTTGCAGATATTGAGGAAAGGAACGAATCGTTCCTCAATCTTCTGGAGTTCGTGGGCATATTCCTCGTCGGTATATTCCTGCTTGATAAACTTGCGGGCAGGATCCACGTAGTTGCCTGGGTTGATACGCACCTTTTCGCAATAGAGTGCAGCTACATCAGCCACATTCGGATTGAAGTGGATGTCAGCCACGAGCGGAGTGGTGAAACCATCGGCACGGATTCCCGCATTGATATTCTTCATGTTTTCAGCCTCGCGGGAGCCCTGGGTGGTAAAGCGCACCAGTTCGCCACCAGCCTTGATGATTTCCTCTGCCTGACGTACACAAGCCTCGGTATCATTGGTATTGGTAGTGGTCATCGACTGGATGCGGATAGGATTGTTACCGCCTAAGTCAAGTTCTCCGACATGGGCAACAGAAGAAGTGCGTCGGGTATAATTGAATAAATCTACCATAATGTATAAGATGAGATATGCCCCAGGGAAGGGGCATATCAGGATATATTAGTTACATTTATAATCGTATTTGATTTCATGCAGCTCCTTGTTGGCCTTCTCGATCTTTGCATCCAGACCAGCCTTCCATGCCTGCACCTTCTCTGCCACTTCTTCGTCTCCCAATGCAATCATCTCTGCAGCCAGGATAGCTGCGTTCTGAGCTGCGTTGACACCTACTGTGGCGATAGGAATGCCAGGAGGCATCTGAATGATACTGAGCATGGCATCCAGACCATCGAGCATACCCTTGATAGGCACACCGATAACTGGCAGCGGAGTTTCTGCTGCTATCACGCCAGGAAGGGCAGCAGCCATACCTGCAGCTGCGATGATAACCTTCACGCCACGGTCTTTAGCTCCTTTGGCAAATGCTGCTACTGCATCTGGAGTGCGGTGAGCAGAGAGGGCATTTACCTCAAAAGGAATCTGGTTGTCATTCAACCACTTACATGCTTTTTCCATAACAGGCAGGTCACTGGTACTGCCCATGATAATGCTAACTAATGGTTTCATTTGCTTTTATATTTAATATTAATGATTTTTTGTTCTATCATCTAATGAATGCTCACCTTACTTATATAATAAAGAGAGCGCACACTACTCCAACGAGAAATCCGGCTACCACCTGCGCCAACGTATGCTGACGGAGAATCATGCGGGCAGTACCCACCATGCCTGCCAGCAGGATGACGAATGCCAGCCACCAGATAGGATTGAAGGAAAAGGCAATCGAATAGACTACCAGTCCTCCTGCTACTCCTCCGATGGCTGCCGTGTGGGTGGAGATCTTCCACCATACATTAATGAGTGCGCATACCATCTGTATCACCAATGCCGCTACCAGGATAATGCTGATCACTCTCGGCGTGTTGCGGTATTCCATCAGAAAGAAACAGCCGAAATAGCACAGGATTGATATCAGGTAGGGTACGATGCGGCGCTCTTTCCTGCCCAATTCCTTGGAGGTCCACCCCTGAACCCTGCGGTATAGGTGTATCAGCAGGGAGGGCATGAGGATGGTGGAGATATACACCGTGAGCAGCATCGGCAACTTATATGCCAATGGCAGCAGCGACATATAGCTGAACAGAAACAGAGCCACCAGTCCTACCAATGGCAGGTAGAAAGGGGTGAAGATCATGCTCATGATGCGTGCCGCCAATATGATATTTTTCTCTTTCATAACAAACTATGTTGTATGTAACCTTTTGTATATTTTCCTGAATTTATTTTCTCAATCGTGCTACCGGGATGCCCAACTGCTCTCTGTATTTAGCCACGGTGCGTCGTGCAATAGGGAATCCCTTTTCCTTCATGACCTTGGAAATAGCATCATCGCTGAGAGGTTTCTTCTTATCCTCGTTTTCGATGAGATGCTGGAGGGCAATCTTGATCTTGCGTGTTGACAGTTCCTCGCCGTCTTCGGTGGTATAGCTGTCTGTAAAGAAGAACTTGAGTGGGAATATGCCCCATTTGGTCTGTACATATTTCTCGATTCTTACTCGTGAAATGGTACTGATGTCAAGTTTCGTTCTTTCTGCTACATCCTTGAGAATCATCGGCTTGAGGTCAGCCTCGTCACCATCCAGGAAGAACTGCCTCTGGATGTCGATGATAGCCTTCATGGTGATGATGAGCGTATGTCGGCGCTGCTTGATGGCTTCGATAAAGCCTTGGGCCTTATCTACTTTTTCCTTGGCATAGAGCAGGGCTTCCTTGTCTTTCCGGCTCATCTGATCCTTGTGCTTTTTGTAGGTTTCTATCATGTCGGTGAAGGAAGGAGATACGGTCAGCTCTGGCATATTGCCTCGGTTGAGCGTGAATGTAATGGTTCCGTCATCGGCTGTATCTACGATGAAGTCGGGGTTGATCTGCTGCATGTTTCGTCCGTCAGTCTCGCCAAGCGATGCGCCCGGTTTAGGATTCAACTTGCGTATCTCGTCCTTGAGTGTCTCCAACTGGGTTTCGTTGAGTTCCAGTCCAGACTTGATTTTATCCCAATGTTTCTTGGTAAATTCGTCGAAATAATCCTCGAATACTTCCTCCATGGTTTTGCGCAGCACTCCCTTAGGCAGTCTTTTTACCTGCAGCAGCAAGCATTCCTGTAGGCTTCTTCCGCCCACACCGGCAGGATCGAACGACTGGAGTTTGTGGAGCACATGCTCAATTTCCTTTTCGCTTACATCAATATTATGGTAGATGATGAGCTCATCGCAGATGCTGTCCAGGTCTTTGCGGAGCAATCCGTCTTCATCCAGCGAACCAATCAGATACTCCATGATTTGCTTTTCTTTATCCGTGAGTATCTGCATGTCCATCTGTTCCTTCAACTTATCGTAGAAGGAAGTCGTATCGCCATAAACCATTTCCTCGTAGTCGGCGTTCTGCGTATTATATCTGTCAGTATTGTAGTCGGGCATCTGGTCATCTTTTCCGATGCTTTCCAAAGCCTGGTCCAGTTCGTCCTTTCTTTCTTCTTTTTCCGACTGGGCTTCGTAGGCATCCTCTCCAAATTCATCGTCATTACTGTTGTCAGAATCATCCAGAGCCGAACGGTCTTCGTTGCCCTCTCCCATGAGTGCATCGTCCGGATTCTCAGTTTCCAAGGCAGGATTATCATCCAGTTCGGCATTGATATTATCCTCCAGTTCGTTGAGCGGCATCTCCAGCATCTTCACCTGCAACATCTGTTGGGCGGAGAGTCGCTGGAGCTGTTGTAGTTTCTGCTCCTGTGTCTGAATGAGTTTTTGAGTCATGTTTCGTGTCTTTTAAATAAGTTCTTTCCAAGTTACTTAAAAAGTTATATCTTCTTATTAGAAGTATTTTTCCTACTTACTTGAAGTATTCTTTCAGTTCCAATGCCAGTTTGTAGAGTTTATCAGGATTTCCGTTTCCATACCGCTGCCATATTTTGCTGCATGGGTCTATCAGATGGCTGATCACCACATCGTTTCTGTTGAGATATGGGTCGCAAATCTGGAACACATTCATGGCCTCTACTATCACCTTCGTGCTGGTTTTGATGAGTTTGGCAAGATCAATGATTTCTGGTGTTTCCGGCACCATGGTGATTGGTGTGAGCTGGAAATAAAGGTCGAGGATGATGATCAGCTTGACGGGCGTGAGCGAAGGCTCGGCTTCGATAGGTTCCCAGTCGTGTTCGAATGATTCCCTGATGGAAACCCCCTGATAGAATTGTGTTGCATTTCCACATCCTTCCATTTTCTTGAGCAAATGGATATCACGAGCCAACTTTTTAGGGTTGTCTCCATATTTATCCCAAAGCCTCTTGATGCGTGGGGTGACCATTCTGAGTTTGAACATCTGTTCGTGGAGAACTTCTGGGGCAATATGCAGCTCCAGAGCCAGATTGACCATGCCTTTCGAATAGAGAGGTTTAACGCCCATTGGCTTTTTCTGGTACAATTGCAATAGCAAAAGCCAGTATTCATCTTTCCAAAGAGGATGTTTAGCCATATTACAACACTTTTCTGCAAAAGTACGACTTTTCATCGGTAATACAAAATAAAAATTGGAATTTTTTCCAAAAGAAAGGGAGAAAAATGAGAAATGAGAAATTTGAAATGAGGGGAGATAAAAGAAAGTGCGCAAGACTTCTCACGAACTCTTGCGCACTTTTAATGTTATATTCCCAAATTTCTCATAACTCAAAGGAGATTGACTTTATTTTAAGTTCCTCTCCATTTCTGAGCCTGAAGCAGGAATTCTGCTACACAGGCGTCATCATTTGTTAATCCTATAACATTCTTTTTTACCTTTTCAACTTAATCCTATTGAACACTGTTAATCTCTGAATAAACAATCTTTTTTCTTACCTTTTCTAATACCTGTTACCTAAACTAACAATCTAAAACCTAAAACTAAACCTAAACAACTAACAATCTTAACCTAAAAACCTAATAACCTTTTGTCTTATTGACGATGCAAAGGTACGACGATTTTCGGTATCTTCCAAATCTTTAGAAGAAAAAGTCTCAAAAAAGCCCTTTTTTTTGATGTAAATCAACTATGTGTGTGCGCACACATCAGGTATTTAGCTCAAAATTGACCTGTGTCAAGCAATGAGAAGAATGTTGTTGAAAGCGGCTATTTGCCTTTATACATTATTATATATATAATAGCAGCTTTTCTCTATATGGAATCGCTGCTATTCTATATATTTCTGCTGTTATTTGCCGATATAGGCCTCTTCACTCATATAAACAGCGATGGTTTTGAGCTTGATATAATCTTCTGAGAGATAGATGCGGCCCTGATTGCCCCAGTTGGTGCCCCAAGAGTTGCGGCAAACGTAATATCGCTGTTTGCCCTGGACGAAGGTGCCGATGATTTCCATCACATGATCATCGGTGGTATGCAACTGTTCGAAAGCTTTCTGGCGGGACTCCTGAGTGACAGGGCGTTCTGCAGAAGTGATATCCACATAGTTGTTCTTAGGATTCTGGAATCCCGGTTCGCTGATATCGCCTTCCCAACAAACAGGATGTCCATTCTCTATTGCCTGCAGGATATGCTGCATCAGTTCGTCGATAGGAATATTGAGGAACTCGTCATGCAACTGGTTGTCGGCAACCTCCAATGAGAAGTATTCACGGAAAGGATGGTGGGTGAAGCTTGTCAGGGCCACATATTCTTCCGGATAGCAGACGCTGTGGGCAAATTCCAGAGGAGTATATTCAGCACCGAGCATGTGAATCTGCTCGGCAGGCATATATCCTAATTCTGAATCGAAGAGATCGTTGAGTTCTTCCGTTAGTTTCGCGATACCGGCACCCTTGGCGATAGCACCGTTGCAAACCTGCTCTACCTTGCGGCAGAGTACCTTATAGTTGATATCTTTCTTGTCCTCGTAACTGTCGTATGGTTCGGCTCCGTATTTATTGATGTAATGAATGAGCATCGAACTCATACCCCTCATGCTGATAGGTTTTTTGCCTTGAGAAAAATAATATTCCAAGGCTTTTTCCTGCAGCATCATGCGGGCGATGTAAGCCACGGAAAGATTGATGGAGTCGCCCTTCATGATATGTTCACTCTCGATGGTAGCCAACATGCCGTATGCCCAGCAGAGTTCACTTTGTCCCTGGTCCTTGACGGGGGTAGTGCCGATGAGTTTGACATGGGCAGGTAAGTTGTTCTTCCCAGCTTTCTCTGATGGTTGGGAAGAAGGATGACTCTTGTAGTTACAACTGGCAATGAAGAGTGTGGCAAGTATGGCGAAGATAATCTTTCTTTTCATGTTGTCTGAACTTTATTTTGTACAAATTGCTTTTAATTGGCTGCAAAGATACTATAAAAATCTATAGTATTGCTTATATCTCGAAGAAAAAGTGTAACTTTGCATCCTAAAAAGATATATATGACATTCATGAATGATAAAATAAAAGAATTTGAGGTGATGGCTCCTGTGGGATCTCGCGAATCCTTAGCTGCAGCTATCCAAGCCGGAGCAGATTCTGTCTATTTCGGTATCGGCAAGTTGAACATGCGTTCACATTCTGCCAATCATTTTACCATCGATGACCTGCGTGAGATCGCTGCTACCTGCAATGAGCATGGTATCAAGACTTATCTCACCGTCAATACCGTTATCTATGATGATGATATTGCCACGATGAAGGAGATTATCGATGCTGCTAAGGAGGCTGGCATCTCGGCTGTCATCGCAAGTGATGTGGCTGTGATGAGCTATTGTAATGAAGTGGGCGAGGAGGTTCATCTTTCTACCCAGTTGAATATCTCCAATACGGAAGCGCTGAAGTTCTATGCCCGCTTTGCTGATGTTTCGGTGCTGGCTCGTGAACTGAATATGGATCAGGTGAAGCATATCCACGAACAGATAGAGCAGCAGAATATCTGTGGTCCTATGGGCAAGCAGATTCGTATTGAGATGTTCTGTCATGGTGCGCTCTGCATGGCTGTTTCCGGCAAGTGTTATATGAGTTTGGCTAATGCCAACCGCTCTGCCAATCGTGGTGAGTGTGTACAGATTTGCCGCCGCAGCTATACGGTAACTGATAATGAAACGGGTAACCAGCTGGAAATCGACAATAAGTATGTGATGAGTCCTAAGGACCTGAAGACCATCCGCTTCATCGACCGTATGATGGATGCCGGTGTGCGTGTCTTCAAGATAGAAGGTCGTGCCCGTGGTCCTGAATACGTCTATACTGTAGTAAAATGCTATAAGGAGGCGATTGCTTCTGTACTGGAGGGTACTTTTACTGAGGAAAAGAAGGATGCCTGGGACGAAAGATTGGCTACTGTCTTCAATCGTGGTTTCTGGGATGGTTATTACCAGGGTCAGACACTCGGCGAATGGAACAAGCACTATGGTTCGGTAGCAACAGAGAAGAAGGTACTCGTAGGTAAGGTGATGAAATACTTCTCCAAGCTCGGTGTGGCTGAGGTTGCTGTGGAAGCTACTACCTTCAATCAGGGCGATAAACTTCTGATTACAGGAAATACTACTGGCGTGATGTATCTCCATGCTGACGAAATCCGTTATGATCTGAAACCAGTAGAGACAGCCAAGCAGGGTTGGAGAGTATCTATCCCTGTGCCAGATAAGGTTCGTCCGAATGATAAACTCTATAAATTAATTACCGTAAACGAAATAAAGGAAATAAAATAATGGCTACAATCAATGATTTGCAGGATGAAGTAGTAGAGGAATTCCAGGACTTCACCGATTGGATGGATAAGTATCAGATGCTCATCGACTTGGGTAATGAATTGGCTCCTCTTGATGAGAAATATAAGAACGAGCAGAACCTCATCGATGGCTGTCAGAGCCGTGTATGGTTGCAATGTGATTATGAGGATGGCAAGCTCGTGTTTACTGCTGATAGTGATGCTCTTATCGTGAAGGGTATCATCGCTCTTCTGATTCGCGTATTGAGCGGTCATACTCCTACCGAGATTATGGATGCTGATCTTTATTTCGTAGAGAAGATTGGTTTGAAGGATCATCTGAGTCCAACCCGCAGCAATGGTCTCTTGGCGATGATCAAGCAGATTCGTATGTACGCTTTGGCTTACAAGACCAAGGAGGCTGAGGGAAATGCGTAAATTAAGAACGATAGAGATGAATCGCCTCACGCTGGAGGAATTCAAGGAGGCAGAGAAGCTTCCCTTGATAGTAGTCTTGGATGATGTGCGTTCATTATATAATGTGGGAAGTGTTTTCCGCTCTTGCGATGCTTTCCGAGTGGAAGCGGTATATCTGTGTGGTATTACCGCTACTCCTCCTAATGCCGAGATTCACAAGACGGCATTGGGTGGCGAGGATAGTGTAGATTGGGAATACTTCAAGACCACCGAGGAGGCTGTGGAGAAGTTGAAGCAGAAAGGCTTTTTTATTTATAGCATCGAACAGGTGGAAGGCTCTACCAAACTCCAGAATCTGCCGGAGGCTCATGAAAAGCTTATTCAAACGCCGTTAGAATCAGACAATCAAGAGAAATCTTCATTCTTCACTCTTCACTCTTCACTCCCCAGCGGCTATGCCGTAATCTTCGGCAACGAGGTGAAGGGTGTAAAGCAGAACATCGTGGATATGGGCGATGGCTGCCTGGAGATTCCTCAGTTTGGTACGAAGCATTCGCTCAATGTCAGCGTAACGGCAGGCATTGTGGTTTGGGAGTTTGCCAAACTCTTGAAGCTATAAGCGGCATTCAAGCTGATTTCGTATTCATATAGACTGCTTTAATCTTTGAATTAAGCAGTTCATTATAAGTTGAGTTCATGCCAAACTTGGATTTTTTTTGCCAAGTTTGGCATGAACTCGTTTGGTAATATCAAATAAAAAGCGTATCTTTGTCGCTTATCACCACTTCTCATACAACTTTTTCATAATGGGATTTGTATCCATAATTGTTGTCCTACAATATTGCTTTTTGTGCCACTTTTATGGCATCCCGTTTCAGTGCAGAGTCATTTTCATTTCCTACAGCATCGATCACTTTATCTGCGAGCCACAGCTTCAACAGCTCATTTTCATCTTGATGCAGCAATTCTGCAAGTTTAACCACTTGCTCTCGCTTAGCTCGTCTGTCTCCACGCTCAATTTTACTGAACATGGGAGTGTCAATTTCTAATACTGCCGCCAATTGGCGTTGCAGGAGCTTCTGCTCGTCTCTGAGTTCTCTTATCTTGTTTCCGAGTAACATCTCTTTTATTTTTTACGATTCTAACTCCGTTATAATATGATTCTTTCGACGTAAATCGGTTCAAATTACGACCTATTAAACCTCAATTGGTTAATATTGGGTCGTAAAAAGGTCGTAATTCACAATTTAGGTCTTATTACGACCTTATTATCCACTTTCGTCCTTTGGTTGTTATTAATTTATTTTCATCCATCTCTACAAGCAATTTGCCCACCATGCGCAATTGTTGTTCGTCTGTTTTGTTGGAGGGAAGTACATCCCTCAAGTATTCATAAATACTGTCTCGCTTTGCCCCTTCGTCACCTGCGTTTTGTAAGAATTGCAGTATCATTTGGCGCAGTTTCTCCTTATCCAATCCTTTTGTTTTTGTGTAAGAAGGTAGTTGGTGAGTGTTTTTGGCAATGCTAAGAGAAATGCTGTAATGGGGAGCATCACCTTCAATAAGTCCACGCTGGAGCAAGTCTTGCGCTATATTCTCATGAATAGTTCTGCCTTTTTGTACTGTATCAAGCGAGATGCAATCCCAGAGAGAAAGAGTGTCGTTTGTCTTCAACAAATCAGTGTATCGCTTGTTGATTTCATTGCCATATATGCGGACAACTACTTTCTTCTTGACTTGGTCAATCTCATAGTCTGGCATAGGAAAATGTCTGCGCCATTGCTCATTGAACATTTTCTTGATACCACGGCTTACGGTATCAATCATGTTGAAATCTACCATAGCCCTACACAGGCATTCATTACGGAAATGCGTCTGAGGCTCTTCGTTCCTCAAAACATTCTCCAAAGTTCCAGGAATGAATGTGCCAGCATTGGAATAATACAGATATCCTGGATTCTCCACGAAATTGATACGCTGTTGAAGAGTGTAGTCTTGATGGGCAATACAGTTATGAAGTGCCTCACGAATGGTGTAGTCATCATACTGTTTCATCGTGTCGGGGAAAAGTGTACCTCCAGGCATTTCACAGGGCGTTAAGATTATTAAAAGGCAATGGTAAACTTTCTCCTAATATTACTTGGAAATGTTCTTGTTTGATAGGAAAAATCTTGTAGGTATGTCTTTTACATACCTACAAGCCTTTGTTACTTTACTTTCTGATAAACAGTCGTGTCGCCTAATTTAGACAACAGAGTTATTTTCGTACTGCTTATATCAACTATCTTGAACCAAAACACACTGTTATCAACATATTGGATAATATAACTACCCTTTCGACTCTTTCCTATCTGTGAACTATCAAATGTTTTGGGAATAGAAGAAGAGAGATAATACTTTAAAGGAAATAGAAACTCCTTCTTGTTTTTCTTAAACTTTGTTGTCGTCGTACGAGTAGTCATCGTGAAAGACATACCTCGTTCACAATAATCAGAAACAGGACTTACTAATTTCCATTTTGTCCCATTAAGTTCTGACGTAGCAATATTCTGAGCATGGCATCCCATGCTTAGAAGAAAATAAATTGCAAAAACTAATATATTTTTAATAGACTTTATCATAAATCAATACATCGCCTTGTGGAGTCGAAAGTTTCAACTGACCACTACTAACACTCAAAATTTTAAAAGGCACAACCCTCTTGCCAACATACTTAATAATATAAGTTCCAGAGTTACTTTTCCCTACTAAGCTTTGATTGAAAGTTGTAGGAATCACTGTTGCAAGGTAAAATGGATAGGAGTTGCTGAAGAAACGTTTCGTTTCCTTAGTTTCTCCTCGCTTCACATAGTGAGAACTAGAAGTATTCGTCATTTCCGTGCTTGTAAAGGACATTGTCTTATCACAATAACTGAACACTGGTTTGGTCAATTTCCATTTAGTGTTAGTCAATTGACCCAAAGATACTGTTTGTGCATGACATGCCATGCTCAAAAGTAATGTGAAAGCAACAGCCAAATAACTTCCCATCTTTACAAGACAATTAATAGTTACTTTTTAGAGTAGCAAAATGTACCTCCCAACTTTGAATGTAAGATAAGCTCGTCCTTGGTAAGTTTTTGAATCTCAAACCAAAAGACCTCACCAAACACCTCCTGTATGATATATTTTCCCTTGCTTTCTTTGCCTACAAGAGCTTTATCAAACACCTTTGGAATTGTTGGAGAAATATAGTAATCAAACTTATTATTATAAGTCTTTTGCTTTTCCACAAAGAAAACTTTATCAGTTTTATGGGATAAAGTAAAGGCAATAAATTTCTTGCAACCGTCACAATTAGGAGAGCGCAATACCCATTCTGTATTACACAAATCTGTTGTCGACACTACTTGCGCCAAACAGTTACTGACTATGCTGATAAGCATTAAGATAAAAAGTAATTTCTTCATATTTTATTTTGTTAATCATTCTTTTTAATGATTTTTTACAGAGATAGTTCTTTTTCTTGATTTCAAGACTTGACTCTTTCTCTTATTATTCTATCACCCATTCCAGGGTACTTACTTTTTCCTTAATTGTATAGTTGATACCTACTTTCACCACAGGTTTGTTTTGCAGGGCGAAGGCATCGGCATACTGCTTGTCGTTGATTTGCTGAAGAGCTTCTTCTGCCGTCTTATTGAACTTCAGTTCCATGATGTAGATGGTGTCGTGCGTCTCCATCGTAATGTCTGTTCTTCCCTTGGCAGTATGTTGCTCTACGAGAATGCGGAAATTGGTGAGCAAGGCAAACATGATGTACATCATCTGTTGATAATGCCCCTCGTAGTTGGTATTATCGCAGTAAGGCACCGTCTCAAGGAAAGTCTTGAATAACAGTAGTGCTTCGTCCAATTGTCCCAGGTTGATCAGCTTGGACATCTTGGCGATGGTCGTGTTGCCCATAACCGTCTTGGAAGCCAGGTAGTGAGGGAGAAGACTTCTGTATAGGCCGACTCTGATTTCCTTGTTAGGAAGGGCGAGAGTGTATAGTTCGGTGTCCTCATCGTAATCCTTGATGGTGAAGTATCCACTCTGGTAGAGCAAAGGCATGATGGTGGTCATCGTCTCTGTAGCAGCATCAAAGTCATCCTTGCCTGCTTCCATCTTTTCGCCAAGGTCGATAGGGGTGAAAGCATACTTGCGCATCATGTTGATGAGGTAAGTTGGTGTGCCTGAACCGAACCAATAGGAATCCATCTTTTGCTTGGAAAAGCAGTTCAGTAAACTGAATGGATTGAATATATCTGGTGATGGCCATGCAAAATGATAGCCGTCGTAGTGCTGTTTGAGTCTTTCAAGGGTTTCGTCATGAGACAGGCTTAATTTTTCTGATAGTCTGTCAATATCATCACTCATTTGTGTCATCAACTCTTCCTTGGTTATACCACAGATTCCAGCGTATGGTGTATCCATGCTTATATTTGTGATATTGTTGAGCTCGCTGAAGATACTTAACTGGGAGAATTTGGTGATACCTGTCAGAAAAACAAAACGGAGCATCTTCTCGCAGTCTTTGAGCGGGCTATAGAAGTTTCTCATCACATTTCGCAGAATGTCTAAGGAAGTTCCTTCATGCACAACATCGAGTAATGGCGCATCATATTCGTCGATTAATACCACAGGTTGTTTGCCTGTTTTTTCATATACGGTTTGTATGAGGTTGAGCATACGTATGTTCGGGTCTGGAGAGTCACATGTTATGCCAAACTTCTCTTCATTGGTCTTTAGTATGAAGAGAAGATAGTGCTCCAACTGCTCTTTTTCCATGTGCTTGCCTCCAGCCAAACTGAAGTGGAGCACAGGATATTCATTCCATTCTTTCTCCAACTTTTCGATGGCAAGACCATTGAATAGTTCCTTTTTACCTTCAAAATAGCTTTCGAAGGTAGATACAAGGAGTGACTTGCCGAAATGGCGTGGTCGGCTCAAGAAGAAATATGTACCATCAGTATGGGTCATACGATAGATGTATTCCGTCTTGTCAACATAGAACCAATCTTCTTTGCGGATTCGTTCGAAAGTCTGTATGCCTATAGGATATCGTTTTCTTGCCATAGTCTCTTGTTCTTGATTTCGAAGGCAAAGTTAAGCAAAATAATCGAAAGTACCAAGTTTGCTATTGTGATTTTTTCTGTGTTTTCCTCCTTATGGGTTCTTAACTAACCTGTCTTAGTCCTCAGAATAGAAAAGAAATGACTTGCCAAAATCGTCAAGTACTTAAATTAAAAACGGGGCGTTAAGAATATTAAAATGCAATGGAAAATTTTCTCTTATCTTAGTTGATTGTTCTTGTTCCTTTAAGAAAATGTTTTTGAAGCCTGATGAATTCTTCGTTCAGCGTCTTTGAATGTCCGTTCAACGACGTTGAACCGCCGTTCAAAGACGTTGAACGGACATTTAACGTCGTTGAACGGAACTTTCTTCTAAGGGCATATACTTTTTATTCAGTTTAATGGTTTTGGTTGTGTGGTTTAACGGTTTTAGTTGACCACTCTCAGCATTATTTTTAATATGAGTTGACTCGGTTGTTACTTAGTTATAATTTACGTTGACTTACTATTTCTTGTCTGGATGGATTTATCGTGTCCACTTTGGGGAGCTGCTACAACTGAAAGTGTTAAATCTTGGAAAAACGGACAAAATATAGTATTTTTGCCTTGGAAAAACGGACAAAATGCCTCCCTTTTAAATTAGATAAACGGACAAAGATATGATTATACGCCCTACTTTTAACTAAATTTAAAGTACTTCTTACAAGGTGCTATCGCAATGCATCCTATCCCCCTTACCCCTGCATCATAGGAAAGTTTCATGCTTTACAATGACGAAGATGAACCAGCGGAAAATCGAACTGTAATCGTAATCAGTAATCAACTCACGCCAGTGAAATGACGAAGGGGTAGAAAAGGGGCAAAAGCGATTTATCACAAAAACACAAAGTAAAAACTAAACTTAGGGGAAACAACAGTCATTCAAGGAATGAATTAAGAGACTAAAACAAGTTTAATCTTAAATATCCGTAAAAAAATTACGGCATATTAGATTTTTATATATCTTTGCAAAAAAGAACTGCATACAGCAATCAAAGAACTTTCATTTGCACTCGCCTGCAGTAACATTTCGTTTATATTTTAACAAAGATATTATGTTAGTAAAATTTGCCGTTACGAATTATAGAGGATTTGCCAATCGCATAGAATGGGACTTGTCGGAACCAAGTAACTATTCGTTCAACACATTTGCCATAAAAGACGGAATCATCAAGAATGGCATCGTGTATGGACCTAACGGTTCTGGCAAGTCGAACTTTGCATTGGCTATCTTCGATATCACAAATCATCTTTCCCAGAAGTGGAAAAGAGCGAACTATTATGACAACTTCACTTATACAGGAAAGTTGAACTTCCCTGTAGATTTTGAGTACACCTTCCTGTTGGGAGATGATCTGTTGCAGTATTCTTATAGCAAATCACCAGAGGGAAAATTAGAGGCAGAGAAACTTGTGGTGAACAACAAGCTGATATTCTGCAACAAGGATTCTATCCTGACATTGGATGAAGAAGAATTTCAGATGGAAGCAACCGTGAAGACCAACTTAGCCAACAACGCCAACAACGTATCCATTATCAATTTCCTTCTCACCTCCTACCCATTAGCAAAAGAGCATTACCTCCTTAAATTACAGAAGTTTGTCAACTCCATGTTGTGGTTCCGAAGCGTGGAGAAGAATGAATTCATGGGCTTAGCTACAGCTCCAGCAAACCTTGACGAATATATCATCAAGAATCATCTGACAGACGACTTTGAGGATTTCATCCATCGTGTAAGCGGACAAGACTTTGAGTTTCAGAAGCCGAATGATGACGACAAAGAACTGTATTGCATATTCGGCTTAGGTCGCATTCCATTTGATAAGATTGCATCAACAGGCACCCACTCGCTGATGTTGCTCTATTATTGGCTCAAGCAGATGAAAGATGCATCATTCGTTTTCATTGATGAATTTGACGCATTCTATCACTTCAAGCTTTCCTTCGAGGTTTGCAAGACACTTTTTTCCCTTCCATGCCAAGCTTTCACGTCATCCCACAACACTTACCTGATGACCAATGACTTACTGCGCCCAGACTGCAATTTCATCTTGCAAGACAACAAGATCAAGCCATTGAGCAGCTGCACCCAGAAGGAACTGAGGTTCGGCCATAATATAGAAAAAATGTTTAGAGGTAACGCTTTTGAAGTATGATATTATTTGTTTTTGAAGGAGTAAAACGTGAGCCGGATTTATTCCGCACCATCCAACGATTGTACTTTTCCAACCGGGAAGAGCAGATAGTTTGTTCCTACAACAACAATATCTATCAGCTTTACAAGGATTTGCAGGAGTACGATGGAGATGGAGATATCGTGTCTTTACTGATGGAAAAGTTTGCCTCTCAAAAAGACAATCCTCTAAAAGGCATAGATAGATCTGCCGACATTTCCGAAATCTATCTTTTCTTCGATTATGATTTCCACAATAGGAATTTATCACTCGAAGAAATCAACAGACAGGTAAAAGAGATGTTAGAAACGTTTAATAATGAAACAGAATACGGAAAGCTCTATATTGATTATCCGATGGTAGAATCTATCCGCTATACCAAGTTTTTGCCGGATGCAAACTATTGGACCTATACGATATCCCGTACTGATTGCAGCAGGTTTAAGGGATTATCAGCAGAATTCTCAGCCTATCAAAGTTTCGATTTTATCCTTCTGACAGAGAATCGGGAACCTACAGAAGATGAAATAGAGGAAGTCAAGCAGAACTGGGTATATTTGAAGGAGCAGAACGTGAGCAAAGCAAACTATCTTTGCAATGGTGAGAACAGAATACCAGCATCAAAGGACGACATTCTTCAGGGCAAGATATTCGATTCTCAATTAGAAAAATATGTGAATACCGAGGATTGCAAAGTGGCTGTGCTCAATGCTTTCCCGCTATTCATATATGATTACTTCAAGTAGGATTAGAATACAAAGTAAAAACTTATTTTGGATAGAAGATTAGCAAAAAAAATAAATGTCCACAGCAATATGTTTCATTTCACTAATTTTAATGTTTTAATTTTAGAACCTTCTTGAATGTATTCCAGTAAATATATATCTTGACTTTGCAAAAATAATCAGAAAATCTGAAACTAACTCATGTTTTGTGATTTTTCTTGGTTAGTATTATCATTATTTCTGTTTTTTGTATCTTTTAGTGAAAATATGATATGGTAAAGAACGAGATAAGCGGCATTCCTCGGATGTGAATGCCGCTTATCATATATATTCGATATTTTTCTGAGCTATCTCAGAAAGAATTGTCTTCTCGGTTTCTTAAATTTTTCAGTCTTCTCTTATTTCAGATATTCCCCGAAGTCAGTCAGTCTCATATCTCCCTTCTTCAGGAAGGTATCGTGCATGGCGAGGGCTGCCCGCATGCTCTGTGGCTCATGGCCCTTCTCGGCAAACTTCAGATATTCGCGGAGCATAGGGCGATAGTCTGGATGAGCACAGTTTTCGATGATTTCCTTGGCACGGCGCAAAGGACCCTTGCCACGAAGATCGGCAACGCCCTGCTCGGTAACGATAACATCCACATCATGCTCCGTACTATCCACGTGGCTACACATCGGAACGATGGCTGAAATACAACCGTTCTTGGTGGTACTCTGAGTGGTGAAGATAGAAATGTAACCATTACGCTCGTAGTCGCAAGAACCGCCGATGCCATTCATCAACTTGCTGCCGCAGATATGGCTGGAGTTCTCGTTGCCATAGATGTCGCACTCGATGGCGGTATTCATGGCGATGACACCCAGTCGGCGGATGACCTCAGGAGAATTGGAAATCTCACTCTGACGGATGGTGAGATGCTGCTTGAAATAGTCGATGTCATCATATACTTCCTTCAAAGTATCATTGGTGACGGTGAGGGATGAGCAGGAAGCATCCTTGATTCTACCTTCGCGCATGTATTTTACGACAGCATCCTGTACAACCTCGGTATAAACGCTGAATACCGGTACGTTAGGGTTCTGTCCCAATGCCTCGAGTACGGCATTGGAAGTAACGCCTACACCGCTCTGAAGCGGCAGGAACTGTGGAGGAATATGTCCCTTCTTCAGGTCGCTGACCAGGAAGTCGGCCACATTATGCCCCATCTGTTCTGTGATAGGGTCGAGCGGCTTGAAGGCACGAGCCTCTTCCGGGATATTGCATTCTATCACACCGACAATCTTATGGGCATCAATCTCTACATACTCTTTACCGATACGGTCGCCTACGTTCATGATTGGGATAGGTGTACGGAACGGGCATTCTGCTATTTCATAGACATCATGGAGATAGCGGGATGCAGGGCTGTGGAAGGTGTTCTTCTCGATGAGCACTTTCTTGGCAAGGCGTACGATGGTAGGCACGATACCACCGGCAGAGGTAAGGAATGCCTTGCAGGTGGTTTCGCCTTCTTCCAGATCGCTCACCTCGATGATGGCAAGGTCTATCTCTCCATAGAATCCACGGCGCAGACGCTCAGCCATGTGACCGAGGTGCATATCCTCGTAGTCGATTTCGCCCAGATTGGTATGGGTGCGGAAATCCTTGTTGGTAGAAAATGGCGCACGGAACTTGATGGCATGGGCTGCTGCCATGTCACCTTCGATACTCTGCGAGGTAGAAGCACCCGTGAGGATGCCCACCTGGAAAGGTCTGCCCGCCTCATGCTCAGCCACGGCTCTCTTGGAGAGTTCGCGGAAGGTGGCCTTAGGCACGCCGTTTGGAGTAAAACCACTCAAACCGATTGTATCTTGATCGTTAATCATCGCTGCTGCTTCAGCAGCGCTTAATCTAATATACGCCATTTTCTTCTTTCTTAATATTCATTAGCGGAACTGATAGCCGCATTCTAAATAATTGATACCTATTTGTGGCTGCAAAGTTACACATTATTTTCGATATATGCTAATCATTTGATGATTTTATACAGATATTAGGCAAAAAACTTACAGTTCGTGAATAGATATGCAGATTTCACTTACTTTATGCAAAAATAAGGCTGGCATCCATGTGCCCTGAAAGGTAGGGCGTAGGGGGCAGAGCCTGCTTGCAAAAGTCTTTCTCCTGATATTCTCTCTCTTTTTCTAAGATAAAAGTGGTATTTTCGAGGTATTTAATAACATTTTGCGGATGATTTGGCGGATATGTCAGAAAAATGAGTTAACTTTGCAGAAAAATATAAATAATATAAAAGAAAGGTTCATACAAGATGGAACAGAAATTACTGATTTACAACACTCTCACTCGTACGAAAGAGAGATTCACTCCGCTCCACGCTCCTAACGTGGGCATGTATGTTTGTGGCCCTACCGTGTATGGCGATCCGCATCTCGGTCATGCGCGTCCTGCCATCACCTTCGATATACTCTTCCGCTATCTCAAGCACCTGGGCTACAAGGTTCGCTACGTTAGAAACATTACCGACGTGGGCCACCTGGAGCACGATGCTGATGAGGGCGATGACAAAATTGAGAAGAAGGCACGCCTGGAGCAGTTGGAGCCAATGGAGATTGCGCAGTACTACACCAACCGCTATCACGATGCCATGGAGGCACTCAATGTGCTCCCTCCAAGTATCGAGCCTCATGCTACCGGCCATATCATCGAGCAGGAGAAGTTAGTGCAGGAAATCCTCGACAATGGTTATGCTTACGAGAGCAATGGTTCTATCTATTTTGATATCGAGAAATACAACAAGGATCATAAGTATGGTATTCTTTCTGGTCGTAACCTGGAGAACATCATCAATGAAAGCCGTGAACTTGCCGGTATCGGCGAGAAGAAAAATCAGGCTGATTTCGCTCTCTGGAAGAAGGCGTCACCAGAGCATATCATGCGCTGGCCAAGTCCTTGGAGTGATGGTTTCCCTGGTTGGCATTGCGAGTGTACTGCGATGGGCAGAAAGTACTTAGGCAACCACTTCGATATTCACGGAGGCGGTATGGACTTGATTTTCCCTCATCACGAGTGCGAGATTGCTCAGGCTGTGGCTTCTCAGGGCGATCAGATGGTTCACTACTGGATGCATAATAATATGATTACCATCAACGGTCAGAAGATGGGTAAGAGTTTGGGCAACTTCATCACTCTGGAGCAGTTCTTCACAGGCAATCATGACAGTTTGGAGCAGGCTTATTCGCCAATGACCATCCGTTTCTTCATTCTCTCGGCTCACTATCGCAGCACGGTAGATTTCTCTAATGACGCCTTGAAGGCCAGCCAGAAGGGATTGGAGCGTTTGATGAATGGTTTGAACGACCTGGAGCGTGTACCTGTGGCTAAGCAGAGCGACGAGCAGGTTCATAAGTTCGTAGCAGAGTTGCGCCAGCGTTGCTATGATGCGATGAACGATGACTTCCAGACACAGCTTGTCATCAGTTTCCTTTTCGAGGCTTGCCATGTTATCAATACCGCTCTTGATCATAAGGCGAATATTTCAGCCGATGACTTGAAGGAACTCACCGAAACGATGCAGCTCTTCACCTTCGATCTTCTCGGTTTGAAGAGTGAGAAGGGTGCCAACAATGATGCACGTGAGGAGGCTTACGGCAAGGTGGTGGATATGGTACTCGACCTTCGTGCCAAGGCTAAAGCAGCAAAGGATTGGGCTACCAGCGACCAGATTCGTGATGCTCTTGCTGATGCAGGATTTGAGGTTAAGGACACCAAGGATGGTGTAACTTGGAAGCTGAATAAATAAGAAATTGAAGCTATAAGAAATAGTGTCAATTGAAAATGGATTCAATATAAAAAGTATAATAGCCTTCACACTTTGTGGAGGCTATTATACTTTTTTCTCTTTAAACGAGTTGTTTGATGGTATTTCTCACTTTCTCTGCCGATGTGACGAGCGAATTGGATTCATCAGCCCCTTTGGCTCCCATATAAACCTCGTGGTTATAATGTTTCATCTTACTCACTACATTTACTCTTGCAGAAAAATGGTATTCGTGAATGCCTGTAGCATCGAATATCTGTCGGATGTTTTCCTCGTTGACGCCACTACCTGCCAGGAGCTGGATAGGAGGCAGGGGATATTCTTTCAGTTTCTTTTCCAGTTGGGCAAGCAGGCTGATACCATCTATTGCCTTCGGTTGCTGACCGGAAGTCAGGATTCGGTTGCATCCCAAAGAGATAATATCTTCAAGGGCTTTCATGGGATCTGCAGTACGATCGAAAGCACGGTGGAAGGTTACTGACATTGGGCGTGCCAGCTCCACTAACCTGCGGTTGGCTTCCCTATCAACTTCTCCTTCTTCCGTGAGGCATCCGAAAACGACTCCATCCACTCCCAATTCGCGACAGATGCGGATATCTTCTTCCATGCGTTCCAGTTCCAATGGAGTATAGAGGAAATCCCCACCACGAGGTCGGATGATGACGTGGAGTTTAGTCTTTGTGAGTAATTTGCGTGCCAGTTTTATCTCGCCATACGATGGGGTTGTACCTCCCTCGGGTATTCCTGCGCACAGTTCTATCCGGTCGGCTCCTCCCTCTTGTGCTGCCAGACAACTTTCTACACTATTGGCACATATCTCAAATTTAAATTCTTCTCTGTTCATATCTTCTTTTGCTATTTACTGATCCATACTGAGTTTTTGTCTATATATCCTTCATGTTGGATAGGATAATCGTAGCAAAGTTACTACTTTTTCACGAAATTCCAAGGTATTTATGGTGTTTTTATCACATTTTCCCTAAAATGATATGACGGATAGATGCTGTTCCTCAAGGTGGGCATGAAAAAAACGGGTTATCGGAAGGGTAGTGGCTGATATAAAAGAATGCTAAAGGTCATAAGTTTGAGGACTACAAACTTGTGAACTTCATTTTTATTGCTTATCTTTGCGGTTGGAAAAAATAATCTTAATAAATATGAGAAAAAGTATAGTATCTTTAGCCATCCTCTTCTTGGTTTCTTGGCAGTTGGTGATGGCCAACTGTTTGTCGGTGGATGCACATGACAAACCGCATTTTATCTCAGACGGGGCTTATCGCTCTAAGGTGGAAAACGCTTTCGAGAGTAAGATGAAACTCGTGGGCAGGCAGTTCTATCAGGTGAAAGGCCTGAACGTCTATGATACAGTCCTGAAGAAAAAGGGGGCTAAAGAGACGACTGTGGTTACTAAGCAGAAACTGACGACTGAGGAGCAGGAGGCCTTGCAATTCCTCTATGCCTACATGCCAGTGGCTGACGTGACAGACTATCCTACAAGTTTCTTCCTGAAAAATGTACGTACGAGCTTTGAGGCAAGGAAGGAAATGGCTTGGGGCAAGGACATACCGGAGTTGCTGTTCCGTCACTTTGTGCTTCCTATCCGTGTGAACAATGAAAATCTGGATGATTCCCGAATGATATTCTTTAAGGAACTGAAAGAGCGTGTGAAGGGGATGGGCATGAAAGATGCTATTCTGGAAGTCAACCATTGGTGTCATGAGCGGGTAACCTATCAGCCTTCCGATGCTCGTACTTCTGCTCCTCTTGCCACGATCCGTTCTGCATACGGAAGATGCGGCGAGGAGAGTACTTTTACCGTGGCAGCTTTGAGAGCGATAGGTATTCCTGCCAGACAGGTTTATACGCCTCGCTGGGCGCATACTGACGACAATCATGCCTGGGTAGAAGCATGGGCTGACGGTAAATGGTACTTCTTAGGCGCTTGCGAACCTGAGGCTGTGCTTAATCTGGCATGGTTTAATGCTCCTGCATCGAGAGCCATGCTGATGCATACGAAGGCGTTTGGCGACTATAACGGACCGGAAGAGGTAATGCTCCGCACGTCCAACTATACTGAAATTAATCTGATAGACAATTATGGTTCCTCTGCCCGTATCGACTTCTCTGTAGTTGATGCAGAAGGCAAGCCTGTAGAGGGTGCAAGAGTGGATTTTAAAATCTATAATTATGCAGAGTTTTGTTCTGTCGTGACGAAATATACGGCTCAGGATGGCAAGACCTTCCTTTCGGCTGGTAAGGGTGATATGATGGTTTGGGCTTCGAAGGATGGTAAGTATGGCTTTGTCAAGGCTTCTTTCGGTAAGGCAAATCTGCCTGGTGAGGAAGGCGAGAAGGCGAGAAAAATGACCATCCGTCTTGACCGGAAGGTTTCTGCTTCGGATATGAACCATTCTCTTGATTTTTCTTCTGTTAGTTTTCGTGATTCTTTTGATATCGTACCTCCGCCAGAGAAAGCAAATATTCCTGCGGTTTCGGCAGAGGCGAGAGCGAAGAACCTGGAGCGATTCGCTTATGAGGATTCTATCCGCCATGCTTATCTGGCTACTTTCTATACTAAGGAGACGGCTCTGGAGGCATTGCAGAAAAATGGATTGCTTGAGGAGAAGTATTTGACGAGAAACGGGGTTGCCACTTGGATGGTAAAGGGTGAAAATGTGGACTATCAAAATGCTCAAAAGCTTTCTGATAAGGCTCAGAAATTAGTGGATTTCCTTGTTGGCTCTTGGGGTAATCACGAGGTTATCCTCAAGTTTCTGATGCTTCATCAGGACAATCTGAATCGGGCTGTAGATTTGTTAAGTGCGCTGAGTGCCAAGGATTTAAGGGATATGCAGATGGATATCTTAGAGGATCATTTCAATGCCCATAGCAACCAGTTGTCTCCTCGTGTGGAGGACGAGATGATTATTCATCCTTTCAAACAGTTCTTTGAGGAGCAATTTGAAAAGATGAAGACCTCTGTTGCTGATGATCGTGATGTATCTTCCAAGTCTGTAAAAGCAAATAAAGCAGCTAAAGCAACGCAATCTTTGGCTCAAGTTTTCAGACAAGATCCAGCTCGTCTGGTGGAATGGGTGAAGGAGAATATCCGTCTGAACCCTGACAAGAAGGCATTGCAAATCGCCCAGACTCCTATGGGTGTTTGGACATCACGTCTTACGGATGAGCGCTCTCGGAAGATTTTCTTTGTGGATGTGGCAAGAAGTCTTGGAATTGAGGCGAGAGTGGATGCTGTGACCAAGAAATTGCAATATAAACAAGGTGGAGTGAAGGAGGGTTTGCAGAATGACGTCTGGATAGATGTCGATTTTGACGCGAAAGCATCTTCTGCTGCATCTGATGTGGAAAAGACAAAGGTACAGTCTTCTCCTAAGGGCTTGTTAAAGCTTGATTATCAGACCAATGGAGTAGTGGATGATCCTAAGTATTATAGTCATTTCTCTCTTACTCGCATCAATCCTGATGGCTCTACTTCGCTGCTGGAATATCCTGAAGAGGGATGTACCTGGAGTAATACATTCAAGAATGGAGTGGAATTGGATGAGGGGGATTATGCTCTTGTAACGGGCACTCGTCTTGCCAATGGTGGCGTGTTGTCAGAAATGCAATTGTTTCATGTGAAACAAGCTGAAACCAACGTAGTTAAGATGTATTTACGTACTTCTGATACCGAGATTACGGTTAAGGGAAACTTTGATTCGGAGTCTAAATTCATCTTGGATGGTAAGGAAGTCAGTCTTTTGAGCCAGACGGGTCGTGGTTATTTCATTACTGGTTTGTTGGGTGTAGGCCAAGAGCCTACTAATCATGCCTTGAAGGATATCGCTAAGGTTGCGCAAGTATTCGAAAAGTGGAATCGTCCTATGGTGCTCCTCTTTGAGGATGAGGCTTCAGCTAAAAAGTTCCGCATTGCCGAGTTCCCGGGTCTGCCTAAGAATCTGATATTCGGTATAGACAAGGAGGGTTCTATTCGGAAGCAAATCGTTGAGAATATGAAACTTACGAATGCCAACCTCCTTCCGATATTTATGATTTCTGATACATTCAATCGTGTGGTTTATTTCTCACAGGGTTATACTATCGGATTGGGTGAGCAGTTGGAAACCGTAATCAGGAAATTGTAAATCCGCAGTGCTGATGATTTGAAACTATTATTGTTTGCTGGTTCTGAAATTTGCTTGTTGGCAAGGACGCTTGTTTACACAAATTTCTGAAATATAAAAAGGAACTTTGGAGTTATCTTATTCCAAAGTTCCTCTGTTTTTTATAGGTTTCTTTTACCTAAAGTTTTTTCATTTTAGGACTTATAATGAAGTTCCCTTGTTTTAATGTCATTCTGAGTTGTCATTAATGTGCTTCCAGCCAGTTCTTTCCCCAGCCTGCATCGGCTACTAATGGTACGCTCAGATGATAGGCATTCTGCATTTCCTCTACCACGATTTGCTCTACTTTTTCTTTCTCTTCCGGATAGACGGAGAAATTGAGCTCGTCGTGTACCTGGATGATCATTTTGCTCTTGATGCCTTCAGCTTTGAACCGGTTGAAGATGCGAACCATCGCAACCTTGATGATATCGGCCTCAGAACCTTGGATAGGGGCATTGATGGCATTGCGCTCGGCAAAACCGCGTACTGTACCATTGCGGCTATTGATATCCGGTAAGTAGCGGCGGCGGTGGAAAATAGTCTCAGCATAGCCTTTCTCGCGGGCAATTTCCTTTGATTTCTCCATATAGGCCTTTACGCTAGGGAAGGTGCGGAAATAATCCTCAATGATTTGCTTGGCTTCTTTATTTTCTATATTCATGCGCTGCGCCAGACCGAATGTAGTGATACCATAGATGATACCAAAGTTGGCAGTCTTTGCCTTTTTGCGCTGAGTATCAGTAACTTGCGATATTTCTTCATGCCATATTTTGGCAGCTGTTGCGGCATGGATATCGGAACCTTCACGGAAGGCTTCTACCATATTCTTGTCTTCGCTCAAGTGTGCCATGATGCGCAACTCTATCTGGGAGTAGTCTGCTGAAAAAAACAGACAGCCTGGCTCTGGAATAAAGCAGCGGCGTATTTCTTTTCCATCATCATCACGTACAGGTATATTCTGTAGGTTTGGATCACTTGATGAAAGGCGACCTGTGGCAGTAATGGCCTGATTGAATGAGGCATGTATATGTCCGGTACGTGGGTTGATGAGCTTTGGAAGAGCATCCACGTATGTGCTCAGAAGTTTCTTTAAACCCCTGTAGTTCAGAATCTCATCGATGATCGGACTCTTGCTTCTCAACTGTTGCAGTACTTCTTCACTCGTCACATATTGTCCCGTCTTTGTCTTTTTCGGTTTCTCCACAATCTTCATTTTTCCGAAGAGGATTTCACCTACCTGACGTGGAGAGGCTATGTTGAACGATTCACCTGCCAGTTCGTAGATGTGATGCTCTATGTCCGCCAATCTGTTGGTCAAATTATTAGATGTTTCTTTCAGCGTATCGGTATCAATGCATACTCCGTTCATCTCCATGTGAGCCAAAACGGGTACAAGTGGCATTTCGACATTCCAAAACAGATCCTCACAATGGATCTCCTTGAGTTTTGGCTCAAGTACATTTTTCAATCGCAATGTGATGTCTGCATCTTCTGCTGCATATTCATAAACATCGGATGGAGCAAGATCTCGCATCGATTTCTGGTTTCTGCCTTTCGGACCGATCAACTCCTCAATATGGATGGTCTGGTAATTGAGCAAGACTTCAGCCAGATAATCCATGTTGTGGTATAACTCTGGTTGGATGAGATAGTGAGCAATCATCGTATCAAACATCTTGCCTTTTATCTCCACTCCATAATTCATCAAAACCTCGTAGTCGTATTTGATATTTTGGCCGACTTTCAGAATTTGAGGGTTTTCATAGAGCGGTTTAAAGATGTTTACGAATTTTAAAGCTTCTTCACGATTTGCAGAAATGGCGACATAGTAAGCCTCTTTTTCTTTGACTGCAAAGCTCAAACCTACCAATTCTGCATCAATTGCATTAGTAGAAGTGGTCTCTGTGTCTAAACTGAGAGTATCGAATGTCATCAAATAATCACAAAGTTTCTTTGCATCTTTCTCATTTTCAATTAGTTGATACTTATGAGGAGTGCTTTTAAGGGTCTCAAAACTCGCGTTTTTTTGAACATCTTGCCCGTCGTCTTGCTGTGCGCCAAATAAATCGAGCTCTCCTGTAGGCTTTATTTTCTTTTGTTGAGGTTTTTTAAGAATTCTGTTTGCAAAGCTTTTGAACTCGAGTTCGGAGAAGATTTCGTCCAACTTTTCTTTATCAGGTTCAACCAACTTCAAATCATCCATTTTAATTTCCACAGGAACATCAGTCCGGATAGTAGCCAGGAACTTTGAGATTTTGATATCCTCGATAGCACCTTCTACTTTTTCGCGAAGTTTGCCTTTCACCTTAGAAGAATTTTCAATCAAGTTCTCTACGCTTCCAAATTCATTGATCAGTTTGGCAGCCGTTTTCTCTCCGACACCAGGACATCCAGGGAAGTTATCTGCCGAGTCACCCATGAGAGCCAAAAGGTCAATAACCTGGAGTGGGGAAGCGATTCCGTATTTTTCCTCAATTTCCTTTTCACCCAAGGTTTCATATCCGCCTCCATGTCGAGGACGGAACATATATACATTCTCCCTTACCAGCTGACCATAATCTTTATCCGGTGTGAGCATGTAGGTCTCTATACCTTTCTCTCCAGCTTGAATCGCCACAGTACCAATGATATCATCAGCCTCAAAACCATCCACTTGGAGGATGGGAATGTTGTAGGCTTCGAGTATTTTTTTGATGATTGGTACAGAGAGTTTGATGTCTTCCGGTGTCTCTTCTCGCTGGGCTTTATAGGCAGGAAAAGCCTCATGGCGGAAGGTCTTGCCATGGTCGAAAGCCACTGCGATATGAGTTGGTTTCTCCTTGGTAAGTATCTCGTTGAGGGTATTGCAGAACCCCATGATACACGAAGTGTTAAGCCCCTTGGAATTGATTCTTGGAGCTTTGATAAAGGCGTAATACGAGCGATAAATGAGCGCATACGCGTCTAAAAGGAATAATTTATCCATAATATTCATATTTATGGTGTAAAATTACTAAAAAATTGCCACATTTCACGAATAATTGATTAATTTTGTATCAAATTTCAGAAATTAAGTAGTTTTACTATCACATAATGGATTATTTATCACTTATCAGACAGCCTATTGAGGCAGAGTTGACAGATTTTATTGATTTGTTTAATAAGTCTTTGATGCATAGCGACGGACTTCTTTCGCAGGCTCTCGACCATATTCGACAGCGTGCGGGTAAGCGTATGCGCCCTATGCTTATCCTGCTGATGGCGAAGAATTTCGGCAAAGTTACTGAGGTTACTCAGCATTCAGCAGTCGGTTTGGAACTGCTTCATACGGCTTCTTTAGTTCATGATGATGTTGTAGATGAAAGTGGGGAGCGCCGTGGTCAGGCAAGTGTCAATGCTACTTATAATAATAAGGTTGCAGTACTGGTAGGTGACTTCATTCTCTCTACTGCCTTGCTCCATGTTTCCTATTCTCATTCTGAGGAAATAGTGAGATATCTTGCTGAATTAGGACGTGTTTTGTCCAATGGTGAGATTCTGCAATTGAATAGTATCAGTAATCAGGAAATATCGGAAGACATTTATTATCAGGTAATTAAGCAGAAAACGGCAGCTCTTTTTGAGGCTTGTGCCGGTATTGGTGCTTTGTCGGCTAATGCTTCACAGATTGCTATAGAGGAAGCTAAGCGATTTGGCCAGAATTTAGGTATTATCTTCCAGATTCGTGATGATATTTTTGATTACTACGATTCTCAGGAGATAGGTAAGCCTACTGGTAATGATATGGCTGAAGGTAAGTTGACTTTGCCGGTTATCTATGCGCTGAAATCTACTGGTGACGAGGAGATGATGAAGCTGGCACGTAAGGTGAAATCTCATCAAGTAACTCCTGATGAAATTGCTTGTTTGGTGGAATTTACGAAAGCCAATGGAGGTATAGAATATGCAGATAAACGTATGTGGGATTTTCATGCTGAAGCCATGAATTTCTTGGACACTTATGTGGAAGATAAGGCCATCTATAACGCTTTGAAAGCTTATCTTGATTTCGTTATTGAACGTAAGGTTTAAGCTCGTACGTTTATTAAGTTTATAGTCGTACGTCATTAGAGTCTATAGTCGTACGTTTATAGGGGTTATAGTCGTACGTCTATAGAGTGAGTAGTCGTACGACTATAAGTCTCTAAAAATAAAGGTCTTTCAACTGGCTATATTTGCCGTTGAAAGACCTTGTTTTATCTACGAATCAGTTTTCCCTTTTTAGAAATACTTGATTTCCTTGCCAAGGATTTCGCTCAAGAGGAGGTTGGTAAGTCGAGATGTTCCCAAGCGGAACCATTGGTTGGTTAACCACTTTTCGCCAAGAACTTCTTTTACAATTGTGTAGTAAACGATTGCATCGTGAACGGTGTTGATGCCGCCAGCTGGCTTGAAACCAATCTGGATACCTGTCTTCTCATAATATGCCTTGATGGCCTGGCACATCACGTAAGCAGCCTCTGGAGTAGCAGAAACTTTCTCCTTGCCAGTAGATGTCTTGATGTAGTCAGAACCTGAGTACATAGCAAGAATAGAAGCCTTCATGATGTTGCTGCAGTTCTTCAGGCAACCAGTTTCCAAGATACATTTCATCTTGTGCTCGCCGCATGTTTCCTTCAGTTCCTGGATGTCAGAGCAAAGGCCTTCGTAATCCTCACTGAAGAACTTGCCAACAGGCATTACGATGTCAACCTCTGTGGCGCCATCTTTAATAGCCAATGCAGTTTCAGCTACCTTTACCTCGATGAAAGTCTGAGAAGAAGGGAAATTGCCGCTTACGACAGCGATTTCTACGCCATCAACTTCCAGACTTTGGCTGATAAGACCAGCGAAGTTAGGGTAGGTACATACTGTTGCTACATGAGGAAGTTCAGGATAATCCTTGGAGAATTTGTTGACTTTCTCTATCATCTTCAAGATACTTTCCTCTGTATCTTCTGTATGGAGAGATGTTAATTCAACGCTTCCAAAGAGGAATTTCTTCACCTCCATGGTCTCGTTTTCTGCAACTTTCTCGTCAAGGAGTTTCTTTACTTCTGCTGCAATTTCCTCATCGTTAAGGTTGCAATTATACTGTTTGAGAACTGACAAATACTTGTCGTCTGCTTCACTGTATTGTCCTTGTTGCTGTGCAAGAACCTGTTCTTTAATACTGCTCATACTTAATGTTACTTTTTTAATTATTAAAGTTAAGTTTATCTATATGATTCCTTCAATTTCAGGTATTATTTCCCTTTAATTTCGGGTTGTTCTTATGCCTTTCAGAATCCCTTTGGGTCTTCTTATCGAAGCTCTTTTTGAGTTCTTCAGTAAGGTCGATTCCCGTTTGGTTAGCCAAACAAATGAGAACCCAGAGAACGTCTGCCATTTCCTCTCCGAGGTTAGGTTTTTCGTCCTTTTTGAAACTTTGGTCGCCGTATGTTCGGGCGATGACGCGAGCCAGTTCTCCTACTTCTTCTGTGAGACAAGCCATATTGGTTAGCTCGCTGAAATAGCGAACGCCATACTCTTTGATCCATTTATCTACGGCTTCCTGTGCTTCTTTTATTGTCATTTTATTCCTTATTATGAGTGTCCATCATGATGGTAACAGGACCATCATTCAATAATTCAACCTTCATATCAGCTCCGAATTCGCCTGTTCCTACAGGCTTTCCAAGTGCTTCAGAGAGCTTTTTGCAGAACTCCTCATAGAGTGGAACGCTGATTTCGTGTTTGGCAGCTCTCAACCAACTTGGCCGATTTCCCTTCTTATAGCTGGCGAAAAGGGTAAATTGGCTGATAACCAGGATTTCCCCGTTTATGTCCATGATAGAACGATTCATGACATGGTTTTCGTCATCAAAAACACGCAGTCCTATCACCTTTCTTACTAGCCAATCAATGTCCTCTGAAGTGTCGCTTTCTTCTATACCCAAGAGGACGAGATAGCCTTGCTTGATAGCAGATTTTACTTCGCCTTCAATGGTAACAGAGGCATGTGCGACACGTTGTATCACGATTCTCATGTTATCTTATTCTTTTGTATTTATATATCAATATTTTCTGTTTCTATAATGATTTCAGATGCAAATATACGATATTTATTTGATATTCTTGTCTTTTTCTGTGAAATATTTCACAAGTATTTCCGCTTTATGTGGTCCGAGTACTTCTGTCAGGGCTTCTATACTTGCTTCTTTGATTTTTTTTACGCTTTTAAACTTGCTCAGAAGCGCTTCTTTAGCCTTTGGACCAATGCCTTTGATATCGTCCAATTCTGAGTGTAAAGCATGCTTAGAACGCTTATCTCTATGGAAGGAAATGGCATATCGATGTACTTCGTCCTGTATCTGAGTCAAAACCTTGAAAAGCTCACTTTCTGGTGGAAGAGCTATGGTTTGGGGCGGGAAACCGTAGAGCAATTCATTGGTGCGGTGGCGGTCGTCTTTGGCAAGACCTGCAATAGGAATATCCAAGTGTAATTCGTCCGTAATAACTGCATGAACTACGTCCATCTGACCTTTACCTCCATCCGTAATAATGAGGTCGGGTAAGGGTGTTCCTTCGTCCATCATGCGGCTATATCGACGTCTCACGACCTCTTGCATGGAGGCATAATCGTCGGGGCCTACAACCGTTTTTATGTTGTATTTCCTGTAGTCTTTTCTGGAAGGTTTCATACCTTTATATACGATGCAGCCAGCCACCGCGTCTGTACCGGAAATGTTGGAGTTATCAAAGCATTCTATCTGATATGGCAACTTCGGAAGTTTTAATTTTGCCTGTAATTCCTTCATCAAACGGGTTTGTTTCTGCTCAGGATTCAGCTTTTCTGCCTGCTTTAGACGGTCGAACTTATACTGCTTGCAGTTCATCTCAGAGAGTTCCAGAAGGTGCTTCTTGTCGCCTCTCTGTGGTACGAAAAATGAAGCATCTTTTAGCTTCCATTCCATCTCGAAAGGAACGATAATCTCTTTTGCGGTGGAATGAAAACGCTCCCTGATTTCTGGAATAGCTGTAATCAAGAGTTCCTCGTCGCTTTCTTCCAGTTTGCGTTTATATTCATAGGTAAAGCTCTGGTTGATAGTTCCATTCTTTACATGAATATAGTTGATAAAGGCATTCTTGTTGGAGTCATCATTCACGATGGTGAAGACATCTACGTCTGTAATTGTGTGGCTCACGACCTCGCTTTTGGCCTCAAATTCATCCAAGAGTTGATACTTTTTCTTGTATTCTTCAGCTAGTTCAAACTTCAGAAGTTCTGCGTTTTTCATCATCATATCATATAGATATTTGCTTACTTCTCTTGTATTTCCTTTAAGAATTTCGCGAGCTTGGCGCATATTCTCCTGGTATTCTTCGTAGCTTTGTTTGTTGATACATGGTGCACCGCAATTGTGAATATGGTACTCCAAACATGGCTTATATTTACCGACAGCTACGCCTTCTTTAGTAATAGGAAAGCGGCAAGTTCTTGGCTTGTAAAGCTTCTTGATGACCTCAAGAACGGCGTACATGCTGCCAATATGGGGGTATGGCCCAAAGAAAGTCCCCACCTTTTTATTGATATGGCGAGTCTTGAAAATGCGAGGAAAATACTCGTTTGTCACACATATAGAAGGATATGTTTTGCCGTCTTTCAGCAAAACATTATATCTGGGATTATACTTTTTTATAAGGCTATTTTCAAGCAAAAGTGCATCTTCTTCCGTATTGACAACCGTATATGAAATGTCGAAAATCTTAGAAACGAGTACTTTTGTTTTGTATCTATCTACTTCTTTGTGGAAGTATGAAGATACGCGTCTTTTCAGATTCTTGGCCTTTCCTACGTATATAATCGTATGGTTTTCATCATAATATTGATAGCTGCCAGGTTTCTCCGGCATGCTCAATACAATATTCTTAAGTCTTGTGAGTCTTTCCTCATTTTCCTGCTTGGTCATATTCCAATACCTTTATTTATAGGAGTTTAATTGAGTTCTGTTTCACGTGAAACGAATGAGCGTTGTTAAACGTACAGTGAAGTGTTCTATAAAACATACTATTAAAGATGAAGCCAAACCTACATAATGAAACTATGATAAAGGGCGTTTTTTTTGTGTTTCAAAACTGTATTTATGCGTACTGAAACATTAAAAAAGCATTCTTCGCTTCTTTATATAGGCTTGGCATAAGGGGGCTATAATTGAAGAAGAGTTGAAACTTCAACGTCTTCATCAAAGATCTTGCGGCCGATGAAATTCTCGTTTACCAACTCGATAATGAAGTTCGCGTAAACCTTTTTAGGATGGAATTTCTTAACCAGATCGCATGCAGCTTTCATGGTTCCGCCAGTGGCAAGTAAGTCGTCATGGAGTAGGACAACATCGTTTTCATTGATCGCATCTTCATGGATTTCGATGGTGTCCATACCATATTCTTTAGCATAGCTTTCCTGTACGGTTTTGCAAGGGAGTTTTCCAGGTTTGCGGCAAAGAACAACACCTGCGCCAAGTCTGATAGCTAATGCGGAAGACATAACGAATCCACGGGATTCTATGCCTACAATCTTGGTTATACCTTTATCTTTATACAATTCATACATCTCATCGCTAATTTCTTTTAGCGAAGCAGGGTTCTTGAAAAGGGTAGTAACATCACGGAAATTAACACCCTTAATTGGCCAATCTGGTATGCAACGCAGATTGTCTAATAATAGCTGATTGTTCATAGTTCTGTACTTCTTAATTATATGTTTTTTACGTACTTATTTAAATGCTTTTTTCTTTCGGATCATATCATCATTTTTAATGCTCTTTTGCTCTCTTTGCTTGAAGGCGAACTTGAGATATTCTCGAAAAGCCATAGCGTTTTATGCCTCTTTTTCGGTGTATCTTTAAGTAGTGTTTCACGTGAGATTAAAGTTTTTCTTTAACCACAAAACACTTGATGAAAGCAATCTTAATTGACTGAAAATCAAAAGCTTTACTTTGTTTGTGTTCCACGTGAAACATTTTAAAAAGATAGAGAGCGTAGAGTTGCGTGAAACTATCTTCCTAATAAAACAAGCAGGACGTTGATGTCGCTTGGGGACACTCCTGGAATTCTACTTGCCTGAGCAAGAGTTTCTGGATTGATATGCTCCAATTTCTGTCGGCCCTCTGTGGAGATTTCGTTAAGCTCTGCATAGTTGAATCGGCCTTTGATTTTGATATTCTCCAGTCGGTGCATTTTGTCTGCAATGAGACGTTCTCTTTCGATGTAGCCCTTGTACTTCATTTTGATTTCTGCTGCCTCCGAAATTTCTTTCTGTCGGTTGGCTGGAGATTCCATTACTTCTTTTAATTCAGGAATAATTTCTGAAAGGTTTTGAAGATTGAGATGTGGACGTGCCACGAGATCGATCAGTTTGCATCCTGCGCGAAGTGGAGTGGTGCCCAGTGCTTCCAGTTTTGGATTGATCTTATCCTTTTTGATTGGGTAGCTCTCACAGAAGTTGATGATTCTTTCGATATTCTCTTTCTTCTCCTGCCACCAGTCATAACGGTCTCGTTTTGCAATTCCCAGTTCGTAAGCTTTCTCTGTCAGTCGGGCGTCTGCATCATCCTGTCGGAGGAGAATCCTGTATTCAGCTCTGGAGGTGAACATTCTGTATGGCTCATCCACGCCTTTTGTTGTGAGGTCATCGATAAGAACGCCGATATAGCTTTCGTCTCTTTGCATTTCAAATGTCTTGTCTCCCACACAATGGAGCGCTGCATTGATTCCAGCAACAGTACCTTGACCGCCGGCTTCTTCGTATCCTGTCGTTCCATTTACCTGGCCTGCGAAGAAAAGACCTTTTATGATTTTTGATTCCAACGAATGCTTGAGTTGTGTTGGATCGAAGTAATCGTACTCAATAGCATAACCCGGTCTGTAAATCTTAGCATCTCTTAAAGCTGGAATTTCATGAAGGGCTTTCAACTGTATGTCCATTGGCATACTGGATGAAAAACCGTTCAGGTACATTTCATTGGTATCTTCACCCTCTGGTTCCAAAAATAGCGGATGCTGTTCCTTGTCTGGGAAAGTGACGAGCTTTGTTTCAATGCTCGGACAGTATCTTGGACCGGTACTTTGAATCTGACCATTATATAAAGGAGAATCAGAAAGTCCACTTTTCAGGATTTCATGCACGTTCTTGTTGGTGTAGCAGGTCCAGCACGGAAGCTGTTTAAGTACCCGATGTTCGCCCATATACGAAAACTGGTGGAAATCATTATCACCAGGTTGTTCTTCCATATCCTCGAAGTGAACGCTTCTCTTGTCGATACGAACAGGAGTTCCTGTTTTCATTCTTGCGGCTGTGATGCCCCATCGGGTGATGCTTTCCGTAAAATGGTGTACTGCAGGTTCTGCACATCTGCCACCTTCTACCATTTTTCTTCCTACATGCATCAGACCGTTCAGGAAAGTGCCTGCAGTAATGATGATGCTCTTGGCATGGAACTCAGCACCCCAGATGGTACGTACACCTATTGCTTCTCCGTTTTCGACTAAGAGTTCGTCAGCCTGATCTTGCCAAATGTCAAGGTTGTCGGTACGGTCGAGGATGCTTCTCCATTCCCAGATGAACTTTCCTCGGTCGCATTGAGCACGGGGACTCCATACGGCAGGTCCTTTACCTATATTTAACATACGGAACTGGATGGCGGTCTTATCGGTTACGATTCCCATTTGTCCACCTAAGGCATCAATCTCCCTTACAATCTGTCCTTTTGCAATACCACCGATGGCAGGGTTGCAACTCATCTGTCCAATCTTATTCATGTCCATTGTTATCAGGCAGGTCTTAGCCCCCATGTTGGCAGAGGCTGCAGCAGCCTCACATCCGGCATGTCCGCCGCCGATAACAAGTACGTCATAATTGAATGTCATAATCTATACTTTTTCTAATTTTCGGCAAAAGTAAGAATTTAAATTGAAATTTTAGCAAAAATACTTTGATAAATCACGAATTTATAGTAATTTTGCAGCAAATTTATGCAATTATACTTAGAAATGAGGATTGTGATTCCCCATGATCTATGTTTTGCAGGTGATAGATAGATGTAGAATAATAATTTAGTTTCAAACAGTTAAATATTTTAAAATCAATCATTTATGTGGTTAATCAATTCATCTATTGGTAGAAAGGTAGTGAT
>OCLF01000004.1_pt1 | contig 103328 bp, 63 predicted proteins | sample 1502881 | NCBI WGS metagenome assembly OCLF01 (sample SAMN03418267, study PRJEB22391) | human gut metagenome | biome: human-gut; feature: organic feature; material: feces | host: Homo sapiens | place: Tanzania | collected 2013-01
TGTAGCACTTGTTTACCCACTTCTTTGGCAAGGTGTAACCCACTGTTACGTTCTGCAGGCGCAAGAATGATGCATCCTCTACAGCATAGCTGATGAGCTGCATGGTTGATACGCCAGCTGGATTGTAGATATTAGCGTTGGCATTAATCTCGTTCAAGCGGTTCATCACGTTCTCTACACCACCATACTCTGCGATGAGGCTAGATGATGGGCGTCCGATGTTGTTACCGTTAGCTGGGTCAATCCAGGTATAGCGGTTGCCTACGTTGAAGTCATCCACCAGGTTGTAGTTCTTGGCTGAACCTGCATAGAATGAGTTGGCAAGCTTGGTACCGTTCACCAGCTTGTTGCCCAATGAGTAGTTGAAGAACAGGTTGAAGTCGAAGTTGCCAACATGTCCGTCGAAACCGAAACCACCAGTTGTGGTAGGTACGGTGTTGCCCAGACGCTGCTTCACTGCATCACCATTCTCGTCAACTTCTACCTTGGCAACGCCTGGATAGAGGTTACCGCCGAAGAGCTTGTAGCTGTTGTCCTTAACGCCCTCTGCCATAGACCAGGTGCCGTTAGGGTTCAATACCAAGTCACCCTTGCCTGTTGAGGCATCATATACGGTATAGAAACCGTTGCTCTTGTAGCCCCAAAGCTCACCGAGACGACCACCTTGCTCTACGCGGAAGTCTTCATACTTGGCGATGGTAGAACCACTCCAGTTAGAACTCTGCCATGGGTTTTCCATATTCAATTCATCAATCTTATTCTTGTTGTAAGATACGTTGAAGTTGAAGTTCAAGCCGAAGTTCTTCTTATCTACGATCACTGCATTGAGCGCCAACTCAACACCCTTGTTAGATGTCTTACCGAAGTTCTGGAACTGGTAAGAGTAACCTGTATTAGAAGGGACGACGCTCTGCATCAGGAGGTCCTTGGTGGTATTCCAGTAGAAGTCTAATGTACCGCTGAGGCGACCATTGAAGAAACCGTAGTCGATACCGAAGTTACGGGTCACAGTGGTTTCCCACTTCAAGTCTGGGTTATAGAGATATGTACCATGCTCAAGCATCGAACCTCTGTTCTCATCGAAGAATGGAGCCTTTGATGTGTTGTCTGCCATAGAGTAGGTGGTAGTCAACAGACCAGAGTTGATACGGTTGTTACCTGCAGTACCGAAGCTCAGACGGGCCTTCAAGTTAGAGAGCCAGCTGGAAGCACCCTTCAGGAATTCCTCGTCAGACATACGCCAAGCCAAGGCTGCTGATGGGAAGAGACCCCAACGGTTGTCCTTGCCGAACTTGCTGGAACCATCGGCACGAAGAGTAAATGTTGCCAGATACTTGTCGTTGAGCGTATAGTTGATACGGCCGAAGTAAGAGAGAATGTTCTCCTCAGCCTTGATATTACCTTCGTTTGGAAGAGCTGTACCTGCTGCTGTGTTTGCCAATACCTCGTTCAGTGTAAATGAAGTAGGGAAGGCTACAGAAGTATTGGTACGGGTTACGTCCTGGCTGCTGCTCCACTCCTGACCTACCAATACATTGATGTGGTCACGACCATGGAAAAGCTTCTTGTTGTCGTAAGTCAATGTATTTGCATTACGCCAGTTCTTGTTCTCCAAACGTACGAACTGAGCCTGTGGCTGACCATTGTAACCATACTTAGAGTTGGTGGTTGCGTTAGAACCCCAAACCTGGTCGGTATTGTTGTACTTCCAGCCATAACCGAACTCAGAACGGAATGTGATATTCTTGAATGGCTTCCAGTTCAAACCTACGTTGTAATTCTGCTGGAAACGTTCCTGGTACTTATAGGTATCGGTGATACGCTCTGTTGGGTTACGGCGTGTAGATGTGCTGTTATCCTCATCATCGTCAGATGTGCCAGAGAGAGGCTCTACCGGGTTCCATCTTACGGTGTTGGCAACAACTGAGTTTGCTGCACTCGACTCGTTGGTATCTGCACCACCATTCAAACCATCCAGCTTGGTGAAAGCCATACGACCATTGAAGTCGAGAGACAACCACTTGTTCAAGTTGGCATTAATCTTGGCGTTAACATTGTTCTTGGCATAGCCAGAACCCTGCATGATGCTCTTCTCGTCGTTGTGAGAGAAACCGATGTTGTATTTCAGGTCCTTGGTACCACCGCTTACGTTCACGTTATACTGCTTCTGGTTACCTGTACGGCCGAATACCTCATCCTGATAGTCACGTCCTTCGATAGACTTCCAGATGTCGAGGTCGTTGTAGTTACCATAGTCTGTGCTACCCAACTCATACTGGTAGTATGCATAGTCGTATGGAGACATAGTCTTCACCAACTTAGATACCTTCTTGTAGCCAAGAGAAGCATTGAAGTTTACCTGTGTCTTGCCCTCAGAACCACTCTTGGTTGTTACGATGATAACACCATTAGCACCACGAGCACCATAGATAGCTGTAGAAGAAGCATCCTTCAATACGTCAATACTCTGAATTTCGCTTGGAGCGATATCGCTGATAGAACTTACTGGGAAGCCGTCAACGATGTAGAGTGGAGAGTTGTCCTGAGAAAGAGAACCACCACCACGCACACGAATCTTCACGTCAGCATCTGGTGAACCTTCAGTGGTAGTGATGTTAACACCAGCCATCTTACCGGTCATCGCCTCGCTCACGTTAGAAACTGGAATGTTGGCAATCTGCTTGTCGCTGATAGAAGAAACAGAACCAGTAAGGTCCTTCTTTCTTACTGTACCGTAACCGATAACGACAACGTCATTCAAGCTGTTTGCTTCGTCTTCAAGTTTTACAGTAATGTTAGTTTTACCTGCAACGTTAACTTCCTGAGATTTCATACCAATGTAAGTAATCTTCAGTTTGTTACCTTTGCCTTTCAAGTTTACGGTGAAGTTACCATCAATGTCGGTCACGCCACCATTACCTGCTACACCTACCTCCATGACAGATGCGCCGATAATAGGCTCGCCCGTATTGTCAGTAACAACGCCCTTAACGGTCTGCGCTGAGATGCTCGTTACACAGAACATCAATGCACCTGCTAACGCAATTTTCTTTTTGTTTGAATTACCAGACATACATTTATTTTGGTTAGATTAGTGAAATATTGTATAATTCTGTGCAAATATACGAATATTAGTTTATCTGACAATACATTTTAATATAAAAAATAACGTAAACGTTTTCAAAGTTCTTTCAAAAAAAGCTTCTGTGTAGTGTTTCCGTTAACATAAAAATCCCCAACAAGAATCCATCTAACTGCTTCCGATGTCCTCTTGTTGGGGATTAACTATGATTTTACGTTGCTTTCAAGCAACATCTTCAAATCAGGATTACTTGATGATAATCTTGTTTGTCTTCTTGCTGCCATCAGTCATTGTCTTTACGATGATGTTGATGCCTTTCTGCAACTTGCTTACCTGTACGCCATCTGTGGTGTAAATCTTGGTGCTCAATACATGGGTAGAAGTAGCTACTTCTTCAATACCAGTACTGGTAGTAGCTTCTGTAGCTTCGCCAAGACCACCCATCTCATTGGCTGCACGAACACTCCATGTTGCAGAAGCATCGTCAACGGCGTAGGTAGGTTCTACGGTGAAGTCAACTATCTTGCCGTTCTTGCATACTGCCCAGAGCAGAGCGTAGTTGCTGTTGTCCCAAGTCAGGTTGCTACCTGTCATTTTCACGTTAGTTGGAGCAGAAGCCTGCTCTGTAGCTGCTGTTGGATCCCAGTCATCATCACCGCCCATGACGGTTTCGATGGTGTAGAAAGCTGCTTCCTCTGCTGTGAGAACAGGACTTTCTGCTGTCTCGTTGCGACGGTTGGTATAGTTGTCTCCATCCTTAGCATCGTAAGCGTCATAAACCTGCTTTCTTCCGCTCAGATCTACTGCTGTTCCTGTTGTTGTAGTAGAGTTGTACTCAGCAAAGCGCTTAGGATAACCGCCGCTCATCTCGTCCCAACCAGCTGCTGTAGGAATCACTTCCATCTTGGTGTCGATGAAGAGAGCGATAGGAGTACCCTTACCCCAAGGACGGCCGAGCTTGTATTTGCCGTTGATGCCAGTTGTAGTTCCATCCTTGATGGTACAATCCTTGAAGATGTAGCCATACTTGGTTGGTTGTGAAGGTACAGCGAGATAGCCCGTGCCACACATTACGAGATCTACATTATTATAATATACGTCACCCTTACCGCAGAGATAGTCGGTGTTACCACGCAGGATACCACCCTCGAAGTAGAAGCGACCCTGCTGGTTGTTGGATACGTAGGTGTCCTGATAAGCCCAGAGGTTTACGTTCTTGCAGATGGTCTTGTTACTCTTATCGTTGAGTACGATGTCACGACCCTTGCCGTCGCCCATACTGCTGTACATCTTGATGTCCTGGAAGTAAGTGTTTGTAGCACCGCTTTCCAAACTCAATACATCACCACGTCCAATTCCTTCCAATACGTTTGCGATATTGAAGCCATTGCTGCTTTCTACTGCAGGTACGGTATTGGTGATAGAAGTATTCTCATTGCTTTCACCAATGATAGATACATTAGGTGTATTCATATAGGTGGTAGCACTTGGATACTGCTTGCCATCAATACCAGTTACCATGCTGTTCGGGTTGGCAGGAATCTTATAGTCGCCCTGCTTGATGAAGATGCGGAAACGCTTGCTGGTATCAGTACGCTTGGCTGCTGCTGCGAGAGCGTCGGTGAATGAACCGTCTGTTGGTACGATGAAGTCATAGAGAGCCTTGGTTACTGCAGGCTTCTCCTTGGTGGTGAAGCTGAAGGTGATGTCGCTCTTGATGGCATTGTCGGTCAAGTCGGCTACAGAACCAGCTGCGAGAGCGAAGGTATATTCTGTGGCATAGCTCAAGCCCTTGTAGGCAAAGGTGATGGTCTTGCCAGATACTGTACCGGTCAAATTCTGACCATTGAGGGTTGCCTTGGCGTTTTCTGTCAGTTTCACCTTCTCATCGAATGTCAATACAATCTTACCATTGGCTGAAGCGTTGGTTGCACCGACTGCTGGTACCTGGCTCTGGAGAACAGGAGCTGTGCCGTCATTGAAGAGCTCTGCTGTACCTGTGATATAGATCTGAGCAAGAGCGATACCGTCGTTGGAACCTGTTGTTCCCTTGACAGATGAAGTCTTGTCTGCAATCCAGCGAACATATACTGCTGCCTGGTTGTTGGCATCGGCTGGGAGAGTGAACTCGCCTGCAGTCCATGCCTTGGCACCTGGCATCGTGATGGCACCTACCTGGGTCCATGTTTCGCCATCGAGAGAGTACTCTACATTGTAGGTCTCGTAAGCATTATAGTTGTAGAGCATACTGCTCTTTACCTTGATATTGGTGAATGCTGTGGCATTGAACTTGGTCTGCCAGTAGGTCTCACCCAGAGCTTTTGTTGAAGTCTTGGTCCAGTTGACAGCGGCGTTCTTGCCTTCGTAACCACCAGCCGTGTTACTCTTGTCGAGCCAGCCGTATGAGTTGCCTTCTGCATCACGGAGTACGAGCTGTACTGCATCATTGTCTGCTGCAGCAAAGTCGGCAGTGCGACCTTCCTTGCCTTCCTGATAGAAGTCCCATGCCACGATGAAGTCCTTGGCAGAGAATGTGGCAGTGAATGCCTGGTCAGCATTCATGGTTGTCTTGATTTCTGCAGTAGTCTCACCATTGCTCCAGTTGTTGAAGTCGATGATGTCGTTTCCTGTTGCGGTAAGAGTTACCTCTGTACCTTCTTCATACATCTTCTTGCCATCTACCATCTCTGGGGCAGGAGAGAGAGTCACCATATAGTCCTTGGCACCACCTTCTACGTTTATGTCGAGTGCATAGGTGTTTACCTTCTTGTAGTTGGCAGTAAGAGTCTGGTCTTCTGTCACAGTGTATTTGAATTTGCTCTCAGTAGAAAGCTCTGTGCCATTCTTGTCTGTCCAGTTGACAAACTTATAACCGAATTTATCGGCAGCAGTCAACGTTACCTCGTCGTTCTCCTGATATTCGTCAGCCTTTGGATAGACAGTAATGTCTGCGATACCTTCAGGATTGGTTACGACAGAGAGTTTGTATTTGTTCACAGCAACGAGTGTTCCATTGACGGTTCCTTCAATAGTAACAGGACCGAAAACTGCCTGCTTGTTAGAAGCTACACCGATAGTAGATGTCAGATAGAAGCCATCTGTACCAGCCAAGGCTGCCTGCTGTTCTGCTGTCAGTGTGATTTCAAACTGATGGATAGCGGTTTGATCATAAGTTTTAGAAGAAGAAGCCTTGCCTTGGCGCCAAGCGGTATAGGTGCCCAGTGCTACTACTTCTCCGTTTGCCTTATGGGCACTGATAACGATTCCGTTTTCAACATCCGTACCACAGCGGTTTACATAACCGCTCACCTTGGTTGGGGTGAAAGTAAGTCCTGCTGCAGGACGAACAAACCAGTTGAGTTCAGTTTGCTTAGTTCCTGATACATTATTTATTTTAATACCATTGATACCTGATGCGGTACCATCCGCCTTGGTAATCTCGAGATTTCCTACCAAAGACAAGTCAGCTGGGTAATCAAATGCGATGGAACCGAAAGCGTCTGTTGGAGCTGTTGTGTTGGCACTTGCATTGCTGAGGTCGTTCATAGCAAATACGACGTTGGCAGCCTCATTGTTGAAAGTCTTGCCTGCAGGTTCGCTTGCAATGACAGGAAGAGTAATCTTCAAATAGCTATAGTATGAACCATCGCCAATGACGATATTCACAGTTTCAGCACTTGATGCGATGGTCTGGCTGATCACTTTACCTGAAGTATATTCAGCCTGTCCGTCAATTGTTGTCGTTGTGATATTGTTGTATGCAGCCATTTCGATGGTTGCACCCTTGCAAGAAGGAACGGTGATGATGCCGTCTGCATTCATCTGTGCCCATTCGTCAGTATGTTTTACATTGTTGAACTTTCCCTTGCTTGTCGCATCAAGGTCAATCTTTACATCAATGCTTTCGCCATCAACAGTAGCCTGAGTTACCAAGATACCAGCCTTTTTCTCAATGTTGATATCCTGGGCACCATTCTTGTGACCAAAATAGTAGGTGAGGGTTGTTGCCTCTGTGCGGTTGGCAAGCGACTTGGTGTTGGCTGTAAAGACAGGAGTCAGCGTAGTGCTTGCGCTTGGAGCTGTGATGGTTTCACCTGGTTTGTAGGTTTTGGTGCCATCTGTCCAACCTGTTAATGTACTACCAGCAACATAGAGAGAGGTGTTTGTAGGAAGTGTATAGCTACTTCCACCTTCTAAGGTTGCGTTTGCAGGAAGAATTCCTTCTGCTGTAATCGTTCCTAAAGAATAAGTGAGGGTAATTTCACTTGCTTTTGTAACGATTGAAACAAGGAGGACTATAAGAGATAGTCCAAATCTCAGTAGATTTCTTTTCATTGTTTGTTACTTTTAGGTTTAATTTTATATTAATTATTGCTTGTTTTATTCTACTTGTTTGTTTCAGTTTGACGGGCTTACTTGTTTGCTCAAGTAAATTTCCGTGGCAAAAATACAACAAATATCTGTAATATGTATGAAGGATATTGATGAAATGCACGTAATCGTTTGCGTGAGATTTTGCTACTTTTCTGTTCTATTTTAGCTGATAATGTGTTACTTTTGCAAACGAAAATAAGCTATAACTTAAATTTCAAACAAATTACAGATTAATAAACTTAAAACGTAACGATTATGAAGAAATTCTTTACTCTTATTGCAGCTGTCGCTATGGCAGCAAGTGTTAATGCACAGGGAACTTATGCAGTAGCGGAAGGTGATGCGGTGACAGCTGGTGATCAGATTACATCAGTAGCAAATGTTACTTTGACCTATATGGAGAATGCTGGTACTGCTTTTGCTGTAGGTAAGGCTACCGGCAACTGGGCAGATGCAGATTTTACAGCTTATGTTTGTGGAAAGAATAATGGTAAGTTGGTCTCAGAAGCAGAACCTACAGGTTGTGTTTATAAATTTGAAACCGCAAAGGCTGGTTCACTTACTGTTGCTATTCAGTTGAATGCAACAAAAGGTTTGCATGTGTTAGGTTCAGACTTCACTGAGGTAAGTTTGGCTTCTTATAATTTGCCTGGTGCTAAGGATGCTGCATCTCAGGAATTAACTAAGAATGAAAAGGATGAAAATATTGTTGCAGCAAAATCTAATGGTACTGTAACTATAGACGTTGCAGCTGGTGGTACTTATTATGTATTGGCAGCAGGTACTAAATTGGGATTTTATGGTTTCAAATTTAAGGAAGGTGTAACTAATGGCATTACTTCTGTAAATGCAAATGCTGCTTCTAAGTCTTCTGATATTTATAATCTTGCTGGTCAGAAGGTTTCAGGTTCTTATAAGGGAATCGTTATCAAGAACGGTAAGAAATATATGAAATAATTTCCTTTTAAAAGTGTAAAAAGGTTAGTCATAGGTTTAAGGATATAGTTTAGTTAACCCCTGTCGGCAATCTGCTGACAGGGGATTTTTTTATTCCGATAAGGTTATCCTATTTGATAACCTTGTCAGTCTTTATTGTCCCATTCGCCAATTCTACCTTTCTGATATTTACTCCTTTATTGGGAGAGGGTAATTTTGTACCATTCAGGGTATAGTAGGTGATGGATTTGATGGCGTTATTGCCTACTTCCTGGTCATTCTCTATCTGAGAAATTCCGGTGGAAACGGTAGTTGGATAATACTCATCTACTCCTGAAAGGGCATCCTGGTTTTCTGCCTTCATGATATTCTCTACCAGAGAGTTAGCATAGACCTCGATATTTGTATAATAACCCTTTTTGTCGAGCGAGTAGGTGAGGGCATCGGAAGCGTCGTTTGGATTCAGACCATTCGCCTTTTCCCATTCGTCTGGTATGCCATCCTTGTCTGTATCAAAGTCGGCAGGACGTGTGCCTGTTCCGAAGTTCGCTTCCGTATATCCTTTCACATCTGATACCTTGTCGATGATACCTGGAGAGTTGGTGATGCTACCTTTGTAAGTAGCGGTACCCGTCTTGGCTTCTTCCATGTATCGAGCATCTATTTCGTCGCGATAGAGGGATGCTCCCACATAGGCTAAAACTTTTTCGTATGCTTCGGCAGCAGAGTGGGTGGTTACTTGTCCTGTTGGAGCAGGTTCATCCATCTTGATCTTGACACATGACTTGCCGCTGATGGTGGTATGAGCCACTGCATCGCCATAGAAGTTGTTGGCATCTGGACTGTAATATTCTCCGTTCAGGCTTGGAACGCCATCGTCGTAGCTGACGCCCTTCCAGTCTATATTCTCAGTTTTCGAACCTTTGGTTGTCTCGGTCGTATTACCATTGATATAATAACGGCTGGTCATGTCGTATAACTCAGAATGATTCTTGTCGGAGTTGTCTTTTGTTGAAAGCGTGACAAGGGTGATGCGGTCCTGATTTCCTCGTTCCTTGCCCGTGCTCACATCTACTTTGAGTCCATTTTGGGTCGTTTCTTTAAGTCCCATGCTTGGTCCTGCCTTGTAGTAGTTGTTGACGATATTGATCTGTCCACCACCAGGACCGCCATAGCAGGTGCCTTGTGCATTATACATCACGCAGTTGCGGAAATCCACGTTTTCAGCCTGCACAGTGTTCTGCCATTTGTAGGTGCTGTATTCCTTGTTGGAAGTATAGTCTGTCCATCCGTATCTGGCACCATTGAAACGTGGACCACGATTCATGAGATGAGCTACAAAGTTATGATGGAAGCTTGCTAACTTACCGCCCCAGATACCACCGTAGCCATGTGCACCCTTGGAGTGACCAGGATTGGTGAGGCTTTCTGCTACAGTACACCACTGCATGGTGAAATTGTTATTGTCGTAGAAAGAAGCCACCTCGTCGATACTCCAACTCAAGGAGCAATGGTCGTAAATGATGCCGGTCTTGTTACGCTGCCATGAAGCATCAGCTCCGTCGTTGATGTCTTTTTCCTGTCCACGGCGAATGCGGAGGAAGCGGATGATGTTGTTGCTGCCCGGTTGAACCGTATAATAGCGCAGGGTGATGCCTGGAGATGGGGCAGTCTGTCCGAGAATCGTGATGTTATCTGCGAATTTGAGGTCAGACTCCAGCGCTATCACACCAGCCACATCGAAGACGATGATTCTATTGCCCGACTTGACTGCTTCTCTGAAAGAGCCGGTTCCTCTGTCGTTAAGATTCGTTACGTGTACGATTTTGCCACCTCTACCACCTGTTACGTATCTTCCGTGACCTTCGGCTCCAGGAAAGGCAGGGGCTTGCGCCATGGATGCTGCGCTGATGAGCGAAGCAGCCAATAGTGTAAAAACTTTCTGTTTCATTTGTTTCAGTATGTTATTTTGGTTGATTCTTTTATCTGATATTCGGGTTTGAAACTTATATTTTGACAAAGTTAAGCATAAAATATGTAATAAGTGGAGTTTTCCTTTTCTTTTATATATTTTTATGACAAAATGAGTTTTCTTCAAGCGGTTCTGTTTTTCCAACCCTTACCCCACTTTCATTTTTGCGTGGGCAAGCAATAATTTCTCCTTGCCCACGCAATAATTTTTTCTTGGGCAGGGAAGAAAGAATCGGCTTCGACACAGGATATAGTTAATAGGGAGATTTTGTTTACATAGAATGATTAGATCAAGAGATGAGAGAGTGAAGCGTTATGATGAAGTGTGTGAATGGTAGAGATTGAATGTAGAGAATAAAAAAATCCCAGTTTCTCGTCTGTTACGACGTGAAACTGGGATTTAATGTTAGGGGATCTGATAAATGGAATTGTATCCTATCAGATTATTTTGTTTACTTTTACTTCTGGATAAACTTCTTGCCAGCCTTAATGACTACACCCTTGTATGCCTTACCTACCTTCTGACCTGCGAGGTTGAATGCAGGAGCATTCTCCAGTGTTGCATCGGTTGTGATGTTGTTGATGCCAGTGGTAGTAGAGATAGCTTCAATTGGCATAACCTCCTGAACGTTCTTAAAAATAGCACCAAAAATACCCTTTACAGAATAAGTCTCGCCTTCAGTCAAGTTGGCAACGCCACCAATCTTTGCTTTATTGTCTTCTGGTGTGCTAAATTTGTCGTAAATCATAATCTTGCTGTCACCATCGTTTGCGTAGTAATTATACTTACCTGTTTGATATTCTTCTTTGCTGAACTTAAAGTTCTTGATGAGTACGAGGTCATTCATGTACTTGTTCGCAACAATATCGGCAACAGTTGCAACTATAGGCTTGGCGGCCTCTGTGCTCTCCTGAATGGTGAGATCTTCATCTGTAGTGCCAGCATTCTTTGTTAAGTAAGGTACACCATAACTTAATGCTAAGTCTACTTTTACAGTACCTGTGATAGTGCTGTTGACAGGCATATTGAAGCCCAATGTTCTCAACTCAATAGCGGCATCGCCCTCGCGAACGTAAGTGTTAACTGTACCATTGTAATTGTTAACATACAAAACCTTTGCATTGGTGAGCTTGAGGTTCAAGTTAGAAGTTGCTTTCGTATAGTTAGCTAACAAGTCCTTCACGCTTGGAACATCAGTATATGTGATTTCTGGTTCTTCAGGAATCTCGGAGCCAACCTTGTAGATTTTTATAGATACAATTTGGGTGTTGTGTTTACTTGTTACTTTTATACTGTATATATTTCCTTTTGCTTGGTGTTTTGTGTCGATAGCATAACTGTTAGTTTTATTAGCACCTGTCGTAGCTGTACTTACAGCTTGATCACCTACGAATATGTTTTGAACTGTTGAAGCTGAAGCACCACTTCTACCTTCAACTACAATTTTTGCGACATCAAAGTCAAATGCAGGAAGAGTGATGAAAGCATTAGCTTTACCAAAAAGTAAGTAACCATCTGGATTCCAATAATGACCATCGGAACTTGCACTCATGCTAATGGTATAAGTTCCATCTGTATAAGTAGCAGCAGTTTTAATTTTTTTTGTGGAACCTTCTGGAAACTTCCAGTTGTTAGTGGAAAAGTCTAATGTAACTGTTTGTCCAAAGCTGAAATTAGCAATTAATGCCAACACAGCGATCATTGAAATGCGTAAAATTTTATTCATAAACGTAAGATTTAAAAGATTAATTAATGTTTTATTTAACTCTTAGGTGAAGAAATTGCAAACGGGCACAATGAAAGATAGCTTTCAGATTGCCGAGTGCTCTTATCTTCTTTTGCAAAGATAGTAAAAATATGAATTGGTTGTTTCAAAAAACGTATTAAATTTTGATGAATATACGAAAAAACACAAAAAAAGGCGGAAAAGAACATTAAAAAGTCCTTTTCCACCTCAGTATTTTCTAAATTTTCTGTGTATTACAGCTCACTTGTGCGTTCAGGTAGCTCTATATCAGCAAGTTATTCTGCCTTCAGCCCCTGCTGTTCCATCTCCAAACTTGCCCAGATAAATGGACCTACACCCTTAGGGTCATTGTCACGGATAGGTTCGCTCATGTAATATTCAAAGCTTCCGTCACGCTTGTAGTTAGGCTTCTTTACGTATGGACCATCGCCAGGGCCGAGACCGCTTACGCTGCAGCACTTGGTCAGACTGATGGTCTTGTCAGGGTTCACCTGGATGAATTCTTTCAAGATACCCTTGTAGGCCTTGATGCCGGCATCACGATATTGTTCTGCGAGGTAACCCTTGCGATAACCCTTCAGAAGTACATAGGCAAACATGCTGCTGGCAGTACTCTCCAGATAGTTGCGAGGATCCTTTACGTCCATCACATCATACCATACACCGGTTTTCTTATCCTGATACTTCACGACACTTGCCATCGCCTTGTTGAGCAGTTCGATCACTTCACCACGGCGGGCATAGTCCTCTGGCATTGCATCGAGACATTCGGTCATTGCCATCACATACCATCCCAAGGCTCTTGCCCAGGTATGCTGGCTCTTTCCATTTTCCTTGTCAGCCCAGAACTGCTGATGCGTCTCATCCCAAGCATGTTTCCAGAGCTGAGTCTTCTCATCGTATGTACGCTTGTCAGTCTTGATCATCTGGTCAACGGCATCATCGAGGTATTTCTTTGCCTTCTTTGGTTTCATGGTTTGCACCGCATAGTTGCAGTAGAAAGGCAAGCCCATAAAGATACCGTCGAGCCAAACCTGATTGGCATAGATAGCTTTGTGCCAATAAACACCTTCCTTGGTACGAGGTTGCTTCTGCAACTGCTTGAATAGTGTCTTCAGTGCCTTGTCGGTACCCTCAGAAGGGAAGAGGTTGTGCATACGGAGGATGAATTTAGCCGTGCGAACATTGTCGAGATTGAAATCCTCGTACTTGTACCCAGTGATATTGCCCTGTTCGTCAATCATCTTGGCAGGGTATTCCTTCAGGTAGTTGAGGATAGCCTCATTGTTGGCTTCAGCATCCTTGCCCTTGAAAGTACTCTTGTTGTCCTTATAATATAAATAGGTGTCGAGCATACCTTCCATCTCGATGCCCATCACATAGCTCCACTTAGGTTTGCTGCTGAAATCGAGCAGGTATGGATGAGCCACACGGCTCATCTCGCTATGGGTAAGCCACTCGCTGTATGCTTGATATGGACGGTCTTCCTTGTTGAGAACGAGGGCACCGTTGATGATGAGATTGTCGAACTTTACATCACGGGTCTTGCCTGTAATCTTGACAGGCTGTTTGATGACGCCATCAAACTTACAGTTCTTGACGGTGATATCAGTTACGTTCTCCACCTGATCGCGACCAACGATGAGCACACCATAGTTGCTCTTCTTGCAGGTTACGTTTTCCACATACACCTGAGATACGCTTGGTTCAAAACCGCGATAGCAGATCTCCTTTGGCTCGTAATCGAGGTTGATTTTTACGACAGCTTCCTTACATTGACCCACAGTGACGTTGCGCATGTTGATGTTCTTGATGACACCACCGCGGCAGTTGTTGGTCTTGATGCGCAGGATGCGGTCGAGGTGAGGAGAGTCCATTTCGCAATCTTCGGCATATACATTCTCGCATCCGCCAGAGATTTCACTTCCGATAACCACACCGCCATGTCCATCTTCCATCTTACAATTGCGGATGATGATGTTTTTGGAAGGTTGGTTCCAGAGACGACCATCATTGTTGCGTCCGCTCTTGATGGCGATACAGTCGTCGCCGGTATGGAAGATACAGTTCTGGATGAGCACATTCTCGCAAGCCTCTGGGTCGCATCCGTCACCATTAGGACCTTCATTCCAGATGGTCACACCATCTACGGTGATGTTCTTGGAGAGCAGTGGATGGATAACCCAGAAAGGAGAGTTGAGCATCTTGACACCCTGGATGAGGATGCGTTCAGAACGTACGAAGTTGACGAGCTGTGGGCGCAGCCCTTGTCCCTTACCAAATTTTCTTTCGTCGAAAGGCACACCGTCTTCAGCCTGTTTCAGCAATTTGGCACGTGAGCCGAGTCGCTGTGCTTCCTTGGTTATGCCTTCCTGATAACCGAAACGTGGATGCCCATTCATAGGCCACCAGGTCTCGTTGTTACCACCACCATCGATGGTACCCTTACCTGTGATGGCGATGTCAGTCACCTTGTAGCCATAGATGCATGGAGAATAGTTCCAGCAAGCCAGACCTTCCCAAGAGGTACGGACGAGTGGATAGAGATTGGTATCGAAAGCGAATTTCAGCGTTGCGCCTTCCTCGAGAACGAGGTTGACATGACTTTTCATTTCGATGGCACCTGTATTCCAAGTTCCTTTCGGTACAATTACCTTACCGCCACCTTTTCTGGATACCAGAGAGATGAGTCGGTTGATAGCCTTCTGGTTTTGGGCTGCAGACGCATTGGTCTTGGCACCAAAAGAAGAGATGACAAACTGGCGCTCATGAAGTTGAGGCTTTAGAATACTTTGTTCGATCTGCTTGTACTCCTGGTCGTTCCATCCCGATGCAAAAGCGAGGGTAGGGAAGAGAAGTAAGGCAAGCAGCAACGTTTTTAAGTGTTTCATGCTTGTTGTTCTGTTTGTAGATTTATATTAAATTTTGATTTAGCTTGGTTTAGAACCTTATCTTTTATAAAGATACTGCAAAGATACGATTTTATTTTGTAATGTACACGCACACAATGTTAAAAAAGTGATTTTGCCTTAAAAAAGTTTGGAGATAATAGGAAAAAGGCGTATATTTGCACCCGTAATACTTTGAAGACGTTTACTTCAAAGTATTCATTTCTGGTTGGCTACGTCCTGTAACCAACCTTTTTTTATGTTAAAATTTTGGTGGTTTCTCAGAAATTTATTATCTTTGCCAACGATAATTAACTTATATTGTGCAATTCTTAAATAAAATAGCCTATTGATTAGACATTTACTTAATTAAAAATAAGAGGATTAAGAAATGAGAAATCTACAAGATTTGACCGACGAGGAGTTGGCCCTTCTTTATGTCGAAGGTAACAATCGTGCCTTTGACTTACTGCTTTCACGCAATGAAGTGAAGTTGTTTACATACATCATGTTCTTTGTGCGTGATCAAGAGGTGGCTAATGACATCTTCCAGGAAACGTTTTTGAAGGTGGTAAGCAAACTTCAGAACCACGAATATTCTGCAAACGGAAAATTCGGAGGTTGGTTGTTGCGTATTGCCCATAACGTCTTGATGGATATGTATCGTGGGCAGCGCTATAAGTATGTCGTTGAATCGAATGACGACAATGATCTGTCTAATATCAGTGGTGAAGATTTGTTGGAAACAAATGCAGAAGTTAATTTGATTAATATCCAGGTTCTTTCAGATGTCAGAAAGATGATGGATCAGTTGCCTATTTTACAGCGTGAAGTAGTGTATATGCGCTACTATCAGCAACTCTCATTCAAGGAAATCGCTGAGGCTACAGGCGTAAGTATCAATACCAGTCTTGGAAGAATGCGCTATGCTCTTCTCAATCTTCGCAGAATGGCTAAGAAGCATGACGTATATCTTCAGTTAGACTAGTATTGGATATGTTATTTCCAGAGGTTTAATCCTCTGGCTGTTTCAATTCTTTAAGGGCATGGATGGTGGAAATAGGATCTGTGCTCTTAAACACGTAACTTCCACTTACCAGTACGTTAACTCCAGCCTTTGCCAGGCGTGGGGCAGTTTCTGCCTGTACACCACCATCTACTTCGATGAGGGCGTTGGAGTGTGATTCCTTGATGAGTTTTCTCAGTCTTTCCACCTTCTTGATGGTGTTCTCGATAAACTTCTGCCCTCCGAACCCAGGATTTACACTCATCAGCAGTACCATATCTACATCGCAGATGATATCTTCCAGTACGCAGACTGGAGTAGATGGATTCAGCGTGACACCCGCTTTCATGCCAGCTGCATGAATCTGCTGGATGGTACGGTGCAGGTGGGTACATGCTTCATAATGTACATTCATCATCATGGCACCAGTCTTGGCAGTCTGCTCGATGTATTCTTCCGGATGTGCTATCATGAAATGCACATCAAGAGGTTTCTTGCAAACCTTGGCTACGGCTTCAAGAATAGGAAAACCAAAAGAGATATTGGGCACGAATACCCCATCCATGATGTCCATGTGGAGCCAGTCGGCTTCACTCTGATTGATCATTTCAACTTCGCTTCTCAGATCCAGAAAATTGGCTGAAAGCAAAGATGGTGATACCAATGTCTTCATATTTTGAGTTCGTTAGTTAAGACAGTACACCTCGTACTTACCATTCCTCTTGATCGTTCGATAGGTGTATGCTATCTGTTTGATAATGCTGATCGTCCTTTTGGATGGTCTCATTTCTTCGGAAGTAAAAACTTGCTTCATAGGCGTTACTGTTATGATCGTTAATATAATGATACTAAGATTCAGTTTGCTTCTTCATCTTTATTAGTATAACGTAAGGTTTTCTATTTTATTACATTTGAAATATCTTTTTTTCTCATCAACATGACTCTTGCCTTATTATATATAATAATGTATAGTGCCTCTAAACACTTGATTTTACTCCCAAAAGTAGCTTTTAATTACTTATTTCTGTTAAATTCTAAAATTTTTCGCCAAAAAGTTTGTAGTTTAATAGAAAAAGTGTACTTTTGCAATTGAATTAAAAAATAAACAATATGATGACAACATTCGTATCTTCAACAGCATGGTGGTGGCGTATCTCAAGATTTAAAAAGTCGTGAGACGATAAGCCGTGCGTGGATATGAATCCATGATATAACTTAGGCCTGCCGTACTTACGACAGGCCTTTTTTCATATTTTTACCTCAGGAATGGGGGATTGGGAATAGAAAATAAAAAATAAAATATAGGAGAATAAATTATGGAAATGAAGGACATTTTGAACAGAATGTTGAATCACGAGGAACTTTCCCGTGAGGAAACCAAGAATATCATCGTGGGTATCACCAAGAGTGAGTTCCCTGAGGAGCAAATTACTGCTTTGCTTACCGGTTTACAGATGAGAGGCGTTACCGTAGATGAACTGTTGGGTTTCCGTGATGGTATCTTGGCTACCGGCGTTCCTGCCATCTTAGATTGCGACCGATACATTGATGTGGTTGGTACAGGTGGCGACCGCAAGAATACTTTCAATATTTCTACTACCGCTTGCTTCGTCATTGCTGGTGCTGGTTATAAGGTTGCCAAGCATGGTAATTATGCGGCTACTTCTGTGAGCGGTGCTTCAAATGTCATCAAAAACCATGGAGTGCAGTTTACTGATGATTTGGATAAGTTGAACCGTTCTATCAATGAGGCTGGTATCGTCTATCTCCATGCCCAACTCTTTGCCAAGGCAATGAAGTTTGTAGGTCCTATCCGTAAGGCACTCCAATTCCCAACTGTATTCAATCTCCTCGGTCCGTTAGTTAATCCCAGTCAGCCTAAATGCCAGTTGCTCGGTGTTGCCAACCTGGACCAGATGCGACTCTATAATCAGGTTTATCAGAAATTAGGTATCGATTATGGTATTGTAAATAGCATCGACGGTTACGATGAGATTTCCCTGACCAGTGATTTCAAGGTAACGACCAATCATTATGAGCGCATCTTCAAGCCACAGGATCTTGGTTTTGAAATTGCTAAACCTGAGGAAGTTAGAGGTGGTGCTACTGAGGAAGAGGCAAAGGACATCTTTGATGCCGTACTTGAGAACCGTGCTTTGCCTGCCCAGAAGAATATCGTACTTGCCAATGCCGCCTTCGGTATTCAGGCTATGGAGAAGGGACAGAAGAGTATAGAGGAATGCGTTGAGATTGCACGGGAAAGCATCGATAGTGGCAAGGCACTCGCTACATTCAAGAAATTTGTAGAACTGAATAGTTAAAGGCTTTTTTAAAGGTAAAAAGGTAAAAAAGTAAAAAGGTAAAAAGAGCATTCTTGCTCTTAAAGGTAAAAAAGTAAAAAGGTAGGATATGGCTGATATTTTAGAAGAGATTGTCGCTCATAAGCGAATCGAGATAGAACAGCGCAAGCGCTTCATCCAACCTCGGCAGATGATTTCCCTGACGGAACAGAAGATGAAGGCGGATGACGGACTGGTACCTGGAGGCAGCATGCGCAAGGCACTGATGGAGTCCTCTACGGGTATCATCGCTGAGTTTAAGAGAAAATCACCGTCCAAGGGATGGATCAAGGAGGAGGGTAAGGCAAGTATCATCCCGTTGGCTTATCAGGAGAATGGAGCTTCTGCTCTCAGCATCCTTACCGATATCGACTACTTCGGCGGTTATGATGAGTTTATACAGGAGGCTCGCCACGTGGGGGTTCATATACCTATTTTATATAAGAACTTCGTTATCGAGGAATACCAACTCCTGCAGGCGAGATATTGCGGTGCTTCTGCCGTACTTCTGATAGCTGCCTGTCTGACGAAAGAGGAATGTAAGCGTCTTCTTGATATGGCGCACCAACTCGGAATGGAAGTGCTCTTGGAGATGCACAACGACCGGGATTTCGAATATGCAGAACTCGAACCTGATATGTATGGCATCAACAATCGCAATCTCGGTACGTTTGTTACCGATGTGGAAAACAGTTTCCGCCTGGCAGAGCTGTTGCCGAAGGATGTGTGCAGAGTCAGCGAAAGCGGTATCTCCCATCCGGCAGTTGTCAAAAGGCTCCGTGAGGAAGGCGGTTTCCGTGGCTTCCTGATGGGAGAGCAGTTTATGAAACAGGCTGACCCTGGACAGGGACTTGCGGATTTTCTGAAGCAACTGGAAATCAATGGTGAGTTCAGATGAAAATACTAACGAGAAAAAAGAAAGAGAAATGAATACAGATAAAATGTTGGTTAAGGTGTGTGGTATGCGTGATGCCGATAACATTCGCGAGGTATCCCAACTCGGGGTTGATATGATAGGATTCATCTTCTATCCGAAGTCACCGCGGTTTGTGCAGATGATCAGCAGCAAGGCTGGCATTATACCAGACTACTCGGAAGAGCGTATCGAACTTGCGATGGCGCGTAAGACTGCTGAGACTCAAAAGCAACCGGCAAGGGTGGGAGTCTTTGTGGATGATATGCCCCAGAACATCGTGACACGTGTCTATAATTACCGTCTCGACTACATCCAGTTGCATGGTAATGAACCTCGTGAAACCATCGAGAATCTTCGTGCTACCATCGATCCCGACATCAAACCCAATATCAGGATCATCAAGGCTATCAGCGTAAGCTCAGCCGAGGATATCCAGAAATATAAGGAGTATGCAGGCGCTGTTGACCTCTTCCTTTTCGACACCAAATGTAAGACGGTCGGTGGAAGTGGTGAGCAGTTTGATTGGCAAGTTCTGCAGCAGTACGACGGCGAGACCCCATTCCTCCTGAGTGGCGGTATCGGACCGGAAGATGTAGAACGGCTGAAAGCCTTTCAGCACCCGAAGTGTATCGGTATCGATTTGAATTCGAAATTTGAAATCGAACCTGCTCTGAAAGATGTAGAGAAACTCAGGAAATTCCTTTTAAAGGTAAAAAGGTAAAAAGGTAAAAAGAGCATTCTTGCTCTTAAAGGTAAAAAAGTAAAAAACAAAAAATGAATAAGATAAATGCATTATTTGCAAACAATAAAGACCGCAAGCTTTTGAGCTTGTATTTCTGTGCCGGTTGTCCAACCTTCGAGGGCACAGGTGCTGTCATCAAATCCATGGAACGCCATGGCATCGATATGATTGAGGTGGGCATTCCTTTCAGCGACCCTTTGGCTGACGGACCAGTCATCCAGAGTGCAGGTACCAAAGCCTTGAAGAACGGAATGACCGTGAAGGCGCTCTTCGGGCAGCTCAAGGCCATCAAGGATGAAGTGCAATTGCCATTGGTTCTGATGGGTTATCTCAACCCTATCATGCACTATGGCATCGAGGCTTTCTTCCAGAGTTGTGTGGAGAGCGGTGTGAGTGGCACCATCATTCCAGACCTTCCTTTCGATGACTATCTGAAAGTGGTGAAGCCGATTGCCGACAAGTATGACATCCGTGTCATCATGATGATTACACCGGAGACCAGCGAGGAGCGCATCCGATTCATCGATGAGCATACCGATGGGTTCATCTATATGGTCAGTTCAGCCAGCATCACAGGAGCACAGAGTAGTTTTGGTGATGCCAAACTTGCTTATTTCAATCATATCAACAGTATGAATCTCCGCAACCCTCGCATGATTGGTTTCGGAATCAGTAATAAGCAGACTCTGACCAGTGCGCAGGACAATGCAGCCGGTGCTATTATTGGAAGTAAATTCGTGACACTGCTCAATGAAGTGGGTGATCCAGATAAGGCGCTCGACCTGCTTTTCGAGGCACTCAAGAAGTAAGTGAAGAGTGAAGAACGAAGAGTGAAGAATTAAGTGAAGAGTGAAGAATTCATCAGTTTCGTTTGAGACTCAAGGGCGAATGCCTAATTCAACATTCAACATTCAACAATTAAAATTAGATTGCGATGTATCAAGTTGACGATAAAGGATTTTTTGGAAAATTCGGTGGCGCATACGTGCCAGAGATATTATATAAATGTGTGACAGAACTCCAGGAGGCTTACAAGCCTATCATCGAGAGTGAGGAATTCAAGAAAGAGTATTACGCTCTGCTGAAAGATTATGTGGGTCGTCCTTCACCTCTCTATTATGCCAAGCGCATGAGTGAGAAGTACGGATGCCAGCTCTATCTGAAGCGTGAAGACCTGAACCATACAGGTGCTCATAAAATCAATAATACCATCGGTCAGATTCTGATGGCAAAGAAGATGGGCAAGACCCGTATCATTGCCGAGACTGGTGCTGGTCAGCATGGTGTGGCTACAGCTACGGTCTGCGCTCTGATGGATATGAAGTGCGAAATCTTCATGGGTGCTACCGACGTTGAGCGTCAGCATACCAATGTGGAACGTATGAAGATGTTGGGTGCTAAGGTTAATCCTGTAAGAACGGGTAATATGACTTTGAGTGATGCCTGTTCAGAAGCTATCCGCGACTGGTGCTGTCATCCTCAGGATACTTTCTATATTGTGGGCAGTACAATGGGACCACATCCTTACCCTGATATCGTGGCAAAGATGCAGAGTGTGATTTCAGAGGAACTGAAATGGCAGTTGGAAGAGAAGATAGGTCGTGATTATCCTGACTATCTTATCGCTTGTGTGGGTGGCGGAAGCAATGCTGCAGGTACCATCTATCACTATATCGATGACGAGCGTGTGCAGATTTACTTGGCTGAGGCTGCTGGTCATGGTATCGATACCAACTATACGGCTGCTACCATGCACTGTGGTACAGAAGGTATCATTCATGGTGCACGTACCCTCGTGATGCAGACCGAAGACGGACAGATAGAGGAAGCCTTCACCATCAGTGCCGGTTTGGATTATCCAGGCATCGGACCAATGCATGCTGACTTGGCCACCCGTGGCCGCAGTCATGTGCTTGCCATCAAAGATGATGAGGCTATCTATGCTGGATATGAGTTGACCCGTATGGAGGGTATTATTCCTGCTATCGAGAGTGCCCATGCAGTGGCTGCCTTGAAGAAGATGAAGTTCAAGAAGGATGATGTCGTTGTGCTCACTGTCTCAGGACGTGGTGACAAGGACGTGGAGACCTACTTGAGTCATAAGGAAATGGCAGGAGAATACGGAGATTTTTAAAATTAGAGGCTTTAAGCTTCATCATCAAACGAAGCCTGCTTCATGTGGCTTTGAAATAGGCTTCATTGGTCATTGAAGCCTACTTCATGAGTCAATGCAATAGGCTTCATTTTTTAACGTTTAAAATATGAGTAGATTCAACTATACAACAAAGACTCGCAAGATTCTCGCCGATCTCTATACACCGGTGGGAGTCTATATGCGACTTCGTGACATATATCCCCAGTCTGCCTTGATGGAGAGTTCCGACTACCATGGCTCAGAGAACTCTCGTTCCTTCATCGGCGTGCATCCGATGGCAAGCATCGCTGTGGGACATGGTATCGTGACAGTCACTTATCCCGATGGAAAGGTGGAAAAACAGGAACTCCCTGCCTTCGGTGAGGGAAAGGGTGAGGAGTGTAAACTCGCCATCTCCAAGGCAATCAATGACTTTGTCAAGTCTTTCCATGTGGAGGGAGAGGGCAAGGACTTCTGTGGACTCTATGGTTTCACCACTTTCAATGCCGTACGCTACTTTGAGAATATCCCGGTAAAGGATACGACGATGGAAAAGAATGATGCGCCGGATATCTATTATATCATGTATAAGGACATCATCGTTTTCGATCATTACAACAATACGATGGAACTGGTTGCGCTGAGTGATGCAGAAGGTTCTGCTGGTGAGGCTGAACTGGATGCGCTCCTGAAGGCTATCAACAAGGCAAATGTGAAACCATACGACTTCCATCCTGTGGGAGATACGACTTCTACGCTTACTGATGAGCAGCATAAGGAGAATGTAAGAAAGTGCATCCAGCACTGTTTGCGTGGTGATGTCTTCCAGATTGTGGTCAGTCGCCGTTTCGTCCAGAAGTATGAGGGTGATGATTTCAAACTCTACCGTGCGCTTCGCAGTATCAATCCATCACCATACCTCTTCTATTTTGATTTCGGCGGATACCGTATTTTCGGTTCTTCTCCAGAAACTCACAACCGTATCGTAGGTGATAAAGCCTTCATAGATCCTATTGCCGGTACTACTAAGCGTACAGGCGATATCGAACAGGACCGCAAGGCTGCTGAGTTCCTGCGCAATGATCCGAAAGAGAATGCAGAGCATGTGATGTTGGTGGATCTGGCACGCAATGACCTGAGTCGCAACTGTCATGGTGTGAAGGTAGATTTCTATAAGGATATGCAGTTCTACAGTCATGTCATCCATCTCGTAAGCCGTGTAAGTGGTACGCTTGATAAGGATGCTGACCATATCAAGGAGTTTATTGATACCTTCCCAGCAGGTACGCTGAGTGGTGCTCCTAAGGTTCGTGCCATGCAGATTATCTCAGAGTTAGAGCCTCACAACCGAGGTGCTTATGGCGGTTGTATCGGATTCATCGGACTGAATGGTGACCTCAATCAGGCCATCGTTATCCGTACCTTTATCAGCCGTAATGGTGAGCTCTGGTTCCAGGCGGGTAGTGGTGTCGTAGCCAAGAGCAATGACCAGTATGAGTTGGAAGAGTGTAATAACAAGTTGGGTGCACTCACCAAGGCTATCCATATTGCAGAGCAGTTGTAAACACATTTTAAATGACAAGAAATGAAAGTAGTAATCATAGATAATTACGATTCCTTCACCTATAATCTGGCTCATCTGGTAAAGGAGCTTGGTGCAGAGGTGACGGTATTCCGCAACGACCAGTTCCAATTGCGCGAACTGGACCGTTTTGATAAAATCATCCTGAGTCCGGGACCTGGTATTCCTTCTGAGGCAGGTCTTCTGATGGAAGTCATCAAGACTTATGCTGGCAGAAAACCAATGTTGGGTGTCTGTCTGGGTCATCAGGCGATAGGTGAGGCTTTTGGCGCCAAACTTACCAATCTCTCTGAAGTATATCATGGAGTTGCTACTCCTTGTACTCAGTTTGGTAATGATCCTATTTTTGCAGGTATGTCTAAGCGTATAGAGATAGGTCGTTATCATTCATGGGTAGTGGATAGAACCAATTTCCCAGAGTGTCTTGATGTGACAGCCGTGAGTGATGACGGTTGCATCATGGGTTTGAAGCACAAGCATTATGATATTCACGGCATCCAGTTCCATCCAGAGAGCGTACTGACTCCAGAGGGCAAGACGATTATCAAGAACTGGCTTGCCTTCGACGGTGAAGATTTTGATAAGAGTTGGGCATAGTGGATATAAAACCTCGAACAGAATTTTCCGGGATATAGGAAGACGAAAGTCCTCAATAGAAAAACAGCATATCAACCATAAAAGGAAGATATGCTGTTTTTCTCTTTTTGTTTATTCTTCTTATTTTATTTCTTTATTTCAATCCATCAGCATCGCCGGTAGTCTTCAAACCATTGCTCTTTTCTCTTGGCGTGATATTGACATTCTTCACGATTGTGTTTTCAATGACATCCTTATTGAAAGCCATTTTCTTATCAGTAGATTGGATATTCTCGAAGGTGAAATCCACCAGACGATACTTGTCGCTGGTGCCCACATCAAAGAAGTTGTCGCAATCCATCTGGATGTTCTTGATGGTGATATTGTTGCATTGACTGAGTGGCATATCCTTGCGGTCGCCAGGTTTGAAGAACTGAGTCCAAGGGCGGACAACCAAGAAACTGCCTGTGGTGCCTGTGATATTATCTACCGTCACATACTCATAGTGCTGAGGAGTGTCAGGGCGCATCTTCAACCAGAGTACGCGCTGTGCATTGCCCACCTTGATGTTTCGCAACACGATGTTGCGGTCTTTCACACTCTCGCTGCCCAAAGTCAGACAACCATGCACTCTACCATAGTTGCAGTTTTGGATGAGCACATTATAGACTGGTCCATTCTCTGGTGCCTTGTCAGCCCAGGTTCCCTTACCGCCCTTGATGGCAATGGCATCATCATTTACGCTCATGAAGCAGCCTTCCACTAATACGTCGTGGCATACGTCGATATCGATAGCATCACTACTTGGTGCCTTCACTCCACTGGTAGGAGCGAAGATGGTGCAACCCAAAAAGCGGACATGGTCGCAGCGATAGATGTGATTGGTCCAGAAAGGACTGTTCTGAATATGGACATCCTGTATGGTCACATGGCTCGAATTGCTGATATATACGAGGCGTGGACGCTGTGCATCCTTGTTGGTACACTGGCGATTCCAGGTACGACGAATCCAGAATTCCTCCCAGTAGTGATAGCCGTTACCATCGATGGTTCCGTTGCCTGCAATGGTAAAACCATCACACTTATCTGCATTGATGAAGGCAGAGAAATACTTGCAGGTTTCCCCCTCGATGCGGGTTTCCAAGACAGGGAAGTTGGCAATGCGGTCACTACCTTTCAGTTTACCACCCTCTTCGAGATAGAGATGGGTTTTCGGACGGAAGAATAGGGCACCGCTCTGATAGGTACCAGCAGGAACGACGATGACACCACCGCCATCTTTTGCAGCCTGGTCGATAACAGTCTGGATAGCCTGAGTCTGAATCAAGGTACTGTCGTTCTTGACACCATAATCAGTAATCACGTATTTCTTGCCAAGGGTATCTACATTCACCTTCTGTGCATTGCAGAACCAGGCATCCATCTTCGTGCCGTCAGGCCAGAGTTCAGTCTGTGCCTTTTTCGCTTTCTTCTGTTTCTTGGCGGCATTGGCGCTTAGTGGCGCAAAAGCCACCAAGCAAGCCATCAGCCAGATATATTTTCTCATAACTTTTTTACTTTTTTACTTTTTTACTTTTAAAAAAGCCTTTTTACTTTTTTACCTTTAAAAGCTTGTAATACTCTGCCGCACCGAGCAGGAGGCAACCGGTACCATAGTCCTCGAAGTCAGGAACAGAAGTAAAGGTGACAGGCTGACCTGCAGCAGGATCCTTACCTGTGCCCTGGTTGTATCCGATGAAACCATCCTCGTGAACCGATGCAGCCAATGCCTTCCATGCTTTATCCATTGCTTTCTGATAGGTAGCTCTTGGCAGGATGCCCTGCTGCACACCCCATGCCATACCATAAAGGAAGAGACCTGTACCGGTCATTTCAGGACCACCATAGTTGGCAGGACAAACGAGGCTAACGTTCCAATATCCATCCTCACGCTGGCACTTCAATATAGCCTTACTCATAGCGATAAAGTCTTTCTTCAGGTACAGGTAGTTCTTATCTGTCTTAGGCAAGGTCTGCATCACACGTACCAATGCAGCATATACCCAACCGTTTCCGCGGCTCCAGTAGCAATTGCTGCCATCTTTCTCCTTGTAAGGTGGCACATAGTCTTTGTCTCTCCACCAGAGTCCCTCTTTTTTATTGAAAAGACCACCAGCCAAGGTATCACGACTCCACTTGTAGGAGTTCATTGCATAGTCGAGATATTTCTTCTCGCCGGTCAACTTAGCATATTTGGCATAGACAGGCATAGCCATCTGTATCGCATCAATCCATGTCCAGTATGAAACGCGGTTGGTGCTCATCTGATGGTCGAGGTTCTCCTTTACCTTACTCAGATCCTTTTTGCCGCCAGTCTGAATATAGCGGTCGATATAGGTTTGCTGGCAGCACTGGTTGTCGGCATCGGTATCATTCACGCTGCCACGGGCTGTCCACTTGTGATAGTCTGCCCAGCGATCGGTATAGTCGAGGTATCGCTGCTGAGGGTCTATCCCGTAGAGTGCCATCAATCCTTCGTAATATACGGCACGGGTCCAAAGGTTGCTCGTACGTACCTTCTTGACATAGGTGTCGAGGGTTGGGTCACTGTACTTCGCCATGAAGTAGTTGTTGGTGCGTTGTGATACTTCCAGGATTTCTTTCTTTAGAGATTCCTCGTCAGATGCAGCTTTCACTGTTGCAACTTTCACGGCTGCATTCTGGGCAGACACAGCGGTCATGCCCATCAGAATGCAGAGGCTTGTCAGGATTAGTTTCTTCATTTGTACTAATTGATTAATGATTATAATTTTTCAATTCCACGAGTTTTACCGAACTGTTGAGTCCGCTTGGCACAGGAGTCCATTTCTCGTAAGTGGTCTTTTTGTAGTCGATATCCACCACGTTGATTTCCTTCATCTTGCGCCATTTCACACCCTGTCGGTCGAGTTCTGCTATGCGGTTGGCAGGCAGGTTGGTTACCTCGATACGGATGGTATTCTTGCCCTTGTTCAGTGCGTCCTTGCAGTTGAGGATATATGGAACAGCCCATGCGCAGCCCACATATTTATTATTGATATAGACGCGTGCACTTTCACGGACATCACCTAAGTCGATAGCCCACTGCTTCTGTGCATCATCCTTCGACAGTTTGAAGGTGGTTTCATAAACACCTGTTCCCATCATCACCTTAGCCTTTTCGCTGAGATTTTCCCAACTCTTCAAGCCCTTGAGGTTGAAGGTTTCTTCCACCTTAGGAGCCTCCTCGGTGAATGACAGATTCCAGGCATTGGCGGTCAGGTCGATGGTCTTGCTGTCTGAAGCAGTGCTGGCCTCCTTGCCGCCTACCTTTACCTTAGAACCGAGCTTCCACTCATTTACTGATTTATTCGATGTGATGAGGATACGGCTCTCGCCACTCTTCAGGTTCAGCAGGATGTCTTTATCGCTGAACGAAGCCTCATGATATTCTCCTGTCATAGGGTTGTACCAGATGCCATGATTATCGCTGATGCCCAAAGGCACGGTAGTAGCAATATCCTTGCTGGTAAGGTTGGCGATGAAGTAATGATGCCCAATACTGTTTGTACGGCGAATCATCTTTAGTCCGAGCTGTTTTCTCATCAGTTCCGGTTTTGCGGCTTCTTCCATTGCTTCGACATTATCTCCCTTGATAATCTTGGCTCCTTGCGCCTTTAAGTCGGAGATATGCTGAATCACGTCGCTTGGCATGATATTGTTGCCTGGGATGATGATGCCCTTGTAGCGGGTACCGGCAGCCGTTTCAATCATACCGTCTTTAAAGGTACAGGTGCGCAGGTATTTGTCGCTGATGTAGTCGCAGTCGAATCCTGCCTTGTCGATGTCGAGAATCACCTTGATAAATTCCGGTGCTTTCTTCGCCATGGAATGGATGTCGAATTGCATCAACCAGTTCTTGGTATCCTTGCGCCACATATCTCTTACAGGCAGATAGACCAGAAAGTCGTTATCTGGTTGTCCCCACTGCAGATAGGTCTGGCAGTTGGTGATGTATTTCATCAGTTCCGGTGCATCGCGCCAGATACTGTTGGTCGGACTCATATCCACAGAAGCATAGAATTTCCATCCTGGCCATGGATCGTTCTTAGGAGAGTAAGCTGTACCATGGAAGAACATGTGGTTGACACCGGCGCAGAACATGAGATCCATATCTGGTTTCATCTGGCTCAGGGAAGTGCGGAAGTGCTCGGTAAGCCAGGTAAATGTCTCGCTGGAGGTATATTTCTTGCCTGTGATGTGCGCGGCTGATGGTGCATACTTGAGCATGCTGAGGTCGCTGAAATTAGGACGGGTCTTGCCCGGATCCTTGCGTAAGCCCTTGATGCCGAAATCTGTAAGACCGAAACCTTCAATTTCCGGGATGTCAACGGCAGCATAACAGTCGATGAGGTTGGCTGGTGAACCATGAGCTTGATTGCGGGTGATAGCACCACGCTTGTTTGCCCACTTGGTCCACTGTTCGGTGAAGTTATGGAGCAGCATATCGCCCAATGTTTCACGGTAATCGCTTACCACCACAGCATCACCATCAAGGAATTCAGGGAACTTGTCCTGCAGTTTATATCCGTGCATCTTCTCAAATTCTGTCAGCAGGTTAGGAGTCCAGTTGGCTCCATATACCTCATAACTGTCATTGAAGAAGGTATGTGGATAAGGAGTCTGGTTGGCTACGAAGGCACTGTCGATGTGTGCCAGATAATTAGCTACGGCAGTGGAGTCGAAGTGGTCGATGACGTATCCTTCACCGCCCGGTGCAGCACGTTTAACTTTCTGTCGGGTACGGCTTTCGTAGAGAGCGATGACACGCTTTTTCCGGTTCTGTCCCTCAACAGGATATGCCTTGATGACTTTCAATTTAGCAAAGTCACGCTCTTTCTGAGGAACGTTGAATTCTATCTCCATCAGTTTCTGTTTCACATCAACGATGGTATCCACGAATACAGCCTTGCAGGCAGCTTCATTGATAGGAACCCACGGACCACCGAAAGGCCAGCCTGTGCCAGTAGCCATGTCGGTTTCAATGCCTATCTTCTTATTTTCCTCTTCCACGAATTTGAGCATCTCCATCCATTTCGGAGAGAGATACGGAATATCATTCTTATCATTTCCTTGCACACCATAGAGTGGCGTGATTTCTACGGCTCCAATGCCAGTCTTGGCATATTCGTCGAGGTTCCATTTTAGGTTCTCTTTATCTACAGCAGATCCCATCCACCACCATCTTACACCAGGTTTGGCTTCCTGAGTAGGGGTAGGGAGCGACAGTGCACCAGAATGCGACTGAGCCTGGCAGCCGAGAGATGACATCAGTGCCAATGCAAAGGAAAATCCGACAAATCGCGTTTTTAGTATCTTGTCCATATTGTTGTTGGTTTTTAAGTTTTCCTTATTGATTATTACTTCTTTGTTTATTTCTACGGATGCAAAGATAGTGAAAAATACTCAATAACATCTGTCTTATGGTCCTTAAAAATGTAAAATAGTGCAAATATGTTAGGTGTTTTGCCAAAAAGTCAAGGAATCGGCAAAATGAAAGTACGATAACCTTAAGAAGAGAATAATAAAACAAGTTATATTGGTTATTTGTCCTTAATTTTGCGGTATGTTTGCAAGAGGGCGATTTTCTTGTGATAAAAACAGTGTTTAAAGGCTTTAGGAAGTATGACCATCTTGAAGTCATTTTCGTATGTTTTCCTCATAATATTTTGGATAATTCAAATAAAAGTTGTAGCTTTGCATCAGAAATCAAAAAAGTATGATATGGAGCAGAATGTGAAAGAATTGCCATACGGTGTACAGGACTTCGTCACCATTGTAGAGCAAAATATATATTATGTCGATAAGACGATGTATATACCAGAATTGGAGAAGCAGGCTCGCAACCTCTTCTTCATTCGCCCTCGCCGTTTTGGTAAGAGCGTATTCCTGAGTATGCTTCATGCTTATTATGATTGCTTGTCCAAAGATAAGTTCCAGGAATGGTTTGGTGATTTGTGGATAGGTAAGCATCCTACCTCCTTGCAAGCTAGGTATCAGATTCTACACCTTGACTTCTCCCAGGTGGGAGGTGACATAGATGAATTGGAAAGAAAGTTCAATTTCTATATGGGAGTGGAATTGGATGCCTTTGTAAGAGATTATCATGGGTTCTATTCAGAAAAGTTGCGTCAGGACGTTTACGCTACAGAAGATGCTACGGGTAAGTTGGCTCTTATTCAGAGTGAGGCAAGGGCAAAGAGATATCCTCTTTATCTCATCATCGATGAATATGACAATTTCACCAATACCGTGCTCAATGAGCAAGGCGAGAAGGTGTATTGGGCAATGACCCATGCCGAGGGATTCTATCGTGACATTTTCAAGAAGTTTAAGGGAACTTTCGAACGTATCTTTATCACGGGAGTGAGTCCTGTGACGCTCGATGATGTGACGAGTGGCTTCAATATCGGTTGGCATATCTCTACCAAGCCTGAGTTCAATCAGATGTTGGGCTTCTCAACCGAAGATGTGCATGAACTATTCAACTATTACAAGAATAAAGGTGAGATACCTGCAGATAGAGATATAGATGCCATCGTCAAAGAGATGAAGCCTTGGTATGATAATTACTGTTTCTCCAAGGATGCTTTGCGTACGCAGAGTAAAGTATTTAATTGCGACATGGTATTCTATTATCTTCGCAATTATCTCAGTCGTGGTGAAGGACCCGAGGAGATGCTTGATCCAAATACCAAGACCGACTACAACAAGATGAAGAAACTCTTGCAGCTTGACAAGCTCGATGGCGACCGTAAGGGCGTGATACGTACAATAGCCGAAACAGGAGAAATAGTCGCTTCGCTGCTTGATACCTTCCCTGCGCATGAAATAACAGACCCAGAAGTGTTCCCTAGTTTATTGTTCTATTATGGAATGCTGACGATCAAAGGTACAAGAGGTGCCAAAGTCATACTTGGTATTCCGAACAACAATGTACGCAAGCAATATTATGAGTACTTGTTGGAGTTGATAGATGCCAAGGCATACATTAGCAACAACAAACTGACAGACTATTATTATGATATGGCTTATGACGGCAAGTGGCATGATGCTTTGCAATATATGGCGGATGCCTATGCGCAAGTGTCATCTGTTCGTGATAGCATAGCGGGAGAGCGAAACTTGCAGGGCTTTTTCATGGCATATCTCAATCTGAATGCCTATTATTATACGGCGCCTGAATTGGAGTTGAATCATGGCTATTGCGATTTCTTCCTCTTGCCAGACCTTACGCACTATGCAACCAAGCATAGCTATATTCTGGAACTCAAACTTGTTCCGAAGAGAGAAAAGGGTATGAGCGAAGAGACATATCAGGCTAACATCAAAAAGCAATGGCAGCAAGCAGAGGTACAAATCAAGCAATATGCCGTTGCTCCAAGGGTTGAGGCTTTGCGTCAAGGCACTACGCTGCATAAGATTATCATGCAGTTTGATGGTTGGAATTTGTTGCACATGGATGAGGTGCATTGATAATTGTAATCCCTGTATTTTATGGTTGAGCCGTAATTAGTCCAAATATGCAAGATGATAGGTCAAAAAATAGGGGAAGCAGCTCTCTTGAGTGCTTCCCCCCGCTTTAGAAGGTATGTGATTTTAATATTCTTCCCATGCTTCCCAAACATTCGTACTGTGTAGTTTGGCTGGTGACTGTTCGTCGCCATTACCGCCACCTTCTATTGTTTCACCATTACCCAGACCAGAATCTGAAGCTTCTGGTGTTACGCTACCACTTGAAAGCGTCAAGAGAAAACTTTCGGTCTTGATTGCTACACCTGTTGTTTCGGGTGTCATATATATCTTTTTCATCTTCTTACTACTTTTTAATACATTTTCATCTTCATAAAACTCATTATTTTACGATGAACTTCTTGCCGTTCTTTACGTAAATTCCTTGAGGGAGGATAGCTGGGTTGGTACCCATGAACTGTCCGTTGATATTGTAGATGCCCTTGTTGGCAGAACTGTTGGCTGCATCTTGATCCATGTAGTCCTTGATGGCTTCAATGCCAGTCGTGTTGTTGTCAAAATCATTGTCAGTACTGTTGAATGCGATGCTCAACTTGGCATTGTTAGCGCTAACTGGCTGGAAGAATGCTTTCAGACCACTGATTTTCTTGTCAGCGGAGATGTAGTACAGTTTGCCATCGTTACTACCCAAGAAATGGCTGTTAGCAGGCATGGCAGTAGAAGCGTATGTTCCTACGAAATCAAATTTTTTGTTAGAATCAACTATGGTCAGTGCCTGTTCTGCATCGATGGTTACCCCCTTGATGGTATAAGTATCGTTTTCGTTTACCTGAGAAGGTTTGATGAGACATGGCTTGCCGGCTGTAATCAACTGGTAGTAGTGCATGCCAAAAGACGCCACAGCTTTCTTTCCGCTTTCATCAACTTTCTTGAATTCGGCGATGCGAACCTTTTCACCGAATGCATTTCTTACCTGCTGCTCTGTCATACTAAATGGCAGACAGATGGCATTCCATACACCTGCCTTGAGTGGTTTGGTGAGGGTTACTGTGGCATTGTTTTTTGCCTCATAAGTATAGCCGTTATTCTGGGAGATGCTAACATTGGTTGCTTCTGTGCTTGAAGCACCAAATGTGAATCCGTAGAATCCGAGCGTCTCATTGTTCTGGAAGAGAACGTATGTTTTGCCAGCCTTTACATCAAAACCATATCGGCATGCAGCCAACTTGTCGATGGTATATGAAACATCTGTACCTTCTGTGAAGGCTGCATCGTTGCCAGCCTTATAGTCTGTTGACTTTTGTGGCTTACCGGTCTCATCCACGAGGAAGAGAGGACTGTTGGCAGCCTGTCTAATATAAACATTGAGTGTACCATCTTTGGCTGGTTCGAACTTATAGTAAGTACCGCGGCATGGGATATTTGCTACGTTTGGAGCAGCAGATGTGGCTGGGGTGTAAGCATTGCCATATTGATCGGTAGGAACCTGTCCGCAACCCGCTGTGAACTTAGCGTAGCTGTCGAGTGTTACCAAATGCTCTGTAGTTTCACTTTCAGCTTTTACTTCCTCCCATTTATCAATTTTCTTTTCGTTATTGATAGTATAGGTGGTCTTGTCGGTACCATTATCATTGAATCCCCAAGTTTTGTTATTTGCATCCCAGGTTGCTGCTTTTACAGCGTTAGGATGATTGGTCCAACCACCATACATGAATGTGATGTCCTCTACACCAGAAGGAGCATTTCCATCTTCTATCTCCATCTCTTTAGGGCTTTTCCCGAATTCAATCTGTCTGTGAACAACAGGCTTCCAAGGGGTGAAGAGCTGTGATTCATCTACATTGAAGGTAAAGCCGCCGAGGGCGAATTCTTCAGCAGAAGACATCCAGATACAATATTCATCGCCAGCTTCAGCATCAAATTCTATTTCCATAGGGTGGTCTCCACCAACGGCCCTTATCTTAAAATATTTGTTGTCATCTGATTCCTGTGGGGCAATCTTAGTTCCTGTTGTTTCAGTATTTTCAGTTGTTGTAACTTTAATACTTGAAGGAGTAATACCTCTTCTGGTAGTATAATCATTTCCTTTATAAACAACAGTGACTGGTTTAGTCGTAGCTTTTGCTACGTAAAGATTCTTTTGATTTTCTTCGTCAGGTTTTGCAGGATTAAGTTTGTATTTTACATTAAAGGCAAGTCTGATCTTACCTTTTGTATGGAACAGAAAGTGAAAATAGTTACCTGTGTTTGGCAGGGCGATACAAGCCGAGTTATCTTTAGTATCTTTGGCTTCATAAAAACCTGCATCTGTTTGTCTCTTTGGATAGCCATCTTGCTTAATTCCCATATTTCCGCCAGAACTGAGATAATATTTGCCACTATATATCTGTTCGTTTTTCCATACCTCATCAGCACCAATGAACAGAGAGATATTTGCACTGGCATAATATTGGTACTCAGTACTCTGTGAATTAATTTTTGTGTTGCTGGTAATCTCAAAAGTCTCAGTACCAGCATCGTAGCTACTTGTGCTACCCTGTGCATAAGTCTTGCTTCCCCAAATTGTCAGGAAAATCAAGCATGCTAAAATGCGTGAAGTGGTAAGTAATCTTTTCATATTTTCTTAGAAATTTAAATTTTATGTATAGTGTTATAGTTTGTGTCGATTTGGAGCAGTATCATTTACTGTTTATATCGCAGTATGAATTACTGTTAGTCATCTTTTAACTGGCTGCAAAACTATAAATAATTCGTGAAAAGCAAATAATTTCTGTCGATTTTCTTTCGAAAAACTACGAAAACGTTTGCAGAATATTACAAATCTGTTACAAATATTAACTGTCATGTCGGCAAAAGCTTCGTATCACAATTATAGTTGATTCGCATGGCATTGGAAAATTCCAGCAAATTAAGAGAAATATGAATAAAAAGAAAGCCTACGGTAAATAATGTAAAATACTTTCTTGGTGTCGTGTGGGTGACAAAGGTGACGCAGGATACAGAAAACTCGTGTCACAGGTGTCACCCCACAAACTGGCTCCAATAAGGGGCGTGACAGAAAACGGTGACAGGTGACACTTTTATATACTCTTTTTTTGTGACTTACCGCGCGAAAATAGATAAAAGATTGATAATCAGAGGGAGACCTCCAAATTGGAGGGTAGTGTCTCCAATGCATAAAATAAAAGTTGAAAAATAGGTGTCACTGTCACTTTTGGGTAATTTTGTAAACTTATTTGTTTCCATATTAATAGCCCAATGATTACCTGTGACTTGTTTACTGGTTGCAAATGACTTGTTTGTGACCTCTAAATGACTTGTTTATGACCTCTAAATGACTTGTTTACGACCTCTAAGTGACTTGTTTGCGACCCTTAAATGACTTGTTTCGATATAGCAAATAACTTGTTTGTGTATTCTTATAAGACCGAATAATGTAGACGATTTTTATTAATTTTATTTAATTATTTATTTTTTTTGGAATTTCTGCTTGATTTCTCCTGAAAAATATTACCTTTGCACTGTGAAAAATCTATTGGTCACTTTCATAAGTCAACGAGAAAATAATAACATATCAACGAGTATAATTTATTAAAGACAAGGTTCATGAGAAAAAATCACATGATGATTGCAACTTTGGCCATGCTCTCTGTTGTGGGTTCTGCGCAGTATGCCAGGGCACAGCAAACAGGAACAAACCAAAATGCAAAAGAGTTGAGTGGAGGTACAGTCCTCTCTACTGTAAAAGGAGTCGTAATCTCTGCCGAAGATGGTATGCCTGTTATAGGCGCCAGCATTATGGTAGGAGGTGGACAGGCACAAGCTATAACAGATGAAAACGGATGTTTCCAGTTGTCAAACGTCCCAGCTAATAGCAAGTTGAAAATCTCTTATATCGGTTTGGTAACGGCTTTTGTAACCCCTTCTGCTGACATGAAGGTAACGCTGCAATCAGACAGTAAGCACCTTGATGATGTGGTGGTTACTGGTATGTTCAACCGTAAAAAAGAAGGTTTTACGGGTTCGGCAGTAACTATCAAGGGAGAAGATCTCAAGAAATTCAGTACAAACAATATTGCGAAGTCTATAGCAGCAATGGCTCCAGGTTTGAATATCATGGAGAATAATCTGGCTGGTTCAAATCCAAACAGTCTTCCTGATATGCGTATGCGTGGTGGTGCCAGTATGGATTTGAGTACGACATCTTCTGATGTACAGGCTGTACAGGGAGAATATGAGACTTATGCCAATCAGCCACTTCTTATCATGGATGGATTTGAAATCTCTGTACAGACTCTTTCTGACCTCGACCCTGATCGTGTTGCATCGATTGTTGTCTTGAAAGATGCTGCTGCTACTGCTATCTATGGTTCCAGAGCAGCAAATGGAGTTATTGTAATCGAAAGTAAAACTCCTAAGCCAGGTAAAATTTGGGTTACATATGGTGGTGAGATGCGCATCGAGGCACCAGACCTGACAGGCTATAATCTGATGAATGCTCGTGAGAAACTGGATGCAGAATATAAGGCTGGAGTCTATACTGATGGTGGTGAAACGATTGATAGATGGAATCTCTACCAGTCTAAACTTAAAAACGTTCTTTCTGGTGTAGATACATATTGGCTCAGCAAGCCATTGCGTACATCCGTACAGCAGCGTCATACTGTAACCTTGGAGGGTGGTGATGAGGCTTTGCGTTATCGTATGTATGTTGGTTACAATAACTCACCTGGTGTGATGAAAAATAGTGGTCGTGATGTACTTACCGGTATGCTCGACTTCCAGTATCGCATGAAGAAGGTATTGTTGAAAAACAGTATTACTCTCGAAAATTCTACAGCTAATGAGTCTAACTATGGAAGTTTTAGCGAATACACAAAATTGAATCCATATCTGACTCCATACGACGAGAATGGTAACATGAAGAAGATGCTTGATGATTTCTCTGCCACCAACTCTGCTACCGCCTCTTATCCTAACCCACTTTATAACACAACTTTTCATAGCAAGGATAAGAGCAAGAACTTCTCTGTGCGTGAATTGTTCAAAGTAGAATACAATCCTACCAATGAACTTCGTTTTGAAGGTGCTTTCTCACTCTCTAAGAGTGTGGGACATCATGACGTGTTCCGTCCTGCACAGCATACTGCTTTTGATGGAATTACAGATCCGACATTGAAAGGTGATTATCGCCGTACACAGAATGAGGCTGTCAATTGGGGTGTGGATTTGACTGCCAGTTGGAATAAGCCGATTAAGGATCATTATATCACTACCAATGCCCGCATGAGTATTCTTGAGAACAGTACTGATTCTTATGGAACTTATGTGACTGGTTTCCCAAATGATAATATGGATGACCTGCTCTTCGGTAAGAAATACAATGATAAGGTGACGGGAAGCGAGAATACAAGTCGCTCTATCGGCTGGGTGCTCAGTGCCGGTTATTCTTATCTCTATAAATATTCTGTAGATTTCAATGTCCGTCTGGATGGTTCTTCTGAGTTTGGTACCAACAATAGATGGGCACCATTCTGGTCTGCCGGTCTTCGTTATGATGTAAAGAAGGAGGCTTTCTTCAAGGATATTCCATGGCTTTCTGACTTTGTTATCCGTGGTACTTATGGTACAACTGGTGCGCAGGGCTTCTCGCCATATCAGGCTCATAGTTACTATAACTATTCATTGCTTCTGCCTTATCTGTCTTCTGATGGTACAGGTGCAGAAATCATGGCGATGCATAATGAGAATTTGAAGTGGCAGACTACTAAGAATACCAACCTTGCTTTGGAGTTGGGTTTCCTCGATCATCGTATCACAGCAAGAATCGAACACTATAACAAGGTAACCAATAACTTGGTGACCAATGTGACATTGGCTCCATCTGTCGGTTTCACCAGTTATCCAGAGAACGTAGGTAAGATAGAGAATAAAGGATGGGAAATCAGTCTCTCAGGAATCCCATACCGTAATGCTGCTAAGCAGTCTTATTGGACAATTACCGTAAATGGTTCTCACAACAAGGATAAACTCGTTGAAATTTCAGAGGCTATGCGCCATATTAACGAGTTGAGTACCAAGAATCTGACGGACAGTCCTTTACCACGTTATGAGGAAGGTTATTCTATGTCCAGTATTTGGGTTGTTCCTTCTCTCGGTATAGACCCAGCGTCTGGCGATGAAGTTCTCGTAAAGCGTAATGGAGAATTGACAAGTGCTTCCAACTATAGTGGTGTGGATGCTGTGCCAATGGGTAATACAGAGCCTACATGGCAGGGTTATATCAACTCATCCTTTACTTATATGGGATGGGGTATGGATGTAAGTTTCCATTATAAGTTTGGTGGACAGGTATATAACCAGACTTTGGTTGACAAGGTAGAGAATGCCGACTTGGTTTATAATGCCGACCGTCGTGTGACACAGTTGCGTTGGCAGAAGCCAGGTGACCATTCTCAGTTCCGTGCACTCAACCCTCATGGTCAGGGTACCAAGGCAACTTCTCGTTTTGTGATGGATGAGAACGTATTCCAGGGCAGCACCCTTTCATTCTACTATCGTGCAGATACCAAGAATACCAAGTTCCTCAAGAACTGGGGTTTGACATCAGCCAAGTTGGGCTTCACGATGGAAGACCTCTTTTACCTCTCATCGGTAAAGCGTGAGCGTGGTCTCGACTATCCATTCTCTCGTCAATTTACTTTCTCATTGAACGTAGCATTCTAATCAATAAAATACGAATATAATTATGAAGAAATATTTCTATATATTGGTGTTCGCAGTCTTGATGGGAGGTTTGACTTCCTGCAATGATTGGCTTGATGTATCACCAAAGGACAGAATCCCTGCCGACAAGATGTTTGAGTCGGAGTCAGGATTCAAGGATATCCTTACGGGCGCTTACCTGAAGTTGGGTACTGCTAATCTTTATGCGGGTGACATGAAATATGGTTATCTGGATGAGTTGGCTGGTCTGTACTGTGATTATCCTGGTTATAATACAAATAGCGTGTACAACCAGGCTATTGTATTCGATTATACCAACCAGTTTTTGAGTAAGAAGGATAATCTCTATCTTGAGATGTATAATGTAGTGGCAAACCTGAACAATCTGCTGCAGAATATTGAGACCCATCGAGATGTCTTGAAGACCCCACATTACTATGAGTGTATCAAGGGAGAAGCATTGGGTTTGCGTGCTTTCATCTATTTTGATCTCTTGCGTCTTTTCGGTCCTATTTATAGTGAACATCCAACAGATGCTGCTATTCCATACAAGACTACATACGATAAAGAACCGACACCGGTTTTGCCTGCTAATCAGGTGGTAGAGAAAATCTTGGAAGACCTGAAGGCAGCTGAGGCTCTCTTGAAAGATAATGATCCATGTGATTTCCATACAGATATAGATAAGCGTACAGACTTCCTTTCAAATCGTGAGTTCCGTATGAATCTTTATGCTGTCAAGGCAATGATGGCTCGTGTTTATTGCTATGCTGGTCAGAATGACCTTGCTGTCCAGTATGCTCAGGAGGTTATCAATGCCAACAAGTACTTTACTCTGTATAAGAGTCAGACAGCATCCAATTACAATTCCATCCGTTATGGTGAGCAGATATTCGGTCTTTCTGTAAATCAGTTGAACAATACGCTTATCAGCAACAGTATGGATATGGAAAATACAAGTGTACAGCAGCGTTATGGTATGACTGCAGATATGTTTACTAAGGTGTATGAAGGTATCACTTCTGACTGGCGCCAGAATGTTGTAGCATTCAACTGGGACGAGAGCCATCAGTATGCATTCTGTCTGAAGTATAATCAGGCTCCTTTGGCTAATACATATTTATATAGCGGTGAAGATGCAATTCCATTGATTCGTTTACCGGAGATGTACTATATCATTGCAGAGTGTGCAGCAAATGCAGAAACGAGTGCTGAGGCTCTGAATACAGTCAGACTTTCACGCGGTATTCCATATAGCGACGAAATTCATACATTGGGTTATGATGATAAGGATGCTACTTCTGAAGAAAACAAACAGCAGACTCGTCGTATCAATGAAATCATGAAAGAATATCGCAAGGAGTACTATGCTGAAGGTCAGTTATTCTTCTTCCTGAAAGCTCATCACTATACTACTTACTATGGTTGTGGTGTAGCCAATATGACCAGTAAAGAATATCAGATGCCATTGCCAGACAATGAAAAGATCTTTGGCAATAATACAACAAAATAAGGAGATTGAAAAATATGAAAAAAATATTGTTTTATATGTCGGCGCTGGCACTGTTCTTGAGTCTTACCAGTTGTTCGAAAGAAGAAATTGACATGTACAGTCAGGAAGCTCGCATCAACTTCGACTATCGTACAATTTATAGTGAATTGCGCGATAGCGACTATGTGAAGATGAAAACAGACCCTTATCGCCGTGATAGTGTACGTGTGAGAATTATGGGTGATTTGCTTACTGCCAATCGTGATTTCTGCATCAAGAAGACAGATAACAGTGCCTATGCAAATACGCTTGACATTCAGTTGGATGACAAATATACTTATTCGGCTCTTGATACTGTATGCCAGTATGTATATTTCAAGGTTAAGCGTCCTGCCTATAAGACAGGTCGAAAAACTTATGGTTGTAATCTGGAATTTGATCTTACCAATCCAAACCATCAGTTTGAAAAAGGATTTGTAGAGGATAATTCGGTAGAGGTCAACTACGTTTGGGATATCACAGAGCCTGAGACTTGGAGCGACTGGTATTGGTTGGGTGTAGGTGATTTTAGTCCTATCAAGTATTGCTATATGATGGACGTATGGGGAAGAACACTTGATTCTTTTATTACTCCTGAAGGTTATGCATACGATGATGATGAGGCTAATGCTGCCATCCTGCAACTGGATGCAGCCTATAAGGCTTATAAAGCGGAGCATGGTCCAATACTTGATGAAAATGGTAACGATATCTTCCCAGATGAAGAAGAATAAAAAAGAGTAAATCATGAAAAAAATATATTTATATATTCTGGGCTTGGTGTCTATGACGCTCGTCCAGAGCTGCTATGATGACAAGGGCAACTATGATTATCATGCAGTGAACGATATGAAGGTGGAAATCCCTGAGGCAAAAATCCGTATGCCAAAAGAGACCCCTGCTACAGTTACGTTGACGCCTGAGTTGACACAAACTCTTGCCGAGAATGAAGACAATCTTACTTTCGAATGGAAAAAACTGAATAAGGATGCTAAGATTGGTTCTATGCGTCTTGCTGACTATACGGATTATTCTACAGGAAAGATTTGCCAGGTAAAAGTTGAACCCAATAATCCTGAGAGTATTGGCATGATGCTCATAGTTACCGATAAGACCACAGGTCAGAAATGGTATCAGTTGGGCAAGGTTGCTGTAGTCAAGCCTTTGAATCCAGCTTGGTTTGTGCTTCAGGAAGATGCCGATCAGAAGGGCATTGTAGGAGCTATTGAGGGTGATCCGGATGGCTTCTTTGCCTATGCTGATGTGTTTAAGTCAGAAACTGGTGAATCCTTTGCTCTTGAGGGTAAGCCATTGGCTATTGCTGCCAAGGGTAATTATGGTTATAGTTCTATGGGTGGAACGATGTTTGCCAACCTGACAATTGCCACGGATAAGAATATTGCAACATATTCTCCAAGTACCCTCACCATGAAGTATGGTACTAATAAAATTCTGTTTGAGAATGCACTTAACAATGTGCCAGTCAACTTGTCTTATTACAAAATGGATAAGAAGGGTGAGATGTTTGTGACTGACAAAAAGGCTTATTTTGCATACGATGACGGATGGTGTGTTCCATATTCCGTATATGATAAGCAGGTCAATTCTGCTGGTGAGGAAGAACAGGTGGTTTTCCTGCCTTCATGTTCTGCTACTTTCAGTAATTATGTCCTGGCATATAATCCGGCAACTCATCGCTTCCGTATCGGTAGTGCTTTTTCTTCAATGATGGACTATTTCGGTACATCCTATTACTACTCTCAGTATTATCGTAAGGGTTCCCAGTGGAAGGACAAAAAGCCATTGGTGTTCCGTGATTTATCAGAGGATGCCGACGGTAATTATGCCTTTGATCCAAGCAATGTAGATGCGTCTCTGAAGATACTTGATATCTTGCGTGGTGGAGATAATGGTAACTATGCTTATGCTGTAATGGCAAGTGAAGGGGCTTCACAGATTACCGTTTTCCGTTTCAGCAATGCGGATGATCCGCTTTGTGCAGGTAAATATGCAATCGATCTGGATCCTTCCATCGATTTGAAAACAGCCAAATTTGCAGCTTCTCAGGCATATTCAGCCCATTTTATTTTCATGGCTGCTGGTAACAGCGTGTATCGTATAGATATGGAGCGTCAGAAGATTGAGAAAATCTATAGTTATGACGCTGATGCTAATGCCAAGATTGCTTGCCTGAAATTCCGCGATCCTGAGGATGCAGAAAATGGTAATGGCATGATTCTCGGCTTCGGTATCAATACTTCTGCAGGTCAGGGTTTGCTGGGCGAATTGAAACTGACTATTGCGGGTGATGTAGATAGGAGTGAAAATGCTTCTTACATTTTCCAGGATGCAAATAATAGATTTGGCAAGATTGTAGATATCTCTTATAATTATGAATAATCTCAAGATTTGTTTTGAGATAATCTTAATGACTGAGAATAATCCATGATGAAAATAAGAATATTATTATCTATAGTATTTAGTTCTGCCTGCTCGCTCATAGCGAGCGGGCAGAATCCGTTTGTTGGTACACTTCCTGTTGATGCGAAGTTAACAAAAGGAATGTTTGATACTTTTGAGTCTGATGGTAAGATGTACTGGTCGATTCCAGATTCGCTTTTCGACCGTGAATACAGTGTAACTACTACCATTTTGAGTGCTCCCGAAAATCCAAACCGAAGTAGTGAAACAAAGTATGGTTATGCAGGTGATCTTATCGGTCCCCTTTTCTTTTCACTTCGTAAGCAAGATGGGGAAGTGTATATGACGGATCCGCAGCATAAGTGGATACTGACAGATTCTACAAGTGATTTTTCCAAGATTGCGATGCTCACTCCGCAGGAACGTCTCTATAAGCGTTTGCCTGTCATACAGGAAAGCAATGGGCATACGCTTATAGAAATAGGAAAAACATTGAAGAACTTTACCCTCTTTGGTTTGGAACCTGCTTATTACGACATGAAGATTAGCATGCGGAATAAGGAGAAAGACCGTATCCTCGATGTGAAAGGAAAAAATGATTGTATTCTGCTGCGTATGTCGCGTACCTATAGTAATTTAGCAATGCCTCTTCCTGGCAAGCAAATTCAGAATTATCAGGGCATTTGGGAAACAGGAGTCTGTATCAGTCTTATGCCTGAGCAACCTATATCTGTGAAACGTGGTGACGGAAAATCGTTTTTTGAAATCAACAAGTTTGTGCTTTCTGCCGATGGTATCCGAAGTCGCCTTCCAGTCATTAAGCGTTGGCGATTAGGAATCCGTCCTGAGGATAGAGAACGGTATCGCAGGGGAGAATTGGTGGAACCTGTGCATCCTATTGTCTTCTATGTAGATCGGCAGTTCCCGAAGATGTATCAGAAGTGCATCATTGAGGCGGTTCGTGAATGGCGTCCTGCATTTGAACAGGCAGGTTTTAAAAATGCTATTGATGCCCGTTTGGCACCTACACCGAAGGAAGATCCTGATTTCTGTATGTATGATAGCAGATATCCATATATATCCTGGAAGATATCAGGCACGAGTAATGCTTATGGACCTACACCTTGTGAGGGAAGAAGCGGTGAGATCAATGGTTGTCATGTGGGAGTATTCAGCAGTGTGATGAATATCGTTCAGAATTGGTATTTTGCCCAATGTGGAGCTGTTGATCCTGAGGCTCGCAAGATTATGTTGCCGGAGTCATTGCAATGTGAACTGTTGAAGATGGTGATAACCCATGAGGTGGGGCATAGTTTGGGATTAGAACACAATCATAGTGGTAGTAGCCATGCTTCTATAGAAAATCTCCGTGATAATGATTATCTGGACAAACATGGTATGGGTAGTTCTATTATGGACTATGTTCGTTTCAATTATGCTCTTCGTCCGGGTGATCATGTAGCGCTTCGCAATCGCCGTATTCAATTGGGGGAATACGACCGTTGGGCAATAGAATGGGGATATCGGGAGTTTGAAGGAAATACTCCAGAAGAGCAAGAAAATGCCAGATGGAAATGGTATGAACAGCAGAAAAAGGCACGTCCGGAATTGGCATTTTATGATGCTCGGGATATCCGTTCGCAACAGGAAGATTTAGGTAATGACCATGTGGCTATCAACAGTTGTGGTATCGAAAATCTCAAATACTTATGTTCTCTTGATATCTGGAATCCGAAAACGAACTTGGAGAAGCAGGTAATGGAAGGTAGGTATAAGGCTTTGATAGAGCATTATAACCTCTGGACTGGTCATGTGTTTGCACATCTGGGTGGTTATTATTATGGTGATAATCATTATGATACCCCTGAATATACACAAAAAGTCTTGAAATTCTTGCAAGATTATGTGGTAGCTCCTCCAGTTTGGCTTTTTGATTCCAAAATCATGTCACATCTTCATGTAGATAGAAAGAAGGAAATCAAACATTTTAAATCAGAGCAACAACAGCATTTCGATTATGCAATGGAGCGAATAGAGAAAGCCAAGGCAAAAGAGAAGGATGAGATTCTTGTCAAAACATTGGAGACGCTGTTGACTGAGGTGAAAACGATGAAGGAAAAGATGGAGACTGCTTATAAGAACTGGTAATCCTGAAAAAAATCAGTCTTCCTGTTTTTGATTTAAAATTAATATTGACTCATAATCAAATGATGAAACATTATAAAAGCTTTTTAATTATGTTTTTCTTATTCTCTTCTTTTAGCCTGCTACAGGTTATGGGAGAGGAAGAACAAACAGTTGTTCCTAAGCCATTTGCTGAATTCTTCTCGGAAAATATGAAAAAGACGGATGGTGCTTTTCCTGTTTATCAGGAAGGTAATCGTGTCTATATGGAATTCCCAAGAAAGTGGAACGGTCGTGAAATAGAGGTAAGTGGGCAGATAGATCGCGGCTTTGGTATGATCAACCGTTCTGTCAAATCATTGGGGGTAGTGCGTTTGGTCATACCAGATTCGATGAGCGTTGAGTTTCTTCAACCATTCTATGCTGAGCGCATCATGGATAGGAAAAGTACATACTGGGATGCATTCAGAGCTTCTAATGTGCCTGTTGCTGGTGTGGAGTATCCTGCTGTCGCTATATCCAAAGTAGGCAATCCGATTATTGATATTACTGATGTAGTGAAGGGTGAAAAAGAATGGGTGAGTTATTCACAGTACTCGGAAGTTCGTTCGTTGGATCCTGATATGAGTAGGTTGAATTCTGTTCAGACCTTTTTGCCAGTAAAGGGGAATGTGCCTGATAGGGAAGGAGTCGAACTGAAATTGGTCAGATACCATGAGGCAGAGTCAGAGCAGTATGCATTCAACAGTATGGCTATTATTTTGCCGAATGGAAGTAAACCCTTATATTTGAGTATCTGTATCCGACTCTTACCGAAGGAGGATATGCCTATACGCTTAGCTGCTGAGGGTCTGGATATTCAGACTATTCATTTCAAGGATTATTCACAGAATCCTTATACGGTTGTTGATGATTCTCTGGTGATGAGGCTACATCCCAATAATGCGTGTACGGTTTATGTAGATAGTCTGGTTCCTAATAGCTATAAAGCGGCTTTGCAGAAGGGAATTTTATCATGGAATGAATCTTTGGCAAAGGCAAAAGTTAAATTGAAAATTCATTTGAATTCTATCAAACCAGGAATCGATGCAGCCTCTGTACCTTTTTTAGTGTCTTACGACATGGGAAAGGTTGGTGTTTCCTCTCAGAAGACAGTGCATCCACGTACTGGTGAAATATTGTCTTTTCGTATGAATATCGGTCATGATTTCAAGAAACCATTATCACCAGTTGAATTGCAGAAATTAATTCATCAGGAATTTGGTCAAGTTTTGGGATTGAGTAAGGTCTCTGATGATGCAGCGCAGGTGAATGCTTTATCTTATCTTTATTGTGTACAGAAAAGTAAAAATGTGTATCAAGATAGGGAATTCATTACTAAAAAGTAAGTGACTATAATTCCTGACTGTAATGACAGCAAAAAAATGGTATTTGCCAAAACTCATAGCCAAAATATCAAAACCGAAGGTAGGCAAAACGGAGAAATCTTTAATTTTGCACTCGAATTTAAATATGACTAAAAACAAATAAATATATTATTTAAAAATGAGTAGCATTTTAGAAGGTCGTCCTGCCTTGAAAAAGGAGGTCGATAAAATCGCAGAAGTTGCCGGATATCTTTGGCAAAACGGTTGGGCTGAACGTAATGGTGGTAATATCACTGTCAACATCACCGACTTGGTGGATGACGAAATCAAGGCTTTGCCTGCCATCAGTGAGGTGAAGCAGATCGGTACAGCATTGCCTGCCTTGAAGGGATGTTATTTCTTCTGCAAGGGTACTGGCAAGCGTATGCGCGACTTGGCTCGTTGGCCTATGGATAATGGTTCTATTATCCGTATCTTAGACGATTGCGCCAGCTATGTGATTATTGCTGATAATCCTGTAATGCCTACTTCTGAACTTCCAAGTCACTTGAGCGTTCATGCTCGTCTGATCGAGAAGGGAAGCAACTATAAGGCTACTGTTCATACTCATCCTATCGAGTTGATTGCCATGAGTCACAATAAGGCTTTCATGGGCAAGGATGTGTTGAGCAACTTACTCTGGAGCATGATTCCAGAGACCAAGGCTTTCTGTCCGCTCGGTTTAGGTATCGTTCCTTACCAGTTGCCAGGCAGTCTGAAATTAGCTGAAGAGACTCTGAAGGAGTTGGAGGATTATGATGTTGTAATGTGGGAGAAGCATGGTGTCTTTGCCAAGGGATTGGACGTGATGGATGCTTTCGACCAGATTGACGTACTCTCTAAGAGTGCTAAGATATATATCGACTCAAAATGTATGGGTTACGAGCCTGCAGGAATGAGTCAGGAGGAGATGGCTGAAATGACTAAGGCTTTCAATCTCCCTCGATAATTGTCGCTTCAAGTCTTCATTATTATTTAAATTGTAACAAATATATAGTATCCTCAAATACATATATAAACCAAGATACATTTATTTATTTACATACAAGTATGGTTTAGTAGATTTAGTTTTAATGTGTTATGCGACACATGCTATAGGTTAGAATTTAGGTTTTAAGAGTAAAGATGATGACCCCCGGACATTGTGAAATGTCCGGGGGTTATTGTTATATGCTGTTAGTCTGCCATGACCTTCAAGCGGTCCCTCGGGGATCACGTGATGGGGAACCGATGAACATGAGATGAGCAACCGTTGCTCACGAGACGGGCAACAAGTGCCCAAATAGGTGAACCAAATCTGGGCAATATAGATATGGCTTTAATCCATGTGGAAGAGTTCTTCCAGTGGGATGCTGACAGGAGAGTTGTCTGGATTCACTTCCATGATGTCCGACATCATATCCCACCATTTCTGTGTGATAGGATCCACGTTGGTGGTGTCCTGACTGTTGGTGTCGCTATCGCATTTCTGTACGGCAAAGAGCAGGTTGGTGTCCTTGTCCCAGAAGATACTGTAGTCGCTTACACCCTGGTCCTTGATCATCTGTTTTAACTCCGGCCAAATTGCAGCGTGGCGCTTGGCATATTCTTTCTCGCATCCCTTCTTGAGATACATTTTGAATGCAAATCGTTTCATGATATTCTATGTTTTTTATTGTTATACAAATGCTAATTAATATGATTGGTTTCTTCTTATACCATTGATATTTATCTGCATCAGATAAGCTGAGGCAAGAAGCAAGAGACGATGAGTATTAAAATACCGACCAGCAGCACGCCGATGGTCTTGCCCGAACAGCCTTTCCATTCTTTCAGGATGATGCCCCACACATTGGAGAATACCACATTGAGAGCCATCAGGATGCAGAAGGAGAGGGTGGTGAGTACGGGTGAGGCAGTGAGGAATCCCTTGCCTAATGACAAGCCGAAGAACTGACTGTACCACAAGGCACCGGCAAGGGCACAGAACAGAAGGTTGTTGCCCCATACCTCCTGTTTCTGATAATCGCCCCAAGTATGGTTCTTGGTATTCTGATAGAAACAGTAGATGGCATTGGTTACAAAACCGCCCAGTGTCACGAAGAAAGTAGCAGGGAGTGTCTTGTACATATCGGGCGTGAAACTGCCGAAGTGAATGTCGCTGCCGAAGGCAAGACCTACGTTGAAACAACCGCTCATGAAACCAGCAAGGAGGGCAATGGCAAGACCCTTAGGAAAGTTGAAGTCCTTGACTGCTGCCTTCTTTTCTTCCTCTGACAGTGATGCTGCCTTCATGCTGCCTGCCACACCGATGATGGCGATACCCACGAGGGTAACCACTACGCCTAAGATGACACTGAATGTAAGCGAAGAGAGGGCATTCATCTCTGGGAAGAAGATGTTGAGCAAGACTGGTCCCATGATGGTTCCTAACCCCGCACAGGTTCCGAGGGCGATACTCTGACCGAGTGCCACACCGAGGTAGCGCATGGAGAGGCCGAAGGTAAGTCCGCCCACACCCCAAAGCACACCGAAGAGCATGGTCATCGCTACGTTGAATCCGTTACCATCGAGCAATTCAAAGAAAGAATGTCCGTCTGGTACAGCCAATAAGGCTCCCAAGAAAGGCAGTATCAACCAGGCGAATACTCCCTGTACCAACCAGTAGGATTCCCAACTCCAATCTTTGATTTTGTTGATTGGAACGTAGCAACTGGATTGACAGAAGGCACCCACGGCTATGATTAAAAGTCCTATTAATATTTCCATAATTGTATAATTAAAGTGAAGAGTGAAGAACGAAGAGTGAAGAATTCAAATGCTTTTTTAGACATAAGACTATTGAATTCTTCGTTCTTCACTCTTCGTTCTTCACTTACTTGCGGTTAGCAAGTACTTCCGCTTCGTACTTCTCTATGTCAGCGATGTACTCTTCGCCAACAGGGATGTTGTTCTTCAGGTTGAAGTAATCATATACAGCACCGAATGGCAATGTCTTCTCTTCCTCGAGGAGAGCCAGACGCTGGAAGAGCTTGCCCTCGTCCTCGTACTTGCGGAGGGTATCGAGTGGCTCAAGGAATGCCTGCAACAATGACTTCTGAGCAGCACGGACACCGATGATGTATGCACCGATACGGTTGATGGAACCGTCGAAGTAGTCGAGACCGATGTGAGCACGGTCGAGTGCGTTGGCACGAACCAACTCAGAGAAGAGGTTGCGGGTATTGTCGTCGAAGAGGGTTACGTGGTCTGAATCCCAGTGCATTGGGCGAGATACGTGGAGCATCAACTCAGGTACGAAGAGCAGGAGTGCAGAAACTGCATCTGATACGTTCTCTGTTGGCTCATAGTGACCTGTATCGAGGGTGTACATCACATTGTTCTTAGCGCAGTAGCCAGCGTAGAAGTCGTGAGAACCTACAGTATAAGCCTCCAAGCCAATACCGAAGAGTTTAGCTTCGAGACAAGACTTCATGTTAGGCAACTCCTCTGCCAAGATCTCATCAAGAGAGTTCTTCAAAATCTCACGATAGCGTCCCTTCTCTACAGTGATATCCTTAGAGCCATCGTGTATCCAGATGTTCATGATACATGGATCGTTCTGGAACTTACCCATAGCATCAGCGATACGGCGGCAACGCTTGGTGTGCTCAATCCAGAACTCACGGATAGCAGGGGCTGGGTTTGATAAAGTGAGGTTGCCACTCAATGGGTGAGAGAAAGAAGTAGAGTTGAAGTCGAGCTTCATGTTCTGCTCCTTAGCCCACTGCATCCAACCAGTGAACTGATCTACGGTTACCTCGTTACGGTCAATCTGCTTGCCACCGAACTCACCGTAAATTTCATGAAGGTTGAGACGGAAGGTACCAGCGAGGAGAGAGTTTACCTTCTCGATGTCCTGTCGGAGTTCATCGATATTGCGTGCCTTGCCAGGATAGTTACCAGTACTCTGGATACCACCAGAAGCAGCCTCGCCACGCTCGAAACCAACTACATCGTCAGCCTGCCAGCAGTGCAAAGAGATAGGAGTTTTCTCCAATGTCTCGATAGCCTTGTCGGTATCTACACCCAGAGCAGCATAGCGCTCTTTAGCAATCTCGTAATTCTTCAAAATCAAATCTGCTTTCATAATTGTCTTTAAGTTTTATATTGTTAATCTTTTATTGTTTATTTCTTTCTTTACCTTTTTACTTTTTTACCTTTTTACCTTTAAAAACTTCTCATACGCAGCATCCCAAGCCTCCTTGTCCTGTGGCTCGAATTTCTTCAATTCCAGAGAGTTGGCGATGATTTGTCGCATCTCCCAGATATCCTTTACCAAGCCGGAAGCCTTTGCTTGCAGCATGATGTTTCCGATAGCTGTGCCTTCCTGTGGACCAGCCAGTACGGTTACACCGCAACTGTTGGCAGTAAACTGGTTGAGGTATTGGTTGAGTGAACCGCCACCGATGATGTGGAGCACGTTGATATCGAAATCTGCAAATTCTTTGAGCCATGTGAATACCTGACGGTAGCGGAGGGCAAGACTTTCGAAGATGCAGCGGCAGAACTCGCCGTAGCTTTCAGGTACATGCTGACCGGTCTTTTCACAATATTGCTTGATAGCCTCAACCATGCTGGATGGGTTGGCAAAGACGGAATCGTCAGGATTGATGATACTCTGGAAGGCTGGCTGCTTCATTGCTTCAGCAATCAGTTCGCCATGTCCCAAGCAGGTCTGGTCACTGTTATTAGCAGCTGCAGCATCTTTCCATTCCTTGCGGCAACGCTCGTAGATCCACATGCCGCAGATATTCTTGAGGAATCGGGTAGTGCCCTCGATACCGCCTTCGTTGGTGAAGTTGAGTTCGTAGCTATGTTCATTGATGATAGCCTTCTGAGTCTCTATACCCATGAGGCTCCAAGTGCCAGAACTGAGGTAAGCGAACTTCTCATTCTTGGCAGGAACGGCAGCCACGGCGCTGGCAGTATCATGGCCTGCGACAGCGATGACAGGTACTGCATTCAAGCCTGTTATCTTCTGTACTTCCTCGGTGAGTGTACCGATGATGGTAGCAGGGGCAGTCATTTCTCCAAACTGTTCGCACTTCAATCCGAGACTCTCAACAAGATCCTGGTCGAGGTCGCCTGTCATCGGATTGAGAATCTGCGAGGTGGAGGCTACAGTATATTCGCAGATAGCTTTACCGGTAAGCATATAGCTCAGAGCATCCGGAATAAAGAGAATTTTGTCAGCATTCTCCAAAGCTACATTGCCAGCCTTGCGCATAGCGTATATCTGGAAGAGGGAGTTGAAGTTCATGAACTGGATGCCCGTCTTCTCATATACCTTTTCCTTGCTGATTTTCTCGTCGAAGTATTTCTCCATCATGCCCACGGTGTGTGGGTCGCGATAGGCGAGAGGGTTGCGGAGGATGGCACCATCCTTGCCTACATATACGAAGTCGCATCCCCAGGTGTCGATACCGATGCTCTGGATATGGATGCCTCGTTGAGCCACGAGTTTCAAGCCCTTGATGATTTCCTGGTAGAGCGCATAGATGTCCCAATAGAAGTGATTGCCTGTCTCGATGAGATGATTGTCGAAACGTGTCAATTCTTCCAGATTGAATTTTCCATCTGATAAACTACCGATAATGGTTCTTCCGCTGGTGGCACCTAAATCCACTGCAAAGAAGTATTTCTTTTGTTCCATTTTGTCAGGTTTTTAAGTCTAATTATTGTTATTGATTTCTAAGTTTAATTTCAATTGATTTCAAAGTTTCTTATGCGTTACTTCAAAGTCTTTGTTGAATTTTTCGGTGCAAAGATAGACCTAAATCGTGAAACGCAACAAGGGATTTTGATTTTCAGCCCTTGATATTTGGCGACAGTAGAAAAATGGGGGAGTGATGGATATTTTTGGGACGTGATGAAAGAAGGATAATTGAAGGGGAGGTTTAAAGGAGTGGATGGATATAAAGGAAATAATACATGGGGTTGGAATAAGACAAGGCTGCTTGTGAACCTTTCGTTCTGCAAGCAGCCTATAAGCATTTGATAATTATGAGTTGATAAATGTTAGTTTTCGTATTTTATTATGATTCTGATATAGTCTGTTCTGTTTTTCAGAATTATCTGTTCATGTTTCTGAAATCGGATGGCTTCATACCCGTCTGACTCTTGAATTTTGAAGAGAAGTAGTCTGGCGACTCAAAATTAAGGCGGTAGGCTATCTCCTTGATACTATCATCGGTAGTGGAAAGCAGTTCCTTTGCCCTCTGCAGTTTCAGATTTTGCTGGTAAAGGGCAGGTGCGAAACCGGTGTGCTCCTTGAAGAGTTTGCGGAAGGAAGAATAGCTGATGCCGAGTTCCTGTGCTATTTCCTGGATGGTAAGGTTGTCTTCCAGCGACTCACGGATGCGGAGACGGGCCTTGTTGATGATATCCACATGCTTTGAATCTTTGCTCAATTCAATGTTACGCTCCAAGGAGTACATCAGTCCGATGAGGTGGTTGGCGATACCTGCCAAGGTTTGCTGGGCGTATGCGGCCTCCTCCTGAGCAATGCGTCGTGCTTCCTCATAAAGATTGACGATTTCGTTGCTGAACCCCACGTGATAAATAGGTTTCTCTGGTGAAAGGAACTTATTCTTCACTCGGTCGTTGATGTTTCTTCCCTTGAATCCTATCCAGTAGCTTTTCCAACCTTTTCCGGAGGTAGGGTGGTAAGTATGCCATTCCCCGGGGAAGAGCAGGAAAATATCTCCTGCCTTGATGGCTGTCTCAGGACAGTGATCAGACTGGAATACACCTTCTCCCTCCGTCAGATAGAGCAACTGGAACTCATCCAGCGTTCTGCCTTTGTTGGTATCAAAATAGTAGCCGTCAGCATGTCCTTTAGTAGGGTAGCTGTCGTGCGGTTCTATTACCTCATATCCGATGGTGCTGATGGTGAGTCCCCACTGTGCATCTCGTTCTGAGGCGAGCAAATACTTACTTGTTTGCATAGATCTTTCGTTATAATATGGTAGTTGTCACTTGTTTCTTCTGCAAAGTTACGAAAAAAATAGTAAAATGCAGAATTTTTCTACGATTATCGTTTATTATATACCTATTTATATATAATAATATAAGCAATTTTAAGGAACAGAATCCAATATTTTAGTTTTGTTATCAAAAAAATAGGGTGAATAATCAAAATTTAAGGTAGTAAAATAAATCGATTCTGTACTTTTGCAACCGAAATAATTCTAAAACAAGACTTAAACGAAGTTAGGAATAAACTAAATCAAGAGCTTATAGTGAATAGTGATCAACTAACATGAATTGGTGGTAAGCTAAAAACAAAATTAGTGATCAGCTAAAACAGAAGCATTCTTAAATTAGCTTTGTACAAGATGAACCTATTGGTTGCCTAAAGGAAGATGAAACTTATATGCAATTTCAAAATCATTCTGCAATAGCATTTGAGGCTATCAGATGAATATTGTAGCTGTCATTAAGCAAATTGACTTTTTGGGTATATAGGGGATTGGACAGAACATAAAACCTATATAAAATATGAGCAAACAAAACAAAATGATGAAAAAGTCTGTGTTGCCATTTGCATTGGTATGCTCAGCGCTGATGCTCAACCCTTACGTGGGGGGGCAAGCTCATGCTGAGGTACAGAACGTGCAGCAGGCAAAGGCTGTCAAGGGTACGGTGGTCGATGAGACTGGCGAACCAGTGATTGGTGCGACCGTACTGGTTGTAGGCGGAAGTGCATCACAAGGTACTATTACCGATATGGATGGTAACTTCAGTATCAACGTCAAGCTTGGTCAGAAACTCAAGATTACTTATATTGGTTACGACGAAAGTATCGTGGCAGCCAAGGAAGGAATGAAAGTTCAGATGAAGACTTCTGGTGCTGTTTCTCTGAATACCGTTGAGGTTGTTGCCTATGGTGTACAGAAGAAGGTAACCATGACCGGTGCTATTTCCAGCGTAAAGAGCGAAGACTTGGTACGTACTTCAGTCGGTTCTGTCAACAATGTGCTGGGTGGTCAGCTTTCTGGTGTGACTACCGTTCAGTATTCCGGTGAGCCAGGTGATGATGCAGCAGAAATCTTCGTTCGCGGTAAGGCTACATGGGGAGACTCACAGCCTCTCATCCAGGTGGATGGTGTAGAGCGTACGATGGCAGATATCGACCCTAATGAAATCGAAAGTGTAACCGTATTGAAGGATGCCTCTGCAACAGCCGTATTCGGTGTGCGTGGTGCCAATGGTGTTGTCCTGATTACTACTAAGCGTGGTTCACAGGGTAAGGCCAAAATCAGCGTATCTACTTCTTGGACAGCACTTTCACCTACCAAGATGGTAGAGCAGGCTTCTTCTTTAGAGTATGCTAATTTCTATAATCAGATGTCAGAGAATGACTATTGGCAGACTGCAAATTTAGCGGTTGCCAATGGTAAATATGCGTCTTTGGAAGCCTATATGGCAGAGAAGCCATTCTCTAAGAGTTTCTCTGATGCCATCATTCAGAAGTTTGCTACAGGTTCTGATCCTATCCGTTTCCCTAATACGAGATGGGCAGACTATATCATGAAGGATGTGACGCTCCAGCAGCAGCACAACCTGAATATTTCGGGTGGTACAGACCGCGTGAAGTACTTCATCTCTACAGGTTATTATTCTCAGGATGGTCTCTTCAAGGAGTTTGGTGCTAACTATGACTTCGGTTATCAGTATCATCGCTTCAACTACCGTTCTAATCTCGACCTCAAGGCTACCAAGACTACAACATTGTCTTTCAATGTGGCTGGTAATGTGAGCAATGCCGACAAGCCATATACTGGTTCAGGTGCAGCAGGTCTGATCAAGCAGATTTATTATGCTACTCCTTTCTCAAGTCCTGGTATCATTGATAACAAGTTGGTTTATTGTACTACCGATTATACTGACGGATTGAAATTGCCATTTGTAGGAGGTGACGGTATGGGTTACTATGGTAAGGGTTTCATGCAGACCAATATCAACAAGATACAGATGGACCTCGTGCTCGACCAGAAGTTGGATTTTATCACTAAGGGTCTGAGTTTCAAGGCGAAGGGATCTTACAACTCTGCTTATACGATTAGCAAGCAGGGTAACTGTCAGGTGGCTACTTACAACCCACTCGTACAGTACGACGAGCAGGGCAATGTCATCTACAATGCCGATGGTACTCCTTATATTGTATATCGCCAGAACGGTAATGATACCGATCCTTCTTACTCAGCATCTCAGGGTAAGGCACGTGACTGGTACTTGGAGGGTAGCTTCAACTATTCACGTGTATTCGGCAAGCATACCGTGAATGCTCTGATGCTTTACAACCAGTCTAAGCAGTATTATTATTCTAATATTTCATATCCAGATGTGCCTCGTTCTTACGTAGGTCTTGTGGGTCGTGTAACTTACGACTATGCCAACAGATATATGGCAGAGTTCAACATAGGTTATAATGGTTCTGAGAACTTCGCGCCAGGTCGCCGTTTCGGTACCTTCCCAGCAGGTTCTATCGGTTGGATCATCAGTGAGGAGAAGTTCTGGAAGCCAATTTCCAAGATTGCTTCTTTCTTCAAACTCCGTGCCTCTTGGGGTCTTGTCGGTAATGATAAGACTTTGGACAAAATCCGATTTATGTATCTTGCTGACCCATATATCACCGGTTCTTATGGTTTGGTCAATAATATGAGCAACTGGGCGGATACATACGGTTATCTCTTCGGTAATGCCCAGTCTGGTACTGTACAGGGAACCTCTTCCATAGCAGGTGCTTACGAGTCTATCAAGAACAATCCAGATATCGGTTGGGAGAAGGCATTCAAGCAGGACTATGGTTTCGACCTGTATTTCTTTGGCGACCGCTTTAAGACAACCTTCGATTACTATCGTGAGCATCGTACTGATATCCTTGTACGCGATGCAACCGTACCATCTTCTATCGGTTTCACCATGCCATATACCAATGCAGGTGAGACCAAGGCATGGGGTTGGGAACTGTCTCTCGGCTACAATGACAAGATCGGTAAGAATTTCCGTTTCTGGGGTAAGTTGAATCTCTCTTACAACCAGAATGAGATCATCGAGATGAAGGAAGAGCCTCAGAAGAACGACTATATGTTGGCAAAGGGTCATCGTATCGGTGCCCGCTCAATGTATAAGTTCTGGAAGTACTATGAGGGAGAGCAGACCAAGGCTGAGTATGAACAGACTTTTGGAACCCCATTCCCTCAGCAGCGCATAACCAACTTGCAGCCAGGTGACTGTGTGTATGTGGATCTCGACGGAGATGGTAAGATTGATCCTAACGATATGACTCGCGACAATGGTTATACCGATGATCCTGAGTACATGGCAGGTCTCACTCTCGGTTTCAACTACAAGCGTCTCACCTTCAATATGCAGCTCACAGGTGCATGGAATGTAAGCCGTTACATTACTGATGTGTTCCGTCAGCCATTCTACTGTTCATCCAATACAACCCAGGGTGGACTTCTCTCATATCATGTGAACAATACATGGACACCTGGAGTCTATGAGAGTCAGGATGCACTCTATCCACGAGCAACCTGGGCGAATGCCGAGCAGAACTATGAAAATTCAGATCTTTGGGAGAAAGATGCGAAGTATCTCCGTCTGAAGACCGTATCTCTGTCTTACGATTTCATCAATCCTACTTTCAAGAAGATAGGTATGAACAAGTGCGAGGTAACCCTTTCGGGATACAACCTCCTTACCTTTACTCCTTACAAGTGGGGTGACCCTGAGACAAGAGCATCCAATGCTCCTTCTTACCCATTGCAGCGTACCTACACCATCAGCTTGAATGTAGGCTTCTAATCAAAGGTAATGTAACATAATGAACAAAGAAACAATGAAACATAATATATTATTTCGTAGTGCAGTAGCCATGTTGGTAGCAGGTGCAGCTTTCACAGCTTGTACCGATACCATCGCTGTGGGAGATGCTTCTCTCGACAAGGCAACCAGTTCTACTGCTACTATAGACTCTGTATTCCAGAATGCAGAATATACACGCCAGTTTCTTGTAGGTATCTACTCTAAGCAGTATTATGGCTTGCCATATTATAATGGTGGTACCAACATGCCTCATGCTGGTAACCCATATACAGGTAAGTTTGACGCCTTGACCGACTGCTGGCATGACTTCTGGAATGGAGCTGCTGTCTATTCAAAGTATTACACAGGTTCTCTGACTGCCAATATTGGTCGTTCAGATGGATTGGACGGTCCGCTTTATTCATACGACAAGGAGTTCCAGTGGAAGACCATCCGTTCTGGTTTGATTTTCTTAGCGAATGTTGACCGTGCTCCTGAAAAGGATATGGATGCATCCGAGAAGAATCGTCTGAAGGCTGAGGCTCGCTGCCTCATGGTTGATGCCTTCTTCAATACTTTCCAGCACTTCGGTGGTATTCCTATCATGGATCACGTTCTGGAGACAGGCGAGGTGAATGGCGAGTTCAAGCGCAATACCGTAGAGGAGTGTGTGAACTGGATGGTAGAGCAGCTCGATTTGGCTATCCAGGAAAATGAATTTCCTTGGAGCGTAAATTCAACGATGACCGGTCGTTGGACCAAGGCTGGTGCGATGGCTTTGAAGTGTAAGATTCTTCAGTTTGCTGCTTCTCCATTGCTCAATCCAAAGGACGGTAAGCCATATTACGATGGTGCTTCTGACGAGGTAAAGCCATATATCATGTACACCGACAATTCTAAATATCAGGAGCGTTGGGATGCTTTTGCTAAGGCTTGCGACGATTTCGCTGATAAGTTGGAGAAGGAAGGCGTATATGAGTTGGAGCAGGCTAAGGTTCCAGCCAGTGCCAACAATGCTGACAAGAAGGTGCCATACTATCGTCTGGCATACCGCAAGGGTTATTACCTCAATGCTTCTAAGGAGATTTTACACTCTGTACGTGTGCAGGGTAATGATAATTCCCAAGCAGGACGTTATTGCTGGCACTATTGGTATTCAAAGTCAATACCACGTAATGCCTATAGTCCTACACAGGAATATGTTGAGAAATTCTCATGGAGCGATGGTGAACCTTTCGACTGGGATAAAGCTGCCACGAAAACTTACAAGCAGGTGAGTGGCAAGGTGGTTACAGAACCGGATTCAACCATGGTATATAAGAAGGATGGTTCGTTTACAATCTATGTAACCAACTTCGTAACCAATAAATTCACAGGTGCGATTTCGCGTAACAAGAAATCATTGCATACGATGTTTGTAGATGGTACGGTGCCTTCTGGTGCCCGTCAGATTACAACAGTTCTTACACGCGACCCACGCTTGTATGAGGAGTGTATTGTGAACGGACAGAATACAAACCTCGATTGGACAACCGCTTCTATGACAGGTTATCCTTGGGAACTTTGGTATAGTGGTAATGATGGTGGTACAGGTGTCCTGACCCAGCAGAATACTATGTTCGGTTCTGGTTATGGATTCAACAAATATTACTTGGGCGCAGGTGGTTATCCTGATGAATCTGCTGATTCTTACCGCTTCCCAACCCAGTGGGTTTCTCTTTCACTCTCAGAGTTCTATTTGCAGTATGCAGAGGCACTCGTGATGCGTAAGGATAAGGATGATAACAATGTAGGAAAAGCTGTGGCTATGGTGGATAAGGTTCGCTCTCGTGTAGGTCTTCCTACCATGGAGAGAATGTGGACCAATTCTACTTACCGCAAGGCAAAGGGTTATACAGCAACTACCGCAGCAGCAGCTGCCATTCAGAACGTGACTCTGAGCAATGGCGAGACTTCCACAGAGTTTATGGAAGAACTTCTCGACGAGCGAGTAAGAGAGTTAGGACTTACCAATGCCCGCTGGTTTGATATGGTTCGCCTGAAGCGTACAGACTGGATGACCAAGCAACTGCACGGTTTGATGCAGTATCGTCTGATTCAGACCAGCGATGGTTTCCAGAGCCGTAATGCTGCGTGGGTAGGAGGTGACCGTGATAATGATCCGTCATCTACACAGCCTCTGTTCTTCCTGAGTTGCATCAAGACGATTACAGCCAATAGCCGTTATCTCTGGACGCAGGATCCTAAGAGCAACGAAGTGAAGAAGTGGTTGTTCGATCCACTTCCACAGGCAGAAATCAATAAGAATTATGGTCTTGTACAAAACCCAGGTTGGTAAGAAGAACCTCAGGGAACTAACTAAGTTAAAATGAATTTGTATATGAAAACAAAGAATATATATATGTTGTCATTGCTTGCAGGCATGAGCCTGCCAGCAATGGCGCAGCAGGACATCATGGACTCTGTGGCATATAAGGACCAGACCGTAGATATAGGTGCCAACCGCACCTTTACCCGCGAGCAGTCCACTTCTGCTGTCAGTGTCATCACCAACAAGGATGTCAACAAGCGTGGCGCACGCAACATCGGTAACAATATCCTGGGTCAGGGCAATGGTCTCGTCAGTCTCGACGGTTCCGGTCTTTTCCATGCCCAGAATCCAGCTTTCTATATCCGTGGCATCCAGTCATCCAGCGGCAGCACTCCGCTCTTCATCGTGGATGGAGTAGAGCGTGCCATCGAAAATGTGGTAGCTGAGGATGTGGAGAGTGTATCTATCCTGAAGGATGCCGCTGCAACGGCTCTCTATGGTTGCAAAGGTGCCAACGGCGTGGTTTTGATTACTACCAAGCATGGTAAGTACAATACCAAATCCGTGACTTTCTCTTATGATCACGTGTTCTCTTTCCTCACCAACAAGCCTAAGATGGTGGATGCAGCTACATACGCATCAGCAGTCAACGAGGCTTATCATAATCAGAATGCTGGCGATGTCTATAGCTCGGATGTCATCAATGCCTATAGAGATGGTTCCAATCCGCTCTATTATCCAAATGTAAACTGGGCTGACGAAACCTTCCGCAATGTTTCCAACAACGATCGCTTCAATGTTGAATTCAAGGGAGGTACCAGCAACTTCCGTTATTATACCAACGTGCAGTTGCTGACCAACAAGGGATTCATCAAGAATTTCCAGAACGACGGATATTCTACACAGAATAAATATACTCGTGGAACACTGCGTTCCAACATGGATATTGACCTGGGCCTCAAAACAAAGTTGCATACCCACTTGTATGGCTTGCTGACAGAACAGTCGCAGCCAGGTGCGCAGGCAGACCTCTGGTCTATGATCTATAAGGTGCCAGCCAATGCATTCCCGGTGAAGGTTTCAGAGACCGTATGGGGTGGAAATACAGTATATACTACTTCCAATCCAGTGGCTCAGAGCCAGGGCGCAGCTTACTATAAGAATCATCAGCGTGCGCTCTATGCCGACTTGGTGTTGGATCAGGATCTCTCATCCATCACCGAGGGTTTGAGTGCTCAGGCTCAGTTGGGTTATGATACCTGGTCAAATGTCTATGAAGACCATTCCAAGACCTATCGCTATGCCTACTACGAGGTGCCAACCAATGGTTCAATCGTTGCTGATGGCGAAGGAATACTCTCTGCCGTACAGGGTACAGATTCCAACATGGGTACTGGTGCAAACAACAACTCTTGGATTCGCCGTTGCGTATGGAATGCAGCGCTCAACTACGACAAGAACTTCTCTGAGAAGCATCATGTATATGGCCAGTTGAAGTACGATTACGAGTACAACGACAAGACAGGTACCAATACCACCGTCTATCGCCACAATATCTCTTTGTTCGGTCACTATGGTTATGACAACAGACTTCTCTTCGATGTAGCCCTGGTAGAGAGCGGTTCCAGCCGTATGGCTCCTGGCGACAAGTGGGCGATGTCTCCAAACGTATCTTTCGCCTGGAACATCTCCAATGAGAAGTTTATGAAGAATGTGAAGTGGCTTGACTTCCTGAAGTTGCGTGCTTCCTGGGGCAACCAGGTACTGGATGTGCTTCCTGGCGGAGACGTATGGACCTATTACGACCAGTTCTATCAGATGAACGGCGTAAGCTATCCATTCGATGCTACCTATACAGGTACACAGTGGGGTAATACCTATCTTGGCACAGCCAAGACCCAGCATATCGATCACGAGAATGCAAGCAAGTTCAATGTCGGTTTCGATGCCACACTTTTTGGCGGTCTGAATATCTCTGCAGATTATTACTACCAGCACCGCTATGATATCTGGTATTCTACAGCAGGTAGCTACTCCAGCGTATTCGGTATGACAGCTCCTTATGAGCCAGTAGGAGTCATCAATTCCCATGGATTCGATGTATCGGCAGACTACAGCAAGAAGTTGAACAAGGATCTCACCATCAGTCTTGGTGCTTCCCTCACACTCAACAAGACTATCGTGAAGAATCAGGCAGAGGCTCCACAGCTCTATGCCAATACCTCTTCTACAGGCAAGCGATACGGTCAGGCATTCGGTTATATCGCAGATGGCTTCTTCCAGAAGAGTGACGACCTGAATGGCGATGGCATTATTTCAACTTCAGAGATGAAGGAATTGGGCTACCCAATCCACAATTTCACAACCATTCATGCAGGAGATGTAAAGTATGTGGATCTGACTGGTGACGAGACGATAGACAACAACGACCGCCAGGCGATAGGTTACAGCACTACTGCGCCAGACCTCTACTACAACTTCCACCTCGGTGCAGAGTACAAGGGATGGGGTATCGATGCCATGTTCCAGGGCGTAGGCAAGTGGACCGGTTTCAAGACCACCAATGGTTTGTACCGTTCAGCCGTAGCTAATAACACGCTGTCTCAGTATCTTTACGAGAACTCCTGGTCTGCAGAGCGTGGCAATACTGAGAATCCAAAGTTCCCACGTCTCTCAGCAACCAGCAATGCCAACAACAATTTGAACAGCACGCTCAACATGTTTGACCGCAGTTATCTCAAGCTCCGCTATGTGGAGATGTATTATTATCTGCCATCAGCATGGTTGAACAAGATAGGTTTCATCAACAAAGTGAAGTTGTATGCTCGCGGAACAGACCTCTTCACTCTTGATCATCTCGACGAGGCAGATGCCGCTTCATACGGTACAACCCAGCCTCTTACCAGAAGCCTTCAGGTAGGTGCTGCAGTAACATTCTAAATTTAAGGAATTACGATTATGAAAGTAAATAAAAAACTATTTTGCTTTGTGTTGGCTGCCATGACGTTGTCTTCTTGTAATATGGACTACAATGAATATACAGCCTACGACAAGGAATACATCCAGCGCTCGTTCAAATACGTAGGTGGATTGATGACCACGATATACACAGATATCGATACCGACTGGGGCAACCTCTCGGGAGCCATGCTTTCCTCTGCTACTGATGAGTCTGAATATAGCCACGATGGCAATGCAGTAGAGGATTTCTACAACGGCAACTGGAGTCCTGTCAATGCTCACCAGACCGTCTGGAGTTCTGCTTATGAGGGCATTACCTACTGCAATGAGGTGATAGACAACTGGTCTAATCTTGAATTCGACCAGTTCAAGCTCAATCTCGATTATGAGAAGCAGATGTTCCTCTACAACAATTATCAGTATGAGGCTCGCTGGGCACGTGCTTACTTCTATTACACCCTGGTTCGCCAGTACGGTGGTGTACCTTTCAAGGTTCACAATACCACAGGTACCGAGGAGACAGCACTTCCACGAACCAGTGCCGACGAAATCTTCAACTTCATCATCAGCGAGTGTGATGATATCAAGGACAAGATTATCGAAGACTATGCAGGTAAGTCGGATATGATTCTCTCCAAGGCGGAGACCGCCCGCGCCAACAAGTATGCCGTCTTGGCATTGAAGGCTCAGGCAGCTCTCTATCATGCCTCTCCGCTCTTCACACAGGGCAAGACCTCAGAAGAGAAGAAGAATCTCTGGGCCATCGCAGTGGCTGCCAATAAGGAACTTATAGATGCAGCAGAGGCTAAGGGTTATGGGTTAGCAACCAACTTAGAGGACCTTTGGGGCAAGGAGTATTATTCAGATGCTTCCAGTACCAAGGAGATACTCTTTGCACGCCGCACCGCTTCTTCCAGTTCTTTCGAGGGCTACAACTTCCCAGTAGGTTACTCTTCAGGTCAGGGCGGCAACTGTCCTACACAGGACTTGGTAGATGCTTTTGAGTGTACCGATGGAAAGAGCATTGCGGAAAGCAGCTTATATGATGCAACAAAGCCATACGACAACCGTGACCCACGTCTTACCAAGACAGTCGTCGTGAATGGCGACGTATGGCCAAACGATTTGGCAGCTTACAACAGTGAGCATCCAACTATCGAGACCTATGCAGGTGGTTATCACTCCCGTACAGGTAATGCAGCAGGAAAGTCATACGCTACTACTACCGGTTACTATCTGAAGAAGTTCTGTAATGCAGACCAGATTCTTCGTGGCCGTTCCGGTTATGCAGCTACTACATCCCCTCACGGTTGGCTCACCTTCCGTATGGGCGGTATGTATCTGAACTATGCAGAGGCTCTCTTCCAGTATTTCAAGGCCTGCGGCAATGCCAATGCAGCCGATGCGAGTGGTGCAGTAGTGATTACCGATGAAGAAGGCAACCAGACTACTGTGAATGTACCGGCTACCCAGACAGCAGCCAAGATGGCGAGCAAGACCCGCCTGCGTTCCGGTATGCCAGCTATCGCAACAGGTATGAGCAACGAGGCTTTCTGGGAGAAGTACAAGAACGAGCGCCGTGTGGAACTCGCTTTTGAGGGACACCGATTCTATGACGTGCGTCGCTGGATGGAGGATGGCGATAAGTTCATGAACATCCATCGCATGGAAATCACCAAGAACGAGGATGGCTCTTATATATTTAATAAGGTGGCTGTGACTCGTGGTGATGGACAGTGGGAGAGCAAGTGGAATCTCTTCCCATTCTCTCAGACCGAGATCCTGAAATCTCATCATGCTATCCAGCAGAACCCTGGATGGTAATAGTAGGTTTCAACACATATTTACACCTGATGCAGTGAAACGCTGCATCAGGTAGAAAGCGAATTAAATATAGATAAATACATTATTAACTAAAACATTTTTAAAAATGAAAAAGTTTACTTTTATTGCATTGCTTATGTTCATCGTATGTGCGATGGCAAAAGCCGACGACAAGTACTTCTTCAAGGTGCCAACAGACAAGATGGCTGAAGGTTGGGTTATTCAGGATCAGGGTAACTTTGCCTCTACTCCTGGTAAAGAATATCTTGAGGTACAGAACAAGAAGAATGGTGGTCGTATGCTCAACTACTTCTGGAATGAGGCTGCATGGGCTGGTGTAGATCCTGCTACTCTTCCAAATCACACTTACAAGTTCACTATGGATTTGAACATGTCTAACATGGCTGCCCGTGCAGACATGGAGTTTACACTCCTTCCTGTAGGTATCTGTACTCCTTCTGATAATCGTGTAAGTACTCACAACTATCATTGGTACAAGGCTAACGAGGGTGATGATTATTTCTTCCGTTGGAGAGTAGGCGAGAAGCCTGCTGCAGCTAATGGCGACTTCACTATTTGGATTAATGAGGAGCCAACAGCCAAGAACGACTGGAATCAGACCACAGAGGAGACTCTTACCCTCTCAAGCCAGAAGACTTACAAGTTTGCAGTTGTTATCAATACAGAAGCTAATACTGCAACTTACACTATCTCAGATGAAGATGGTACAGAGTTGAAGACTGGTGTTCATAAATATACTTGTGAAGAGGATCGTGCCGGTATCTTCGTATTCGGTATGAATGGTACCTCTACACACCAGCTCTCTAACATCGGTCTTTCTTACGAGGCAGAGGGTCCATTCGCTCAGGAGCCTTCTGTAGATTTGTTTGCTGCTATTGGTGAGCAGCGCGCTTATTACGTAACCTTCCCAGAGGGTCATGTATTGCATTGGAATCAGCTCGGTGATGCTGAGGGCCTCGATGGTACTGTTTATGCTGATGATGATGAGTGCTCTGTTGCTTATGGTGATGCTCTTGATACTCGCGAGATGGAGACCAACGGAGAAGGCGGTTCTAAGATTATCTTCTGCAACAAGTCTGGACAGTTGAAGGTTTGGACAACTCTTGAGGATGACGAGAGCAATAAGTCTGGCGAGATTGTCAACGACGTAGTTTGTGAGCAGATTACTATGCCAATGCCTTCTGCTTCTATCGCTAATGTGGAAGAGGGTTACAAGAAGGTTTACAAGATTGTTGCTGATAACTCTGAGACTTTGATGAAGCCAACAGTAACAATCCATTATAAGAAAACTGTGAATGGTACTGTAGAAGAAGGTAATATCTTGACTGGTGAGCCTATCACTATGGATGGTCAGGGTACTTTGGAGCTCTATTCTTTTGATGGTACACACCCAGTAGAGATGCCTTGGTATGCTCCTTCAGAGAAGGTAACTGTAGAAAACAACGTTGAGTATGTAGTAGCTGAGAAGAAAGACTATGCTTGGACTCAGGCAGAGTGCGATGCTGCTAAGGAAGGCTTCACAGTGACAGAGATTGTGGACGCTGGTAACAAGTCACACTGGGACCGCGCTTACTCTACTCAGATGTATGGTTATGATGAGAATGGTAATGCTACAGCATGTACAGAGGCAGATGCAGCTAACTATGTATCTACCAAGTCTGGCTTTGGTATCTTTGATATGGCAAGTATTGGTACCGACAATGCAAAGTGGAATGTTCAGGTTCCTGAGGATGCTACAACTGCATTTGCTCCATTGGCTCCAACAGCCGACTTTATTGCCAACTCTAAGTATGATGCTTCTGCTTGGGGTATCTTCCCTTACGAGGGTATCGTATATTATAACACTGCGATTACCAATGCAGCTTTGACTCTTGATTCAAAATATACATCTGATGATGCACAGAAGCCAAACTTCTACATCGTTCACACACGTGGTGGTTACGACCGTCCTGACAAGGGTGACTGCAACAAGACTACCGTTTGTGTAGCAGGTGAGACATACAACCTCTTCCGTTACGACACCGCTCTCTGCGATGTAAAGGTAATGACTTACAAGGGTTTTGAGCCAGGTGTTTCTGGTATCAAGAATGTAAACGCAGCAGAGGCCGCAGCTTCAGCAGTGAAGAAGGTAGTTACCAAGAATGGCGTTGTTATCGTAAAGGGTGATAAGACATTCTCTGTTGCTGGTGCTCAGATTAAGTAATTTTTTCAGAGATAAAAGTATTGGCAATTATAGTTCCTATAATTTGCCGAGATTGAATCAATCATTTTCGTGTAAAGGGATGCAGTGATGCATCCCTTTCTTTATCTTCTTCTCTTCCTTGTCCTTCTCTTTCCTCTTTCCCTTCCTCTCTCATTTCTCATTTGTAATTTCTCATTTGTCATTTTCTTGTCTTTCTAATTTGTCATTTGTCATTTGTCATTTTTATTCCTTTTTCTCAAAATAATAGGGTTAAAAATCATATTTTATAGATGCTTTCTCAAATATTATGTGTAATTTTGCCAACAAATCAGTTAAACCTGAATAAACAACAATAAATAAACATAAAACCTACCATAATGAATAAAAAACTACTCGCAACATCTGCTTTAGCATTATTGGTAAGTATGGGTGCAAATGCCCAGCGCTTTACTGATAAGTTGGATCGCGGACTTATTGCTGTACAAACCACTAACGGTGTGTACTGCTCTTGGCGTATCCAGGCTGATGAATACTATGATGTAAAGTACAATCTTTACAGAAATGGTACTTTGGTAAACTCAGAACCCCTTGATGTTTCCAACTTTACTGATAAGTCTGGCTCATCAAGCAACACTTATACCGTAAAGGCGGTTGTGAATGGGGTAGAGCAGGCAGCTTCCAAGGCTGCTACTGTATTCAATAGTAATTATAAGGAAGTAAAGATCCAGTATCCTTCTGCCCTAAAGTCAACTTATATCCCTAACGATGCCTGCTGCGCCGATGTGGATGGCGATGGCGAGTTGGAGATTCTCATGAAGTTTGACAACAAGGAGGAAGGCGAACAGCTTTATCCAAAGAACGGACCAACCATCGATGGCGTGCAGACCAAGGAGTATTCTATGCTGGCTTGTTTGAAGCAGGACGGTTCGGTTCTCTGGTGGGTGAACTGTGGCCCTAACATGGGTGACTTCCAGAACAATGAGCAGAATATCGTAGGCTACGACTGGGATATGGATGGCAAGGCTGAGGTGGTGATGCGACTCATTGAGGGTGCAGAGGTACATCTGGCTGATGGCACAACATATACCATCGGTGCTAACGGAAAGAACGGCACATCATGGACCAACTATCGTGAGCCAAAAGCTGCTGGAAGCGTAGAGTGGTTTACCCACTATGGCAAGGAATTCCTGTTCTATTGCGAGGGTGCTACCGGTAAGCCATACCAGTGCATAGACTATCCTCTGAAGCGTCTGGAAGCAGGCGAGACAGATCTGAAAGCTGCTTGGGGTGATGGTTACGGCCACCGTTCCAACAAGTTCTTCTTTGGTGCTCCTTATCTCGATGGCAAGCATCCAAGTATCTTCCTGGCGCGTGGTATCTATACCCGTCATAAGTTTATAGCATACGATGTAGATCCTAAGACTCATGCCCTGAATGTTCGCTGGAAGTGGACCAACAACCAGGCGGGTTCTCCTTGGTATGGTCAGGGTTATCACAACTATATCGTAGCCGATGTGGATTGGGACGGACGTGATGAAATCGTATTCGGTTCTATGGTTATCGACGATAATGGCAAGGGACTTTCTACTACTGGTCTCGGTCATGGCGATGCTCAGCATGTAAGTGATTTTAATCCTTATATCCATGGTCAGGAGATGTTTGCCTGCAATGAGGATGCTCCTTCCAACAACTATCGCGATGCAACTACGAGCAAGATATATTATCGCAAGACAGATACCAATGATGATGGTCGCTGTCTGGCTGGTAATTTTTATAATGACATTCCTGGTGCAGTAGGTCACAGTGCGCATGATACGCCGATATCTACCATTACCAATGACCATGTAACAAGAAATACGAATGGTCTGAGCATGAACTTCCGTATCTACTGGGATGGCGACTTGCAGGAGGAGTGCTTCAATAATACAGAGATAACCAAGCCAGGAAAGGGTACTTTGGAAACTCTTATGGGTGCCTTTTCTAACAACGGAACCAAGGCTACTCCTTGTTTCCAGGGCGATGTGTTCGGCGACTGGCGTGAGGAAGTGATAGAGCGCACGGGTAGCAACAATATCCGCATCTATACCACGACCACTCCGACTCCTTGGCGCAACTACTCGCTGTGGTACGATCATCAGTACCGCAATGCGATGGTATGGCAGCCATGCGGATACAACCAGCCTCCTCACACATCTTACTTCCTCGGTGAACTGGAAGGCATCACGATAGCTCCTCCACCACTCACCACTACGGGTCGTGAAGAGGTTTCCTCTACCATCTCCAAGTCTTTGGACGGCAAGCACGCCTTGCTTTCTACCACTGGCGATGCCACGGTAGCTGTGGCTGATGGTGCTGCTCCTGCTGTCTTCACCGACAATGCTCCTTCATGGGTGCAGGGTACGGCTCCGAGCGAGTGCAGAGTCAAGGATACTGAAATCAAATATACCTACTATACTCATACGCTCACTGGTGGTGCCTTCTCTGGCAATATGCGCTTAGTGAAGCAGGGCGACGGTACACTCGTTCTTCCTAACGTAATCCAGACCTACACTGGCAAGACCGATGTATGGGCAGGTACACTGCAGTTTGACGGAACGATGGAGAAGAGTCCGGTATGGCTGAACCGCTTTGCTGAGTTGAATTCCAACGGCGGTAACTTCAAGGGCGGTATCAAGGCTGACTATGGTTCTGTCATCCGTCCGGGCGGTAAGGATCAGGTGGGTACGCTGACTACTTCCGATCTCCAGCTCGGTTTCGGTGCCCGCATCGTCTTCGATGTGAACGGTGAGAATGTAGATAAGCTCGTGGCTGACAAGATGAGTATCGAGAAGAAGAAATGGGAGAACGGTCCTCAGTATTCTGCTCCGGTATTCGAGTTTACATCGGCTCCTCAGCCTGGTACCTATACTCTGGCAGAGGTAGGTGAGCTGACTGGCAACTTGGCTGACATCACCGTGGAAGGCCTCTCTGGCAAGAAATACAGTTTAGATTATGCTGATGGCAAGTTGACTATTACGGTGAGCGATTCACGCGACAGCGAGTCTGTAGTCTGGACTGGTGCCAACGGTTCTATATGGGACCTGATGGAGTCGGAGAACTTCGCTTCTTCCGATAAGAAATTCGTTTCGGGTGACAACGTAACCTTCGATGATACTGCCGTTAAGTCTGATGTAAAGATCAATGAGGACCTCGCTCCTGGCAACATCGTCTTCGACAATAACAGTAAGGTATATACCTTGTCTGGCAATGGTGCTATCGAGGGTAATGGCTCTGTTACTTTGAAGGGTAAGAGTGCAGTCAATATCAAGAATACCAACCGATATACGGGCGGTACCTATATTGATGGCGGTTATCTCCGACCAGCAACGCTTGCCAATAAGGACGGTCTCAAATATGGTTCGTTAGGTGCAGCCGACAATACCATTACCATGTCCAACCTGGGTAAGTTGTGGTTAAATGCTTCCATGACTTCTTCTCATCCTATTGTATTGGGCGAGAATGGCGGTCAGATAGAGACTTATACAGGTACAAACCTGATTGTTAATGGCGGTATCAGCAAGATGAATAAGGGAACCAACCGTAATCTCTACAAGTTGGGTAGTGGTACGCTGCAGCTCAACTGTGCAGCCGATTTCGACAAGCTCTATATCAATGCGGGAACAGTCTATGACTTCCAGGATGCCCATTTCAATGGCAAGACGATTGTGCTGAATGGCAGCAAGGTGGTGCTGCAGGCTTCCAACAGTATCTACAGCAACAACTCGGATAATGTGAACATCGATGTACCTAAGGGCAAATCGGGAATCTGGTATCCTGACGGACGTTGTGACTATACTGGTAAGCTGACTGGTGAGGGAACCATCGATATCTACGGCACCTGGATCCGCTGTCCATTCAAGGGCGACTGGAGTAAGTTTGCCGGAACCATCAATGCAAAGCGCGGTACCAAGAATGCTTACGAGCCAGTATTTGATTTCAACAACAGCTATGGTATTCCTTTGGCAACGCTCAATGTTGATTCACGCTTTACCAAAGACTATGCATTCTGTACCAACGGCAATAGCTTTGCCATCGGTGCCTTGACAGGTTCCGGCTATATCAGTAATGGTGGATACTTCGGTTCTGGTACCAATACTTTGATGATTGGTGGCAAGAATACGAACTTTGAGTTCAAGGGTTCTATCAATGGTAGCTTTGTGGTGAAGAATGGTACGGGTATCTGGACCATCTCCAGTGAGAATGTACTTGCCAATGCCAAGTTGCTGAAGATTCTGGATGGAGTCGTGAAACTGAACAAGGCAGCTGCTACTTCTTCCATGACTGCCCCTACTGTTCTTTATGTACAGGGCAGTGGTGAACTTCGCGGTGTAGGTTGCTCTTTGGGTATTACTCTCGAGAATGGCGGTATCTTGCGTCCTGGCAGCAATTTGCCTACAGCTCAGACCAGCAATACGGGCTTTATCAATATCCAGAAGAACCTGGTAGCCTACGATGGTTCCAGCATTTATGTGAACAGGGCCAAGGCAGATTCTCTCGTTGTCAATCCATATACAGGAAGCAAGAGTCTCGGCTGGGCATATCTGAAGGTAGGCGGCAATGCATTTCTGTATGGTACTATCTATGTCACATACAATGCGAATGGTTGGACTCCTGCAGAGGGTGACTATGTGCGTGTTGTTGACTGTGCAGGCACGATCAGCGGTACTCCTAAATTTGACTTGCAGGCGCTCCCTGCTGGTTTGGGTTGGGATACAAGCAAGTTCCTTACAGAGGGAGTAGTCTATGTAGCCAATGCTACCGGTATCCGTGAGATTGGTTTCGACGCTGGTTCATTCCAGGCAGATGTCTATACGCTCAACGGCTTCCGCATGACAAGTTTGCAGACTTCTATGGCTACCTTGCAGAGCGACTTGAAGAGTCGTGGCTTGGCTTCTGGCTTGTACATTGTCCGTACTGCTAAGGGAACTATCAAGGTTACCTTGAAGTAATCTAAGAAATATTTTCAGTAAAGACTTTAGTTTGCTGGTTATAATATAGTTAATGAAATCTAAACGAGGGTGTGTCATAAGTCTATGGCACGCCCTCTTATTTTTCTTCATGTTTTTTGCATTGGAGGCATTCTTGCTACGTCGATTACTCACGGATTTACGCGGAGGCGACCTGTTCGGTCGTTGCAGATACCCCCTGAGAGTGGAATATGTCCCACAGATTTCACAGATGTACACAGATTTTTCCTGCTTCAATTTCCTTCCCTTCCATCTCTTTCCTCCATTTCTCATTTCTCACTTCATTATCCCTTTTTACTTTTTTACCTTTTTACCTTTTTACCTTTAAAAAAGCCGCTGCCAAAAAATAGAGAAAAATAAGCAAAATATAAAGCGAAAATTGCATTATTTTTTTTACTTTTGCAGAGAAGTTCTAAATTTATAATAAATGTCTGAAAAGACAATCTACTGATGAGAAAAAGACAATTATATATTCTTTCGCTTCTTACTGTCTTTTGCGCTTTTGGAAATGATTGCGCTTATGGACAGGAGAGTAGTGATTATGGACAGAATGGTTTCGCTTATGGTCAGCAAAATAGTGCATGTGGGCAGAAATCTTCACAATTCCCGATGGAACGCCTCGACCGTGGACTGGTGGCTTTGCCGGCTGCCGGAAAGGGAATCTATCTCAGTTGGCGACTCCTCGGTACGGATAGCAAGAATGTCTGTTTTGATATAGAGCGGGATGGAAAAGTGATTGCTCATCATATCCGGACAACCAACTTTACTGATGTAAAAGGCTCTCCTGCACATTCTTATCGCCTGATCAGTTATCAGGATGAGCCGAAGATGGATGCCCCGATGCAACGGGAGGTTTCAAAACCAGTGAAGCCTTGGACTGATCTGTATAAGTCGCTGCCCATCAACCGTCCTGAGGGTGGCTCTGCTCCAGATGGCAGGGGCTATACCTACACTCCGAACGACTGTAGCGTGGGCGACGTGGATGGTGACGGTGAGTATGAATTGATAGTGAAATGGGACCCTTCCAACTCTCACGACAATTCCCACGATGGCTATACGGGCGATGTGATTCTTGATTGTTATAAATTCGACGGAACACAGCTCTGGCGCATCAATCTTGTCAAGAATATCCGTGCCGGTGCCCACTATACCCAGTTCTTGGTTTTCGACTTTGATGGCGACGGAAAGTCTGAAATGATTTGCAAGACTTCGGCTGGAAGTATCGATGGACAGGGCAGGTTTGTTAGCGAATCGGCTACTGATACAGAGATTCGTTCGCTCGATAATGCGGCTGATTATCGCAACCGTAGGGGGCGCATCAAGAATGGTCCGGAACTGCTCACTGTCTTCAATGGCGAAACGGGAAAGGCGATGCATACCATCTGGTATAATCCTAACAGAGCTTTCGGTGTGGGAAGACAAGTGGCTGAGGGTGAACGACTTGAGGCTGATGGATTTCCTGCTTATTCGTCTGTTTGGGGCGATAAGGACAACTATGGCAACCGTGGCGAAAGATACCTTGCTGGCGTGGCTTATCTTGATGGAGCTGCCCATCGGCCGAGTGCCGTGATGTGCCGAGGATACTACACCCGTTCTTATCTCTGGGCAGTGGATTTCGATGGTAAACAACTGACGACGAAGTGGTTGCATGCTTCTCTCACTCCTCACGACTGGGTGGTGATGGATGGCGAAGGCAAGGTAATCAAGGAGGCGCATGGTCTCTCTGCGACGGCCTTTGCACAGGGCGCTCATAGCCTGGCAGTAGGAGATGTGGATGGTGATGGATGCGACGAGATTACTTATGGCTCGGCTGCGATCAATCACGATGGAAGTCTGTTGTACTCTACGGGGCTCGGTCATGGTGATGCGCTCCATCTCTCTGATCTCGACCCAGACAGACCGGGTTTGGAAATCTTTATGGTACACGAAGAGCGGCCTTATGGTTCTGATTATAGGGATGCCCGTACTGGCGAGATTCTCTACCGTACGCTGGATAGAGATGATACCGGAAGGGGTGTGGCTGCGGATATTGACGGGCGGCATCGGGGCTTTGAAATGTGGAGCCTGGACAGTAAGGAAGTAAGGGATTGTCATGGAAAAGTGATTGCTGACGATCCATCCCAAATGCCAGCGATGAACTTCAGAATCTACTGGGACGGCGACCTGCAGGACGAACTGCTTGCCAATGGTCGCAGACCGCATTTTGCTCCGTATCTGCAGAAATGGAACGGAAAGAAGGCGGTACCGCTGCCTTTGAGCAACGGAAAACACCTCTGCGAAATGGGGCATTCTGTGAGCAACAACTGGACGAAGGCTACGCCTAATCTGCAGGCTGATATCCTCGGCGACTGGCGTGAGGAGGTGATCTACTGGGACGAGAGCGATGCCTCTCATCTGAATATTTTCACTACGAATATCCCGACGGAATACCGCATTCCTACGCTCATGCATGATCACATCTATCGCCTGAGTGTGGCTTGGCAGAATGTGGGATATAATCAACCTCCTCATCTGGGATATTATCTGCCTGATCATGCAGAAAGGATTAAGTGAAGAATGAAGAACGAAGAGTGAAGAATTCTCTTGTATATAATATAACGATAATAATTTGATAAAAATACGTAGCTAATGAAAAGAATATTGTTTGCAATGTCGCTGATGGCGGCAACAACTGCTTCTTTTGCCCAGGTGGCAAAACCGATGGAAGATGTAAACCATGTGATTGACAATACAGTGGACAGTCTCAACAAGGCGATGACCGCCCGCATTGTTCCTGGAACCAGCAGAAAGGGCAACAATCCTGTACTCTTCCTGATAGGCAACTCTACCATGCGCAATGGCACCCTGGGCAATGGAAATAACGGCCAGTGGGGCTGGGGCTATTACGAACACGAGTTCTTTGACGAGAATAAGATTACGGTAGAAAATCAGGCGCTCGGAGGCATGAGCAGCCGTACTTTCTACAACCGTCTCTGGCCAGATGTGCGCAAGGGTATCAAGGCTGGCGACTGGGTGATCATCTCTATCGGTCATAACGATAACGGTCCTTACGATAGCGGTCGTGCGCGTGCCAGCATTCCAGGCATCGGTAAGGATTCGCTCAATGTCACCATCAAGGAGACGGGCGTAAAGGAGACCGTCTATACCTACGGCGAGTATATGCGCAAGTATATCAACGACTGCAAGGCGCTCGGTGCTCATCCTATCCTGATGTCGCTTACTCCTCGTGATGCCTATGATGAGAATGATAAGATTGTGCGCGTGAATAAGACTTTCGGTCTCTGGGCGAAGCAGGTGGCAGAGCAGGAGGGCGTTCCTTTTGTAGATCTGAATGAGATTTCGGCTGCCAAACTCGACAGTTACGGTCATTGGAAGGAGAAGTATCATTTCTTCAAAGACCATATCCATACCTCCCGTTTTGGTGCGATGATGAATGCCCGTTCGGCTGCCGAGGGATTGGCAGAGAGTAAGGACCCGAGTCTGGCTCCGTTGCAGGCGATGATGATCAATGTGGCTCTGCCGGTGGAGAATTTTCAGCGAGAGAAGGGCAAGCCGGTGGTTTTCTTTACTGGCGACAGTACCGTAAAGAATGCTGACAAGGAAGAGGATGGTATGTGGGGCTGGGGCTCTCAGGCTTATACCATTTTCAATCCTAAGAAGATTACCTGTGTGAATGCTGCCAAGGCGGGTCGCAGCAGCCGTTCCTACCTCAATGAGGGCAGATGGGAGAAGGTATATAACAGTTTGCAGCCGGGCGACTACGTGCTCATTGAGTTCGGTCATAACGACATCTGTTCCTTGACCGATAAGAAGATGCGCGGTTCCATTCCTTGTGCCAAGGATACTTGCAATGTCTATCAGATGCAGGAGAGCAAGCAGTTTGAGGTAGTTTATTCTTTCGGCTGGTATCTGAAGAAGTTCATTCAGGACGTTTACGAGAAGGGAGCTCATCCTATTTTGGTTTCCCTGACTCCTCGCAATGAGTGGCCACACGGCAAGATGGAGCGTCGCAACGATACCTATGGCAAGTGGTACAGAGAGGTTGTGGCAGAGACCGATGTTCCTTTCCTCGACCTTCACAATATTGCTGCCGATTCCTATGATAAGATAGGTAAGGAGAAAGTGAAAAAATATTACAAGAAGGATCATACGCACACCTCTCTCAAGGGTGCTCGTCATAACGCAAAGTGCGTGGCGAAAGGATTGAAGAAAATGAAGAGCCCATTGGCTAAATATTTGAAATAATAATTTTGAATGAAATATATGACAGCAAAATATTTTTTCTATTCTGGCCTGCTGATGTTGGTTTCAGCTGCTGGCAATGCTTCTGCATCTGCTGGCACTGCTTCTGCATCAGTCCGAGATACGATTTCTCTCGACAGAGGTTGGCAGTTCCATCGTGGGGATGTTTCCGACGTGAATATGCTGAAGAATTTGCAGGCTAACGATGAGGTAGTCAACCTGCCTCACGATTTCCTGATCGGACAGGACTGGGTGGCTCCTGATGCCAGCGAACGTCCTGATAATAGTGATGCGGGTAGTAATGTTCGCAGCCGTTTGAGTCCACGTGGCTTTAAGGAAATGGGTATAGGCTGGTATCGCTATGAACTGACTCCGAAGGCCGAGTGGAAGGGCAAGCGCATTCTCCTCGATTTCCAGGGTATCATGCTCGTGGGCGATGTTTACCTCAATGGTAAGCGAATAGGTGGTACTGACTATGGTTACCTCGGCTTTGATGTAGATGTGAGCAAGTTGCTCAAGTTTGGCGAAGTCAATGAGATTGCAGTGAAGGCAGATACCCGCAATCCGAACAACTCCCGCTGGTTTACCGGTGCCGGTCTTTATCGGGATGTCAACCTTATCGTCACCGACAAGGATTTGTATTTCCCTCGCCATCCGCTCTTCATCCGTACTGTCAACAATCAGGAAGTGAAGATTCGGGCTAACATCTTCAACCAGCAGAAAAAGGTGAAGGCTCCTGGAACTTTCATTCCTGTAGAAGTCAGAATCTTGGATGCTGACGGCCATGTGGTAGCGCAGCAGAAAACGGATGTGGATTTCAATGCCAAGTGGCGCGACAGAGAGTATGAACTGCCGGCTATCAAGATAGAGAATGCCAAACTCTGGTCGTGCGATACACCTTATCTATATACTGCCGAGGTTACGCTTTACGATAACGAGGGCAAGGTGGCAGACCAGATACGAGAACCGTTTGGCGTGAGAACCATCGAGATGAATCCGCAGCATGGTTTGCTCGTTAATGGCAAGAAGGTGCTCCTGCAGGGTTTTGCCAATCATCATACTCTCGGTGCGTTAGGTGCAGCAGCCTATCCACGTGCCATTGAGAAGCGACTCAAGATGATGAAAGAGTTCGGATTCAATCATGTGAGAACTTCCCATAATCCCTATAGCGAAGACTTCATTAGACTTTGCGACAGATTGGGTATTCTCGTGGTGGATGAACTCTACGATAAGTGGTTGGCGCAGTATGCCGGTGGCAGAGTAGATTGGGAGAGTCTCTGGCAGAAGGATATTCCTGAATGGGTGAAGCGAGATAGAAATCATCCGTCTGTGGTGCTCTGGAGTTTGGGTAATGAACTGCAGCAGTATTCCAATCTGCCTTTCAACGACTGGGGTGTGACGGCTTATGAACTGCAGAAGCAACTGCTCCATCGCTACGACGACACCCGTCTCACTACCGTGGCCATGCATCCGCGCTATCGCAATCTGGATACTGATTCTGTTCCAGCTGATCTGGCTGTGGCAACCGAGGTGAATTCCTATAATTATAGGTATATGTACTTCCCTGGCGACATGAAGCGCTATCCGGAAAAGACGTTCTATCAGAGTGAGGCGAGCACGGCTGCGATGGGTCCTAACTTCTATGAGATGGATCGTGACAAGGTGCTCGGGTTAGCTTACTGGGGTGCCATTGACTATCTGGGCGAGAGTATGGGATGGCCTGTTAAGGGCTGGAATCAGGGCGTTTTCGACCTGTCTCTGCAACCGAAACCGGATGCTTATTTTGTGAAAAGTATGTTCTCTGACGAACCTACTGTGCATATCGGCATCATCGAGAAGGCTGGTGGCAATGTGCAGTGGAATGGCATCAATGTTTCGGCTGGCAAGCTTTCTGAGAACTGGAACCGGGAGGAAGGCGAGAAGGTTTCGCTCTATATCTATACCAATGGTGACGAGGTGGAGCTATTCCTGAACGGCAAGAGTTTGGGTGTGAAGAAGAATAGTGACGACCCTAAGTTGCGTGCCCGCATCAAGTGGGACGGCATCGCTTATGCGCCTGGTACTCTGCTGGCTGTGGCTCGGAAGAATGGCAAGGTTGTGGCTCGCCATCAGATAGAGACTACGGGCGAGGCAGTGGCGCTGAAGATGGTGCCTGATGCTGAGACCTGGCATGCTGACGGACAGGATCTGATGCACGTGAGAGTGTATGCTGTAGATAAGAAAGGCAGGAGAGTGATGAATCTGAAGGATAAGAACGCATTCAGCAAGTTGGCTTTCTCGGTGAAGGGCGATGCGGATATCGTGGCGGTGGATAACGGAAATATCTATTCGGATGAGTTGCATGTAGGCAAGAAGCAGTTGAACAAGACTGCCGAGCGTGCGCTCTATCAGGGTTCTGCGCTTGTGATCTTAAGAGCAGGAACTCAGCCGTCTAAGGTTGAATTGACAGTTGCTTGCGAGAATGCGGTGTCTGGTCAAAAGTCTGCTGCATCGGGTCATCAGTCTGCTGCATCGGGCGTTCAGAAAGGTAATCTGAAAACAAAGAGAATCGTATTAGTTACAAAATAGTATCTTGAAAAAAGTTCCTTGAAACCTTTTATTGAAAGGTTTTGGGGAATTTTTTTTAAAGGATTCTTGATTTTCTTTAAATGGTTCTTGTTTTTTTTAGGGGCCTTGGATAGTTTCTTGAACCTTTCTTTCTTTGTTTATGCAAAAAAAACTGATATTACTGATATTGATATCGCTGAGAGTGGTAAAAAACTGTTTTTTTTATATCTATTTTCATCCCGATAGGGTATAAAGTAGGCTTCAAAAATATAGGCTACTCCCGATAGGGTATAATGATTCTTATAAAGTGGGTATTTGTTGTGATTTTCGTGATATATGCTCATTTTTACTTATAATTATCTGTTTTGTTTTAATTTTTTTATTATATTTGCAGTCGAAAACGACTTTGTTGTCGATTTCACACTTTAAAAAGTAAATATGCTACGTTAAACGTATTATATAATAATTGGGTTTTCGAATCCATTTTGGGTTTCTGCATCCATATCGGGACTCTGATACAACTATGGATAGATTTATTAGTCGCAACAATAATATAACTATAAAATACCTAATAAAATGATGAAAAAAAGAATTTTCTCTGCAGTCTTACTTTCTGCTGCAATGTTAGCTCCTGCTGCTTTGCAGGCTTCGGCTATGGCTGCCACGGCTTCTTCAGCCAAGTCTGCTGGTGCATCTACCACGGCTTCTTCAGTGAAGTCTAAGGCTTCTGCATCCCAGAAAACCAAGGTTTTGGACAATGGTTATCCCTTTGCTCAGGTACCTTTCACCAGTGTGAAAATCGCTCAGAATACCTTTTGGGGTGCGCGTCTGAAGGCTGCCCGAGAGGTAACTGTGCCGTTGGCTTTCAGTAAGTGTGAGAGCGAGCACCGCTACAAGAATTTTGAGATGGCTGCCTATACCTTGCAGCATCCGGGACATGCCGGTCTCGATACCAAGGAGTGGGACGTGAGCAAGTTTATGGGCTTCTCTTTTGATGATACCGATGTCTATAAGACCATCGAGGGAGCCAGCTATATCCTGCAGACCTATCCCGACAAGAAGATGAAGGCCTATATCGACAGTGTGCTCAATGTGGTGGGCGCTGCGCAGGAGCCTGACGGATATCTCTATACCGCCCGTACCATCAATCCGAAACATCCTCACGGTTGGTCGGGTGCTACCCGCTGGAGCAAGGTAGAAGTGCTGAGCCATGAACTTTATAATCTCGGTCACATGGTGGATGCAGCCTGCGCCCATTTTCAGGCTACGGGCAGCAGAAAATTCCTCGATATAGCCAAGCGATATGCCGACTGTGTGATCAGGGAGGTGGGTTCTCAAGCCGGTCAGCACAGGGTTGTGCCGGGTCATCAGATAGCCGAAATGGCACTTGCCCGCCTCTATACGCTTACGGGCGAGAAGAAGTATCTCGACGAGGCTAAATACTTCCTCGATGCCCGCGGTACCACCTCTATCCACGATGCCTACAGCCAGAGCGATAAGCCTATCCTGAAGCAGAACGAGGCATGGGGACATGCCGTGCGTGCCGGATATATGTATGCCGGAATCGCTGATGTGGCTGCCCTGACACGTGATTCGGATTATATCAAGACCATCGACCGCATCTGGAACAATATCGTTTCCAAGAAGTATTATCTCACGGGTGGTGTGGGTGCCCGTCATGGCGGAGAGGCTTTCGGTGCTGACTATGAGTTGCCTAATATGACTGCCTACAACGAGACTTGCGCTGCCATTGCTCAGGTGTATCTCAATGAGCGCATGTTCCTCTTGCATGGTGAGAGCAAGTATATCGACTGTCTGGAGCGCACTCTTTATAATGGTGTGATTTCGGGCATGAGCATGGACGGAGGCCGCTTCTTCTATCCAAATCCATTGTCGAGCGATGGCAAATACAAGTTTAATGCCGATGGCACTACCACTCGTCAACCTTGGTTTGGTTGCGCCTGCTGTCCGAGCAATCTGAGCCGTTTCATCCCTTCATTGCCGGGTTATCTTTATGGCGTGAAGAACAAGGATATCTACGTGAATCTCTTTGCTGGAAATACTTCTACCATCCAGGTGATGGGCAAGGAAGTGGTGCTGGAGGAGACTACTGAGTATCCTTGGAATGGCGATATCAAGATTTTGGTAAAGAAGAGTGGTGTGAAAGGTGCCAATCTGCTGGTGCGCATTCCTGGATGGGTTCGCAATCAGGTGGTTCCGAGCGACCTTTATAAGTATAGTGATGCCGAGCAACCTGCTTATAGCGTGAGCGTGAATGGTAAGGTTGTGGAGGGTGATCTGGCTGCCAACAAGGGGTATCTGCCTGTAAAGAATATCAAGAAGGGTGATGTGATCCGCATCCATTTTGATATGCCTGTACGCACGGTTGTGGCTAACGGGAAAGTGGTTGACGACAGAGGCAAGGTGGCAGTAGAGCGTGGACCATTGGTATATTGCGCAGAGGCTGTGGATAATGATGATGCTCCTGTACTTCGCAGCGTTGTAGCCAAGAATCCGGCTTTTTCGGTGATAGATGGTTATAGCATCTCTAATACTGAGTCTCAGGGTGCTCCTGCGTTCTCTGTGAAGGCTATCCAGACCGATGCTCAGGTGCTCGATCAGGCTGCTGATGGCAAGGTTTCTGTGGAGAATCAGAAACTCACATTGATTCCTTATTATGCTTGGAATCATAGAGGAGCTAATCAGATGAATGTCTGGTTCTATCAGGATTTGCAGGTTTTGGAGAAGTAGGTCTCATCGATTCATTTTTTGTTCATCGGATGACACGGAATTGATTCGGAGGTTTCCGGCTCGCAAGGTAGTGGGGATGACGGCCATTCCCGAGGGCAGTTATCCAGTGGTCATAACGAAATCGCCCCGCTTCCGTCGCTGGCTTCCGCTGCTGGTAGGCGTGCCGGGTTTCAGTGGCATACGCATACATAGCGGCAACATGGCGGCAGATACGCGGGGCTGCATTCTTGTGGGTGAGAACACGATAGTGGGCAGGTTGACCTCCTCTCGTGCCACGCTGACCAAGCTCATCACCACCATCATGGCGGCGAGCGATCAGGGTGAGGCGGTCTGAATCACCATCGTCTGAATCTTATTGTTTACTTTACTAAAATCTTCTTGACGGCACCATTGCTCATCTTAACGATGTTAATGCCCTTGGTCAGTTGGGCTTTACGGGAACCGTTAACGCTATAGATAGAAGTAATTTCTGCATTCTCGAGATTGTCGGAGGTATTGCTGATACCGTTAGTGATGTCCTCAATCGCTTTCTTGGCAGCTGTAATAGTTGTCTTGAGCGTATTGATGTCAGAGGTGGAGGTATCAAAAGTACCCTTGGCAGTCTCCTGCAATGCAGTTTTGATAGCGCCCAGAACGTTTTCCTGGTCGTTCAGCTTCTCGTTCTTGAGCAGGTTTGCAGCTTCAGTAAAGAGGGAAGTATATTCCGTATAGACATTCTTCTGGTCTGTAGAAATGAAATACCAGTCGTTGTCAATAGAAGGCTTTGTGCTTGCCACGTATTTTTCGCCGCTGACGCTGAAGTAGGCAGTTTTTGAGCCGTCTAATGTGATTTTTTTATATTTTGTGAGTTTATAGCTATTCTTTGTAGAACCTTCTACGATGGTAAAATCTGTTGCATCTCTATCGCCAGATACTTCTGCATGCCACTGATGAACTGGAAATATATAGATATATTCCAAGAAAAGACGATCTTTTGACTCATTATCGCAATTAAAACAACGTGTTTCATCGCCATCAATCGTCCAGACGTCTGCATCCTCGATATTTTTCACGGTAGCAGTCTTACCGGTGATAAAAGTCTCAGTAGCCACGTTGTAGATGTAAGCCTTCTGACCATTACCAACGAGTTTTACAGGTTGGAGCCAAGAGCTTTCAGCAGCAGGAGCGAAAGTTTCATTCTCGTTGCTACCATTTTCATTGCCTTCAACAGTACCATTTTCTGTGTTACCTGAAACATTCTGCGCAAGAGCAGTTGTGCCTACTGCCAGAAGGGCAGCGAGCATCATACCTTTGGCCATATTAGCCAGTGTGTAAATTTTCTTCATTTTTACTTGTTTGATTATTTATTATATTGAATACAATTTTTACCTGTACATTGAATACAATCCTTACCTGAACATAGGATATAATTCTTTCCTGAATATGGGATGCAAATCCCTTGATATGGACTATAAATCTCTGTTTACTAAGAACTTAAAGATCGTGTCATTTACTTACAGTCTGCAAATACGAAAAATACTCCCAGAGTAAATCTCCGGGAGTACTATTCACACAAAAAAAACTATCTCACGATAGCGGTATACCGAAAATATCAATATACAAAATGCTTTTTTTTAAAACTTTATGCTTATTAAAGAGAAATATCTTACAAATCCCAGCCCACTGCACTGGCACCAAGTACCGCAGCAGAACTGCCATCGAGTGTAGAAACCAAGAACTTAGCCTTGCCCTTGAAAATCTTCAGTACACTCTTGTCGTAAGATTCCTTGAGAGGCTTCATCAGGAGGTCGCCAGCCTTGGTAAGACCACCGAAGAATACGAATGCCTCAGGAGAACTGAACGCAGCGAAATCAGCGCAAGCCTCACCCAGCATCTTGCCAGTGAAATCATATACTCGCTTAGCCAAAGCATCACCCTTACCAGCAGCTACGCTGACATCATAAGAAGTAATATCTTCTGGCTTCATATCGCGAAGTAAAGATGGCTCATCGCTCTTCTCGAGGAACTCACGGGCTGTGCGAGCCACACCAGTAGCAGAGCAGTAAGCCTCCAAGCATCCCTTACGGCCGCAACCGCAGAGACGACCTTCCTCGCCGCGAACCATGATGACATGACCCAACTCGCCTGCGAAACCATCGCAGCCATAGACCATCTTGCCATCGATTACAATGCCAGAACCAACACCAGTACCGAGAGTAATGTCGATGAAATTCTTCATGCCACGAGCCGCACCGTAGGTCATCTCGCCCAATGCAGCAGCGTTGGCGTCATTGGTAAGAGCCACTGGCAGACCACCTAAAGCATCGCTGAAGAGCTTAGCCAAAGGCACTACACCATCGTGAGCCCAAGCCAAGTTAGGAGCGAACTCGATAGTTCCGTTATAGTAATTGCCGTTAGGAGCACCGATACCCATCGCCTTGATCTTGTCGATACCACCCACGGTCTCGATGATAGGCTGGAGAGCCTCCACGGCAGCCTTTACATAATCATTTACATCATCATAACCACCTGTCTTGATAGCAGTAGTAGCTTTAATTTCGCCACGTGCATCTACGATGCCGAATACGGAATTGGTACCACCCAGGTCCAAACCGATCACATATGGCTTAAGTGCATTCTCTGTCATGTTTTTCTATTTATTTAGTTAGAATTATGGTGCAAAGATATAAAAAAGTTTGTAACAAACAAAGTTTTACACGAAAAAATTACAAGATATGGCCTTTTTTTTGTAACTTTGCGCCTTGTTATGAATTTAGTGTTTCCGATTCAGATAAATATACTTGATTTCATATTCAAGGGAATTATCATAGGTGTGATCGCCTCAGCCCCGATGGGGCCTGTTGGCATCTTGTGTATCCAGCGCACTTTGAACAAGGGCCGCTGGTTTGGTTTCGTGACGGGTGTCGGTGCCGCTTTCAGCGATATCGTGTATGCACTCTTCACGGGTTTGGGAATGAGTTTCGTGATGGACATTGTCAATAATGCCCAAAACAAGTTCTATCTGCAGATTTTCGGAGGCCTTCTGCTCCTGGTGTTCGGCGTATATTGCTTCAAGAGCAATCCTACGAAGAACATGCATCAGAGTAGCAAGAAGCAGGGTACGCTCTGGCACAATGCCATCACCGCCTTCTTCGTCACGCTCTCCAATCCGCTCATCGTGTTCCTCTTCATGGCCACCTTTGCCCAGTTTGCCTTCGTAGTGCCGGATATGCCGCTGGAGATGAGCGTGGGCTATCTGAGCATCATGTTCGGAGCGCTGCTGTGGTGGTTCGGTCTCACATGGCTCATCGACAAGATCAGGGGCAAGTTTGATACCAACGGCATCCTTATTATTAATAAGGTAATAGGAAGTATCGTGATCATCTTCTCGCTCATCGCACTCGTCGGAACCGTGTTCAATCTCTATCATCTCCCGGAATTCTAAGGGAGTATGTATAATTTCTAATTTGGAATATAACATTTCTGATTTGAAATATAGCATTTCTAATTTCTAATTTCTAATTAAAAAAAGATGTTTGTAGCTCAGGAATTAAAGAAGAAAAGTATAGCAGAATACCTCTTGTATATGTGGCAGGTGGAGGATATCATCCGTGCCTGCGGCTGTTCGCTCCCGGTTATCAAGAAGCACTATATCGAAAATTTTGATTTCACTCCGGAACAGAAGGAGGAGGAAATCGACTGGTTTGGCAATCTCATCCGCATGATGAATGAGGAGGGAAAGCGCGAATCGGGACATCTCAATATTAACAAGGTGCTGCTCCAGGACGTGATCGACCTGCACGGCATGCTGCTGCAGAGCACCAAGTTCCCTATCTATAATGGCGAATATTACAAGGTGCTGCCATTCATCGTGGAACTGCGTAACAGGGGCGACAAGGATGTCAACGAGATAGAAACCTGTCTGGATGCCCTCTACGGAGTGATGCTGCTCCGACTGCAGAAGAAGCCGATTACTCCGGAAACAGAGCGTGCCATCAAGGAGATAACTACCTTCGTGGGACTGCTCAGCGACTATTATATCAAGGATCGCACCGAGGGATTGAAATTTGACGACGACGACATGTAGTTGTACATTATTATATATACATTTTAAAATCATATAAATCATAGATGAAAGAAATAGAAAGAAGAAGAACGTTTGCCATTATCTCTCACCCGGATGCTGGTAAGACAACATTGACCGAGAAATTCTTGCTTTTCGGTGGACAGATACAGGTGGCTGGTGCCGTAAAGAACAATAAGATACGCAAGTCTGCCACTTCCGACTGGATGGACATCGAGAAGCAACGTGGTATCTCTGTATCTACTTCTGTGATGGAGTTTGATTATCTCCCAGACGGACAGTCTGGCGAACCATATAAGGTGAACATCCTCGATACTCCTGGTCACCAGGACTTCTGCGAGGATACCTACCGCACACTTACTGCCGTGGATTCAGCTATCATCGTGGTGGATTCTGCCAAGGGTGTGGAGGCGCAGACCCGCAAGCTGATGGAGGTGTGCCGTATGCGCAATACGCCGGTTATCATCTTCATCAACAAGATGGACCGCGAGGGTCGTGATCCGTTCGACGTGCTCGATGAGCTGGAGGAGGAACTCCAGATTTCCGTTCGTCCGCTCTCATGGCCTATCGGACAGGGCGCCCGATTCAAGGGTGTGTATAATATCTACGAGCACCAGCTCAACCTCTTTACGCCTAACAAGCAGCGCGTAACCGAAAAGGTGGAGGTGGATGTGCAGTCTGAGGAGCTCGACCAGCGAGTAGGTGAGCGCGAGGCTGCCCAGTTGCGCGAGGAACTGGAACTGGTGGATGGCGTTTATCCTGAGTTTGACGTCGAGACCTATCGCTCTGCCGAGGTGGCTCCTGTATTCTTCGGTTCAGCATTGAACAACTTCGGTGTGCAGGAACTCTTGGACTGCTTCGTTCAGATAGCTCCATCGCCAAGACCTACCAAGGCAGAGGAGCGCATGGTGGAGCCTGAGGAACCAAAGTTTACGGGTTTCATCTTCAAGATTACTGCCAATATCGACCCTAACCACCGTTCCTGCATCGCATTCTGCAAGATCTGTTCGGGCAAGTTTGTGCGCAATCAGCCTTACTATCACGTGCGTCTTGACAAGACCGTGCGTTTCTCTTCGCCAACCCAGTTTATGGCGCAGCGCAAGAGTACCATCGACGAGGCTTATCCGGGCGATATCGTAGGTTTGCCAGACAATGGCATCTTCAAGATCGGTGATACGCTGACCGAGGGTGAGAAGATTCACTTCCGTGGTTTGCCATCCTTCTCTCCACTGCTCTTCAAGTATATCGAGAATGATGATCCGATGAAGAGCAAGCAGTTCCAGAAGGGATTGGAGCAGCTGATGAACGAGGGTGTGGCACAGTTGTTTGTCAATCAGTTTAATGGTCGTCGCATTGTGGGAACCGTGGGTCAGCTTCAGTTTGAGGTAATCCAGTATCGTCTGGAGAACGAGTATAATGCCAAGTGCCGTTGGGAGCCAGTTCACTTGCATAAGGCATGCTGGATAGAGGCCGACGACGAGAAGGAATTGGAGAGCTTCAAGAAGCGCAAGTACCAGTACATGGCGAAGGATATCGAGGGCAGGGATGTGTTCCTGGCCGATTCAGGCTATGTATTGAGCATGGCGCAGCAGGACTTCGAGCATATCAAGTTCCACTTTACTTCGGAATTCTAATAATATAAAAGGATAACTTTTTAAAGAAATAATAAGAGATGATAGATGAAATGGCAGAAAAACCGGGCGCAATAGCCAAAATGGTAGCGTGGCAGAAGGAGCATATCTCCGACCGCCAGATGACGCTTATCCTGGCTTTTGTCATCGGTCTGCTTGCCTCCGTTGCCGGATTTTTCCTGCATAGTATCGTGCACGAGATACAGATGTTGCTCACTTCGGGTTTTGAGAAAAGCACCTACAATCTGCTTTTCCTCTTGTTCCCTATCGTGGGCATCTATCTTACCTCGCTCTTTATCAAGTATGTGGTGCGAGACAATATCTCTCATGGTATCACGAGAGTGCTCTATGCGATTTCTACCAAGCAGTCGAAACTGAAGGGACACAACTGCTGGTCGTCGGTAGTAGCTTCTGGTATCACCATTGGATTCGGTGGATCAGTAGGAGCCGAGGCGCCGATTGTGCTCACGGGTTCAGCCATCGGAAGTAATCTGGGACAGATATTCCGCATGGACAAGAAAACGATGATACTGCTCGTAGGATGCGGTGCGAGTGCCGCCATTGCTGGTATCTTCAAAGCCCCAATCGCAGGTCTCGTCTTCACGCTTGAGGTGCTGATGGTAGATCTCTCGATGGCTTCATTGCTGCCTATCCTCATCTCCTGTGTTACCGCCACCTGTTTCAGTTATATTCTGATGGGTGAGCAGTCACTCTTCGATTTCACGCTCACCGATCCATGGGAGCTCGACCGTGTGCCGGCGTGCATCCTGCTGGGTGTATTCTGCGGATTCGTGAGTCTCTACTTCATGCGAGCCATGTCTGCCTGCGAGGGATTCTTCGCCCAGTTGAAGCAGTATCCTTATGTCAAACTGCTCTTCGGAGGCATCATCCTGAGCAGTCTCATCTTCCTCTTCCCGTCGCTCTATGGCGAGGGATATTCGGCAGTCAACATCCTGCTGAAGGGTAGAACTGAGGCCGACTGGGATATGGTGATGAGCAATTCGCTCTTCTATGGTCACAGTCAGTTGCTCGTGCTATATATCGGACTGGTAACCTTCACCAAGGTGTTTGCCACCTCAGCAACCAATGGTTCAGGTGGTTGTGGCGGAACCTTTGCTCCATCGCTTTTCATCGGCGGTTTTGCAGGCTTCTTCTTCGCCCGCATCTGGAACATCTACAAGTTAGGCGTTTATATTCCGGAGCAGAACTTTACGCTGATGGGCATGGCAGGCGTGATGACGGGCGTGATGCATGCACCGCTGACGGGCATCTTCCTGATAGCCGAACTGACAGGCGGTTACCTGCTCTTCATCCCACTGATGATCGTGTGCATCTGCTCGCTGCTTACCATCAGCATCTTCGAGAGCCACAGTATCTATGCGCTCCGACTGGCAAGGGAAGGCAAGTTGCTTACCCATCATATCGACAAGGCAGCCCTCACGCTGATGGGTATGCAGAGCGTGGTGGAGAAGGACTATCATCCGGTGAGTCCCGACCTGCCGATGGGTAAGTTGGTATCAGAAATCAGTCGCAGCAACAACAATTTCCTTCCGGTGGTCAACCAGGCAGGAGTCCTGTTGGGCATCATCGATATCACCCGCATCCGTCACATCATCTTCCGTTCGGAACTCTACACGCGCTTCAAGGTAAAGCAGCTGATGCTCCAGCCTTCAGCCGTGCTCAGCGATCACGAACCGATGCAGGAAGTGATGAAGAAATTTGACGAGACCGATGCCGCCCAGTTGCCAGTAGTGGATGTGAACGGCGTGCTGAAGGGATATATCAGCCGTACCCGCCTTTACTCGACTTATCGCCAGATTGTGGCGGATATGTCAGCGGAGTAAAAGGGAGTTTGGAATTAGAAATTAGAAATTAGAAATTGCAAATTACTAATTAGAAAATCCCTTGACAAAGCTGCGATAATTGTAAACTTGCATTTTTTTAAAACAATAGGAAAATGGAGAAAAAAGATTTAAGAATCGTATTTATGGGAACCCCGGAATTTGCGGTGGAATCCCTCAAGAGCCTTGTTGAAGGCGGATATAATGTGGTGGCTGTAGTAACCCAGCCCGACAAACCGGTGGGTCGCCATCAGGACACTCTCCAGCCTTCGCAGGTCAAGCAATATGCCCTGTCGAAGGGCTTGCCAGTGTTGCAGCCAGTGAAGATGAAGGATCCGGAATTTGTAGAGCAGTTGCGCAGTTATCAGGCCGACCTGCAGGTGGTTGTAGCTTTCCGAATGCTGCCAGAAGTGGTATGGGATATGCCTCGCTTCGGCACCTTCAATGTGCATGCAGCCCTTCTTCCTCAGTACCGCGGTGCTGCCCCTATCAACTGGGCTGTCATCAATGGTGAGACGGAGACAGGCGTCACCACTTTCTTCCTCGACCACGACATTGATACCGGTCGCATCATCATGCAGAAACCATTCGCCATCCCCGACGATGCCGATGTAGAGTATGTTTATGACGGACTGATGCACTTAGGCGCTGAGATAGCCGTAGAGACCATCGACCGCCTGATAGCATCCGACGGAAATATCGACTCCATGCCGCAGGACGAGATGATCACGACAGACACCGTGCTTCATTCCGCTCCGAAAATCTTCAAGGATACCTGCCGTATCGATTTCAATCAGCCTGCCAAGAAGGTGTATGACTTCATCCGTGGTCTTTCGCCATATCCAGGCGCCTGGACCGAGATTCAGAAGGAAGGCGGTAAGGCGCAGGTGCTGAAAGTATTCAAGACTTCCAAAACCGGAAAGGCTGTTGCTGGTTCTTCTGCAAATTCAGTTTCTTCAGAGAATGTCGCTTCATCAGAGAATGTTGCTTCATCAGTAGTAGGAACCCTGCGAGTGGAAGGCAAGAGCCTGCAAATTGCTTGTGCAGACGAATGGTTGCAGCTCGATACCATCCAGATTAGTGGCAAAAAGAGAATGGAAGCCCGTGATTTCCTCAACGGAATGAGAGATATCGAGCAGTACAGAAGTATTTAATAAATAAGGAGAATAAAAAATGACTCAACAGGAAGATATTAAGAATGCAATAGAATGCATGCGCAAGGGTGGAGTGATTCTCTATCCTACAGATACCGTTTGGGGTATCGGTTGCGACGCAACCAACCCAGAGGCAGTGGCAAAGGTTTACAAAATCAAGCAGCGCGACGACAGTAAGGCGCTTATCTGTCTGGTGGATAGCGCAGACCGTATGGCGCGTTATTTCCGCAATGTGCCTCAGGTGGCTTGGGATTTCATCGATGTAGCCATGCCTGTGAAGCCAACTACCATCATCCTCGATGATGCTACGGGTGTAGCCAACAATCTGGTGGCAGAGGATGGCAGTCTTGCCATGCGAGTAACTTTCGAGTCTTTCAGCAAGGAACTCTGTTATCGCTTCCAGAAGCCTATCGTGAGCACCAGTGCCAATCTGAGTGGCGAGCCTGCAGCGCAGAACTATCGTGATATTGCCCCAGAATTGCTGGAGCAAGTAGATTATGTTTGCTGGACCCGTCGCCAGGAGCACAAGCCTCATACACCATCCAGCATCGTGAAGATAGCCAAGAATGGAGAGGTAATGATTATCCGATAAAGTTAATCTTCAAAGAAACGAAAAAGAGGATGTGTTAAGAACTTATGACACACCCTCTTTTTCTATTAAATATTTATTTTTTTCGGGAATCCCTTTACTTTCGGTTTCCCTTTTCGTTTTCGTTCTGCAAATCCTGCTTTTCCGAAGAATCCTCATTTTCCAGATATTCTTCTTCCGTTATCTCTTCTTCCAATATGTCCTCTTCATTTGTCACTTCTTCGTCCAACATTTCCCCTTCATCTTCCTCCTCCTTTTCCTTTTTTCCGAAGTTAGGATCTATTTTGAGGTAGTCGGTAACCAGGAAGGTGATTACGCAGCATGCCATCACGACGATGAAGAAATGGCGGTATCCCAAGAGGTCTTTCAGATAACCCGAAACCATGCCCGGAAGCATCAGGCCGAGATAGGAAATACCGGTACAGATGGAGTAGTGAGAGGTCTTGAACTTGCCCTGACTGTAGAACAGCATGTAGAGCGTAAGCACCGTGAAGCCTAATCCATAACCGAACTGCTCTACGAACAGGCAGGAGGACACCATCACGATATCAGAATTGAGCGAATAGCTGAGATAGATATAGACGGCATCCGGCAGCGTGATGGCGCAAACCATCGGCCACAGCCACTTCTTCATACCGTCACGGCTCACCAAGATACCTCCGATGATGCCACCTAAGAGAAGACCGATGAGACCTACCGTACCATTGGCAAGTCCGTATTCCTGCGGCGACATGCCCAGACCACCCTGCGAGTTAGGGCGAAGGATGAAAGTCTTGGTCATCGTATTGAGCAAAGCCTCCGGGAAGCGGTAGAACAGCAGGAAGAGCATCACGATGACCGTCTCTCTCACTCCGAATTTCGTAAAGAAAGTGCGGAACATATTCTTCAGTTCGTGAGTCACTTCGCCCACAGTTCTCTCCGTCTGCACATCCTCTTTCGGCGTAGGCATCAGGCGGCTATGGTAGAGCCACAGACCGATGAAAATGCCAGCCAATCCGTAGAAAATCAGTGCCCACGAGAAGCGTATCTGATTGCGGAACATCACCTGCAGCACGCCAGCCAACATCACTAAGAAACCATTCACAAAGATGATGGCGAGGCGGTAGAAGGTGTTGCGCAGACCCACAAACTTCGTCTGGTTGTGCTCATCCAGTTCTATCATATAGAAGCCATCGGCAGAGATGTCGTGGGTGGCGCTGCAGAAGGCGATGAGGAAGAAAAAGCACATGGTGGCCTGAAACCAGAAGGCTGTAGGCAGCGAGAACGCAATGCCAGCCAGTGCAGCTCCGATGAGCGCCTGCATCGTAAGCACCCACCAGCGCTTCGTCTTCAGCAGGTCGATGAACGGACTCCACAAGGGTTTGATCACCCAGGGAAGCGCCAGCCATCCTGTATAGAGACCCACTTCGGCATCCGTGAGTCCCAACTGCATGTACATCACTACAGAGAGAACTGTCACGATCACGTTGGGCAGTCCCTCAGCAAAATATAGGGTAGGGATCCATGCCCATGGATTCCTGCTATTCTTCTTTGTTACCATATTATCCATTAGATATTACTTGTAGATTTTCTTGATTTCTGCTCCCTGATAGTATCTCAGCAGGATATCATCGTAGGAGTATCCTTCGTTGCCCATTACGGCAGCACCTATCTGGCAGAGACCCACTCCGTGCCCCCATCCGGCTCCGATCAGTTCGAAGCGCTGAGGAACCTGGTTCTCGTCCAAATCAAACTTATCTACCACGAAAGCCGAACTGTAGAGATGGCTGTCGCTCAAGGCTCGGCGTATCTCCAGTTCCTTGCCGATGGTGAAAGTCTTCTCGGTACCGATAATCTGCAGTTTGCTGATGCGTCCGCTCGTACCGCGTTCTACAGCCTTCATGTCGAGGATGCAGCCGAAGTTCATCTTCAGTCTTTCTTCGAGCAGCTGCTGCAGTTTCTCCTGAGTCAGCGTTACCTTCCAGCGGTAGAAATCGGCAGTCTCCTGGTCGTAGTCGTTTAGTACTTCCGAGAGCACCTTTCGGTCTGTCGTATTGCAGAAAGCAGGAGGGTTGGAGCGGATCCAGCGGTCAGCCTCTTCCTCCTGAGTCAAGTCAGGAAGTCTGTATTCAGAATCCATCAGAGCCTTTGAACCCTTCAGGTTCTCTGTATCTCCATCCTTCAGTCCCTCTGTATTTCTTGCGTCCTTCAAGCACTCGGCATTCATAGAACTCTTCAGTCCTTCCGGCTTGATTCCCAAAGCAATATCCCTCACAGCAGAGAGATAACTCTTAGGCGTGTTCTCCCAGCAATATTGGAATTCCTCGGTGATACCGCCGCAGCACTTGGAGAATCGGGCATCGCAGATTTCCTCGCCATCCATCAGAATCTGTCCCTTGGTCTGGCGGATAGCTTCTGCCACATGTGGAGAAGTCTCCTTGGTGATGCCCTGGTAGCGTTGGCAGTGGTCGTCGGCGCAGACATCAAATATGGTGTGGTCTTCGCGGTCGTACCAGCGGATGAGCATGTCGTCTTTCTTGACAAAAGAGAAGAAATTGTTTCCGCTCTCAGCCACGTCTCTGCGCTTCTTCATCTGCGCCAGGAGCCATGAACGGGAGATCACGGCATGCGCCTTGAGGAGTTCAAGACTGGAGGTGGCACTCATCTCGCTGGATATCACGCTCTCCAGATACTTCTCTACAGGAAGCTCGTTGATGGCGCAGATCTTGTCTGATTCTACCACGAAATGGAGCGTACCTAAGAAGGTCTGTGTTTCCTTGCGTTCCCAGTGGAAGTTGACGCCGATAGTGACATCGCTCAGTGAGAAGGAGGCATCGCAGCTCTGTGGATGGAAGGTAAGCGAACTGTACTGATTGCCGTTCCAGAGCACACCTCCCTCGGAGAATTCCACTTCCTGTTCGCCCGTAACCACTTCGCCCTTGGCAAGGTAAGGCTTGTTGAGCGAGAAGTGAATCTTCTGACCGCTCACGATGCCCACAGAGACATTCGGCTGCTTGCCGTTATTATATAATGTGGAAGTAGTGACGGTACTTTCCTCAGCCTCCTTGGCAGCCTTCAACTTATGGATGATGCATTCCATCTTCTCGCCGGAAATGCCGCATTCCTTCAGGATAGCCTCAGCCTTCTCCTCGGTGAGCTTGCGAAAATCCTCTTCGCGTGGCGTGATGATGAGTCCCGACATATCGAGGGCTCCTGGAGAAACCATGATCTGGGCATCGCCATCGGCAAAATAGGCTTCCGGACGGTGCTTCTCTCTTGGAATCACGATACTGATATATTCATCACCTTTGCGCCAGGCCACGATGTTCATCATCGGCTCAGTCTCGTCGCCGCGCTGAGGCATCGCACTGTAGAGGCGCTTGAAGAGCATCTCGTCGCATTCCTCGCTCTTGGATATAATCACGAAGGCTGGAACGGTATAGTCGCGGATGGCAGCTATCTTCTCCTCGTCGTTCAGACAGATGATATCTGTCAGGTTGCGTGAGAGGCGCTGCCAGTTGTTCTGCAGTGGAAGTATGCCGCTGGTTCCTGCCTGGAAATGCAGATGGTCTGGAGCCGAGGCACCGCACTTCGGACCGTTGTAGAATACCATCAGTTCGCTGTGCAGACTCAGGAATCGGTGCATCTCGCCATAGTTTTTGAAGATGGCCTGCGGCTGATGCTTGCGTGCCGGAATCGTGAAATGTACCGGAAGAATAGGGAACGGATTGACCAGCAGGTAGAAACGTTCGTCTATCTGCTTGGACATCTGTACCTTCGGCCGGTTTTTTTCGCAGAGGAAGCATGGGCGCTCATCGAGGGTCTTCTTGTCTATCTTGGCACCTGTGCTCACGATGCGGGCAGGGTTCCATTGCAGTTTGAGAAGGTCGGAGAGAGTCTGGCTCTCCACGTGCTTCAGGTCGCGGTAGCGATGGCGGGCATCCTCCCATCTCTCCAACTGGCGGTTGAAGAAGCGTGAGATACTGCTGTCTTCCATAATGTCGGCCTTGCCCTGCAGCATCTGCTGGCGTGCCTTCAGTTCCATCGTGCGCAGACGGTCTTTATAGAGATTGTTGGCATTCACCTTTTCGATGCTCAGAGCGGCATCACTGTTGCCTCCCCAGCGGCGGCAGAGGTACAGTTCATCATAGATTCTTCCGATTCTGTATCGGCGTGAGAAGGCAAGTCCTAAGGCGTAGTCTTCGCCATAAGACGTGTTAGGGAACTGTATCTGTCTGACGAGCGGTGTGAAGAAAGCTCTCGGAGCACCCAATCCGTTGATGCGCAGTGCATTGTTGCAACCGTTTTCCTCGGTCCATTCCTTGTGGTCTATCAGTCCAGGAGGCAGGGTGTTGAGGTCGAAGTCACACATGCGGTACGAGCCAATCATCATCGCAGCCTTCTGGTTGTGGAAGGCATCTACGATTTTCTGGAGAGTCTTCGGAGATGAATAGAGGTCGTCGCTGTCCAACTGGACTGCAAACTTGCCGCAGTACTCGCTATTGATGGCTACATTCCAGCAGCCGCCAATGCCGAGATCGTTTCTCTCAGGCACAATCTGTACGAGACGTCCAGCCTGCTTGTCGTTTCTCGCTTCCATCTCGTGAGCGATTTCATCAAGAATCTCGCCAGTACGGTCGGTAGAATGATTGTTGACCACGATGACGTTGAACTTGAAATTGGCTTTCTGGCTCAGCGCACTTTTCACGGCATCCGCGATGGTCTTCTCTCTGTTGAAAACCGGAATGATCACAGAAGCCTCGTAGAAGAATTCCTGTTCGCCGAAATCCGGTTGGCGATAAAAACTGGTATCGATGAGAGCCCCCACCTTGTTGAGATGCTGTGTGCAAGCCTTCTCCATCTCTATCTGCACCTCTCTGTTGCGAGGGTTCACATAGTCGAACTGTTTCTCGCCGCTCTTTCGGTTGTCGAGTTCATCTTCAGTATAGAGGAATTCGTTGAGATGGAAAATCTCGCCCACACGGCTCAGGTAGAGACGGAGGTCGTAGAGACCCGCATATTGATAGTCCGCTCTGTCCTGTTGGGCGATGAAGTCGCGGAGGGCTTGCGCCTTGATGAACCAGAGGCTTCCGAAATCGAAGTCATCGCGGAGGCTACCAGACTGGTAATCAATAACCGGATGCTTGATCAGCTTGCCGTTTTCTTCCTCCTGAACAGCTTTCTGTTCATGAGTTTCAGTTCCTTCCACTTTTTCTTCTTTTCCTCCAACTTTTGCAGCCTCTTTATCTTCTTTGATCAAGGAATAATAGTCGGAGTAAACCATGACGGCTCCCGTATCATCTGCCGTGCGGAGGAATCGCTCCAGGGCATAGAGTCCCCATCTGATCGGAGTGGTCTTGGTGCAGATCATCACATAGTCGGCATCGGTGTTTTCAGCAATGCTTTCTACCGTGTTGCTGCTTTCCAATCGGTCAATGACTACGAAGGTGCATCCATCAGGCACTTGGTGATGGGCTGCAAAATCAGCATTCACCAGGAGATTGATATGCTGAACCGTCTTGTTGTCATGAAGTTCCAGAAGTGCGCTTTGGGCTACTTCAATATCTTCACAAGGTAAGAAAAGGTCTATTTTTTCTCTCATTTCTTTGTGTTATGTTTTTGCGTTTCGGCTCCCTTTTGAGGGGTTCAAACGGTATTTTTTATCTATATTTTAGCTTATTATATTAAAATATGTGGCAAAGATAACAATTTTTCGCCAAAAAATACTATCTTTGCACTATGAATGATGAAAAAAAATATCTTTTGGGGCTTACCCTTGCTGAATTAAAGCAAGTGGCTAAGGACTTGGGTATGCCTGCCTTCACGGGTGGGCAGATGGCGAAATGGCTCTATGAACAGCATGTGAAGAGCATCGACGAGATGACTAATATCTCGAAAGCTAACCGTGCCAAGCTGGCCGCAGAATATGAGATAGGATGTGCCGGATATACCGATGCACAGCACTCCGTTGATGGTACCATCAAGTATCTGTTTCCTACACGCAGCGGAAAGTTTGTAGAGACGGTCTATATCCCCGACAAAGACCGTGCTACGCTCTGTGTCTCATCACAGGTGGGATGCAAGATGAACTGCCTCTTCTGTCAGACTGGTAAGCAGGGGTTTGAAGGAAGTTTGCCTGCTGGCGATATCCTCAATCAGATCTACTCCCTGCCAGAGGTGGACAAACTTACCAATATCGTGTTTATGGGACAGGGTGAGCCGATGGATAATCTGGACAACGTGTTGCGTGCCACGGAAATCCTGACTGCTGACTATGGTTGGGCATGGAGTCCGAAGCGCATCACCGTAAGTTCGGTAGGCGTCAAGAACAAGTTGAAGCGATTCCTCGAAGAGAGCGAGTGCCATGTGGCTATCTCGATGCACGATCCGATACCGTCTGAGCGAGCTGAGCTGATGCCTGCCGAGAAGGGTATGGGTATAGAACAGGTTGTGGAGCTGCTTCGCAATTATGATTTCTCTCACCAGCGTCGCCTGTCTTTCGAATATATCGTGTTCAAGGGAGTGAACGACAGTATGCAGCACGCCAAGGCAATCATCAAGTTGGTGAAGGGTCTCGACTGCCGTTTCAATCTGATTCGTTTCCATCAGATTCCGGACATCCCATTGCAGGGCGTCAATGATGAGAAAATGGAACAGTTCCGTGATTATCTCACTTCTCACGGAGTCTTCACGACCATCCGTGCCAGTCGCGGACAGGATATCTATGCAGCTTGTGGTCTGCTCAGTACATCCAAGAAAATCGGAGAAATCAGAGAGCACGAGGACGAAGAACGCTCTTCGCGATAATCTCGTTTCTTCTTCGATAGAAAGTCTTTTCTCGCAGTAGGGGGCTCTTGTCGAGAGTATTCTTGATAGGAGTTTTTCTTCTCGACAGTAGTTGTCCTTTAGATCAAATAGTTCTAAGACTTTACTCTGTGAAGAATGTATTTCTCCTGAGCCGAAGACCTTTTTTTGAAGATAAGCGACAAAACGATGATAGAATAATGATGAATTGGAAAAGTCTGAGATTATTTCTTGCAATCAGCTTTGTATTCGTGCTGGCTTGTTGCAAAGACGGGAAGGGCAGTCGGCTTCCAGAAAGTATCGGTCAGCCCTATGAGGTGGTGCTTGAAGGAGATACGAATCGCATCGTGACTGCTATCTTGCAGGAGAATGTGCCAGATATGCCTCAGCCGGAACCCATGTTCAATATCATACAGGTAAGGAAAGGAAAACTGACAAGCCTGTATCAGACGGTTAGAAACCGGGTTGTCGTAGATGTGGATAAGAGAAATCGTGGCTTTGAAGTGAAAATCAGCAAGGATGTCAATGCTGCTCCGCAAGTCATCATCCGTATCAAGGCGCAGACCGTAGAACAGTTGAAAAGCCGCCTGGATGGAATGAAACTCCTCCAGATACTGGACGAATCGGAACTGAAGCATCTGGCGTCTGTCATCCGGCAGAATGTAGAGAAGCAGAAAGAGGTAAAGCGGCTCTTCGGCATCGATATGAAGATTCCTGCTGACATGCAGTCAAGTAAGCGTGGTAAGGATTTCCTGTGGCTGTCAAATAATGCAAACTCGGGTATGCAGAGCCTCCTCATATTTAAGTTGAGAGATTTTTGGCGTGGAAATCCCTATCTTCCTTCTGCTCTCAAACCGAAAGTTGACAGCGTGCTACGTGTCAACGTGCCAGGTGAGGAGGATGGCATGTACATGCAACTTACCTATATCAGGGAATATTTAAATGGATGCTGGGATATGAAGGGGGATGCCATGGGAGGACCCTATGTGATGAAGCTGATGGCTGATTCCGACTTCACACAAGGGCGGAACGTCCTTGGAAAATATGATGCATTAGTCATCATCGGTTTCGTCTATGCGCCCGAAATGAAGAAAAGAAATTTAATCAAGCAGTTGGAAGCTGTATTGACAACTATCAGATAAAAGACTTCGCAAGTTTCAGATGAAACCATTGCGAGATTCATATGAATATCGTAAGACTCATATAGAAATCATAAGATTCAAATAAATACATCAAAAAATAATATATGGACAATCAGAAAGTAAGGGTGGCTATCACCCACGGAGATACCAATGGTATCGGATATGAACTCATTTTTAAAACCTTTGCAGAGCCAGAAATGCTGGAACTCTGTACACCTATTATATATGGCTCGCCAAAAGTAGCTGCCTATTATCGCAAGGCAATGAACTTGCCAGGACAGTTCTCTATCATTCAGCAGGCTGAGGATGTACAGGATGGAAGAATCAATCTTCTGGCTGCTGTAGATGACGAGGTGAAAGTGGATATGGGTATGCCTACAGCTGACTCTGGACTGGCTGCTGTAAAGGCGCTCGATCGTGCCATGACTGATTATCGTGCCGGTCTCTACGACGTGCTGGTTACCGGACCTATCAATAATGCCAATGCGCAGATGGATAATTATCCTTTCCCTGGTCATAGAAATTATATTGAGACCTGTCTTGGAGAGGGCAAGAAGGGACTGTCTATGCTGATTGGTGGTGATCTCCGTATCGCATCGGTCACAGAAAAGACACCTCTGAAAGACGTGCCTGCAGCTATCAGTCTGGAGGCAATCGTTGATAAGGTAACCCTGATGCAGCAGACTCTCAAGCGTGATTTCTATATCAGCAATCCACGTATCGCAGTGCTTGCTTTGAATCCAAAGAGCAATGAGGACAGCAGTTGCGGTACAGAAGAACGCGAAATCATTATCCCTGCTATTGATGCATTGGCAGAGAAGGGCGTACAGGCGTTCGGTCCGTATGCTACAGATGAATTCTTCGGAAAAGGCTATTTCAGAGACTTCGATGGTGTGATGGCTATGTATCATGACCAGGCAACAACTCCTTTCCATTCATTATATACAGAAGACGGTGTTGTCTTCACTGCTGGCATGCCAATCATCCGTACTGCAGCAGATGTTACACCGGAGTTCTGTATCGCAGGAGTAGGAGAGGCTGATGAGACATCTTTCCGCCATGCAGTCTATTTGGCTGTGGATGCTTATCACCATCGCAATGAATATGATGAGGCTCGTGAAAATCCGCTTCCAAAGCTTTATCACGAAAAACGTGATGAGAGCGAGAAAGTGCGTTTTTCTATCCCAAAGAAGCATTCTAATGCTCCTTTTAACCCAAAGCCTGAGGTGAAAAGTTAAAAAAATGACTATTTTATGCCATTTTTGCAGATTATTCAAAAAAAATGCGTAATTTTGTCAGCTAAATGGACACAAGTGAACTTCAGAAAGTAAAACAACGGTATAACATCGTGGGTAATAGCGATGGATTGAACCGTGCGCTCGATGTCGCCTTACAGGTGGCACCGACAGATCTTTCTGTGCTTATCATCGGTGAATCGGGTGTGGGTAAGGAAATCATTCCGCGTGTTATCCACGATCATTCACCACGCCGCCGTGAAAAGTATTTTGCTATCAACTGCGGTAGTATTCCTGAAGGTACTATCGATAGCGAACTCTTCGGTCATGAGAAAGGTTCCTTTACGGGAGCAATCGGAGAAAGTGAAGGATATTTCGGTATCGCCAACAAGGGAACCATTTTCCTCGATGAGGTGGGCGAACTGCCTATCCAGACACAAGCCAGATTGCTCCGTGTGCTGGAAACTGGTGAATATATCCGCGTAGGTGGACAGGAAGTGAGAAAGACTGATGTGAGAATAGTGGCAGCTACGAATGTCAACATGCGCAAAGCCATCAGTGAAGGTCGCTTCCGCGAAGATCTCTATTATCGTCTGAATACCATTCCTATCCAGATGCCGCCGCTTCGTGAAAGAGGTAATGATATCCTTCTGCTCTTCAGACTTTTTGCGATGCAAATGGCTGAAAAGTACAGGTTGCCTAAGATTTCGCTCAGCGAGGATGCAAAGGTCATCATGCTTAAATATAAGTGGCCGGGAAATGTAAGACAACTCAAGAATATCACAGAACAGATGTCTGTGCTCAGTCAGGAACGGGAAATCAGTGCTGAAATGCTCTTGCATTATATTCCGATGGATGAAGAGTCAACCCAGTTGGCTACGATTCCTTCCCAGACGGGCGGTGCTCATAGCTACGAGAGCGAGCGTGAACTTCTCTATAAGATTCTCTATGAGCTGAGAGGTAATGTGAGTGACCTCCGTCGTGATGTCAGTTCTCTGCGTAAGCAATTGGACGAAGCCCGCCAACTCAATGGTGCCAGTGGATTTGCAAGTCCTAATACCATAACTCCTGTGGAGCCTGTAAGCGACTTCCCTGCGAGAATGGAAAAGACTCCAAGTATCCGTCCGGTCATTCCGCATCATGCGGCAGTAGATGCCATCGTTGAGGAAATCAATGAACCGGAAACGCTGAATCTGAATGATTTGGGTCGCCAGATGCTTGAAAAGGCGCTGGAACGAAATAACGGAAATCGCAAAAAGGCTGCACAGGAACTTGGTATTTCCGATCGTACGCTGTATCGCCGACTCAAGCAATATGGACTCAATGGCGATGAGGAAGAAGAAAAAGACAAAAATAAGTAAGACAATTGGAATATGAAGCGTTTTCGCAAACATATATATATAATAGGTGTCATCCTTACTATTGGCATTCTTGCTGCATGCTCCGTGAGCTATAAGTTCAATGGCGCAAGCATCGACTATACCAAGACCAAGACCATTCAGATAGCAGAATTCCCTATCAGAAGTACCTATGTATGGGGACCGATGGGACCGATGTTCAACAATGCATTGAAGGATGAATTTGCTAATCATACCCGCTTGCAACAGGTCAAGAGAAATGGAGACCTGAAGATAGAGGGAGAGATTACACAGTATAGCCAGCGCAACAAGAGTGTTTCGAGCGAAGGCTATTCTGCACAGACTGAATTGTCTATTACTGTAAATGTGAGATTCACCAATAATGTGAACCACAAAGAAGATTTTGAACGCCAGTTTACTTCTTCAAAGAGTTATGAGACTACCCAGAGCCTGGCATCGGTTCAGGAAGAACTGGTCAACCAGATGGTAAAGGATCTGGTAGAGCAGATTTTCAACGCTACTGTTGCAAACTGGTAATTAGGCATTCTCTCAAGAAATATGTATTCTCTCAAGAAATATGTATTCTCTCAAGAAATATGTATTCTCTCTGGAGATATAATTCTCATGGGAGCGATTAATTTCTGATGGGAGATATATGTAGGCAGAATAGATGCATTTTGTCTGAAAGTGAATTTCTTCTGAAAAGATGAATTCATTAGAAAAGAAGTTTTTAAATTATAACTGTTAATATTATTAGAGATTCGTGGAATTAACAAGATTGATACAACATCCAGAGGAGATGAATAAAGAGACTCTTTATGATCTCCGTGAGCTGTTAGCACTCTATCCGTACTATCAGACGGCTCGATTGCTGATGTTGCAGAACTTGTATTTGCTCCATGATGCCAGTTTTGATGAAGAACTTCGCCGGGCAGCTATCTATATTACCGACAGAAAGGTGATATTCCAGATGGTGGAGGCTGCTCATTATCAGCTCAAGAAAGAGTCGCATGCTGCGGCTGGAAAGAAAGATAATACGGCTGATAGAACTTCTGACTTGATAGACAACTTTCTGGAGTCTATACCTGCTGATAAGGAAGACGAGGAAAAGAAAAAGGAAAAAAGAAAACCAACTCCTGCAGATGCAGCCGTCGATTATGTGGCTTATCTTTTGGAAACAGAAGGGGAGACTGAGGAAGAGAACTCCTCACGTACCATCTCGCTCATTGATGATTTCATGGAGGATGGAGGATTCAAACTTCCTAAGATTGATGTTTCTGCTGATTATCAACCGGAGTATAAACCTGAGTTGGATGACAACAACAAGGAGGAACAGGCTGAAAATAGTGGGGTCTTTACTGAGACTTTGGCTCGTATCTATATTAAACAGGGAAAATACCAACGTGCACTCGACATTATACGCCGTTTGCATGAAAAGCATCCAGGCAAGAGCATGCATTATGCTGACCAGATGCGATTCTTGGAAAAATTGATCAAAAATAATAAATAAAACTAGTTTTAAAAATGTACACATTATTTGTAGTATTAATCGTCCTGGTAGCATTGCTGATGATTTTCATCGTGCTTATCCAGGAGTCAAAGGGAGGTGGTCTTGCATCCAACTTCTCTTCTTCAAACGCTATCATGGGTGTTCGTAAGACCACTGATGTAGTAGAGAAATTAACTTGGGGCCTTGCTGCTGCTATGGTTATCATCAGCGTAGCTTGTGCTTATGTAGCTCCAACAGCTGTTGGTGAAAGCAGTGTAATGGAAAATTCTGCTACAACTGAGCAGACTGCTCTTCCTGCTATGCCAGGTGCTAACAATGCTGCTGGTGCTCAGACTGCAGCTCCTGCTAAGGGTGCTGATGCTCAGAAGGCTGCTCCTGCAGTTCCTGCAACTCCAGCTAAGTAATTTTTCTACATTACTGCGAGAAATTTAAAAGCATTTTATGAAGAGGGTGTGTCATGAATTCGTGACACACCCTCTTCTGAATGAATGAGAATCAGAAAAGTGTAAATATGAAAAGGAAGGAAAATAAGGTAAAAATAGAATGAAATTCGACAAAAGAGGCTAAAAAACTGCTTAATTTGAGAAAAGATGAAGTTTTTTCGAAAAAAGTTCGCTAAAAATTTGGTGGAATCAAAAAATAGTAGTACCTTTGCACTCGCTTAAAAGAAATAACAATTAAGCAAGCTAACATGGTGGACGTAGTTCAGTTGGTTAGAGCGTCAGATTGTGGTTCTGAATGTCGTGGGTTCGAGTCCCACCTTCCACCCAAGATAAACCCAGTAAATCATTGATTTACTGGGTTTCTTGTTTCTACTTTCTATAAAATGGTTTATCATTTGTCTTTTTTATTCCCCCATGATTGTGGCGATGAGATGTCTGCTGCCGCCGCCTTCTCTAAACTCGCATAGGTATATCCCCTGCCAGGTTCCGAGGTTCAGTCTGCCGTTTGTGATAGGAATCGTCAGTGAAACTCCTACCATACTTGATTTGGCGTGGGCAGACATGTCCGTTGGACCTTCATCTTGGTGCAGGTATCTCGGATCTCCATCTGGCACTAATCTCTCAAAGATTCCCTTCAGGTCGTATCGCACATCTGGATCGAAATTCTCGTTAAGTGACAATCCACAACTTGTGTGTCTGACGAAAAGATTTAGTATTCCTGTCTTTGGCAATGCTGGTAATTGACGAAGTACTTCGCTCGTGACGAGATGAAAGCCACGAGGAAAAGGACGCAATGAAAATTCAACTTGTTGTATCATATTTTTTTTGTTTATATTCTTATAATTCCTTTTTCAGCCATTCACCAA
>OCLF01000005.1_pt1 | contig 90673 bp, 103 predicted proteins | sample 1502881 | NCBI WGS metagenome assembly OCLF01 (sample SAMN03418267, study PRJEB22391) | human gut metagenome | biome: human-gut; feature: organic feature; material: feces | host: Homo sapiens | place: Tanzania | collected 2013-01
GGATAACGATTGAAAAGTTGTGGCATCGAGAACTCACCATCACTGCCAAGTTCTCCCCGCTTATAAGCCACGAAAACATATCGCTTATCTACAGTAGGAGCCATCAGGTCATCCTGCCATCCTTCAGTAAGTTTTCCGTTTGTTCGGCTTGGTGCAGAGAAATAATTATGGAGATAATTAGACTGATAATAGATATACTCATACCCGTCACCATCAGCACCCGTCACGTTTGGCACTATCTTCACGGTCACATAGTCTATATAGGTTGAGCCGTCAAGTGTGCCCGTAACTTTGAAGACTATAGTCTGTGCAACCATTCCGAGTCTCGCACCTTCTGCACACGATATAGAAGCCGTATTACCACTTATGTAATAAGACACATTAGTAGTATTTGCCCTGTCTCTAACAACTTGACTTACATTACAGTCCCTTCCGTCTACACGAAGGCTAAAATGAATATCCTCGCTGAACGCTGCCAGTGCCTTGCCATTACTGTCTGTCGGAATAGTGACAATATCGTCCGTAGATGAAGCCTTAGGCGCATGCTTACCATCGGTAGCGATATAGCCGATAAGCTGCGCATCAGAATAAGTCGTATCCCCGTTTTTCCATACTATCTTATCACGACTCCAGATGTACGTTCCCTTAGAGGCATCAGTAGGATAGGCATCGTCCCATGAAGTAGGCTTATTTTTGTCGGATGCCGATGTACCATATTGCTCTGTTACCGATGCAAGGTCAGAGCACTTACCGATGCAGTAGATGCCAGTCAGGGCTTCAGAACCGTTGGTGTAGACAACCTTGTCTGCGCTCCATACGAAGTCATCCTTATATTCTTCAATCACCGCCTCTGACAGCGTATTAAAATTGAAGCTGCTAGGCTTCGAAGTCATGGATTTTGACAAGCCATACCATGTGTTCACGCTCTTGATACCGATACCATCCTTCGCCTTATAACCCTCGCAGGAAACCACATCGTCCGTAGTACCATCAGTATAGGTTGTTCTGATAATCTTCCACAGCCAAGGATTGCTATCATTGAAATCTGTCGGCATAGTGGTAGAACCATTATCCCAGATTATTATAGCAGGAGGAGCAGGAGTTAAAGAACTATTTGTATAGAACCTCGTTTCCTGCTTAGAGATACTCTTAGGGAAGCGGTTGAAGAGCTTTGGCGTTGAGAACTCGCCATCGCTACCAACTTCACCCTGCTTGTAGGCTACCCACACATATTGCTTATCCTTGGTAGGGAACATCGGGTCGTCCTGCCATCCGGTAGTCAGCACACCGCCCGTTCTGCTTGGCTTCGCAATGGCAGACGCAGAGCTGGAAGCTGTAAGGTAATAGATATATTCATACCCGTCACCGTCCGAACCCGTCACGTTAGGTACTACCTTAACCGTTACATAGTCGGAATAGCTTGAGCCATCGTCAAGCGTGCCCGTCACCTTGAAGACAATGGTCTGCGAGGTAATACCGAGGGCAGCACCTTCCTCGCACGTTATTGTAGCCACATTGCCGCTGATAGAGCAGGACACATTACTGAGCGTAGAACTGTACCTTTGAATTGATGAAATATTACACTCATGTCCGTCTACGAGCAGACTAAAGCCAACTTCCTCGCTGAATGCCAGAAGAGCATTGCCATTACTGTCTGTCGGTATAGTGACAATATCATCGGAAGACTTTGCCTTAGGCGCATGTTTACCGAAATGTGCGTATTCCGCAGGTTCAGAGAACGCTCCCCAATGACCATTTGTAGATACTCGCTTGCATACCCATTCGTACAGATTCACTGCATCCACGCCAGTAGGGTCATCCGTCCATCCATCAGGAACAAACTCCTGGTCTGTGCGCTGGTATTCCGTGTTTGTAGCATAGTCGCTAGGAGTAGGGTTAGAAGGAGCGGAGTTTTGCAACTTAAAGATATACTCGATACCCTTACCGTCCTTGCCGAATGCAAGCACAGGTACAGATTCCTTGTCGAGAATGTTATTATTACTGTCATAGAGAGCGAAAGTAACCATCTTGTCGTCTGAGGTTACATCAACACCAGCACCAAGAGCCAAGTCTTTAGTAGCATTCTCGCTCTTTCCGTATTTCAACGATATTCCAGCAGGAAGAGTAGTCAGCTTGTATCGCTTGTCGTCAGATGATGTTGCATAGACATCGCAGCTCACGAAATTGACAGAAGTACCACCGTCCTTATCAACTACGATGCTGTCCGCAGAAGGTATCAGCTCATACACGACCGTATCAGATGATTTGAGGATAGTCAACTCCCTTGTATACTCATAGTTTGCACCCGCGTATCTTCCAACAACCGTAATGTTCATCTTCGTTACCTGAGCGAGGGTATCGTCGGTAAGGTTATCCGCATCAATAGTGATTACCTTTGCTTTGCCCTCAATGCTCATAGAAGTCTTCAGACCAGCTACCTTAGAGATATTAAGTGACGAGATAGTCCAAGGTTCATTGTGATACAGAAGTGACACCTTAGTCTTGATAGGCAAGCCGATGTACTTAGCTGTCTTGGTATTCCATGCCACCGATGCACTCTCATTGCTCAGGTCGCACACCATAAAAGGCAGGGTATCATGCTGAATGCGGATAGGCATCTGCACCATCTTCGAGGTCTTACCTTCCAACTCTACCACAATCGTTACCATTGCATCCGTAGCCTTGCGCATAGCATCATAGTCAAAGGTGGCATCATCTTTTGTTCCTGCAACGCCATCCTTGATATTGCGGATAGCAGTAACAAAGACGGTAGAGTTCTGTACCATCACTTCGCAGTCCTCGCTCACGGCATGCACACGATAATGACCTGCTGTCACGTCCTCAGTATTGCCATCCTCTTCAAGCAATATATCCATTCCCTTGCGCACGAATACAGCCGTAGAGATACGGTATTGTTTTGTAGTCTTCGCCTCGTCCTCAGTATAGAGACCGTTAATTACATTGCCCATATCATCTACCGTAATAACGCTTTGGTATTGAGACAGACTTACATCGTAAGCCTTTGCCTCCTCACGCAAGTCATCGAGTCCCGAAAGACCTTGCAGGAAGTTGAGATTCCCTCCGAAATAGATGTTGTCCTGAACGTAGATACCATTGCCTTCAGGTCGCACGATTGAGCCATCCTTCTTGACAAGTGCCAGACCGCCCAACCATCCGTATCTTGCTACACGGTTCTGAGACTGCACTTCCCACGTGCTGACTCCATCCAATACCTCGATAAAGCTGTTACCGCGAGACGAGAAATACATGCTGCTCTGTCGTTTGTCATCGGTGAAGCTACCGTATTGGGCAAAGTCCATATAGGCGCAAGGGTCAGGAGTCACTGAACTTCTCTTGCCGTACTGAAAGACGAATTTTCCCTTTTCGCTCGTGATGATATGACTCACGTAGAAATAAGTAGAGAAGAAACCCTTGTGCTGTACGAAGTTGCAATCATCCAAAGCTCCCTCCTCAGTCTTATCCGAACTATATATGTTGTCAATATCAGCATAGAGACCACGACAAATATCACCCACCTGTAAAGAACCGTAATCATTCTCCTCAAGATGCAGGGTGATAGTACGGTTCTTCACGTCCACACTCTCGATAGTACCATATCCGTTCGTATTCCACTGCTCTGCCTTGGTAACGGAAATCTCATTGAATACAAACTTAGGAGCAGATATAAACTGACGAGCATAGATGCTGTTTGCCTCTATATTACCCTTCTCATCTATCTGAGCACCATGACCGTAAGGACCAGAGTCGAAATTATTGGTGAGGAGTTTGAAGAGGCTCAGAGTACCATCAGCCGACCATGCGCCGTTTCCGTCACCAATATTCAATCCTTGCAAGAACTTCTGCACCTTCTCGAAGGTGATAGTGCCGTAGGCGGTATCATCCTTATCCTTGGCAAGAAAATGTTTCACGCCGAACTGACCGAGATACTGAGGCGTAACCACGGTAGTATTGCTCGTTTCCAGGGTAGTATTATCAGCTACACCCGTCAGTTCCTTACCGTTCAAGATGAGCTTGATGATTTTAGCATCCTTAGCTGTCAGTTCCTCAAAGTTTGCTTTCAGAATGGTTTTCAGGAAAGTGATAGTATCTGACACGGTATTCAACTGCCACCACGATCCTTCACCACCGCTAGCCAATGCTTCGTCCGTAGCAAGAGAACCACAGTCTACATGCTGTTCCCACTCACGCTTTCGAGTGTTGTCTGTATCGGTCTTCACCTCAGAGATAATACCCTGCAGATAAATATAGTAAAAGTTCTCATTACCTATCTGATCACCAGAAACCAGTTCCTTGCTACCGTCTTCCTTAGTCTGCTCAATGATAGCCTTTCCGTAAATATCAATGCGCTGACTCGGGAAAACCACAGTAGCTATATCATTATCACCCGTACGGACACGAGGAATGGCGACATAAATGTATTTCTTTCCGGAATCGGGAAAAATAGAAGGGTAGGAAGCCAGCGTCCATCTCTGATAGTTGTGACCTACATCATAGCCAAGCCCAGGCACGTTGTTCATATAACAGAGGATAGAAGCACCGCTCACTACGCTGCTCTGGATGTAGTCAGGCTCACCCATCGCATTGAGCTGGATATAGAGCGCACTGCTCGAAATCCAATAGTTCGTATTTTTTACTTCTGTTACCATTTTTTGTGATAAAAATTATTGAATATAGAGCAAAGATAGGGATTTTCGCTTTTTTAGTTGGGACAAAAAAAAGAACCCAGCGATAGAATCACTGGGAACGGGGGCGAGAAGGAGACATGCAGTTTGCTGGGGCTAGATAGAGGCGAAGGGGTCACCGTTGATACCAAGCTTGGCGGTAAAAGAAACGGAATACATATTTTTGTTGGTTTCGTCCTTGATGGTTATCTCATCTTCGAGGTTGATAATACAAGGAAGCCAGGCATCATTGGCTTTCAGCCATACGTGCTCAGACATCAGGAACTCATGGAGATACCATTGTAGCCATTCCTCAGTGAGCGGGTCACTCTGATAGAGCCAGCTTTCACGATCATTCTGCTTCTGAATAGCCGAACGGGAGAACTCATTGAAAGTTTCCTGAATAGCTTTCGTATATTGCGTACTCTCTACACTCATCTTCTGAGAATAGGATTTCGGCACGCTGATACTCTCCAGGCAACCGAAGCGGTTAATGAAACGGAAGGTGGTACGGTCTTCAGCTTCAGAGGATGGTAGAGCATAGATAGGGTGCCCCTGAATACTCTGCGCACCTTCCTTCGTGATTTCCTGCTCCCTAGATACAGGGGCGGTCAGTGAGCTGCTGGTAGCTAAGTTCTGCCCTGCGCTATAGGAGACAGGATAAACGAAGCTCTCGCCTACAACGGCTATTTCGTGGGTATCAGTCGGTTTGCAGGAGAGAAGGGTGACAGCCTTCGTTACGCCCGATTTCAATCGTTCTATATCGCTGAAGGCTCCGGCTATGCAGCGAAGGTTGGTACTCCCACCCGATAGGGGTTTCTGTGGGTAATAGACTTCACCCACATTGGTATGCACCTCACCGTTGTTATCCATATACTCATCGTAGGCTTTGATATACCAGCTTACCACGGGGTAGGTGGTCGGAATGGCGGTATATTCGTAGTTATCCAGCGGAATACGGAGAGCAGAGGATATATCGAGCGATACATCTCTTCCCTCGGTGGTAACAGGAATGGTAAGCTTATTGGTTTCGTAACTGCCCGTGCCATCATCAAAATGCACTTCTACGATGACACGATGAAAAGATGGCTTTGTAGCCACGGAAGGGGTGATGGTAAAGGTTATCGGGTTTCCGGCAAAGACAGAACCCGATGTAAGATTGATTTTCTGTGCCATGTTATTCTTTCTTTTTAATTACGAGATTGACTATATCGGAAACTAACTTGCAATCTTTTGCTTCTTCGGGGGTAATTTTGATGTGGAACATCATTTCCACCTGCTGAATCATATCGAGGAAATCAATAGACTCCAGTTCTACCTCGTCACGGAGATTAGAGTCTGGGGTTACCACGTGGTTTACCCACGATGTCTTCAGGCTGTTCACGATAGCGATAATGCGAGAGGTTATTTCTTCTTTTTTCATAACTATGCTTTTGAGATGATAAAGGATGAATTGGTACCACCGAAGCCGAAGGCATTACAGAGGATATGATGAGGATCGTAATACTTAGGGCGCATCACCAGGTTAAGATGTGGGAAGGCATTCTCCTCGGTGGTGGCTGCATGGAACAGACGGCCATAGGTGAACATCGCTACAGCCTGCACAGCTTGTGATACACCTGCCATCCAACACTCGTGACCCGTCATACCCTTAGTGGCTACAACGTGAGGGCAGATAGGGAAGATCCTCTCTATTGCCTTTGCCTCGGCTTCATCGCCCATCGGGGTACCTGTAGCATGAGCAAGTACTACGTCTATCATACCTTCATCCAATCCTGCATTCTCGATAGCATTCAGCATAGATACTTCTTCCTGATAACTATCAGGGGTAGTGATAGCTTTTCCATTGGTAGAGAAGCCATAGCCGGAAAGGGAAGCGAATGAATGCACCTTCTCTTCTTTCAATCGAAGACTATCCGATGGTTCGAGAATAATACAGGCTGCGCCACCCGATGGTGCCAATCCATTTCTGCCTTTACCAAACGGCTGTACTTTATCAGGTGAGAAGACACCGAGGGCATCGAAAGCTTCCATGCAATATTGAGATCCGCATTCCTGCGCACCAATCACAATTACCATTTCAGTCTGTTTGCTATCGAGCAACATCTTTGCCAGTCCGATGGCGTGGCCACCTCCTGCACAGGCTGCGCTTACGGTAAGCGATAAGCCATGAATATGAAGGATAGATGCAAGGTTCATGCTGATAGTAGAATTGAGCGAGCGAAACAATGTTTCTACAGACAATGTTCTGTTATGTACTTCCTGGCCTATATGATGCACCACCGACCGACTTTCGTAGCATTCAGAATCATTACTTACGATAATAGAGACGTTATGATTTTCGAGAAAATCCTTACTAACCTTTGCTTCTTTTAAAGCTTCAAATACTGCATCGAGTACATAAAAGCCATGAAGGGGAAGGCATGCTCTCTGCGCACGAGTGAGAATTTCGTTATATTCTTCTACCCAAACAGGCACATTGCCGCATAAATCGGAATTGTATTTATCGCGGCATTCGTCGTGATGCAATCCGCATTTACCCTTATAGAGGTTCATGGCTACTTCTCTTGTACTTCTGCCTAGGGCAGAATGAATACCGGTTCCGGTAATCAATATCTTTTTATCCATTTTTATTTCGTTTTTATGTTATAAAACATATTTTCTATTTAAAAGCTTTTGCCCTTACAGGGCGACATAAACCACATCCTATATACCCAGGGTGTTGCCCTGGGCTAGGAGCTTCTGCCCTTACAGGGCGTGTGGAGCCAAGGGTCTTTTTACCTTTTTACTTTTTTACCTTTTAAAGTGCGTACACTGTTAACTCAACCTCGCCCATTCCCGTCTTGGCATCGATGGTGGTATTCACCTTGTCGATGAGGCATTTCATGCCGCCTATGTTCCACCATTCCTGCCAGTGGTTCGGTATATCGGCCACTTGCGCTACGGTGGTGGTACATCTCACCATAAACTTCTTTCTGTTCAGAAGGAAATAGGCGTAGGGGAGAATAAAGGTATCAAATAAGCCGCGGGAGCGGACCTTCTTAACTACCTTACCGTTTTTAACTTCATCGTTATCACAAAGCACTACATTTTGATACTTCGGATCACTTAACCACGATGGTTCCTTGAAAGCACGTATCTTGAGCGAGAATTTTTCACCTTCGCCCGTTCCTTCCTGAATACCATTATAGTCAAACTCGTTACCCATCATATCCAGTGAATCGCATGCCAGGGCATACTTACCAGATACGGTACGCCATTTGGACGTTCCGAAGTGGTCGTAATTATAATCGTAAGACTGGCGGGTTGCATCGCTTCCACCTCCTCGCATTAAGGCTACGGCAAATCCCCAGCGGGAATCATCCTGCAAAGGAGAGTTACCATCATCGGTGCTCGACGGGTCGTAGCTTTCTACGAGTGATAGTGTCTGCTGCATGTAGAAATCACAGAAAGCAGTAGAGATAGTCTGATTGATAATCTGTTCAACAAACTCATGCTCCATATCCTCATTCACATAAGCACAGAGGATAGGCTGACCGTCGGCGATGGTTACACCATATTTCTTGCCGTTGTAGGAGTCGATTGCCTCGTGAGAGCCATAGGCAGCTTCTATCTCCTTGAAATAGTTCACGTCATTGAACGGAACAGGAGTAAAATCTACAGAAATATCGTGAACGAAATCTTCGTTCTCATCGCTGCAATCTCCATATTCCACGCCCTTGAACTGACCTACCTCAAAGAGTACAGGTTTCAAGTCGGCCGTAGATGTGGCATCACTATTCACTTTTACGCGATAAGCGTTGCCAGTCTTGCGGTCGATATAGCAGTGTTTATCTCCACTACTCAGATTATGGAAGAAATCTTTATAGTCGAGATTATAGACGGTGGAGTTATCGCCACTATCGGGTGCAGGGTAATCGATGTAGTCGTAATCTGTAGAATAGTCCATGTTCTTGTTTTTACGACTATCGAATACATTCTGCCGCTGATCCTTGGCATCACTCTCTGCCGAATAGCGCATACGCACACCCGTAATCTTTTCGGTCATCGGGACCATGGAGTGGATATTGGCATGAAATATTCTTGCCTCATTACCGCTCTTGCGCAGCACATCACGAGTAAGATAAGCTGTCACCTTCTTCTGTTCGTAATCATACGAAAACTTGATGCCAAAGGCACTTTCAAGTGAAGATATAACGGAACTTACGCTCTCGTCAGGGAAATTGCCGCTATTGGCTACCATATTGAGCACGTTTGCCTGCACCTTGAACTTGCTGATTTTTGCCTCGATACTAATACCGGTAACTTTGCCGCCATCATCACGAACCTCACCAACCTGTATATGCTCGGTGGTGCCTTCAGGTGTGTGGAGTGTTAATTCCTGCACGTCCTTATTCTCTGCCTTCACGATGTTTATCTTTCCACCGCAACCACGGCTTTCCAGCCATGAATTGATATGCTCCTGACTTTGGAAATAACCCGTCTTGATTTCACCAGCTTTCTTCTTCTTGGCGATGACTTCCGCATCGGTTTCGCTGTAATAAGTACCGTGATGAGGGTGCTGAATGGTATCGTAGCTGCATACGGTCGTGAAGAAGCAGAGGTGTTTCAAATCCTCTATATCCATCAATGCCTTCTTATCGAAAGTAACGCCCAGATAGGCAAATAAGCAATCTAGGAAATAGAGAACATAGAAGCAGATACCCGACTGCGGACGTTTTGCATCCAATACCCAGTAAGGATAAAGGTCTTCGTTCGTCCAGGTGCAATCTTTTATGCTGATTACATCACTTGCGGTCTTTCCGTCATCATCTAACCCGTGATGCTTATAGCAGATACGGGCGTTACAATAGGTAGCGGCTCTGCCTGCACCATCTGTTTCTCCATAAGCTGCTGCGGTATTGATATAATTGCCATTGCTGGCAATGGCTGGCTCATTTACCTTGTGATTCTGAGGATAAGAACGCTCTGAAAGCTTCTGTGCATCACCCATATAATGCTGGGTAGATGTAGAAGTGTATTCATTGCAGCTTGCAGGGTAGGAAAAACCTAAAGCTTGCGGTTCCAATACCTTGCTTACGCTTACATGGTCTGCCCTGATTTCGTGGGCTTCCGTATGATCATGCTTATGCTTGCCTCCAGTAACAAAAACATCTACCTTTACTACCGGATCACTTTCAATATCCACCCTTACGTTGCCTATCTTCTCGCCGATGATAATTTGGTCCTTGACCGGAATATCACGGCATTGCAGGTCGCTGATAAGTTCGCTGAAGCTCTGCGTGCTGGCATCGATATTCATGCTGAGTGAATTGGTTATTTCCTCATCATCCTGCATTACGAGCGTACCGCTGCGGAAAGGCAGTCCGTCGGCATGAATGCGTGTAGGCAGGTGCTCCATATTCACGGCTTTCATGGCGGCATGAATATCTTCGATGTTCTTTACCAGCCAGCGGTTGCCTTCCAGCGGGATAGAGAAGGGATAGGAGAACATTTCTGTATCGTTGAATACTGGGTTCTGGTCCTCTATATCTATAGAGAAATCATCGGGGAGCGCTACAGGCTTATCATTGATTAATATCGTAAGATGTGAGTTCATTTTCTGATTTCTATATTTGCGTTATCGTACAAATCTATGAGGCGATCGGTGAAGGTATCGATGGTTGCCGTGCCAAAGGCATTGATTTTCTGATGCCCATGGTCGTGAAGGGTGCCATCCGTGATGAAGACTACACTCTGGCCGTAGCTTTCCGCTTCCTGGCAAGTTACCATGTGGGCATAGTTTCGGGCGATGCCGTAACCTGCCTTGATAGTTGCCTTGCTGCCATCAAATAGCTCTACCTTGCAGCCTTCATTCATTACCAGGGCGGTAGCGGCATTATGGAGAATGACGTGCGCCTTGCCTAAGACGTATATCTTTCGGGAGGAATAGAGGTGGATTTCCTCGTCTGTATCACCTACAAGGACGATACCGGTAGGCGAGTCTTCATTATAGAAGATACCGCCCTGGTTAATATCTGCCTTAAACTCCGGATATACCGCCTTGAAAGCATCGATTACCTGCTGCGGTACCTCGGTGATTAAGCCATGCCAGTATTTACGCCATGCCTCGCACATATCCGGAATGCTCTGCGTGCTTTTGAAGGCATGCTGGGATTCCTGGCAGTTGCCGCTCTGGGCGAGGATATTGACGCAAAGGGTCTTGAAACGCTGCGTGCGCTGTTCTGGGGTTTCTTTATTCTTTGCCATTTTTACTTCTTTCTTTGTTTATAGGGCAAAGATAGGAGGTTTTTTCTTATTAGGGGGGACATAAAAAAGAACCCAGCGATGGAATCGCTGGGAACGGGGGCGAGAGGGGGCGGCATTATGCTTCGGCATCCTCTTTTGCTTCTTCTATAGTTTTTGCGAGAATAGCTTCATAGCCGGAAAGCTCCTCTTCGGTCACGATGTCAGAGTAATCCTGGCGAAGTTGGTCTATGCGCTCCTTGATACCTTTCACTCTCGTCTGGGTAGATGGCTTATCCTTACGAAGGATATACTTGATGCGGGCATCGGCTTCTGCCTTGTGCTTGGCGGCTGCATCACGAGCTGCCTTTACTTCTGGGCGATCGTTGGCTATCTTCTCGGCTACCTGTTCGGCAAAATGAGGGTCACGAGACTGCGCCTTCTCAAAGAATGGCTTGAACTGGGTACGGAGGGTCTGAGGGTCCACGGTAAAGGTTTTCTTTACGTAGGCGATGTATTCAGGGTCTCCAGTCTTCTCGCTCAGTCTCAGATAGCATTCGCCCATCTCTCTATCTACTGCCTTGAAGATTTCCGGAAGAATATCGCTTTCGATTTCTACGGCTCTTGTGGCGAGTTCGGCTATCTCTTCTTCGGTGTAGATGGCGCTCTTGCCTTGCGAGATAGCTTTCTCGTTGGCTTCTGTCATCGTCTTTGCCTGCTCTGCCTTGCTTGCCATCTCGTTACGGAGATCACGCACGGTGTTCACCTGCTCCTGAAGGGCAGTAGAGAGGAACGGACGCAACTGCATCAAGTTTGGCATGGTGGCAGCGATACTTTCGCCATTAGGGTTGGCTACGATACCGTTGTAAGTGAGTGGCTGAACGGTGGTGTCCGGTTTCAGATTAGGGAAGAGAGACTGCTTTGCCTCTTCCAGAGCCTTCTGCTTCTGAAGTTCGGCATAGGCTGCCTGCTCCTGCTTGGTTGGTCTGCCCACACGTCTTTTTTCTGTGGCAGATGATGATGTTCCGGTATCGAGGGTTTGGAGATAAGTTACCATCTGACGCACACGGCGATGGTAATCTCTGAAACGGCGAGCATCTTTTACGAAAGATTTTGCCTTGGTGGTACTTTCCAAAATGGAAAGACCCTGCTCGAAAGCTTCACGCTGATCTGATGTAAGCATTCTGGCTCCGATAGCTGGGGCGAGAAGTTGAACAATCTGTTCTTTAGATAAATTTTCCATAAATCCTTTTTGTTGTTACTTGTTTGAAAAATAAGAATATTTTTAGCCTGTTTTCAGCTTGATTTCCGATTAAACGTCAAATTAAGCTGGTTGGGGGACGCTTGATGTGACATTAATGCGGAAATAAGGCTTTTAAAACATTCAACACAATATTGGGGTGACGAAAATACGGGAACCCTTTTGATTGTTCTCGTAACCTTCGCTGCCGTCCTTACTGCCCGATGAGGAAACGCTGGAGGCGTTACTCGGTGATGATGAAGGGGTGCTGCCTTCTGAGCCGTTCTCGGCTTTGGCTGCATCGAGTTTAGCCTGTTTCTCGGCTTCCTCTTTCTTCAGTAAGCGATGAATGCTTTCCCTTACGGTAATGGCATCATTATGCGCCGTAGAGCGGGTTAGCTTATCAAAACTGATAACTGATGTACGTTCCTTGAGATAGGCGGCTACCAGCTGACGTGCCTTCTTCAGCATCTTATCGTTCTCATCGGCTTGCAAGAGACGAGGTATGAAATCTTCGCCAAATGCTTCTTCTAGGTATTCGCTCTGAATGAAAAGCATATCAGGGATGAGACGGACGAACTTATCTCTGTTGCCGTAAATATCGAGATATGGCTGCAAAGACTCGCAGGTAGGGAAGAGCAAATCACGATGGTAATAGTAGTACTTGCTCTCCTGCCAAAGGGTTACGATTTCCTCTATCGCTTCATGCCGCTTTTTCTCGGCTTCGGCTGCATCATTGTTGCCGCTATCGGTTCCTTCAGATGAGGAACCTTGATTGCTGCCATCAGATGGAGTACTGCCTTCTGCGTTATCGCCCGATGCTTCGTCGATAGGCATAGGGGTATTCACTTCCTTTGCCCATCCCTCTAAGAGAGAAAGCATGTTATTGAGCGAAGTCATTGCCGACTGGCGATAGCTTTCCTTGCCTTGTGCAATCTGCTTGTCGGTGGCTACGGCAAAATCGTTGCTGGAGGCTACGTTGATACCAGTACCATTGATGGAGAGGGCTTGCTTCTCGATGTTCTGCGCCATCGCATCGTTTACGATCATGCGCTGGGCGTAAAGCAGAAGCTCATTCCATGGGTCGTTGACGTAGGTACCATCAGCAACCGCATCGCAGAATATTAAGGGTTCTATGCTTGCATACTGCTTGCAGAGACGGTCGTATAGGGATGCTCCCAGGCGAGGCTTCAAGAAGTCCTTTTCGCTATTGTCGAGCATACCCTGCAGGTTGGCTATCTCATCCAGGGCATTGCTGGGGAGGTGGAGCCGGAGTTCTTGGTTTGTGAAGAGTATCATTTTTTTGCTTTTACGTTATTATATATGGGAAACCAGCGATGGAATCGCTGGGAACGGAGGCTATTCCTGCTTCGCTACTCCGGTTTTGGAGTTATCGAGAGTGGTTAATACCTCTCTATCTATCTGCCATACCAGGTGCTCATCCCAATCATTGAAGCGGGTGAGGACTTCCAGCGGACGGATCATCAACTGCTGCAAGGGGGCAAACTGGATTTGCTTCACCAGGAAACGTTCTCTCAGGTCGGTACCACCGGATGATGCGGTATCTCCTGGGGTGTTACCGATGAGCTTGGCATCAAGACCCATAGCAAAGAAGATGATGCTTGATATTTCCTGCAGCTCGGTCTTGTCGGCATTCGCCTGATCATTTGCCTTGGTTTCGATTTCCACGATTTCCCAAGCCTTGTGCTCCTTCCCATCGCTGCCCGTGAAAGCAGAGGAGATGAGTGCCTGACCTGCATTATCGGGGTTGGCGAGCCATGTATTGATAGAGGTGAAGATTTCGTTCTGAATCTCACCGATGGTTTTCTTCTTCTGCTCGCCCTGCTGCTGATAGAGCTTGCTGATATAGTCCTGGTGGATATAGATAACTCTACCGATGATGTTGCTGTTGCGCTTTCGGGTGAGGCGGTCATCCACGATGGTGAAGGCATACTCAAAGATGCTGCCGGCAAAGATGGAGTGCCAGAGGGCATCGGCATAATATGGACCGCCGAAATCTCTTGGCGACATGATGAAGCGGGTAGGGCGTTTCTTGCGGCTTACCCGCTGCTGACGTGCCTCACGGACTTTGCGCTGCAAGTCCTTTACGGCTGACGTGGCAGGAAGGTAAGGGATGGCGGCTATCTTGCGGTCTTCCTCTTTCTGCACGCCGACGTATTGGGTTGGGTCGAGCCACTGATTGCTGACGTAGGCATAGTTGATACGGTAGTTTTCATCCATGCGCTCTAAGCGGGTGGTGAAGATGCTGCGGTGCTTGATGCCTACTACCTTGGGGGTCCACTGGGCAGTAGGAACAGCTTTGCCGTTCTCGTCGAGGGAACGCTGATTGAGCTGGAGTTCTACAAAGCACTGAGACATCAGAGCCATATCGCCTGCCAGGTCGAGAAAGGTCTGCATCAGGTCATTGTTTTCCAGGAAATCACGAAGCTGCGCATTGGTTTCTTCCCATTTGTGGAGGGCTTCTTTCAGGGATTTCATCTCCTCGCTTTCCTCTTCATCGGAGGATAAGACCTGCGATTGAACCGCAGAGAACGGTGACTCCTCCTGCTGAGACTGCCCGTTCTGGCTCTGCTGCTCGTTCTGTCGCTTGGCTTCTGCGGCTGCCTCTTCCTTGGCTTTCAGGTCAGCTATCTGACCACGGAGCAGGACTCCTGCACTCTCGTAGGGGATATATTTCTCTGTGATGTTGCCGCCAACGTACTGGGTGTAATGATACTTGGCTGCGGGACCGCGACCTACCAGTATTTTCTTGATGTAATCTACTCCTGCTGCTGTGAAAGGCGACATGCGCGAGAGCATCCAGATAAGGTTTGGCAGTCGGTTGGCCATACCCCATTCCATAAAGCCTAAGCCTTCGGTACCTACGCCTTTTGGTTTGCCCAGGTTCTCGCCGCCACTTGATGCAAAGATAGTGGAAACCTGCTGCCGTGCTGCAGAACCGCTTGCGTCGCCACCACTTGCCGACATACCGGCTGTGGTTAGGAGCATGCCGTGAACGTAGTCGTTCCAGGAAAAGACTTTACCGCCGCCATTTTTAAGCGGCGTAAAGGCATCCGGGCGAACGGCTACATAGCCTGCATCTTTCAGTTCCTCACTACGATTTTGGAGCTGCTGCAGGGTGGTTACTCTGTTTTTGTTTTTGCTTGCCATTTTTGCGTTTCTTTTTTATGTTATCCTGAATGTGATTGAAAGAGAGAATGGTGGCGATATACGCACACCCGCTTTTTCTCTTGTTTCTGAGTGTAAAGTTAGGGCTTTTTATGGTTTTAGTGGGGACAAAGAGGGGAGGGGACCAGCGATAGAATCGCTGGGAACGGATGCTCCTCTTCTTATTCATAATTGATAATGATCATGAAATCCTTGGCGATGGAGGAAATAGCGTTACTGATGCAGTCTCCGATTTCGAGCCTTTGAGAGTGAGGATTGGAATACCAATCTCCATCGGATCTGCCTCTGCTTGCGCAGGTTCTTATTCGTATTGTTGCCATAAAAGATTATCTTTTGTTACGGTGGAAATGCAGTTACTCCAGGGGTAAGAGCTTGGGCGATGATACTTATCCTTATAACGACAACCGCCTCTGTCGCCGTGTATCTTGCGATATGCCTTCGCTTCCTCAGTTCGATAGTGGGTGATGATGGCTTGCTTAATCATATTTTATTCATAACTAAAGGCAAGGAGATTGTCCTTTGTATGGAAGGTGCCGATGCACTGCATCAATGGGCTATCACGAAAGAAGACGGCTTTATCCCGATAATCGTTGGTGCCGGTTCTTCTGCGCACTTCCTTGGCATGCTCGGTTCTTGCCTCGTGAATGGCTAATATCTTAATCATATTCTATTAATAGGAGTGGAGGCATATCATCAAGATCATCCTCTTCTTCTTCAGAAAGAGGAACCTTGCCTTTATCTATTATAACCTTATTCATACTCTAACAATATTGCCGCAGCCTTTATCTGCGAGTTTGTATTTGGAAGGATATTCGATACCCCATCCTTAAAATAATGAGCAGTGATAGCACCACAGATTATGGGGGGGGGTATTGATTGTTATCAATCTAATCATAAACTAACAATAACATTGTATGCTGCCCGTGGTTGTCGTGCAGCCCCCCCCATCCATCATACCTTGATGATAAGGCGGTGGAATAGCCATCCAACCTTGGGCATAACTCCTTGAATCGTTTTACGAAAGGTATAACCTTATTCATACTCTAACAATATCTTTGGTTTATCAACATCGTGCCCTTTGCCCCCCCCACATAGGCATAAAGCGATACCTTTAGGGTGAACGATAATGCCATTCTGGGACGGGCTATAAGAGCCGAGAATAATGGGACGATTACTATTCATAATTCTACTGCTACATAATAATGGTTCCGACTGCTTACACCTGCTAATATGGTATAGATGATACCCCCCCATATTGCTTGTTGTAAGTATCTACCCACAAAGCGTGAGATGGACGGAAACCACGCTGATACATCTGTTCTAAGCGAGCGTTCTTTCTAAGCATATTCTATCAATACCCCAGTTCGGGGGAAGTGAGCAAGTGACATAAAATGTTCTACGCACAACTGTTCATATCGGGTGTTAAGCGTTACGGCTACTTCCCCCATACAAACGTTAAGAGGTTGTTGTTTAATCATACTCAATTACAATCTTGGGCAGACCTAAGTCTGTTGTGCCTAAAGCTGAACCATACCCCCCCCACAACAAATTGTCTCACGCAGTGCTTTTGCAGAGAACCGAGGAAGAGCTTTTGAAAACTTATAGGGATATGAATCATTTTATTCAAACTCATATAATACTACTGTCATGGGATAATGTGCAAGCGTTAGGATATTGGTGGGTCCTATCCGCTCATAGCGAGTCGTTAAGGTGGCTGCACATTCCCCTTCTGTTACGTTTACTGCCTGCTGATACCCCCCCCCTAATCATAGGAAAAGGTTTTGCGACATGGGTTAGACTGCAAATCATTTTCTCTCCAAAAACTGATGGTACATACTTTCCAACTTAGGATTCGAGAACTTGCCGTTTTCTTTCCAATCGTTGAACAACGTCATTACGTCGGTATGGATGGAAGAAAGCTTTTCCTGCATCTCTTTCGGAGCGTGGTACCAAAAATGCGACTCTTTCGTGAAGAGGGTGAGGATGGCTTTTAATGCCATTGCATTCTCGTGGCTCGGCTCTATCTCGAACTGATGGAAGACACAGGTGTCTTTATCGTTTGCCTGAAGGAACTTACTGACGGCTTCATCTTTCAGGAAAAACCTTGTATCTACTTCTTCCTGCAACACATCTTCCAACTTTCTCTTCAGCGGAATAGGGGCTGGGAACTGATAATCAAAGGCTACATCTTTTCTCATTGAGAGACAGAAAACACGGTCACGGTTCTGAGGAACACCATAGTCTTTGGCATTGAGGCGTGCCCATCGGCTTACGTAGCCGAGAGAAGAGAGTTTATCAAGCCACTTCTGAAAATCGGGCATAAACTTTTCGCTTACCAGGGCTGCCACGTTCTCCTGGAGCAGATACTTCGGACGCAAAACTTCTACGGCATCGGCTACTCTCCACAATAATGCCGAGCGGGTATCGGAGCCTTCCTTCAAGCCCATCTGCTTGCCGGCTTGCGATATATCCTGACAGGGTGAGGAATAGGTGAAGAGGTCGATTTCTTGCCCCCCCCACATTAGATTTTACCTGTTGCCAGTCGATTTTGGTTATATCGCCCAAGGCTTTGTCGGCAAACTGCGGAAAGATAAGGTCGTGCATCTGACAGGCGTATTTATCTATATCGCTCCAGCCTACACATGTCCAACGGAAATCAGGATGCTGCTGGGCGAGGACATCGGCTGCCATGAGCTGCGAGTCATAACCGGAGAAGGTGGTGAGAATAAGTTTTTCACCGTGGTTCTTATCTACCGGATAGGGTGGAAGTTGGTCTTCTGGGAAGAAATCGGCAAAGAAAGAGGTCTGCGCCTCACGCTTTGGCTCTTTCGGGTACCAAAGCTGCTGATAGATGGCAGCGAGCACATCTACAACGATGGAGTTACCAGCCTGCTTGTATTGCTGGCTGGCTGATACTGCCATATCTTCTGCCTTGCCCTTACTCTTGTAGCCAGGCACACGCTCGGCTGCCTGGGCATTGGTGCTCTGCATCGTGCGGATCACATCATCTCGCACACCCATGAGTCGGAAACACTCGAAGGGTGTCAGCTTTCGGATGGCATAAGACTTAATGGTCTTATCCTTGAAATTGAATTTTGTTATCATTTTGTTTTGCTCTATAAATCGTTAATCATACTCAAAGAAGACTCCTGTCCTTGGAAGATGTTATTTGCTATTCTTCTCTACAGCCAAATCCCAATTAATCTTCTCGTCGTAACCTTCTATATCGTAAGTAGAATATATATCGTATGGACGAATATCATTCCGGCTATGTTCTTGAGCTTCCTCGATCATACCCCGTGTGTAAAAATCGTAGCACATGAGATGTGCCAGCGCTTTAAATTCGTCTTGCTCAAGACACACGCTTTCTGAACCACACTTAATTACAACCGTATCACTTACGGTTGAACGAGATAAAATTACAGAGTGTTCTCTGAATTTATCCTTCTCTATTTTTAATGTATTATGACTCATAAATCTTTAATCATACTCAATGAATACTCCTGTCCTTGGGAAATGAGCCAAAGACATCAAATGCTCTACACACAAACGCTCATAACGAGTATTTAGTGTTACGGCCACCCCACCCATACAAACATTCAAAGGCTGTTGTCTAACCATATACAAATCAAAAGAACGAGTCAGGCTCCAAATTGCCAATATAACAATAACGCAGCACGTCGTATTCGCTAATAAACATTCGCCAATACTGTTCGTCGTGGGAGAAATGTTCATGCACAAAATGAGTGCCATCGCGTCGCCAACAAAGAAGCGACCCTATGCAATGCGGTTTCTCTATGGCTGGGTGCCATAATTGAACAATGTTGCGATATTCTGCTGTTTCATTCACTTCTTCATCACAAAGGGACACATTTTTAGCGCTTATGCCATTTGCTTCATTCTCAAGGCAAACTACATTTTCTGTTGTCTGACTTTCTATCATCTCAGAAGCCTTTTGTGACAAGAATATCACGTTAGGCAGTCGGTCGTTTCTTTCCATAATCTTAGTGTTTTTATAATCGTCATTTGTTCCTCCTCATTTTTTCCATCTCCTCATTCTCTTTCGACAACCTTTCGAGGTGTTCTAGAACTAGGGAATAGGATTGGGTGTTGACCTGATCTTCTGTCAGGCCGGCATACTTCTGTATCGTGGCGGTGGTGGCGATGTAGATTTCCATCGGCGTGAGAGGCTTTTCGTTGGTTATCTTCTGCACCTTGAATACATGAGGGTAGCGAGCGGCTAGGGTGTGCATGATGCCGGACCACCAAAATAAGATGACCTGCCACTGGGTTTCGGAGAAATCGGAGAAATACTTGGCATTGGCGGTTAGCTGGTTTGCCTCGTAATGGAAATCGTATTTCTTCATGCCCGTGGTAGGGTCTATATAATTCGTGGTGGTGTTGAAGATGACGGCTAGAAACATGTTTCTGGCGCTTTGAACGCTTGCGGCTTGCTGCTGGAGTTGTTCCTCGGTGAATTTATTCATCTTCTTCATCTTTACCAGGTTATTGCTTAACTTGGTGTAGGTTTGCATCATATCACTGGCGAAGCGGTATTGCTGCCAGGAGAAGCCATCGAGGTCTTGACGTGGACCTTGGAAGGTTTTGTTGCGATAATACCACTTGGCTTTCTGCTTGATGACAGGATAGGGGAAACGGGTGAGGTAGTTGCCGCTATCTGCATCCAGCCAATCCAGGAGACCTGCGCCCTGAGCGATGTACTCGGGGGAGGTTTTATCCTTGGTTTTTGATTTCGGGGTGAGCCAATAGGTGAGCTGCCAGAGGTAGAGAGGGAAGCTGCTCGTTGGCGAACCAGCGATGGAATCGCTGGGAACGGTGGCTAGATAGGAGCGCTTTTTCTGCGGTACCACGCTTACGTAATAGCACTGCTCTTCTATTGGCTGGCGTGGGTCGGGATATACATCGACTTTTAAGCCGGTAAAGAGGAAGAAGACGGCTATCTTTACCTTCTGCATATCGAAAGGGTGATAGCGGTCTATCTTCTCTACCTGCTCCTGTGTGATGGCAGCTATCTGCTCTAGCTGCTCAGGGGTGCATTGGTTCCAGCCGCGGGGGAGGATGAGGTTTATCTTTGCTTCCATACTACCACTTGATTTCTTTACCGCCATTTGCGATAAGACTACCGTAATTGATGGCTTCTAAGCGACGGAGCCAGCCTTTCTCGAAAACCTGCTGACTAGGGTGCTTGGCGATGATGCCGGCAATATATTGCTTGCGGCGAGCCTTGATGCGCTCGAAGAACTGCTTAGGGGGCTGGGCATTAAGCGCTTTGAGGGTTTTGTTGCCTACGATACCATCGGCGGTTACTCCTAGCATTGCCTGTACGAGGGTGATGCCTGGGGTACCACTAAGCCATACCCAATCTACCAGGATGTTGGCGATGCTCTGGTCTTTGATAGCATCGGCTTTCCATCGGTTCCAATAACAACGGCGAAGGATGGAGATAGCATCGGCTTTGGTGATAAGCTTCACGTCCTTTGCGTCTATGCGACCATCATTATTCTTGTCGTAGCCTTGGGTCTGCCAGGTTTTGAGGGTTACGCCCATGTTGGTAGGACCGCCCTTATCGTTTGGGTGGTTCACGTAACCTCCCTCGAAGGAGAGAATGAAATCTGCAAGAGGTTGAATCTTTGCCATATCTTTTATGTTTTATCGTTTTTATTTCTTCTGAGGGCAAAGATAGGGGTTTCGATTTTATTCGAGGGGACAAAGAAAGCCTCCCTGCGGCTTTTACAGGCGCAAAGAGGCTTCAAAAAATGTTATCCCAATCTTTTTACTTTAAATACTTGCACTCGCTAGTGCGAAATCCATATTACCTATATCAAAACAAACTACATCGTAGCGTGAGCGGACATATAGTCCCATATCTTAGTACAATCGTCTTCTTCGGGTTGCCAGTCAGCGTCCTGGAAATAGAAGAGATAAGCTGCCTTGATGATTTCATCTTCTGTCATATCGCTGCACAGGTCAGCATACATGGCATTAAAGGCAACATATTTATCCCAATCGTTCACCTTTTCACGGAACTTCATGCCCTTGGTGGCATTCACTATCTGCGATTTTGTCCAATGCGCGCCGGATCCTATCAACTCACCATTCTCACCTTTCTTGCTGTACACAAGATGGCAGACATCATGGTTGGCCATTTTCTCACTGTAATGACGATCATAGAACACTGCGTGCTGGTGACGGAGGATGCACCAGTACAATTCCGGATTTGTTTCCTCCAGGGAGGCGAGATCGCAGCTCAACTGCTCCATCGCCTCCATCATCTTCTTCTCGGTAGCCACGCCGTGAGCGCGGGCCTGATCTATCAACTGAATATACTTCATCGTCTTTTACCTTTCCTTTTGTTAGTGGATAGTCATGCGATGGTGAGTGTTAAAGGAGCATCGCACACGAAAGTCTTGCTGCAGGAGCAGCAGGCTACCTTGACAAGACGGTTTTTCACGCTGCCAAGAGATGTGGTAACGTTCGTGATTGCCGTAGCAGAGAAGACAGGAATGGTGAAATCCTGACTTACTACCTGCGAGCGGGTGCAGCAGGAGCCGCAGTTGCAAGGCACGTAACTGATAACACCCTCTACGTGAATCGTTATGAGATATTGCGAAGTACCCACGTTGTCAATACTCTTTACAGAGAACTGAGGGTTGAAAACCGGAGTCTCGTCCACGCATGAAGGAGCACAGAGCTGCTGCGTGATATTTACATCATAATAGGGAGCAGTGGCGGTTGCACCTACTGCAAGCGTAGCCATGATGCAGGCTGGAATTGTTCTTTTGTTCATAGTCTTTTCTGTTTTAATAGAGCGACGACTTCACCGCCGCATTAATGTTTCACTTGATAGCCCTGGGTCTTCTCTACCGGAAGGTTTTTCTGAAGAAGGTCGGCGAGTTCGTCAAGATCCTCCTCGTCAAAGGTTACCACACCCTCCAGGATAGAGAGCGGTCCTTTGTAGCGAAGCTGCTCTACCACATCGTGCGCCATCTGCGGAATGCTCTCTTCGGGAATGTTCCCGAAATACTTGGCGAGCATCGGAGTGACAAGCGCATTGACCACAGGCTGAATCATCGGTTCTATATCGGCTTGCAGAGAGTAGTTGCCACTCACCAGTCCCATGCTGCCGATGGTAGCCTGAAGAGACTGGAGCATTGGCAAGTGCATCAGATTGCCAGCCGCTATCTGAGAGATGGCAGGGCGTGCCCATTCGGACACCACCGCTGCCAGGATTTGCGAGTTCTTGTAATCCATATCGTTTCTTCCTTTTATCCGAAAATACGGTTACTGGTTACAAGCGCATCCACACCCCATCTGACAAACATTGCCCGATGGAATCATCAACTTGGTAACATTCAAAAGTGAAGCTACCTGCGATTTCAGCACGTCGATGTTGGCGTTGGCAGCAGCATTGTATGCCATCTGCTCTGCGTTGACCGCCTGCTGTGCATCCTTGTTGGCATCCACCTTGTTTTCGAGCTGGCGAATCTTACCGTCAAGATACTGAGTAACCTCTACCATCTTCTTGTCGGCATAGTTCTCGCTCTTCTGGATAGCCAGTTCAGTCTTCAATGTAGAGTTCTCCTGAATAAGGTTGGTCTCACCCTTGGTTACAAAGCGTGCATCCGGATCACTCGGATTGGCAGTCATACCATTGTTGCCTCTACCGAGGTTAAACAAGGATGCACCGCCACCCAGCAAACTGGTAGCCAAACCTGCGATACCAAGTCCAAGGGCGGTATTACCCAATCCCTTGCTGGCAACATCATAGTTGCCATCATTCGTTTTTACCTGCATAGTTTTTTGTGTTTAAATTCTTCCAATATCGGAATCACATGCAAAGGTAATAGGAATGAAGTAAACAGAAAAGTGATTTTCATTAGATGTTCTTGCGGATAAATCATGAAGCAGGAACACTAATAGACGAATAAGAAAAAGTACAAACGTGCAGAAGTACATAAGTACAAATGTACTTTGGTACTAAACTACATAGTTTCTTCCAAAGCCTTGATATAGGGGATGGCTTCATCCCTGATAATGTCGAGGAAGAGTTGTGCCGAACGTTTCATAGGCACATCCTGCATCCAGTGGGCATTGCTCATCAGCCCATCTCCTATGCCCAGGATAGGACGGGCTATAAGGGTAGGGTGGTTCTTCAGATACAGCTTCGGCATGAAAGTAACCAGGTGGGTATCTTCTACGATGGCAAGGTCTTCGTCAGGGTCGCTCACGATACACTTTACGTTCAGTTTGGTAAGGTCGTTCTGCAAATATTGCTGAAAAGTGTTGAAAACACGTTCGCCTACATCGGGCATGATGATGCCGTGCTTCAGCAGGTCTTCGTATGTTACCTTGTCTTTCCTGGCTAGCGGGTGTGTATTTCGCATAATGGCGCAAATGCTGAATGGGATGCAGGGATGGCTCTCGATGCCCTCGTTGGTATAGGCTTCGTTCATCGTAAAAGCGAGATCCAGCATGTGGTCTCGCAACAGGCGGTTCAGGCTCGTTGCCTTGGAAAATTCGGCGTTCAGTCTTACGTTAGGGTATCGTTCCATAAATATAAGTGCAGCCACACGGATATAGGGAGCAATAAAGGAACCTACACCGATGCGCAGTTCTCCGGTCATGCAGTTGTTGAGTGCATTGATATGCTCCTTGCAGTCTTCCGTCAACTTCAGTATCTCCTTGGCACGGGGCAGAAGTGCCTCCCCGTTCTCGGTGAGCATGATGCTGTGCGATGTGCGTATCAGCAGCTTGCAGCCCAGTTCGTCCTCCAGAGCCTTGATGTGCTGACTGATGGCGGATTGGGTGACAAAGCATCGGGTGGCGGCGATGCTGAAAGAAAGCGTCTCTGCCACATACACAAACGAACGTAAATGTCTTAGTTCCATAATCTCTTACTCTTTTAAATACATTATATATATTAAAATTTTATGCTGCAAAAATAAGAAAAATATTCTATGCGGAAACGCATTTTGCATTAAAAAATCTAATTATGGGATAAGATATTAAAAAAATGAAAGATATGTGCAGTTTTAAATGCGAAAAGCCCCGGTATCTTACCTTATTTTATAAAGGCTCAATACCGAGGCTTTGATTTATAGAGTAAATTGCCAATGGAACTCATGGGATAGGGGAGCGATTATTCATCGTTCTCGCCGAACATAGAGGTTTCATCATTGACAGATGCTACCTGCTTGCTCCGCTTAGATGACTGCCGGGAAGCGGAATTGGTATCGCTCTGGTCAGTTCCGCTTACACTTCCCCCGATGTGCCTACGCCGTTGCAGAGAGAATCCCAACCACCTTCTGGGGTGGCAATCTCATAACGGCCGTATGTGGTAGGACTGAGGGTTCCGCTCAGAGTAACCGTGCGGTCATCCTCAGGCTTCTTACCTGTATCACCCTTGATGTTACCAGAGTCGTACTTGAAGTCGTGCTGCTTGTCATAGACGATGATTGACTTATCACCATCCTCGATGATGTAACCACACTTGAGGTTGTTAAGACCGCGAGCCACATAAGCTGTGTTGGCGTTTACGCTCTCAAGAACGTAGTCCAAGGTCTGCTTGAAACCTTTCTGATAGCCCAGGTTCTCCCAGGTGTGACCCTGACCGCCATCCTGGCACTCAAACTTGTAGAGACCTTTACCTTTCTTGAAGGATGCAGCAGTCAGTGCTGCATAGGTGTTCTTACCTGCCTCTGGTGAGAGAGGTGCTGCAAGCTCACTCTTCAAGAAAACATATACATTTACGCCAAGACCACCGAAGTTTTCCAAGCAATCGTTCTCGGAAAGCAAATCCTTGATCTCTGGGCATGTTACTGTTTCTGCCATAATTGTATCTTTTTTGATGATTAAACGAAATGGCGGCGGAAGCCATATTCCGCCAGGTCAGGCGACCGCCGCCGAGGATTTATAGAGAGCTGCCTTTTCCCTTATTGACCAGCGATGGAATCGCTGGGAACGGGGGTGAGAGTGGGCTAGGCTTTCTTGAAGAAGGCGGTGATACCCATGCTCATGCCGGTGGCGGTGAACTGGATCTTCTTCTCCTTGCTGCCGTTGCTCCAGTGAGAGAAGGTATCGGTGGTGCCGTTCTCTGCCTCCAGGGTGATAACCTGGTTAGCGGTTGTGGCTACTGGCTTGGTGTACTCTGCACCGTTTACATTCACCTTACCGTCTGTTACCTCAGAAGCATCCTCCATTGCGGTTGTTACCACGAGGTTAGAGTTGGTGTAGTCACCAGCTACGTACTCTGCTGTAGCGAGGTTGCCGTCTGACATCGCAAAGGCGTACTTGAACGGATTTCTGAGACCTGATCCCTGAATTGACTGAATCTGGAACTGGACATCACGCATATCGTCGTCGGTGCCTACCTTAACGCCTACGTAAGTCTGATTGCCCTCAGTGTCAACTGCGTAAACGAAGTTCTTAGGGATGGTAACGTACATACGATCACCCTCACCGAAGTCTGCGATAGGACAGAGTGTTACACGAGAAAGACCTGGGAGCTTGAAGTTACCGCCGTCCTCGTATTCAACCTTAAAGTTGCCGTGGAACTTGTTAGCGTAACCTGCAGCGATGTACTGGGCAGTCAACTCGCTCATGTAAACGAGAACGTTCTGCTTGCGCAGACGAGCATCCCACTTCAGGTGCCATGCCAGGAAGTTATCGTATGGAGTAGAGTCGTTGTTGTCAGAAGGCTCTGCGATAGACTCGCAAGGAATCAAGTTGCCGTTAGCCTCGCTGATAAGACCATCCTCGATGTCGTGCTTGATAACGGTATGGAAACCGTCGTACAGAGCCATTGCCTGCTCTGAAGCTGGAGTACTCTCGTCGCCATTGTCAAGAGCGATGTCACCATTCCACAAGCAAGCGGTCAAGTTGTCGGCGTAGTTGCGGAGGATAGCAGTAGCAGCCTCAGTAGCGAGAGGGTACTGACCCTGTGCGTCTGTGCCGAATACTGTCTCGCAGTACTTGTCGATGTTGTCAGTGTAATGATCCCAAGCGAGCTTGACGGTGATTGTACGTTCTTTCAAGAAACCTGCCTCGCTGGTCACCTTGGTGTGAACGTCCTTACGGCGGGTAGTACCGCCCTTGCGGAGCAGGATGTGGATGGTACGCTTATACTGAACACCAGAAATGATGTCGATACCCAAGCGGTCCATCTCCTCTGCATCGGTGTAGCCTGGACCCATGAGGATTTCCTTGCTCACCTGCTCGGCTACGTGCTGCAAGACAGTAGTGCCAATAAAATCTTTAGGAAGTGTTGCCATAATTTTCAACTAATAATTAAAAAATGAATAAGAATGTTTTTTTGCCTGAATACTCTGTGTTATCCTGAATGGGGAAGTATTACTCCTCACCACGAGTGAATCGCTCGAAAGCTGCCTTGCGCTCGGCATTGGTCTTATACTTCGATGGGTCAAACTCACGAAGGTTCTGAGCCTTTGCTCCCTCACCGTTGTTCTGAGGTGCTGCACCCTGTGCCGGCTCCTCACCTGGATTCTCGTTCAACTCAGCAATCTGAGCGTCCTTGTCGGCGAGCTGCTGCTGGGCTGTTGCGAGAGATGTCTGGGCAGTCTTCAATGCCTCGTCGGCTGCTGCCTTCTCCTCATCAGCCTTTGCCTTTGCGTCGTTGAGGGCTTTGATGTCCTCATCGGCTTTAGCCTTTGCCTCTTTCAGGTTCTTGATTTCCTCGTCCTTCTGGGCGATGGTCTCAGCGAGTGCATCGTGCTTTGCCTGAAGGTCGGCAAGACTCTGCTCCGCTGTGGTGGCTTTCTGCTCTGCATCAGCCACGGCCTGCTCCTGCGATGTAAGATGTGCTTCGATGGTATCGAGCAATGGGGCATTCATGAATGCGCCTTCCTCCTTTACCTCAATCTGCTGACCATCCTGCATACCGCAAGCGGCGTTGATCTTTGGATAATTTGCCATATTGATGAAATTTTGGGTTTTTGTATGTTGATAATTCTCTTGTGCGGTGGATGATGTTGCCTGCTCTGGCTCGTTATCTTCCGGCTCTGGCTTTTGGATAGATGCCTCTCGCTTAATAGGCTCGGCTGTACCATCGAAAAGGGCGAAGCAACGCTGCACGCACCCCATAAAGGTGGACTGGTCATCCATGAGGATTCCCTTCACGTCTTCAGCATTGAATACCTTACCTTTCAAGTGAACATCTTCAACAGCATTCGGGCAAGCCTTCTTTACGTCGGCTCTGAACTCTACGCCCAACTCGGAAAGCTCTTTAATGAGTTCCTTGTTGTCGTTCTTGTTGGCGATGTCGCGGTAAGCCTTATTCTTGTCGAACGACTCAGGGTCGTACTCCTCGTGATAAGTCTCATCGGTATATTTATCCTTTGAGCCATTGGCCAAAGTATAGAAGGCAGCCATTACGCCGATGCAGCCAACCTGATCTTTCGGATTCAAGTAGTAGCGCTCATCGCAGAGAGAAGCGAGATACATGCCAGCACTGGCACACATACCATCTACCAAGGCGATAACCTTCTGCCCCTTGGAATGAGCATAATCGATGGCGAGCGCATAATCATTCTTAGCCCAAGCTGAACCGCCAGGAGTATTGATGATGAAGAGATGACCTCGGCAAAGCGGATGATCAGCCGCACGCATCATCATGTCGCGATGGTCGATAGAACCATAAGAGCAATATCCACCATTGCGGGTGATAGGACCATCTACGGTGAGAACCGAAACAAACGGGAAGTTCTGCGCACGCTCGTCATCATCCGGATAGTCGAGCTGCCAGTTACCCTTTACCTGTTTTCCGTCCTCAGAAATCTGATACTCCTCCGGATAGTAGGTATTACCTTTGGAATCTTCTGCGGTTACGAATCCACAGGTCTTTTCCGGTTTGGTAAACTCGGCATGAGTGTTAAGATTCTGCTCAATAGATTTCCGAATGCCATGCACGAAATCGGGGTTCACCATCCACTTCTTTTCGGTCAAGATTTCGTATAGACCTTTCATGTGGGTAATAAATTTTAAAAATAAATGTATGTTATCTGTTATCCTGAAATACGAATCTCCTTACCATTATTATGCTAGAAGACTTTCAATATTTTCCGATGGCAAAGGTAATGGGAATGCGTGGGCAGATAGGGACAAAAATAAGCCTATATGCCGAAAATGCTACGATTTAAGGGGAAAACAAAAAACCCTGCTATCCTCACGGACGGCAGGGCTGAGAAATAAATAATCAAATCTATAAATTAAAACAATTTATTTTTGAAACTATAATAATAATTATGAATTGGTAATCAACAAAGACATGCTAGGAAATCGTAATCGGAATAAACTCCGACATCGCCTTGCAGGTAGCCGTTATACTACGGCTCTCAGCATTGTTCTGATTGGTCACGGAATCGGTGATACTGAAGGTACCAGGCAGCGTATAGCAGAGATAGAGCGAATCATCCTGCTTGCGCAAGACTATATAATAGTCCTTTCCGTGCATATTCTTGATAATTTCCGGTATATTCTCCTTGCCTGCTATGACATTGGCGGCAATCTCGAAGCTGAAGACGGTACCATTGCCGCTCTCCTGAAAGGTCTGCTTGGCAGTTAGACCTTCTGCCACCACGTAATTATCGCCTTCACTCAATGCCAGATGCAAGGCTTCTCCGGCAAACTTGCATCCGTTCATCTGCAACACTCGCTGCACGCTGAAGGGGATAGGAAGGGAGCTATCCCTTGCGGCATAAAAATAAGCATCGGTTATTCCGTCAAGAAATAACTCTCTGCAATTATCAGGTAATTTCATATCGTTTCCTTGATTTATCTATTATTTAACATTTGTTATCTTATGAATTAACACCTATTATATAAGGTGTAAAATCATAGCCACTGTACTTCGTCGATACGATTTGGCTTATCCCGGCTGTCCTTATACTGCATATCCACGCAGGAATAGGACTTGAAGAAGCAGTGCTCCGTGCGGAACCATCGTCCGATGATGCGACGCAACACGTCTTTTTCTTCCTCACTGGCTTCTATGCCGTAGCGCATGAGATAGCGCTCCAGCATGGCGTTATGGGAGCGAGCAATGACCTTGCCTTTTGAGGTGCAGAAATCGAAGGTGGAGAGTGCCCATTCTACGAGACTGCGCTTGAAATCGTTGTTCAAAGATACTACCAGGGCACGGATACCGTGGGTATCGAGTGTAAAGGTAGGCTTTACGAGATAAACGGTATCAACAACTTCTACTTCGCTGGGCAGACGGATGCAGAGGTAATCATCGTGTGCACCCTTGCCATCGGTAAGGCGACCGTTGAGCTGCTGAACATCCTGAAAGGTGAGCCAACTGCCTACGTCACGGCGCATCATTACCTTGCCTCCGGCTGGATGCCTGCCCGTGAGCATATTGCACCATTGCTGCTGGGAGAAGCAGGCAAGGTCGATGCGGTTGCTGCGGGCTGGGGCATTGATGAGAGAATTGCGCATGATGAAGTGCTCATGGGAGTAGTTGCTGAACACCACAGGCTCATCCTTGGATAGGGTGAGCTTGGGGTCGCGGTGCCGGAAGAACTGGCAGCGGGAGGTGGGAAGACGGAGATAGATATTTGGCATTGCTTTTAAAATGTTGAATGTTGAGTGTTGAATTAGGCTAGCGCCCTTGAGTCCACTAGACCTGCAACCTGTAAGGAATGCTTACAAGTTTATTAATTACTTCAGGGAGATGCCTTTCTGCTGGGCATAGTAGAGCATGATGGCATCGGTGATGTTGAGGAAGTATTTCTGCATGCTGTTGCCTTCCTTCGGGCGGGGTACCAGCTTGTCGATTTTGGCAGTCTGCTCCTCGCTGAGATTCATGATGAGCTTCATTCCGTCGATATAGCAGCCGCCTGATTCCGTCTTGGCGATGAAACTCTCATTAAACTTGCCGTTCTCCTCGAAGAAGAGATTGAGGGCTTCTATCATCTGATCCTGAGTGAAACCAGGAAGCTGTGGATGCAGCTTCTTGTATTTCCCGGAATAGGTCTTCATGCGTTTATCCATGTAGGCATTGATACTGTCGGCATACTCGCAGTAGAGGTCATTATCCTTGCTGTTGATGTCCTTGGTTCGGGCAAAGTTGAAGAATCCCTGCATCTGCTTCAATACCTGCAGCACACTGTCAAACTGATTGAACTCCACATTGCCGCCAAAGATAGCCTTCATATATGATTTGATGTCTACCACGATGCTTTCGAGGGTATCGGTGAGGAATGTAACCTTGTCGAGATTGATGCCCAGCTTATCTACATTCTCCTGCATGCCAGGCTTGCTGTAATCTACATAGTAGCGGAGCAGCTGACCGAAATTCAGAAAGTCGTAGCTTTCCTCGCTGTGCAGGTTTATCTGTACGAGAAGGGCGTAGACATTCATGGCCAGCTTCTTGTCTTTATCCTGAATGGCACGGATGAGGGATGCCATCTGTGGCGAGTTCTGCGGAATGCGGTTGGCTGCACGGACCAGTTCGTTGCGGTTGCGCACGGCTTCGGCGAAATCAGGATTGGAGAAAAGAGACTCCAGGGCTGCGGTATATTTATCGGCAGGCACATCCTTGAAGTTGAAGGTGTAGATGGTAGGGAGGTTGCGGATTTGCGCCTCACGCTTTGCCATAGCCTGCTGCTGTTGTTTCTTGTTTTTTGTTCCCATTGGTTTTTTATTTTATACTCTATTTACCATAATTGGCGTTACCAACTTTTATCGCTCGTCACCATCGCCAGCGATTACATTGCGCTGCTTGCGGCTTGCGAGCTTTGCCAGGTTCTCCTCGGCTACTTCTTCAAGGCTTATGCCCATGACGTGGGCGAGTCCTGCGGTCTGCCAGAGAATATCGCCGATTTCGGAGAGCATCAGCTTGCGCTCTTCTTCGGTTACATTCCATATCTGGGTGTGACAGATTTTGCCATCCTCATCACGCTCGGTGGTGGTAATGTGGAGCTTGCCTTTGCGCATGTGCTTGCCGGCTTTGCTCGCAAATTCTCCTACTTCGCCGCAGAGGTTGGCGAGCATGTAGAAGAGGTTATCACTCTCAGGAAGGCAGGTGGTCATTGCCTTCTGCTGATATTCGTTTAATGTCATTTTTGCCATTTTTTCTTCTTTTTTATTTGTTATGGGACCAGCGATGGAATCGCTGGGAACGGAGGCTAGAGGGAATGAATAATGAATAATGAATAATTAATAATGAATAATTAATAATTACACATTATACATTGAGCTTGGCATTCAGTGCTTCCATGCGCTCCGTGATGATGCGGTTTATCTCGAAGCCTATTTCTTTGGCGTTAGGATGAGCCTTGCCGGTAGTTTCACGGAAACGGAGGTCTAGGATATGCTGCCACTCGGTGATGGTGTAGGTGTAGGCTACTACGGTGTAGGTATCGAGAGGGAGAATGCCACGGGCATCCTGCGGCTTCATGCCTGATTTCAGCAATCGGCGATAGAGCCAATCGGAAATCTTGCAGCCAGTGAGATAAAGGAATTTCTGCCATTTCGTACCTTCGTGCAGCCAATGCGGACGGGCTATCTGTACGCCACCTTTCTTCTCCAGGTTTACGTAGCGGGTACTCTGCTCGCTGATGCAGTTAGGCGATGTGCGGTTCAACTCACGGCTGGTGCTGATCTGCGTAGTGACAACCAGCGTCATGCGGAGAAGATAGAGTGCTTCCTTGCACTCGTATTTCTGCGCCTTCTCGATGAACTCGGCTTCCTTCACATTGAATGGAGAAAGCATTTGGAGGATATTACCATGCTCGCAGAGAAACTGCATATTACTGCTGATCCATACCTTCTTTTCCTGCACTGCATAACTGATGTAAGGCGATGCAACAAGGAAAGACCCAAGATGCTTCGGCAGTTTACTGTCATTCTTTACGAAGAAATAGAGGGTGCCATGGCGGTACATGGAACGATGACCGCTCTCCCAGAAACGATTGGCCAACTTTACTGCCTGCTCTTCCAAGAAATCCTCTTTCTTGTCTTCAGGAAGATTCTCGTCAGGCTGCTTACCCTTGCTCTTGTAGCAAATTCTGCCTACACGGGCAATCTGTTGTGCAGCGGTCTTCTGAGGCCACCACTCAACACCAGGAATTATCATTTTCATGTTGTTTCTTTATTTGATGTTTTATATATTAAAAATCTATCACGCCATCCCGATACCGCTTGGAGACAAAGGCAAAGATGTTACCTATCTTATGCAGCTTGCCTGATATACCCGCGATGGGTAAATGGGTAGTTATTTTTGCCATTATTTTATCTGTGCCCAGTCTGTACTCAGTCTGTATTGTAACGGTACTGGATATTCACTTTGAACTTACTTTACAGTAAAGTTGGCAATGCAAAAATCCTACTCTTTTATCATCTTTGCTACGAACGCAACGTAGTCCCAAAGATGAAACATCGTTCGGTTGTTTGGTATCACATAATCATAGCTGTTGAAATCAATCTGAACACGATACTGGTCTCTGTCGGTACGTTCCTCAGAGATACCACGTTTCTTCAGAGTTTCCGGCTTTGCCGAAACATAGACGGTGATGATCTTGGCCTTCGGACAGCGCTCCATCAGCTCCATCAGTCCTTTCTCGTCGATGACGTAAATGGCGGCACCATCTACCTGTTTCTTCTCCGTCCAATACTCATAGTTTCCGTATCGGGTATAAGCAAGCATTTCGCTTTTGGGAACGTTGCATTCCTTGACAAAATGATGCTCCTTGCCGTCAACTTCACCTTCCCGCATCGGACGGGTGGTGTAGGAACAGAGCACATCATATCCCAGAATATCAGACAGCATTTTTGCTACCGTGTCCTTGCCAGCCCCAGAGGGACCAATAATCGTTATCAATTTCATAATCTTATCTTTATATTTTATGAGTAGTCATCGCCAAGTGAAAATCTCCATATCTCGCCAGCGATGGGTATTTCTGCAAAACAACGTTTCGCAGATTACCATAATCACCCATATTAACTATATATCTTTTCTGTCCAAAATCGAAGTTGCAGGGGAAGTCAAAATTGATCTGACGGATGAACTTTTCACCCCCCCGAAACCGGACATTACATCGAATATTACTTTCATCCATCGCTGACCTTTCTGGTCGAGCCATGACCCCTTCGGGATTTTTACTTTTCTTTTTTCCATAATCTTTAATCTTATATGTATTAAAATTTTTTTTTCTGCTTGTGGACCAGCGATAGAATCGCTGGGAACGGGGGCGAGATAATGGAATTAACCTCGCTCTGCCCATACTTGCCGCAGGATGGAGTGATACTCTGCCTCACCAAGATTCTGCTTGCAGACGTGGATGAGGTAATTGTAACTCACGGTGGTGCTTCTGCCTAACTGCCGCCACTTCTGAGATGCCTGGGCAGCGTTGTACTTCCGGCTGCAGGCTGAAAGCTCATGAAACAGACGTTCGCCGTATGGGTGTGCCTTCAATGCCCAACCTACCTTCGTCCACTCATCGTAGCTTTCCGTGATGTTGATGTTTCGGCTCACCAAAGCTTTTACGATAAGTTCGATGATGCGGTCTTGCGTGCGTGGATCATTCCAGAAGGCTCTGTTGTCGCTGCCGCCGTAAGCGCTGGAGGCGTTACTCTGCGGCTGCCGATACATCGGTCTTGCTTGTGGTATCACCTGCGGGTCATCTGTCGCCAAGCCTTGATAAGGCTGCACATTGTTATTAATATATATGTGGTCTGCATCATCACATGAGGCGAAGCGCACACGTCCGATATTGCCGCATTGCTTGTCGAGCACGATGCCCAGGGCTGCATATTCCTTGAGGATAGCCTTGAACTGCTCCTTGTGCCTGTCGGGATAAGCCAGCCGAACCAGTCCGAAATATCCAGTACCCGAACAGGAACGCATCAGCAAGCCTATCTCCGGACGGAAGCGGGCCACCATGCGGATATTCTCAAAACTGGTAAGCTGCTGATTGTCCTGAAGGTCGATGTCGATAGCGAGCCATCCGGTATGCTGCTGAAGATGTGTTTCACGGCGTGAAACCATTACCCGCTGGCCGGGATGGGTCAAACTCTCGTCTTCATAAAGACTGAAGAGACCGCTCAGTGTGGCACCTGGAAGCATCTTCTTCGTTTCGATATACTCCGGCATCTTCTTCGCCTTGCTGCCATACTGCTGTCGCATGGCTCTCAGCTTCTCTACATACGGCTTCCATCTATCCGTCAGACAGAACTCACGGATAGACATCTGCTGAATGCACTCGCCCGTCTCTCTATCGACGAAGCGACCGTAGGCATCGGTTGCAGACTCATAGATGGAACATATTTCCTCAAACATACCTTACATATATTATTTATTCATTTTTCGCTGCAAAGATACAAAAATAAATCGAAAATAGTATAGGTTGGCTATATTATATTTGAAATAAGTTATATTTTTAACATTTAATATGGGTTTGAGAGGGGAAACCAGCGATAGAATCGCTGGGAACGGGGGTGCAGAGGATGTTTTTTCAAAAATGGGACCAAACTCCCGATTTTGGTCTCAAAAGTCTCATTTTGGTCTCATTTTTATTTTGAAGGGCGAAATGTTAAAGTCCCCTAATGAAGAAAATGAGGGATTTTGTCCCCCTGCTGCCACACTATTGTCACACTGCTAGCCCACTACGATTTTTTGCTATTTGTTTGGTTTTCAGCGATTTCCTTAATCTTGGTCGCATTTTTATATGATTTTTTAAAAACTAATGTACGCAGGAGAAACAAAATATTTCAGAAATATGTAGAATATATGTAGAAAATCCTGCATTTTCCTCGCTATCTGCCACTCCCTCAAACCCTCATAACTACCTTATTGTCTGATGTTTACGGCAAAGCCGTTAATGCTACTAACTTCTAGCTTGAGGTTAGGGGATTTTGATTTTAGGGAAAAGAAAAAATACACGGAAAATTTTATATATAGTAGTGAATTTCGGCGAAAAATGAGACCAAGATATGCTTTTGAGACCAAAAAGCCCACTAAATCAGCGAGTTATCAAAAGCCCACTAAATGATGGGCTTGGTCGCAAAATGGGACCAAAAAGAAATTGTGTCCGTTAGGCGTTCCTGCGGATTTGAAATCCGCAGACAAAAAAAGCTGCCTCGCTTCACAGCGAAACAGCCTTACTAAACAAATAACTAATAAACCTAAAAACTAATAACTAATAATCAACAAAACCTTCTTCTATTTATTCTTCATAAATTGATTAGCCTTATTCAGGCTATCATGCAATCCGTCACGACCGTACATGTTGATCTTGGCGTTGATAGGCTCATTCAGACGCTGAATCAGCGCATTCACGGCTTGCAGAAGCGCCGCATTACTTGCAATGCTTGCGGTAACCAGGTCGCCTGCCGCTGACGCGCCAGACGAAAGATTACCATTGCCTGCTTGCGTGCCTGCTGCAAGAACATCACCCACGTTGCCGTTATCAAATGCCCTTCTTGCTGAGTTTCTTCCTGAGTAGTTGCGGTCGTAGTTGACGAGTGCTTTCAGCAAGCCGGGATTGTTCATCATCATCGCATGGGTAGTTTCCCTACCAATGACGATTTCCGGTCCTCTCTCGGCTACGAGAGACGGTTGCCCGTTGACGGTGGTGGCGGTTGGAGACGTGAGCATCTTCACGCCCTGCATCTGCTTGCCGTCATCTTCCTTTGCCCAATATACTTCACCATTATCAGCCACAAATGGCTTCAAATCCTGCACGTTACCACTATCGTAGGTAAGCATACCAGTTACGAGCTTGGTGTTGGTAGAAGCTGTATTTTTACTCTTGCCACCGCTACCAATCTTGCCGATAGCGAAGTTGAGCAATCCCATCAGGATAGCCATCATAGCGCTGTAGGCGATTGGTCCAGCAATAGGACCCAGAGTACTCACACACCAGCCAAAGATACCGGCAGAACGGAGAGATGCCATTACCTGCTGGTGAACACCTTCCATTTCCTCTTCTGACAGATGAGTAGCTTGCTGCGCTCCGAGAATTGCGGTGCCTGTGGCGATTTCAGCGCCAACCTTTGCGGTACCAAATGCCTGCTGCATCAAAAGCAACTCCGTGTAATGTGCCGTTGTCTGCGCGCGGTCAATCTGCTGCTGACTGATCATCTGCAGGGAACTTGTGGCAAACTGCTTAATCATTTGTTTCAATGCCGTTCTGAGTGCCTTGCGGCCTTCTGCTGCATTCTCAGTCATGGTAGCGAAAGCATCGCCTACCGACTCTCCAAACGTTTGCAGCGGACCCATAAACGTAAGGAGAGAGTTATACTGACTGAACGTATCAGACGTGAGCTTCTGCACATAGCTAGCCTGCTCCGACATGATGTTCTTTCGGGCTTCAGCAAGCTGCTGCTCGGTAGCCTGATGCTCTTCGAGGAATGCGTAATAGGTTTCTGCATACTCCATGCGCATCTTCATCATTTCCAGTTCAGGGTCGGTAGCAGATATGGATTGCATACCCATCATCTGAGCGGTGGTACGATAATTGCCGGCAATAGACACTTCCTGCTGCATACCAGGCAAACGTTGCTGATATTCCTTATCTACAGCAGTCTGCGACCAGGAATAATCAATCAGCTTCTTGCGTTCATCATCACGCTTCTTGCTTGCAGCATCATATTCGTCATTATATTTAATCAGTTCGACATACAAAGCCTTCAACTGCTGTGCCGTGAGCTTGGTGAAATCGAAACCGTTATTAGCTACGGAAAGGAAGCCTAAGAATCCCTTCTGGAAATCTTCACTTTCTGGATTCAGCCTATACAACTCGACGATGGCGCTGCGAGCCTTCGATGTAAGACTATCGAAGGCATCATTCATCTTCTGAAGACCTTCCTCGGTAGCCGCATCTACTCCACTCGCTGGGCGAAGGAAGCCGATCTTATCGAAATTACTGCGAGTAGAACGGTCAACTGCACCCGTATAGTCGTGCTCATTGAGTATCTTCTGAATCTCCCGCTGCTGGGAAAGAAGTTTTTCGGCTGCCTCACGCAATTCCTTAGAACCATTGGCAAAGATTTGATCGAGAAGGGCACCCAAGTTTTCTGAGAGTGTCTGATTGTTCTCTCGTGACAAATCACCCGATAATTTCTGGAAGAGGGCGTGCAGCTCACTAATATCCGATTTGCCGATGGATTCAAGAAGAGCCTTGGATGTTTCATCGTCATAAATAAGCACATCCTCGTCCATGTGAGAGAAGAACTTCTTGAAGTCATCGCTCATCGTAGCAATGGATTTACGAGCCGTGCCGAGTGCCGTCTGCATCTTGGTATCAAGTAAGGTAAGCATCTGCTGCTGCTGACCCTCGCTTACCTTCTCGCCATCCATATTCATCTGAGTTACCCACTCCAGGTACTTGCGCTTCTGCTCCTCATAGAAAGCCTTGATGTTGGCAATAAGCGCATTGGCACGAGTCTTTGCTTTCTGCTCCTCCTGTTTGGCAGTGTTATCGGTTTTCGGGGTATTCTTACCGCCACCACCGGAACCGCCTTTGCCGCCACCACCTCCACCAAGGTCTTCATTTGCGGCAGCATCTATAGCCTTCAGATAATCACTGATCTCATCCTGAGCACCAGCAAACTTATTTTTGATGCCAGCGAAGACATTATTAGCAGAACGAGCCTGACGGATATAGCGAAGCGCACTGAAAAGGCGCTGGTCTGCGATAGGCAAATCCTCGTATTTTACGTACTGATGTACCGTACCATCACCAAGAGTATCTTTATAAACCTTCCTTACCTGCGCTGAACTTCTGCCCTCTTTTTCCGAAGCTAAAACCCTTGCAACATTTTTGGAGCCATATCTTCGTGCAAGGTCTGCGATAATCGTACCCATATTCTTGTTACGATTATCCTCTTCATATCCCTTCAAAACATCAGTACCGAAGCCCTTTGGCGCTACCTTCCCGTAAGCATCAAGTTTATCCAGACTCCAGCCGATACGAGGCTTATAATGCTTTTGAATATCATCTTCCTGCATCTGGAGGTATATCTTGCCACGGATAGCTTTCGCTGCCTGACGATAGGATTCTGCAAGATTCTGCACCATACCATTTTCATCTTTGAGCTTCTTGAAATACATGCCGAATTTATCGACATAAGTCTTCATAGCTGCCTGGTATTCGTTAGAACCTTTCTTGGCTCGTTTAATAGCCCCATAGTAAGCATCGAGTTCTGCAACCGCATGGTTAGCCGCCTCTCTTACACCTTTAAACGAACTATTAAACTTCTGAACGGAAGAAGAAGCTTCATTCGTCTTCTTGACTAAATCATAAATTGCGACACCTAATGACGTTACTACAGATATAGCCAATCCTATGATATTAGTCTTCATAGCAAGACTCAACTGCCTCCAGGAAACGATAAGGCGAAGCGTTGCAAAATGGCTACCCATTATCGCCTGCGTAAGCAGTGTGAAAAAGCCAACAATACTTGAACCTTTAATACCTATCATTAAAGGAATCAGCTTGGAAAACGCCATTACCAAACCTCGTGTTCCCAGGTATGCCAGCAGTCCAGGCAATACAAATAGCAGTGCCTCGACAGACTTTTTCAATTCCCAAAAAAGTATCTGCACGGACGTTAAAAATGGCTTGGATTGTGTCAATTCCTTCGAGAAATTATACCAGACCTTCGCCATCTCCTTAACGGAATCGATGCCATCCGGATTGACAAAAGCCTTTTCCCACATGTTGTTAGCACGTTCGAGAATAGCCTGTGCTGTCTGCTGCTGAATTTCATACTCCTTGGTAACGGCAGTACCCTCACGATATGCCTCATTGGATTCCTTCAGATGGCTTTTCAACACACCGATATTCTGAGCCATAGTTACTACTACGCTCTTCAATCGCTGACCATCTGAGCCAAACTCCTTGAAGTATTCATCCATGGAACTAAGATTCTTGTCGCTTACGTTTTCAAGAACCTTCACCAAGGCTTGCATAGTCTGTCCCTTACTCATCATATCCTTCAGGGAATCTTCCTGCATACCAAGCATCTTTTCAATCTCGTGATAGTTGGTCCACAAACTGGTAATCAATTTACCGAATGCAGTAGATGCAACCTCCGGCATCAACATCAAAGAGTCACTGGCAGAAGCAAGACCTAAAAGCTGGTCGCTCGTGATATGGGCAGATTTAGAAAGACCGGTCAGTCGCTTGGCAAACTCCAGGATATTGCCACCATTGGCAGTAGATGTAGAAGCCAGTTTAAAGATGGAACTTGAAACGGAATCGAAAGCATCGCTGATGTTACCGCCATGCTTCTCTACCTCTCCCATCGTTTCTACAAATTTAGAGAGAATCAGCATCGCATCATCGCCGAGATCTTCTTTCAGTGCTACATTTACACGGTCGCTAGCCTGTGCAAATTCCGCCAAACCTTGCACTCCATACTTACCCATACCCATACGAGAGCCGATATAAGCAAGCTGGGTAAGGCCTTCAAGACTGGTTCGGGTATCCACCTTAGAGAGCCTATCCGATAACTCTTCCACATTCTTCATCGACCAGTTAGTAACCTTACGGACATTAGCCAATGAATCAGAATATTTGAAATTAAGATTGATAACATCGGTTATCTTCTGCTTGATCATGTTGAAAGCTCCAAACAGACCAACATAAGCAACTAAGTTCTTTGCTGCCGTACTCCATGCACTACCATGCTTGTTAACCGATCCCGTCAATTTATCAATCTGCGCCTGCAAAGTCTTAACGTCCTGCTGTCTCTTTTTCAGATTCGGATCATTCTCGAAAGTCTTACCCAATTCGCTCTTGGCAGCTACGAGCGCACGGCGAAGTTCTTTGAGCGAAGTGCCGGAAAGATTATTGATAGCCTTTCTTATTCGCTCCGAATTTGTGATATTCTGCGACACGGCCGAGTTGTAAGAAACCAGCTCTTTCTCCAGTTTCTTAAACTCCTTCTGCCCCTGCTTCGTGGTTGTATCGAGCTGCTGCATCTTCTGCTTGATACCATCGATGCGCTGCTGCAACTCGTCCATCACCTTCTTGGCGACGGCGGCATTGGCAGTGATGACTATCTGAGTTTTTTTTGCTGTTGCCATTTTCTTGTTGTTTATTGATTAAAAAAGTTTAATAGGGCTTGCATCGGCAAAGGTATTCAATAGTCTTACCTCGCCCTCGTAGCCGTAGAAATCTACCAAATATTTTTTTATTCGCTCTTGCAGGTGGCGAAGCTCCATCATAATGGCAGGACGTTGAGATTTACCGCTCTTTCTATCCCATTTCGAGATATATCGGGTTTGATAGCGAGCCTTGCGAGAATTATCTACATCCTCGTAGCTGGTGCCTTGACCAACACCCATATCCACAAAGCGCATATAGTCGTTGAACTCAAAGGCCATCGTTACCTTGCCGTAATCGCCAGCCTCTATAATCTTACCAGCAAAGGATTTTGCTCCCTCACCAGTAGAATACCATCCACCCATCTCCTTTCGCTTCTGGTTTACTACGGCATAGCCGTTATACACCTCCTTGGGATAGATGCACTGCGTCATGGTGTTTACTTCCAACTGATTGATGGTTTGCTGGAAGAAACGTGATGCTACCCTACTGAAGGGAAACATCGGATTCTTGATAGGCTGTCCCATAATATGATACTCCTTTTCTTGAAAGACTTTCGCCCTACCCCTAACACCATAGGCAAGGATAGGGCGATATAGTCAAGATACAATTATTGTTCTTTGATGATATACTTGTCGTTACCGCCGCAACCAAACTTGTAAAGCGGTTGCAGACTTTTCCAATCCACTCCGGCTACAAGCCATTGTCCGGAATACAACTCGCCTATCAGTCCGCACGAGATAGAGGAAATATCAATAGACTGCAATTCGGACATGATGACCGGATCATCGGCAAAGGAACGTCCCGTTATCGGGCAAACTCCTTTCCGCTTCACCTCCACCATCCACGAAACGAGGTCTTTGCAATATTCCATCAAATCAACGGATGCCTGCTCTATCTTTGCGCCGTCATATCGCCCGAGGGTTTGAGGTGAGTCCTTTACTTTGGTTAGAAACCACACCTGGTGAGATACCTCCATCTTTCCAGCCGTTTTAAACTCGCCCGTGCTCAATACGCTATAGAGCATACAAGGCGAATGCACGATATTGGCATTTCTGGAAAAGATATTCTCCAGGTCGATATAGCGGATGCGGAAGAAACTCTGATCCTCCAGCTTCTTGCTTGTCGGGTCGTGGGATAAGGGCTTGTAGATCGTAGCCCAGTGTTCCAAAACATTTGATATTGTCATAATTCAAAGGGTTATTAACACATTATTAACTGATAGCGTACAGAAATTAAGAGATATTGGCACATTACATGCCCATTACTGGGTCTGCCGGTTTCTGCGGAATCCAGTCGTCATTATCATCTTCTTTCTTCTTATCCTCTTCCGGAGTAGCCTCTTCCTTGTTGCCCTCTTCTTCTTCCTTCATCAAGTCTTTCAGCTTCACGTTAAAATGCCTTTCGGTTTTGTCGGCTACAATCTTCTGCATCACTCTTGCCCAGGGTGCCCCATTGCAGGTACTCTCGTTTTCGAGAATACTCACGAGCTGCACACCACAATAGATGGCGGCGAGGTAATTGGCGAGGTGAAGAGGATTCTGGAAATCGAGTATCACAGTATCTACCATCGTGGCCAAGAATATCGCAAGGATAAGGACGGAGAAATCCTTCACCATCTTTGCCATTTTCTTAGATTTCAGTTTCCCGTCGATTTTGCATCGAGGGTCTTTCTTGATAGCCTCACGATAGCGAGAATAGATACGGCAGTTGCAGCGCCAAGCCGTGTAGCAGTCGCAGATAAGGGCGAAGAAGCATACGGCGATGTAGTTAAGAGATGGTTCCAGGGTACACCACACTAAGCCGATAATGGCTGCAAGAAACCTTGTAAGAGTTGGAATTAAACTTTGCATTTTTTTCTTTTTAATGTTATCCTATGTTGTCTTAATACTATTGCAAAGGTATCGTTTTTTAATTGAGAGATGGGGACAAAGGGATTTTCTTGTCCCAACCATTTAGGGGAGATTTCGTAATTTTGCAATCAGATGTACGGATGGTATATAGCCTTCCGTGGTCCGGGGTTTTTGAACACGAATGACACGAATGACACGAATTTCGTTTTTCGATGCTCCACCAATTATACATTTTATACATTAAACATTAATAAGGAATGAGCCAATTAACACAGAACACCCTGCAGAGGATAGACAAATGGCTATCCAATGGTCTCAGCATGGAGACGATGTTCCCCAAACTGGAACAGCGGTACCGCATGCAGATTTGTGCCGAGTTCTACAAGCGATGGGTGCAGAACAACGATATAGACCCGCGTACCACCTGCCGCAATATCGCACGGCGCGATTATACGCTCTTCGTGAACCAGGCAGGACAGGGCAACAAAGAGGCGCAGGAAATGGTGATGGCGCTGCATATTGATATTGACGATGAAGGCAATATCAAACCCCGAACGGTTACGGAACTGAATAATGATGTGGCGGTATGCAACCATATCATCCGCTTCTTTCAGACCGACGAAAGTCCTCGCCACAAGGCGATGTATCTGAGCAGCGCTGAATGGCTGATTCGTACCGGTAAACAGCAGAACAACGACCGCGCGGTGGATAAGGGTATGCAAGCCCTGGCTAATGTATATGGCAACTTCGTGGAGGATAAGGATGCTACGGATGAGATGCCGGATATGAGCCGCATTGCCATTACCCAGGATGTAAGCATCGTAAAGCACGACCGCATCAACTATACCGATGAGTATAAGCGCAAGATGGCTCGCAAGTACGGTTTGACGGTGAAGGATATGCAGCAGATAGCCGATGAGGAAAGTCTGAATGCTACTCCGGAAAAAGCTCCTGATTACTTCGACTATATGGAAGAGGTGATGGAAGAGAAGGAGGCTGACAAACAGGCTAAAGAAATGAAGGAGGAGCCAGCCGATGAGTAAGCGATACGAAAATCATCATCCCAACAAGATACCTCCCTTCCGTCCTGATCCGGAACACTGGACGAGGAAAAGCAGCCACGGTTGGAAAGCCAAGGTTGCCTACGAGAGTGAGGATGAAGCCTGCGAGTTTTTAAAACTGCATCCTAAAATTATGAATGCCGGATATACGGCATACCAGTGCAAGGTTTGCTCGAAATGGCATGTGGGGAAGTTGAGATAGTTAATAATTTATAGTTAATAGTTTATAGGCTTTATAGCAAAAGACTGGGTAGGCGGCAAAGCTGCCGTATTTAAGACTTTGGGCGCAAGCAATCACACGGATGGTGAGCGCCAAAAAGAAGACTACTATGCCACAGAACCCGCAGCTACCGAATGGCTCTGTAAGATAGAGCAGTTTACGGGGGAGGTAATTTTGGAACCTTCCTGCGGAGAAGGGCATATTAGCGAGGTATTGAAGGCGCATGGCTACGATGTAGTCAGCCGTGATTTGATAGATAGAGGATATGGTGAGGTTGCAGATTTTCTTTCCATCGACAACTTAGAATGGAACGGAGATATTGTTACCAATCCACCATACCGATTTGCGTTGGAGTTCGTGGAAAAGGCTTTGCAGATTATTCCGAAAGGAAGAAAGGTTGCTATGTTCCTAAAACTTACTTTTCTTGAAGGAAAAGGAAGAAGACATCTGTTTAGAACGCAGCCACCTTGCAGGGTATGGGTAAGTAGTTCACGACTGAAATGCGCAGCCAATGGCGATTTCGATGCCATGGCTGGTAGTGCCCAAGCCTATGCCTGGTTTATTTGGGAAAAAGGATATAAAGGAGAAACTATTCTAAAATGGTTTAATTGATAAAAAATAGATTTATAGAGGATGGAATTAAATAAGATATATAATGAAGACTGTCTGGAAGGAATGAAAAAGATTCCGGACGCAAGCGTGGATTGTGTTATCTGCGATTTGCCTTATGGTGTTCTCAATAAAAAGAGTGAAGGCGGTGGCTGGGATAGTATTATCCCGCTTGAGCCATTATGGAAGGAATATCTGCGCATAACCAAACCCAATGCAGCGATTATTCTTTTCTGCCAAGGTATGTTTACTGCACAACTTATGATGTCGCAGCCGAAACTCTGGAAATATAATCTTATTTGGAGCAAGCAGCGGGTAACAGGCTTTCTGAATGCCAACAAGATGCCTCTGCGCTCACATGAGGATATTGCTGTATTTTATCGAAAACAACCTGTCTACAATCCTCAGATGGTAAAATGTGCGCCACATCAAAGGAATCATCGAAGGGGAGATGGCTCGCATAGTTTGAAGCGAGGCTGTTATGGAGACCATAAAGAAGTGCCTACTATCGTATCAGATGAAAAATTCCCAAAGAGCATTATCTGCTTTGATAAAGAACATTCTGCCGATACCTTCCACCCTACGCAAAAGCCAGTAGCTCTTATCCAGTATCTTATATGTACTTATACTAATGTGGGGGGGTGCGTTCTCGATAATTGCATGGGCAGCGGAACTACCGCAATCGCGTGCATCAGAGAAAAGAGGAACTTCATCGGCTTTGAGCTGAACAAAGAATATTACGACAAGGCTTGCAAGCGTATTCAGCTCGAAATGGCGCAGCCTAGCCTATTTTAAATCTGCGAAATTATGGCAAAGATTATTTACTTCGGAAGCAATGGGTGCTCCGGGCACTACCCTATCGGTATTGATATGACACTGACAGGAGAGGAGTATAATAAATGGTGCGAGTGTGATAATGAAGTCTGGATAGAAAACATCCAGAAAAATCCAGGTCGTCACCTGATTCAACACCACGGCGAAACCTATACTAACTATGGCGTGCCTTTCTCTGTAGATGAAGATAGGGTCGGAGACCATACCGAACTCTTCTGGGAGGGAGTACACTCAGAAGAAGAAATGATAGAACTCATAAAGAGCAACCAGTTTTTGAAACGACAATTTAAAATGTAAGCAACAATGATAGTAATAAAAATAAAAACATGGAAAGACTGGAAACAGGACTTCCTTAAATGGGTGCAAGCACCTCGGCGCAGTACTTGCAAGGAGTACGTAGATTATATGGAGACTTTACAAAATCAGGTTCTCTACAAAATAATAAACGATACTTGCGATAAATACGGCAATATGCGTGAGAATCAAATTCAAGACATCACCGAGGCAGTCGAGAGATGCGTGGCTGAGTGTGCCAAAGAAACACGCAAGCTAATCGATGATTGCCAGCCCGCAAAATTTCTCTAAGACTGTAAAAAACTGGCATGTCTGCGGATTTCAAATCCGCAGGAACGCCTAACGGGCGCAAGGACGCGGCTAAATCAACATACATTCAGGATAACAAAATTTTAAAATATGCAACAACCACATTTGATATACCTAACCAAATTCCAGCAGCAATCTCTGTATATGGCTGCGAAGGATGAAAGGGTGATTGCCGCAAGACGTGTGGGTAAAACCGACGGTCTTGTGGCTCCTTACGTCTGGATGGCTTCTAACTCTATGCCCGGTATGCTGGGAGCCTGGGTAGCCGTATCACGGCAGCAGGGATTCGGCAAAACTATTCCTGGTACCATGGCTGCCATGGAGAGAATGTTCGGCTTTACGCAGGGCATTCATTTCGGCTGGGGACGACCACCGAAGCACGCCCGTGAGGCTATCTTTAAGCCGAAAAGCTATGACAATATTATTTGGTTTGCGAATGGTGCCCAGTGGGTGCTCATCTCCCTCTCGCAGACCGCAAGTGCCAACAGTTACACTTTTTCCGCGATGGTAGGTGACGAAGCCAGGTTCTTCCCTTACAAGAAAGTAACCGATGAGTTGATGCCGGCATTATCAGGCCAGACTCACCCCTTGGGCAACATCAACTTTACTGATTACAACCCGCTCTATAAATCGACAAGATTCCTATCTGATGCTTCGCTTACTACCAAGGGCAGTTGGCTGGAGCGCGAGGAGGAGAAACTTGACCTTACGATAGAATCAGGTAAATTTCAAGGCAAGACTTACCGATGGGTGCAGGAGCAGTTGGAAGACTATGCAAACAAGATTATCCGTTACAACGACCTTATTTATAATGCCAAAAAGACCGGGCATACCCCTCATGCCGTGCCACCCGATTTAAGGTTGATGATACGTGCCATCGCCCTCAAGATGATTAAGCATGAGGGACAGTTTAAGATTCTGCCTAACCATGGCAACCAGCTCACCAAGAACATGGTGGATATGGCGGTAAACTATAAGCTGGTGGATGCTGCGGATGCGGAACTCATCTATGATTACGAATATCTGTTTACGGAAGAAGAATGGTGGGAGATGCAGATGTTCGATAAGGCAGACAAGTTTCGAGACGACTATCTGAGGGAGCTTCGCCGCTCGGCATTCCTCGTTAGGCGTGCTTCTACCCTCGACAATGTGGATCTTCTTACTGAAGATTACATCCGAACCATGAAACGAGATTTACCTAATTATACCTTCATGGTCAGTATTTTGAACGTGAAAATCAAGAAATCGAACGATGGTTTCTATTCTAACCTGGATATAGATCATGTTCATGGTTACACCTGTGACGAGATAGACCCTCTGAGCCAAGCTAACTGGAGCACCCAGAAGGCTACGGGCATCATCGGCGGCAAGAAGATTACTTCAGAAAGTTATCAGCCGGATTTGAAGGAACTGTCCGAGAGAAACGATTGCCGTATGGATGCCGACTGCGTGAACGATCTCCCTCTCTATCTGGCATTCGATTACAATGCGAATATCAATACCCTGGTGGTAGGTCAGGTATATCAGCGTGACGGAGTGGAGGCAGTGAATGTTATCAAAAGCTTCTATGTGAAGAACGAGCGCAAGCTGAGGGAGTTGGTAGATGATTTTTCGCATTACTATGCTCCGAAGAGAGCCGTGAACAGAGATGTGGTTTACTACTATGATGCTACCGCAAAGCAAGGTGCATCGTATGCGCTGACCGATGAGCGATTCTACCAGGCAGTGATTAAGGAACTGGAGCGTAATGGTTGGAATGTTACGGCAATAGATATGGGTGTGCCGGAGAAACACGAGGTGAAGCATCGCATCATCAATAATGGTCTTGCTGGTATAGAATATCCTGCCATCCGTATCAATCAGACACAGAACCCTGATTTGATTATCGCCATGCAGCTCTGTGAGGTGAGCATCGGCTATCAGGGATTCCGAAAGGATAAGAGTCAGGAGAAAAAAGCGGAGACGGAAGACAACCTGCCTTTGCAGCAGAGAACGGACTTCACCGATGCCTTCGACTCGCTATATCTTGGATGTAAGTTCTGGCGAGGAAATTTCGGCTGGTTCGTACTGCCGGACGGAAGGAACGTCTGAGGAAGTGATTAGTGATTAGTGATTAGCCTCACGGACTCAAAGGCGCGAGCCTAATTAACCAATAATCACTAATCAATAATCACTAAACCTAGAGTTTCTTTACCAGCAACAAACGCCCACCTTCACTTCTTGCCCTTATCCGATAGCCAATACGTTTATACCATTCGAGGACAAAAGGCTTACTGCCTTTATCGTCCCATTCTAGCTGTACCGACTTACAGCCCAATTTCTTGGCTTCCTGCTCTGCGGTTTCTATCAGAAGGCGAGCCGAACCCTGTTTGCGGTGCTTCTCATCCACCCAAAGGCTATAAATAGCACAATCGGCATGCTGGTAATACTCGTCCTTATAAGGTCCAGGCTTCGGTATCTCCACCTGCACGGTGCCGTGATTGATTTCATCTACGACAACTATCTTCTGGGATGACTCCCAATCTTGAATCTGTATCATTATATCTATATCTATAAATTGCGGAAATTACTTACTAATCACCAAAAACATAGGATAAATCTTTCTTTAATTCAATATCCAATCCATGACTGCGCATAAGTTGTAAGCAAGTCTCTTCTGTAAGATTTTGCCAGTCTAAACTATCCTCATCCTCTTCGGTCAGCGGTATTGGTAGAAAATCTTTTATTTTCATAAACAGGTCTTGCGTTCTCTCAATTCTACCAAGTGGGCAGAAATAAGCCTTATAATCGAAATACCCGAACACCAAACTTTCCAAAATCTTGTAATTACGGAAAGGATCTACGATGCGTACCCATCTCAACATAGGAAAATGAGAAGGCTCTACCGCCAGCAAAGCATGAAAACGCTCCAAAGCTATAGCCTTTGCCTTGCCACGATTAATAGCCGCCAAATAGAAGGAGAAATATCTGTTGTCATCTCCTGTCTTCGAGAACATGACAGCATCAAAAGGTTTGTTTCCGGCAGTATAGGAGAGATTCAGCACCCGACAGTCTTTAGGCTCTAAAGACTCTCCTACGTAGATTTTAACCTCATACCAATCTTCCTGTCGAAGCATCTGCTCATCGTCAATATCATATTCTTCAACACCTCTATCACTTTTTTTATCAGCAAAGAGGTTAGCTTTTTCCTCATCAGAAAACACCCCGTCAATATGATAGCCACTATACTCACCCGATGTTACCACGTAGGCGGTTCTTAGAGGAACTACAGGCTGTGCAAACAACACGTGCATCGTTGTACGAGGGCAGCAGCGTAAGTTTACTACATACTCGATAGGCGAGCCAGTATATCCTATAAAGGAGGTTAGCCAACTTTTTTCATACGAGCCGTCCATATCAAAGTCGTAACTGCAAAATAATCGAAATTCTCCATCTTTATATTTGACGAACAAATCCGGGCGTTCGGTTACGCCCTTCACCTGGTCGATAGAATCGTTCTTACTGAAAGGCTTGATAGCCTCATAAAACTCATCATCGATGTACATATAACCGAAATACATATCTCGGAACCAGTCTTTGCCCTTCTCCGTCAAGTTCTGCGCTTCTTTGTCGTAGAAATCCCAATCATCTGCGTGATCATACATATCCTCGATACCATCTACGAGACTGAGAGAACAATCAGCTTCACAAAGCACTACAGGCTTACTGAAGTCAATATCAAAATCCTCATCGGTAATAGGGTGCCAAAGGGATTTATTCTTTTCCAGTTCTGTATATAAACTCATAATCTTTATATTGTTTGAAATTACTCTTTAGACTTCTTTAAGCTAGCGATAACCTCTCGCTCGTACATTAAGCGAAACTCGTTATTATCAGGCATGCAAGCGAAATAGCCAAGACCCACTTCATAGGCAAGCCACGATTTTAATCCATCTGCTGTATGACGATACGCGTGAAAATATTCTGCTACTTCCGCCTCTGATACATAGAAGAATACACATTTTCCTGTCGCTACATATTCTTTGCCATCAACAACCGCAGTCATAACTCCTACTTCCGCATTGATGCGAATTTTAGAAATGCGGTCCTTTGAAATGAAGAATATTGTATTTTTTTCAAGATTATAAACGGTGAAATACGCAGCTTTATCGCTATATCCTACGGCATCTCCGTTTTTCGAAGATGGTTTAGTTTTCTTGTCCTTTTCCATACTCAGAATAACACTACGTGCCGAGCAAATAACAACTCCTCCCCACGCAATAATGAATGCCAGAGCGAAGAAGTAAAGTAAAAAATTATTTTCCATTATCTTTTATGCTTAGTTGATGATTAAATGTATCTTATTCTCATGATCCTTGATAATATCTATCGGTCGGAAATGCTTATCCAAGTATTCCTCCGGAACTTCATTCAGTGGCCCCTCAAACAACATCTGTAGGTTGCGGGTATCGGGCAGAATTACATCAATGCTTACCTGGCAATATTCGTCGATGATGGTACCTACAAGGTCGCCAATCTTTAATGGCGAAGGATGAAGCTTTTTCTCTTCCTCATCGCTAAGACAAGGAACGAAAGGCTTCTTCTTCTCACAAATCACGTAAGGAGTCACGATACTCTGATGCTTGGAAGCATCCTCTATAAAGCCATTATAATGGATAGTGACAGCGTTAAAGTTTCCAAGAAGGTTGATAGGGCAAGCCTGGATAATCTCAGCAAGGGTCGGTTTGAATAAAGCCGATGAGCCGAAAGTATGCACTGCCTCAAAACTAGGCAGTACACTTCTTACCTCCTTTTGGTGTTCCTTATTATATATAGGCTCATCCCAGATACAGGAGTAATCAAACACATCTTTAACCTTCGGATATTCCATAAGCAAAAACTTCTTTGCCTTCGAGTTAGAACGAAAGCAGATAACGCTGATACCTTCAGCTATCTTCTCTATCTGTTCCTTTGTAAATTCAATCTTTTCCATAATCTATAAATCTTTTAATCATTAAAATGCGTCTTTAATATCACACCCGGCTACTGCCTTATATTCTACCTTGAGAAAAGCAATTTCATCTTTCAGACGTTTGATTTCTGCGGTAGGCTGGTGGCGTTCCATATTCAGCTTCCAGTTGCGGTAGGCGTAGTAGAACTTATCGCATAGCTTCAATTCCTCATTGGTGTACTTATGCTGATGAAGGCAATATACTCGCTTTACCTCTTTCAGTCTGCCATCCTCAGTAAGGACAATTAGGCCGGCATAATCGGGAAGGAGGGGAAGTACTTTTCCACTAAGGTACCAAGGTACACAGTAGTAGAAATAATTCGGGCGGCGATGCTCTCTGTTTTTTACTGCCTGGCTCTTGATGTAGATATTCCAAGCCTTGTCAGCCTTCTCGATATGGTAGCCAGGGTATGGCTCATATTTCGATAAGGCTTTCTCGTCTGTTTCTCTGCATACGAAAGTAAGGGGATGCCACTCTCCTGTCTTCAGCAGGTCATGCTTCTGCCATTTATGCGTAAAATCGTTCTTGAAATCAGCGAGGGAGATTTTGCATTCCACTTCATACCAATATCCGCTTCGGGTCTTGATAAGCATATCGCTCTCCCAATCAAACACATAAAGATTTTCCACGATAAACTTCGGGTTTGATTTCCAACGGCGCAAGTGCTGCTGAAGAAGCTGCTCTGTCACCTGCTCCTTAATAAGGAGCGTTTGTTTACGCTTTGTTCCCATCTATCTTCTGCATTTTACCGTTCCTGAACTCATAGTCTATTTCGTGCAGTTTAGACTCTAGCATCTGGACTTGCGCCTGGGAAGGGTGGTAGATGGAAACATCATCGAAATTGTCAGACACGAGATTGGTACCAATGAAATTGGCGAAACCTTTAGACTGTACGCTGCCGAAATCAGCATCCGGATCATTCACTTTTAGTGTAGGACAGAGACCGTCACTTTGCCATGAGAAATGCAAACCAATCATTTTGTTCTCTTTCCACAGATTACATTTCACGCAGATAAAACCCTTAATCGTACTGGTGACAACATTACTTCTCAGGAAGTAAATTCTACCCTCCTGCAAGTCTTCAGGAGAGATAGATATAACACCAATATCATCACCATAACCACAAGGCTTAACACGATACTTGCAATTCTCAGTATCAATATCGTATTCCTCTGGGTTAAAATCTCGCCAGTTAGGTTCTTCTAAGGGGCGAAACTCTACATCCCGTCCTTCCTTAATAGCTTGCAGCACTGCCAGCAAGCTATCGACATCGAACAAATAATTTTCTTCCATATCGCTTATAGTTTTTATTTAATAAAGATTACGCAGGAACTGATGAGGAACATATCTGTGTATCAGATAAACAGACACAACGACAATGATAAACATCAACACATCCTGGATAATATCTAACACTATCTTAGAAGAAAGGCGAGCTTTATTTTTCTTCTCGACTTCCTTTTCTGCTTCCTTTATAGTGAGATCATATACTTGCTCTGCTTTGGCAAATATATAGTCTGTAATCTCTTTTCTTTCCTCCTCCGTGAGCTTACTTAATGATGCAGGTGGAGGTGGAATAAGATTCAGACGTGACTTTTCGTATAACATCTTAATATCCATATTACTTTCCTTCCTTTTTCCAAGAAATACCCACAGTATTATCACGATTGCGCCATACTTTGTACCCCAAGGCTTTAAAGTAATGACTAACAGGCTCAATATCTTCGGGATTCTCAAATACTACGCCATCAATCTCATTTTTCATATCATTGCAGGCTACAAATATCAGGGCATCAATCATCTCTAATTGTTCCCTATGCTTGTTCTCTATACTATTGAGAACCATCTTTATTGCCGTTTCTGCTGTTGTCATAAGCTTGCCGATTAAAAGTTCTTTAAAATATGAACGTCATCTGGGTCATATTTCAGATAACTACTGCAACCTGCTGCATAACGTTGATCTTGAGAACCAGAATGTTGCATCTTGATTTTAAATGTAAACGGATCAACTCCTACACCAATCGAGAAGCCTACTATAAGTAAAGGTCCATCATATCCAGCAATAGAACCTCTATAATTACGACTATCGTTAGATGGATCTTTTACCAAAACCTTGCGATTTACGTAAAGATTATAAATCTCTTTAGCCGTCAAGCCGGAAGTATTTTCAAACTCTATACCTTTATCACTAATCTTATCGAAATGACTATTTGGTGCATTGCCACCAGTAATGAATGCTCTAATAACCTCTTCTTCTTCCTTACGTTTCTTTTTAACCTTCAGAACCATGAGCTTTGTTTTTCTCCAGTTATCTGCCCAGACGAGAAGCAAAAAGCCTATAAAGAAGCCTACTAATGATATGGTAATTGCCCACAGACAGCAATCATATATCACTTGAGATATAAAGGAGGGATGAGTATAAATAACCTTCAGCTTGCCAATAACATAAATAAGGACAACAGCAAGAATGGGTATCAACGCTGCCAATAAGTTTACACCGATAACCTGGGCATAATATTTCAATTTACTTTTCATGATTTTCTTCTTTACATTTTGATTCATAAATTTCTCTTATTTCATCAAGCTTCGCGATACACATATCTCTATACGTATCATCGAAAGTTTCAGCCTGCTTATACATACTGTCCTTCACCATGAAGCGGCAATCGAGATCACGCGCCAGGAATCTTATCGCAATAATAAAGCCGTAAAATTCATTCGGATCGTATCTGTATTTCTTGATAGGCGACTGGACACCGATGCGTATCTCGTCCGTAATCTGATATGTCTTCTTGATGACTTCCGAGGCGACATGAATGCTTGTTATCGGTTCCAAAGATACGAAAGTCTTTATCTTGTATTCATCGTGCAATTTACGCAGCGCTTCAATACGTTCCTCAGTAGAAGGAGCGTTAGGCTCCAGCTTATCCTTTCCGGTGATGGTGAAACCGATGGTGAGAAGTTCGAGATGATTATCGCAAGCATAATATCTCGGATAGCATCCTAGACACATCTTCCAGTCTTCATCCTCCAGCCATGCCACATTTTTAGTCAGCAACGTAACAGGCACTCCCTCTCTAAGAAGCGCAATCGTAGCATGAAATGTACTACTCTGTACGTTCTCTTCGGTATCGAGTGGATCGCAAGTAAATGACATGAACACGCCCCCGTCTTCTTTCAGACGGCGAAAACCAATCTTCTCTATATCATTGCCTATAAGAGAATAAATAACGGTTTCAGTACAATTATTCACAACCCTTTGCGGAATATGCTTATGTATTGAAAGTTCACCTACCTTTATAAGCCAGTTTAACTTCTTGTCGCGTGCCTTAACGATAGGCGCTGCCAACTCAGGCTTATCACCAAAAACATGGCTCAACACCCCTCTGCGGTTATAGCAATAAGTGCACCCATTGGAGCAACCATGATAGAGATTGATTGCCCATTTGGCATATTCACCAGCCGCACCCTGCGGCTGGTAAATCAATGCTCCCTTAACAGGAGTTTCTTTTGTTTCTGTATTCATACGCTATTCTTCTTTATCGCTATTAACAATATCCTCATACTCTCCCATCGTGATTTCCGTGAAATCAGAATTCTTCTTCTCGGCTCGAATGCTATCATCAAAGAAAGCGAAAATGCGGTCTTTGTGACGCAAGAGCTGTGTGATGGAGAAGCTGCGGGAATCCGGCTCACATAAATCCAGTTCCTTCATTAAATCCCAAAAGCTAGTTACTGGCTTGAAGGACTTGAAGACGGAGGAGATAGCTTTGCCTTGCTTGCACCGCTTGTTAGGCGATATGGCAACATAGTTGCCATCGACAAACATATTACTATCGACCTTTCGCCACAATTTCTTATCCATTGTTTCGTAACGTTCGGTTGGTATCCAAATGGCGGTTATCTCGTACTCTCGCAGCAGACTTCGGTTAGGCTGATAGCCTTGATATTTCTGAAACTCGAAGCCTACGGCTTCTTCTACTCGCTCGATGTAGGCTTGATACTCTTCATATTCAGCATCAATAATACCCTTAATGTATTCATAGGCCTTTGTTCCTTTTTTCGCTTCGTATAACATAAGCTATTTCTTTGTCTTTCTAAAAACGTCTATCATTTCCGATTAATTACCCACCATTTTATCATACTCCTCCTGGGTGATTGCGCCTTTATTCAAAAGGCTCATCAGGTAGAAGCGAGCCACGGTACCAAGGGCGATTTTCATTCCCTCATACACCATACCGATAGTATTATCATCGGTGAGGATTTTCAGATCAGACTCCTTGCCATCCTTCTCGCAAGTTACCTTGACGCTGAACTTGTCGTCCTTCATCTCATAGTAGGAAATGTTGAGCTAAAAGAGCTGCTTGCCACACTCCTCTTCTTCTGATTCATTCTCTACATTCTGTTGTTTTGTTATTTCTGCCATATTTTTTTTGTTTTTATTTTGTTATTACTCTTTATTTTTGGCCTGCGATGGAATCGTAGGGAACGGGGGTGAGAGGGCGACGATCTCGGAAATTATGCAAGTTATCTCCATCAAAGGCCGACCCGACAACAAGCATATCATGAATTACATTATGATCCACTTTCTTGTGACAAGGCAAGGCCTGCGGATTAAAAATATCGCTATCGTCTATCAAGACGAATGTGCCATTAAAGTAAATCACTTCATACGTACATAGCGTTTCCGTATCTTTAATAAGATCATGCTCCCAAATCTCAACACCATGTCCGTCTTTTAACCCAGTGTACTGACAGATGGTGTAGCTCAATACCGGAATAAAGCCGCACCCAAGATAAAACGCACTTTCAGGTAAATCCTTACGTGGCTCGAATGTCAAAATGCAGGCTGCACCAGGGTATGTATTATCTGGAGCTGGCAGACCATACTCCCAATCAAGAGTATCCTTGCGTTTTGCTCTAAACTTAATATCTTTCAAATCCATATCCTACTCCTTCTTTTCTAAATCCTCACTCTGTTCAAAGTTCTCATTCCAACAGATGATGGTACCTTTTTCAGGTATTCTACATACGAAACCTGGGCAGCACCAGCATTCAGTGGAATCTGTTCTGACAGGGCTATCGTTTACTTCATCCTTTTCTCCGTGAGGGCACGGGATATTCTTGGGGTACTCCGTGGCTACGACTTTCACCGCATTATAAATAGAGCGAAGTCTGTAGTTTAATGCGCTGATCTTTTCATGCAGCTTACTATTCACTTTTTCTAAATCGCTGTTGCGTTTATACTGACGAAAATAGGAATCATCCTTCAATCGTTCGTACTGCTTACGGAAACGATGGTTAGTGTACTTACGAAAGAACTTAGACTTGCTGCCCGATTCTATGATAAGGTCGAAAATGAAACCCGCTATCTTCTCCTTTATATGTTCTATCTTTGTTTTCATACGCTTACTTTGTTAATTAAACAATATCGGCAGTCTGCGCCATACGCCACCATTAGACTGGAACTCGCTCTGCCATTCTCGATACTCTACATCAAAACGGACACCAATGTCTCGGTACAACTGAAGATTCAGCGTAGCAAGAAGCTCATCTGCTTTTTCCTTGCGATCCATCAAGATAAGCCTGCAGCTTTTCATTGAAGCAAAAATGTGAAAGAAACTATCCAGCGCATTCTTTCCTAACATTCCTTGTATGGCCCAACGTTCACGATTGGTTCCTTTGGGTGAGATATTTACGCCGTCAATATCGGTGTAAACCATGTTTTTGTTCCATTGTTTCACGTTATGATACATGGAATATCCTGATGTATAAACATACAGGTTTTCTATGTTCTTATACTGACATCGCAGATTTTGCACGAAATCGGCGAAGTATGGAATCTTGAAAGGTTCGCCACCTGTCAGCAATACGGTTCGGGCGTTGTTCAGCTCCTCTACCGTTACAACCGGAACAGAACTTAAATCATATTGGTCGTTGCAACACAACATGCAGCGATTATCACAATTCGTGTTCAACATCAAATGGATAATGCTGTGATCTGCATTCGGTTCATCTTCATATATTCTTATCATACGCTTTAAAATTTAATCTTCTCGATAATCTAAACCCAAACCAAAAAGGAAATGCTGCAACTCGTGGATGTAACAAATTTCCTTTCTTACCGGTTTAGCGAAATCCAATCTTTCTACATGTACATTCCAATAATCTCTTAGTATGGTACTCTTGCAGCTACGTGTTATTACAATCGGAGTACCATCCTTTTTGAATACCTTTTTATAAGGCACATCGCAACGCATTTCGTTCGGATCATATCCCGGACAGGAAAAACCTGCACGCATCAATCTTTCTGGTGTAATTCTGATACCATTCATGTTAGATACATGCACGACTAGGTGTCCCTTTTTAAAAAGTCGATTATAAGTGACAAGATATTCCGTTTCTGAAATACGCCCCAAGACTTCATATACAAGATGTGAATCTATTGATACCAAATCTCCAGTGATAAACTGAGATTCTATATCCCACTGGCACTTCTCTTTCCCAGTCCAAAGTCTATGACTTAGCCTATAAGACCTTTCTGTCTTTATCTTGTCGCAGATTGCAAATATAGTTACCGTTAAGAACACTAACAGAACTGCAACAAGAGGAGATGTTACTACAATCATACGCTACTTCTTTTTTCTTTTACGTTTATTCTGAAGATACTCCCCGTAATCTTTTGGAGAAGGAATCATCATAAATGATTTATCTGCCATTCTTGAACCTAACGGGTGAAGATAATAATCTCTATAATTTATTTTCATACGCTTATCCAAATTTATGTTTCTTACATACGTCAAAACATGAGGTTTTACATTTACGTTCTGCACACCAACCACTAGCCCGATGATCGTCATCTACATCATACCAATAACAGTTGCCGCAGAACTTATATACTTCGTCGGGCATACGCTATTACTTCTTGGGTCTATAAAAACTTTCCAGACCATTTTTTTTAAGATATTCTTTGGCAGCATCCGAACTATCAAACTTCATTGGTCGAGTGAAGCGGTCCTCCAGGTATCTGTATTTCTGCCACCAATGCTTTTTGTACATGATGAAATACTTGATTTCATCTGTAAAAGACGGAAGCCGCTCACCATTGAAAAACCTAGGAATACGCTGTGATATAATCTTTATCTTCATACGCTTATATTTATTAAAGTAAAAATATTCAGCTATCTGCTCCATCAACACGATAAGGGATATTACGAGTATCGCTAGGAGTACGAGCTGTAAATCTAAACATTGCACAAGTGTCATACGCTACTTATTTTTAATGAATACCTCGGTCTTGCTAAACGTTTTGGAACTCTTCATGTATTGGCCGTTATCGACACGTTGAACAATTCCTAACCTGTCAACAAAATCATGGATATATTTTTCTGCTGTCCGTTTCGCTATATGCAGCTTGTTTGCAATGGAAAGGACTTCGGAACGGTCGAACGTGTCAGGCAAAGAGGCATATAAACTAGCCTGCTTGACTGAGAGGTGTAGATTGCGACCAATCTTACAGATAGTAGGTATATCTACCTGCGTTAACTGCTTCACCTCCTCGCTCACAACCTGCTCTATAACCTTGCATTCTACGGCTTTCACTTCATTGATAAAACCGTCATCACGCAAGACTATGTAATTATAGAACGAATCGGAAATATGTTTATCCAACACCTCACCCTGCACCATTACATGACTGTAACTTCGTGGATCTTCATATTCTACTCTCATACGCTTATCTGAAATTATGATTATCGCAAACTAAATCGCAAGATGTTTCTTCTTGATTGTCGATGCACCAGCCTTGGCCGTAAGCATCCTCGTTGTCGAACCAGAAACAGTTGCCGCAACATTTCTTTTCTTGCTTTGCCATACGATTTTATTTAAATCTGATTACAAACATATTCTTTTTCAGCCACGCATCCGGGCACATGCCCTTCTTTGGCTTATCTACCGTTATCTCATCGATTTCCTTCTCGATATACGGCTTGTTATCTTTTGGATAACCGAGGAGGAAACGAACGTGAGTGAAAGGCTCCTGCACATCTTTGCGAAAAGCTCTATCTTCAGGGCTATCCGAAGTGTGCTTGAGTCCTCCAGTGAGATAACCTTGCACGAAAAGGGCTTTATCGGAAGCACTATGATATTTGGCTACGCCAGCTATCACGTATGGCCTATTCGGTATATCCTTTCTTAACAAACGCATCGTCCAGTATAAAGAGCATTCTAGATACTCCTCTGTCTTCTCTCCGCTTGCTATCTTCTGATACCACTCATCGGTTAAATGAATGGTGAGTATTTTCTTTTCTGCCATATTACTTACTTTATAACCAGTGATGGAATAGCTGGGAACGGAATCTTAGACTTCGTAAATTACAAAGATTCAGCGCTGTTTCCAGCTTTTCGAACAACTGCTCTTCTTCTTCAGATTCCTTTCGGAGGAAAAGAGAATAGATGTTTCCCATTGCTGAATAGAAGAAATTATGAGAGTTTCGGTATAGCTTAGTGTAGCTATCACGCAGTTGGAATGGGGTATGAGGAAGCGTAATAGGCAGCATAGACTTACTGAATACCGGTAATACCGTTACTGCTAACATTTGGGCATGATAACGCTTCAGGGCTTCATCTACCAACGTGAAAGAACACTTAAAGCTTCTTCTCGGTTCTTCTGCCTGGATTGTCGTATCACTGGTGAGGTCAATCGGAATGAAATGCGATTTATCAGCCACCAAAGTACCATCCTCATTTGTTAGCTTTTCGAGATCTTCCTTCTTAATGATGAAGCATTTATCACCTAAACCCGCAGGTACATGAGGCTTTTCTTCACTAAGTATTTCTTCTAACATTTTTGTCTTATCGTCCATACGCTATTACTTTAAATGATTCTTCTGACAACAGAGATATACGTTTTTGATGATCTCGCGGAAGACGGAACTTATCTCGCAGTTGTGATAAAGGATTTCTGCGATGTTGGCCTTCTCTTCAGGGGAGGCTTTATCTTCCAGGATATTGGTGAGGCAATGACCGATGTTTTGCTTGCCACGGGTATCTTTCGATACATGATCACCTTCGATATGATAGATGGCGAGGGTGGTAAGCTGCAAAGGGTGTTGCTTCTGGAAGGCTTCCACCTTTGCCTTGATTTCGTTCATTAACTGGTTGAAATCTTCGGTAAGATGATTTAAGCCTTTGACGTAGGCGATGAACTCATCAAGAGTTTCACGGCTATTAAACTGCTTCTTCAGTTCTTCGCGAGAGATAACTATATCGGGTTTCTGACGGAGCAGAGCATCTATCTGCTCGTCGATGTATTTCTTTTCTTCTTTTGCCATATTACTTACTTTTTTAACCAGCGATAGAATCGCTGGGAACGGGGGTTAGAGGAGGACAAGGAGAGGCGGCTGATGGCTGGCGCTCTTCGGCGATTCCTCTGCGGTTGTCATAAGATACTGGCTGTTCGCCGGCTGCTACTCGCTCCTTATTGTACTCAGCAAAGGCAATACCTATCTTATCCATATACTCCTCGTTGGCTCTACGGTTGGCTGTCTTGCTATCATATTGGGCTTTCTGATACTGGGCATGGGCATCGGTACGCTCGGCATCCATCAAGACAAAGAAAGATTTTTTTTCCAAGGTCTGCTTGCCCAAAAACTCTTTCAGACAGGCTTTCTGATGCGCCTTAAATTCTACCTCTTTCTCCATAATGTCCTTCTTGCGCTTCATGAATACTGCACCAGCCTTGGTCTTAATTTCCAAAGCTGCATCCTGCTTCTTGTTTCTCTCCTCACGCAATGGCGCGAGGACTTCCTTCTGGAACTCTTCTAATGTTCTCATTTCTAATAATCTTTAATGTATTAAACTTATAATGTTCTTATCATTAAATCTCAGGTAACGGCGAAAATGCAGCCTCGGTGGAAAATAGAAACCAAAACCACAATTCGGTTTACCTAAAATTATATCTAATCGAAAAACGAAGGATTTTGTCTCTTCTCTTTTTCTTTTCTTACTTTCTTCTCCAACTCCTCACCCCGCTTTTTCACATCGGCAGCCGCGGTAAGGATATTCTTCAGTTCCCCACGGGAAACTAAAGGATTTGCATTGACGATGGCGATAAACAAGTCTCTGCCCAGCTTCTTGTAGAGCGGGATAAACTCCTTATCTACCAAGTCGGCTGGCTCACCTTCAGGAATGCCTACCTGGGTCAGGTCTTTACCCTCCTTATTCACGATGAGAAGGGTTCTCGTCTCGCCACCCTCACCAGTAACCTGCACGCCACCGGAATATTTGGCTACGCTCAGTTGGCTATTCATCCAAGACTCCTTCGTGAGCAGGATGGTTTTAAATTCTTGTGCCATATCTTTACCTATTTTATATATATTACTAACTTACCTGTTCCATTTCCTTATCCAAGCAATCGGCGGTGTCCTGATACTGCACATACCGTTTATGCTTGCAGCAGTACAATCCGCCGATGCAATACCTACCGTGCAGGCATACCCAGCAAGGCTTGGCATCAGGCTTCTGTGAACAATGGGTGATATTAACCATTTCGTTATTTAAATCTTTAAAGTATAGCTTACCTATATTTCGGTTGCAAAGATATTAAAATATTCCGAATAACAATAGGTTATCTATCATTAAATTTAAATTACGGTCTAAAATTAATATTTATTATATATTAGAGACGAAAAAAGGTATAGTTTTTAAGACTATACCTTCTTTTTTTATTTTTCTTCTTTCAAATCATTCTTGATTTCGTCCCACATTGCCATTTCCACCTTCTTTCCATCGAAGTGGCCAACGGCTACAAGCTGACCACCTTCCTGGGTAGCATCGGCAGAAGAGATAGCGTTGCTGCGGATAATCATAATGTCGAACTCATGAATGGCATCCATGATGCTCTTCATGTCGATGGGCTGCATATCCTCGCGCGCATTCTGACGGATGCGCTGAATATCAATTTCGGTGAGCTTGGTCTGGGTCTGCTCCTGCGCCTTGCGCACGGCTGCCGTCTCCAGGTCAATGCGCTGCTGTTCGTAAGCTTCGCCTATCAATTCAGAGTTCTTGAACTGCGCCAAGAGGTCAAGAGATCTTTTGAATCCCTCTGCTCCTTGCGACATCATGCTAATGGCAAAGCTCTGCTCCAGCAGAAGGGTCTTGCCCTTCACCTGCCAATGAATGAGACCAGCTTGCTCCCATTTTCTGACCGAAGCATGAAGACTACTCAGATTTTTCATAATCTTCCTGACCTCCTTCTCTTTATTTTTTTTAAATGGATTCCACATAATCTATATCTTGTTTAAAAATGAATATTCCTATTAAAAAGCGCCCTATGCTCACGCACCGGGGAGGTATAGGGAAAATATGAGTAAAACACCCTACATTGCTTTGATTTACACATTGTATCACGGTTTTGCCTTTCGCTAAAGTGCTTACGTAATAACCATTTTTAATAGATTCACCTAAAAGATGAACAGTTTAGAGTTTTTTAAAAAAAATCTATAATCTATCCTAAATCTAAAAACATGAAGAATTATCATTAATGGGTGATGAACCTGATGCCGTCTACTTCGAGTACCAGGATGTCGTTCACTACCCTTATCTGCTTGCTGTTGATGAATTGCACCTTTCTCTGATGGCGCAACACATCTACCTTCAGGCAGACGCATTCGCCTTCATCTACGTGTCCGGTCTTGGTGAGGAACTTGATATAGAACGGCTTGCGCTCCACCTTCCTCGCTGTCTGAGGATGCACGTAGCCAGTAACCTGCTGACCGCTGCGTGGGTCTATCCATTGCCACTTCTCGCAGAACTGACGAAGGTTCTGATAAGACTGATGATATTTTGCCATAACGATACGTATTTATCGGTTCACAAATGCTTACACCATGCCGCCGAAGTCGTGATAATCACGATGGCTCTCCTGCTCCATATCCTCCGCATAAGGAGGCATCTGGACATGCAGAAAACGGTCCAGGATGATGCTCTTCACCTTTTGCTTCTCCTTGGCTACCCTCTGTCGGTGTCGCAATATATCGGGCAAACAGATATTCTTTAGCGGGTTAGACCAATCGGAAGAATTATCCCATGCCGAATAATCAGGATAAAGAACCATTGAATAATGCGACAGCTTACCGGTCGGAGTATCGAGCATCGGACCAGCCACGGTAAAAGCCTTTTCTTCGTTATAGAGAACCATGTGCGAGGTCTGGGCAGTCACGTCCTTGTGGCTTACGTATAGTATTCTGTCCTTATATTCCTGCAGGTGAATATCCAGCCAGTCCTCCACGCTCTTGTCGGTGGAGAGTACCAGGTGGGTGATCCATCCCCGCTCAAAGCAAGTCTTCAGGTAATTGATGATATAACCGGTGGCAGATGTTCTGCTTACGGTCATAGCCAATACCATCACGCAGAAATGGTTCTTCGCTCCACGGCTGGGAGTCGTGTCTGCCATATATCCGATGGCGTGAAAGAACTTATCCACCAGCACATCGCCGTGAGTATAGAAGCTCAATGCCCGACGTGGAGCCTGCATCACTGCCTTGGGCAGTTTTCTATCCACACAGCAGGGAGGGATGAAGAGCAATGTATCGTCCATAATCTCAATCTTATTCGTTCGGTGTAAGTTTAATCATTCATTATCATTGGCATGAGCTGGGTCAATGCCAGTGGTGATGACTCGTTGGCGGTGATAGTTGCTGCACGGCTTTGGTCGCCAAGGTGCAGGCAGACGGTATCGCTCGGAATAGGTGCAAGGGTATCGAGCAGACTGCTTGCCTTGAAACCGATGCGATACCCTTCCGGACAAGTGCTGTCGTTGATAAGTACCTGGTCGGTTGCCGACATGCTGAAATCAATATCCTGCGCAGCAATATCGAGGAACATGCCGTCCTTCTTCAGTACGATGAGGTTGCTGCTCTCGCTGGCGAAGAGCGCCACACGCTTTACTACGCTTGCCAACTCGCGCTTATCTACTACAACCGTATATGGATTGTTCTTAGGGATAACAGAGTTGTAGTTAGGATACTGCCCTGCTGCCTTCTTGCAGACAAAGGTAATATCACCCGAAGTGAAGCGCACCATGTTCTCGTTAGCTTCAATATCAATATCCTCGCAGTCGTCGAAAACAGAAAGGGTTTTAAAGAAAACGCTATATACGAGAATCTTACCTGGTGTTCCCTCACGAAAGAAATCGCTGCCTCCCGTCTCAGGGTTGTTGGTATGGATGAGTTTGATGAGGGTGTGACCGTTTGATGCTACAAATGTAACCTCACTTCTATCCTCGGCTACATCGATGCAAAGGCACTTCATGACTGGGCGAAGTTCTGAATCAGATACGAACTTTCCGGCATGAGAGAGGACGTTGCTGAAGGTTGCCATTGGGAGGGAGATGTGGATGCTGGCATCATCCGGCTGCGCTACACGCGGGAATGACTCAGCACTGAAATAAATCAGACTGACGTTTCCCTTCTTCACGTTGTCGCCATTCTGGGTGCAGTACTCGATATTCATCGAGCGCTCCTTGTCCTGAGAGAGGTCCATGGTGACTACGCAGTCGGCAGGGAGCGTGGAGAGGAGGGATAGTAAGGATGTGATAGGCAGGACAGCATCTTCCTTGAAGCTGCCTTCTACAATGGTGAGGGATGCAGGGATGGTAAGCTCGGAATCAGTGGTGGCTGATACGAAGAAGAACTTTCCATCTTCCTTACGCTGGGTAAGGAGCACATTGGTCAATATAGCGATAGTTGTCTTGCTGTCAATACACTTCGCTGCTTTCTGCAGGGCTTGACGAAGCAAGAGAGATGATTGTGCTTGTATTTTCATTTTTGCTTTTCTTTTTTTCGTTAATAATGCCCAGCGATGGAATCGCTGGGAACGGGGGCCTCTTTACCTTTTCTAGAACGGCAGGTCGCTGTTTGGATCATCGTAGCCTGGCATGCTTGAGTAATCATTTGCTCCGTCTGCTGGCGGTACATAGGCGGTGGCGTTGCCGGCTGCGCCGTAGGCTTGCTGCGGATAGGACTGCTGGGTGGCAGAGAACTGCGGCTGATAGAGACTGGCGATGCGCTTATTCATGCGGTTACGGATTGCCTTGAAGAGATGGGTATTCTCATCATTGAAATCCTGATTCACGATGTCAGGGTCTTTATCCTTGCTAAACTCCTTCACCTGCTCTACGAGCTTTGGGAATGCCTTGGCTATTGCCTTGATGTACTCAGCAGAGTAAGAAATCTTCATTTCGTGGGTAGGTACGCTCTTGTTGGTATCTCCACGCTCGGCATTGCTCTGGCGTATCTTATTCTTATACGCCTCGTTGTAAGGGTCGATGATGACTCTCAACTTAGCATTCTGCTTGCTGGCATCCTGCTTGGATGCCTCCACTCTAATCTCGTTTAAATCGATAGGAATGCAGACGTAAGGACGATTCGCATTCTTCTCGTCGAGACCAATCAAAACCTTGGCTCCATTCAGAGCCAGCAGGTCGATATTACCACTAAAACTTGCCATAATTTATACTTTATAAAAATTCTATTTCCTTGTTTACGAACTTGATATATGTTTGAAAGAATTGCTTTACCTGCTCGCAGGCTCCGCTGCCGGTGTAGGTGCATCTGCCTGTGCAGTTGGTTCGGGTGCCGTCGGGGTGTTCACAATACTCACCTGGGCCTGTTCCGCCTCGGTGTTGAGGACAGAGATACACGAAGGTATCTACCCAGGCTTGGCGATTGGCAACCCTTAAACCTTTCTTCTTCTTTATTTCTTCTTTCTTTGCCATAACTTATTTAATTTTGACCAGCGATGGAATCGCTGGGAACGGGGGCCAGAGAGCCAATTATCAATTATCAATTATTAATTAAAACGGCAGGGCGCTCTTATCCATTCCGGCTACCATACCTGCAGTGCTGCTGCCTTCAGCATTGCCATTCGGCATTTGCTGCCTTCTGCCCTGCTTGCGCGAGGTGAAGGCTTTCCACCGTTCCTCCTCTTCTGGGGTGAGGGTGACGATGTTGCCATCATCATCTCGATATGGTAATGGGTCTGGACCTTCTACGTACTCCTTGGCTATGCGCTTTAACTCATCGTAGCTTTCGGGGATATGATCCTTGCCGCTGCGGAAGAAGAAATAGACGTGCTTGCTTGTCTTTACCTTGCGGATATGCTTTGGCTCTACACTATCATCATTCTCCCACTCCCTGCCTACGAAGTATTCCTCCGTTATCCAGGCTCTAAGCTTGAAGCAGCCATGGCGCTTGTTATCCTCACCTACCAAAAGATTATCAGGATTGCAGATGATGTTCATATTCTTGCAATACTTCTTGATTTTCTTCTTGAAGGTGGCTCGGCTATATTCCTTACTCTTGCCTTCAGAAGCGTCAGCCCAATCACGCATAAACTCGTTAAACATTTCGTCTGCACAGATAGGTGCCGAATAGACCTCATTACGGCTAAAGAACCATTCAAAATAGTTCACCGTGTTCTCGGTCAGTTCTCTTACCATCAATCTTCGCTGTACATTCTTCTGAGGAGCGATAACGAAGGTGTGATAGCGCATGATGAACTGGACGGCAAGGGCACAGATGTATATCGCCTGATTACGGTCTCGCTCATTCAGCTTTTCGGGGTCGGTGGCGAGGTTCTTCATCACGTCTTTTGGAGAACGTGCCAGCTTATGCTGCATCGGGTTCTCACGGCAGAATCTATCAGATAATGATACCAATGGAAAACGACCGATGGTACTCTCATCATCATCGCTCAACTGCGAATTACTGGTAATCACATTGAGCGGCGATTCATCTAGCTTGAAGACTACCGGGTCTCCAAATTTCCTTTCCACCTTGGCACCCGCCGTTACCTTATTATAGAAATATTTCATCGGGAAGCCCGAAGGCTTATCCTCCCAATGCACTACCCTAAACTTGCCTGGATATATCAACAGGTCTGACAGACAGAACTTCGCATCGGCTATCGTAATGAAATCCTTCATATCGACGCGCAGCACATTGACCGCTGAACCTACCACGAGGTTCACCATCAATGATTTTCCGGAACCACCACTTGCCTGTTTTTCGTCCTCCACCTCATCTTCGAGGAGATAAGGACAGATACTTTGCATGTCAGCCCATGAGCGATAGCAGATTCTTCCCAAGCAGGAAATCATGTTGGCAAAATGGGAACTGATGTCGGCGATAGCTTCGGGTGACAGTGGTTCCTTGTTACGGATGCTATCCTGCTCCAGCCGCCATTGCGTGTTGCAACAGCCACGTATTACTCTCAGTATTGGCCAAAGCTCTTTCTCCTGCTTGCCTTGCCAATCCACCTGCCAGCGGAAAGTTTGCGCCCAGTCTTTGAGGTCTTTCTTCTTCTGTTCGATTTCCTCTCTGGAGAATACTGGTGAACCATCCTCATTAACCTGCGCCTCTTGCTGGGCGATAGCTGCCACCTTATCTTTATATTCCTGGCTCTCGCTGATAACGAAAGGAGGATTGAATACCCGCATCGTGAAATCATACGGTTTCTTTGCCAGGGATGGGATGAAGAAATTTAACCGCTCGTAGCTAACTGGCGTGATGGCTTCGGGGGTAATCCGCAATGCCACATTGCGGAAGAAGAAATACTCCGTATGGGCATCGAAAGACTCGGTGAAGTCTATCACCATGCCTTGCAAGCCTCCAGCTGATTTCTCGCTGAAATTCTTATCTATCAGATTAGCGCAGTCTGACATCATCTTGCGCTCCTGATCATTGTGTCGCCAACTCTGTTCCGTAAACTGCAGGAGTTGAGTCTTTGTGGCCTGAATGATACTCTTCTGGTCGATGTATTCTACGAAACATCTATCCAGATGGATGTACTGACCTACGAGGTCGGTGCTCTCTGGGTCTATCATTCTGTAATATCCGTGGCAAGTCATAAAGAGCCAAACCTTGGTAGGCGAAACCTTACAGGTAGGCGGTTTCGGTTTGCCACTTCTCGGATCACGAGGATATTCTATCTCGAATGGGTCCGTATTGTTGGCACCTCGCAGTCTTGAATATAGCGGCAACCTTATATCGTGGTCAAACTTAAAGTTGTCGGCATCATCCATGTGGTAACACATCAGATAATCTCTCACGCTTCTTGGAGAGCAACCATACAACCAGTTCCACCTTTGGTTATATCTGCTTCTGAAACCATCGGGCAGCGTGGCATAGCAAATATCGCAATACTTGGTTGCGATGGCTCCACAATCCCTTTGGCTGGTGATGTCGTTAGGGTAAATCATAATAACCCTTTCGGCAAATCGCTTCATCTTCTGATACTGCACGGCATTGAAGTCTAACTTTTCCTGCCTCCACTGCCCACGCTCGATATACCAGAAGTTTCTTCTGCCTAAAGAAAAGGCTACGTGGTACCAGCAGTATTTCTGAAAATGATTATCCTGCGCCTTATCTTGTCGCAGGGAGCGCATGGCATAATAGATGCTCAATGCGTCTTCGGGTGTCCGACAGAAAACAATGTTCTGCGCCTTGATTTCGCCAGTATCTATGGGTTCCTGCTCAGAATGGAAGGTGCCTTTCGGCTCTCCATCCTTGGTTTCGTTCTCTACCCATATTTCTTTCTCCTCTGTATAAGGCTCGTCCGGCTGCAACTTTTCTATAGCCGAGTGAACGGCAGTAGAGTTGCTACTCCGATGGTCCATAGCATAAGTGAAAACCTTGTCTCCCATCAACCATTTGCTCACCTTCCTTACGCTATGATCCTCGCAGGTAGAGAAGACTATCGGGTCTTGCTGCATCGCAGGACGGAAGAAACAGCCGCAACTGCCTTGAGGTGCTATCACATCTGTAGCGAAACAAACAAACAATGGATTCCAGGGGGTGCCGTAAATGATTTCACTCACCAGCTGCCCGTTTCTTACCACGTTTGGCAGGGTTACTTTATCCACTGCATAGATGCGAAAATCATCATTCAACATCTGTGTGGTGAAGTCCTTTCCAAAACCATATTGAGGAATACCCTTCACCATCGTTACTTCACACCCCAGGGCGGCAAGCTCCTGAGGGTTAAAGTCAGTCTTAGGGAGAAATGAAAATATTTCTATTGTCTGCGTGGCAATAGAACGGTAGTCCATCTTGGCAAAGAGCATTGGCCACTTGACTCTTGTCTTCTCATTGTCGCCATATACCTTTACCACAAGGTCATGGCATAGGCGCAGGAGACTGGCTCCGTGCATCGGCAGCTTGCGCATGGCAGCATAAAGCTCCAATGCTCCATAGCCATACTTACCTGTCTTGGTACACATCCAGCGCAGGGCACCATGCTCTGCCTTGGTATTGTCTTCCACGCCTACACCGTTATACATACCGCCACGCTCATTATTATAGATAATGAGGTGAGGGGTCTGCTTTGCCTTGCCCTGCCCGTCATCATCTACCTCTTCTTTTTGGCAGAACGGGCAAAAAAAGGCTGTCTGCCCCTCGATGCGCTGCTCATCGGCAGGCTTTACGAGGAAAGCCATGTCGAGGTTGGCTAGCTGGTTAAGTATAGGATGGAATAACATATCTTATATCAAGAGTTTATAAAGTTAAAAGAGATAGGGAAGGCTACACTTTTTACCAGCGATGGAATCGCTGGGAACGGAGGCTAAGAAGGATAGACCAAACTTCAAGTGTTCATACCTTGCCGGCTTCTATTCTGGAGCGAACGGTCGGAGCATTTGAAAATCTGTGGTACTCGCCCGCTGAATATCCTTAACGCCAATACGCAATGGTGAAGCAGTCCATGCGTATTTCCAGCACCGGCAGAGGTATGGCGTAACGCAGTCGTGAGGCATTGCTGCTCCCACTATCCCTATGTCGTTCAAGTGTTCCCAGGAGCCTCCCCTATTCTCTTTATATCAATATTTTCAAAGAAAAAGAAGACCTTCGGGGCGATACGGCCAAATTTCGAGGATGACTACAGCTACCTTCCGATGGGGTTTCCTCAGGCTTTTTAATCAAACTTTCCCCTTCTTCTTGAAGCTGTATATAGAGCGTTCGTGATGAGTGTTACCAACTTCATCTATCGCCCGTCCGGTCTTCCTGCCATTTTTACCGATGGCTCGGTTGTCTAAAATAAAAAATCGGATGGAATGTAGCATTCCGAAGCCGCATGATGTCATGCAATATCTTTATTTCTTCATATCTTCACGTTTTTATAAGTTTAAGAACTTTTCCAGGCGATAATGCCTTATCCTGCAGTTGCAGATGGTTTCCATACGGTGTACTATCATCTGCGAGAGACTTTCCATCGTCAGGAACTCGGTATCAAGACCGATAATCTGCACCTCCTGCCTCCAGTATATCTTGCCGTTTTTCCTGCGGCAACTATGCGAAGGCGTGATAACCATGTCCTCTATGCTGCCCGCCATCATCTTGCAGAGATATTCGCAGGCATCCTTCAGCAGGGCAAAAGGCGCATAGAAGATCAAGGTTGGAATATCATCCCTCAGTCCGCTCATCGTCTCGGTATAGGCGAAACGATGCTGCAATCTATATCGGGATAGGTTCCTATGCTTCTGCTGCATGCCTGCCCTATTCGGGATATAGGGCAAATCGAAGAGCCTAGGCATAGACTTCTCTTATCTTCTGCATCATCTGCCAGGTGCTATAGATGCTGCGCTTGCAATCAAAGATTGGGTCATGCGCGGCGCCTTCATCATCTGTGATGTCCTTATAGTCTGTAGTCAGACTGTAAGCCTTTTCGAGGGTGAACTTCTCCTCGTTTGGCTCGGCTGCATCCCAGAGGATTCTTGCCATTTCCAGGTAGAACGTGCGATGATCTCTAAACTGAGTATGCTTGATACGGAACTTGATGCCCATCTTCCAACAGATGTATTTCAGAATAGCTACATCGAAGTCGGTACCCTGCGCCCAAAGACAGAAATCTTCATCGCCAAGCTTATTCTTGATGTCGTCCATCCAGTCGAAGAGGTCGTTTACTACCACGTCGATAGGCTGGCAAGGCTGCTCGTCGCAGTCGTTGTCGAGCAAGGCGGCTTTCGCCTCGTTGCTCTGCTTGCTCCACCAATCGGCAGTGCTCTGGTCAAATGTGAAGCCGTTGAGGAACATGCTTCGCAAATCCACATGTGCGGAGAAGGTTGAATTTCTCAGCACGCCGTCGCCTTCATAAAAGAAGGGCGACTCTTTACCGTAGCGCTTCCATGCCACCGCAGCAATGCTCATCACGGCTGCGGTGGGGCATAGAGCGCAGGTTTCTAAATCAACAGTTACATCTATCATTTGTTGTAGTTATGCTTTTTTGGGGACCAGCGATGGAATCGCTGGGAACGGAGGCGAGAGGGAATGAACAATGAATAATTAATAATGAACAATTAATAATTATACATTGAACGCTTCTAAAAGCGCCCTTACTCCTTCCTGCTCCCATGGCTTCCAGTCATCGCTCGTAAAACGCTTGATGATGGTGGTACGGCTCATGCCTTTCTCCTCCATGTAGGCAAAGAACTTCATGCACAAGCCGTTGTTGGCTTTCTTCAGGCATGTGTAGAACACGCCCGGCTCTTCGCTCTTGGCAAGTTCTGCCAGATAACCCTTCTTGCCTATCTCGTTGCCCAGCGCATCGGTTTCAACATACTCAGCCAATAGCTTACCTACTTCCGGTATAGCTAAGAACTGCTTTTTGCAATCCCTGATGCCCTGAATCTCCCAGTCGTCGAAACCTTTCTGGAAGAAACGGAGATAAAAGGTTGATGTAGTGAAGCCCTTAGTCGACAAAAACTCAGCTAAGTTCTTCTTTTCCTCCACCGAAATATCATTTACCTCTAATGGAGTATTTTTTCTACATATTTTTTCCAATATTTCTTTTGTCATTTCGATTTTATTTCTTAAATTTGCTGCAAAATTAAAAATTAAAAGTGAAATTACCAAATGTTACCTATATTTTTTGCTAAAAATTAGGGGAATTTAACATAGGTAAGTTATATTAATTGTTTTTTCAGATGAACAGAACAGAGTTATTCACCTTTTAAATATAGATGAGATATGAAGTACTTTTATAATTATAGCTTTCTGGATAGATGGATGGAGGCTAACAAGGACATCACCAATAAGCAGGTGATGCGTGCAATGGGTACTACGAGTAATACATGCCTGGATAGCTGGGTGCGAATGAAGTCGCCGCTGCCTACCATCGCCCTGCTTCGCTTCTGCAATGCTTTCCACGTTCCGCTGTCGGCATTCATCGTGGATGCGGATGCTCAAGGGGAAGAGGACATGAAGCACGTGCGCCCTGGTGTTGATGATCAGTTTGAGCCGGATGGCGGGTATATCGACAATGACGAAAAGCGCAAGCTGGGCACACGTGCGCTTCGCAACCCGCTCGATGTGGATAGAATCAAGTCGGTGGTGCCTGGGTGGACCAGCGATGGAATCGCTGGGAACGGTGGCGCTCCGGAGTATAGACACGGAAGAAAGGAAGAGCACAAGGAAGCTGCTGCTTCTGCGCCTATGGATGAGGAGGAGACTATGCTTCCTGCTAGCGACAAGGGGGAAATCATGCTGCCTACTCCTGGTGTAGAGCCGGACATCAGCATGACTACCCTTAACCGCATGCTCGACATCATAGCTGAACAGCAGAAGCAGATAGGCGAACAGCAGAAGCTCATCAGTGAGCTGACCCGTAGATTGGAGACGCAGCAAGGGGGATGTAATCCTCAACAAACGGGATATGATACGCAACAGGGCGGATATGGCATGGTAGCGGAGGAGATTCACCGCGAGAAGTAGTAAACAAAAAACAGCCAGCTACCCATCACGGGCGGCTGGCTGATAAAATTTAACCTTTAAAAACTTAGATCTTAAATAAAACCTCAATATTATGAAAAAATAGTAATTTAGCCTTCGTTGATTGCTGCCATCTTGCGGCGAAGGAACTCCTTCTCTGTAATCACCTGGCAATCCTCACAATGGCTTGCATAAGGTACATCGGTGTAATAAAAGCCATGATGCAGAAAAAGAATAGGTGTGGTATTGCCAAAGGTGAACGGAAGCTGCACTTCCTTTCCGTCCTTATCCTTCGCCATTATAGGCTTGAACTGCAGGATGGCGATAAGAGCCGCTTCGTTTACCAATGGAAGCGCCATCATTTCCTTCTCCAGGTCACTACCCTCATCTGGAACGAAAAACGGCGTGTTCTTCATCCCGTCCTTGGTAGGCTCCTGGATGTTCGTCCAGCCTTCCTTGCTGATGGTGTTCTTGAACTCTACCATAGCCACACCTCCGGCAAAGCCTTCGGGCGACTCATAATAGGTATCAGCTCCCTGCTTCTCAGCCCAGGCTCTCGCCTTCTCGCTTGCTTCACTGCACTCGGCAAAGAATGCTTTCAGCTTCTTGCCTGTTTCGCTTTCCTCGGCTATCTTCAGATAGACATGAGGTCTGTTGCTTCTTACCATAAATCCTTGTATTTTAAGTGATTAGAAATCTATTATATATTTTTGGCGAAATATTGTATATATTTGTATATATTTTCGACGAAATATTGTATTTTTGAGACCAGCGATAGAATCGCATTCTGCCCAGCGATGGAATCGCTGGGAACGGGGGCGCAAAGGGGTTAAGGCTCTTTTTACCCTTTTACCTTTTTATCTTTTAGAGGGGGCGACAGTAGATGACTGGCTCGCCACTCTCGTCATGCTGCATATGGAAACCTTTATAGCCTAGCTCCTGCAGATATAGGGAAAGCGGATCTCCTAGCGGACAGACAATCGCCTTGAAATACTCCCGAAGCCGGGCATCATTGAACACCTCGCAGTCTTCCGTCCAATGATCCATCGGAGCAAACTGCTTGGAGAAAGCGAGTATCTTAGATGGAATGACGAAATCATCCAGCGTTACCTCTGCCTGCTCGTCATTATCTACGAGGTCGTAATCATTCTGTTTCTTTCTTCCCTTTCCCATTGTCGGTATGCTTTTTGATGGTGGTTAATAGCAGAACTACTACGAGTATCAGGAATAATGCAAAGGAGTTTTTTCTGGCTCTCTGCTGCCACGCTTCCTTTCTCGTTTCATCGGTGTTCTTATCCTGGGTATCTGATAGGCTGTCGGTGGCTGCCCAATGGATGCCCACATCACTCCGGCTGCTGACAGCAAGGCTGTCGATGGTTTTCTGCATCTGATTGATTTCCTGCTGCTGGTGCTGAAGCTGCTCATCATAGGATGACTGGTTGTTGTAGCTACCCTTGCGGTGGGTGGTGCGCTGGGTGGTCTTCTGTTTGTTGCCGGCAGAATCGGTGGTCTCGGTGATATGCTCCTGGATGGTTTCCTCATATTCGCCCGATTCCGATGTGGTGGCAGAGGTATGCTTATCCTCGCTCACCTTCATGGCTGCGCTATCGCTCACCGTCTCCTGCTTATGCACGCTGTCCTGCTGTTCGGTTCTGGTGCTGTCCTTTGTCTCCTGATGGTTATCAGTAACCACTCGTCGAGAGGATGCGCAGGCCGTGAGCATCATCATCACTACTCCTATCAAGAGTAGATGCAAAATCTCTTTCCTTTTCATACGTTGTCATTTATTTTAATGTTTCTGATGCAAAGGTACGGGAAAAAGGGGAAATGGGCGGGACAAAAAATAAAAGGTAAAAAGGAGGAGAGCCTTTTTACCTTTTATTATAGGACCAGCGATTTTACTATTGGGACCAGCGATGGAATCGCTGGGAACGGGGGCGAGAGATGGACGAGCTATCCTCGGTAGAACACCGGAGCAAGGGAGCCTTTGCAATCAAAGAACTCCCTAGCCTTTTCCTCGATACCGAGATTCCGGATCATATCGAAATCATCATCGCTGCACTCCACGCAGAACCTTCCGTTCTTCATGCCGATGAAAGAAATACGGGAAACCAGTGATTTCTCAGCATCGCCTATAAGGAGCTTGCAGAATGCCTTCCACTTGTCGCTACCCTCGCCTACCTTCGTCTTAATCTTTGAAGAAGCAGGCTGCACGTTCTTCTTTACGTCGAATGCCTTCGCATCGAACAGCTCGCCCTCTGAATATTTTCCAGCCTTATGCAGTCTGCCCAAAGGAGTATAGAATACCTGGAAGGTAATATAATCGGGGTTGCCTCGCTTTCTGCCTTCAGGATAATGCTCCGTATAATCAAAGGTAATATCAATATCATTCTTCTTTGCCTGTGCCACAAGGTCAGCTTTTGCCTTATCCAGAACGTCCTTCTTGAACTTGGAGTATTTGGCGTATTGATAAACCTTTTCCTTCGTCTCAGGATCAATCTCGTAGCATCCCAGAAAATCCTTCAGCTTCTCAACCGTAACCGATAACGGGTCGCTCTGCCCCTTCTTGCGTGGTCGGTCCTTATTCTCCATCAGCCATAAGTAAACCCTCGGTGTTACTCTTCGCTTGCTGGTCTTCGCTACGCGAGCCATGTGCGGCACATATCCCTTGCTCAAGTCAAAAGCATAATCTGCCACGAAATGATTGATGCTTAACTCGACAACACCCGAATAAACATCCTTGATGGTACCATCCTTGCCTACCCACGTTTTCTTAGGCAGCGAGATACGGTCGAATACAGGATAGAAGTCGGAAATCTTATCTTTCTTCACAAATACCCTCAGAGCGCCAATTTCTTCTACGATAGGAACCTTGCCATCGGCAAACTCCTGAAACATTTCCTTATAGTTGCTATGATTATCTACAAGTTCAGACATATCTATACGGATATGAAGAGCTTCCCTTTTCTGCTCCTCAGACAGAAACGGAGACTTAGGATAAGTCTTCTCCTTATATCGCATCTGGTCGTAGTACTGATTGATGTACTCCTGTAGCTTTGCGCTTACCTGTAGCATGATGTCTTGCTGCAAAAGCGAGAAGGTACTGCCCAGCGAAGCATAAGAGCATGGAGTCTTGATCCATCGCAAATTACAAAGCTGCTGTTCCGTAGGCTGGTTTTCCAGGTCACGGAAAGTAACCTGGTTTTCATTTATCCGCTTATCTTCATTTGCGCCCATAACTATTACTTATATATTTTCATTCATTTTTGTATATACAGATATAATAAATAGTATCAGTATTAGTATAGAGGTTTGAAAATCGCCCGAAATGCCGATAAACACTAGGGTTTCCGAAAAATCGAGGTTCCAAGAACTATACCTTTTCGTACCGAAAACTATACCCTTACGTACCGAAAACTATACCCTTCCGGATTTTAGAACTTCGTACCAAGAACTATACCTTTTGGTACCAAAAACTATACCCTTACGTACCGAAAACTATACCCTTCGGTAAAAGACTTTAGTAAGAAGGTAAAAGACTTTAGTAAAATTTTACCTCAAACTTAGCCACAAATGTAGTGACTTGTTTTGTACCAAGAACTATAACCCTTTTGTACCTTTTGGTACGAAAGTCACTACATTTATGGCTAACTTTTCATCGTAACCATCTAGAAATCAATCATTTTACCATTTGGTATAATGAAAATTACAATGGTACAACATATTTTATAGCGCATAAATAGCTATAAATCAACGCCTTACAACCTAAACTTAGCCATAAATGTAGTGAGTTGGTACCAAGAACTATACCCTTCGGTACTATTTCGGTACCTCAGAAGGTAAAATACTTTAGTAGGATTTTACCTAAAACCACTTTCCTGTTTACCTGCAAATCTGACTTTTCGTTTACCTACTCTTTCCCGAAATGGTCTACGAAATCCATAACAGCCTGCGCCGCCAAATCCTGAAGGCTCTTGCCCGTGCAAGCCTTAATCTGCACCAGCTTGAAGTAATATTCCATAGGAAGCAGGATTTTTACGCCCTTCTCGGCTTTCAAAGGTTTCAGCTCTGCTACCTCACCTTTATCAGATGATGGTTCCTTCGCTACCATTTTCGCTTCCGGTACAACCTCTTCTGCTGGCTTCTGCTCTACTGCAGGAGCAGCCGCGGTTGCCGTAGGCTGTTCTGCTGCCGGAACATCCTCTGCTGCCTGACTCTGCCCGTCAGATGGCTCAGAGTCGTAAATCTCTTCGATGCCGTGCATCGCTTTTGATTTTTTAATATCAAACTTGGAAAATCCGTTTGTTGCTTGTCTTGCCATAATATCTAATCGCTAATCATTAATCACTAATCACTAATCACTAATCACTAATCACTATTTCGGCATACTTGCCAATATCTCCTTGGTGAAAGCCTCGTAGTCGTTACCTACCCTGCTATACGGTGCATAGGTGAAAATATCCTGCGCCATCGCCTGTGCCTCCACCATCTTGGTATCTCGGCGGGTGTAAGCGTCGAACATATAATCATCAAACTTATCACCCAGATACTCCTTAAACTGCTTGGTGGCTTTCGTCTGATCGTTACTCATTACCATCAGCAAACCTCGAATATCCAGGTTAGGATTCAAATCCTCTCTCGTCTCCTTGATAGCATTCAGAATCTCAGCAATACCTTTCGTAGCCAACATTTCCAGCTGCACAGGTATTACCACACTCGTAGAACATGAAAGCGCATTGTGAGTGAGCAGAGACATGGCTGGTGGGCAGTCTATCAGGATATAGTCAAACACTTCTTCCACCTTCTGCTCTCCCTTACCTGCAAGCTCATCGCCCTGCATCACGGCAAAAGGTTTAGCCAGCAACTTAGTAAGAGCCTTGCGTGGTACGGGCATCTGATTGAGGAATGGTTCGATACCTATCAGGTTGGCTGATGCAGGAACGAGGTGAATGCCTTCTCTTACCTGATACACCGGCAGTGGCGACTGCTTGATGAGCGCATCGTAAACCGTAGGCTTACCTACATTCTGGACTTCACTCCACCCAAAGAGGAAGGAAAGGCTAGACTGCGGATCGAGGTCGATAAGCAAGATACGAGGTTTGCGCTCCTTGCCATCCTTGCTCTTACCAAAATAACCCTTACCATAGCGGCGCAAACCTGCTGCCAAACTCTGTACGGTTGTAGTCTTACCAACACCGCCCTTGTGATTCACAAAGGCAAGAACTTCTTTCAATCTAATTTCTGCCATAATCTTTATTTTATTTTAAAGTATTAATTTATATTTTTTTTTCTTCTAATATTTTTGTCTTGTCTTCTAGACGTACCAAAGTACTAAAGTACCAATGTGCGAAAGTACAAACGCACGAAAGTGCAAAAGTGCAAATGTACTGAGACATAAAACGTCCTAACGTTCTAACGTACGAATGTACCGAAGTACAAAAGTACTAAAGTCCGATAGAACGAATGTACCGTAGTGCATAAGTACTAAAGTACTACGGTGCAAAAGTACTAAAAATAATTCATTCCTGCAAATAAATACCTTATTAATTTTAAGAATTTAATCATATTTAAATATTAAGATACATAATAGTACTAAAGTACTAAAGCACGATAGTACGAAAGTACTAATGTAGGATGAAATTAAAGTACTAATGTACGATAGTACGAAAGTTCCAATGAACGAAAGTAAGTTTTTGCTTTCTCACATATTATATATATAGAAGAAAACGGGAAACTATATCTACGAAACTGTTTACCTCGTACCAATGTACAAAAGTACTAACGTACTAAATAATAGAGGTGTAAACGTCGATAGTACGAAAGTACCAAAGTACGTTTGCACCCTCTGATTTCTGCGATAGCCTATAATCTATAAATTATAAATTATAAATTAAATATATACTTCAATTCCCTTCTTATTCCATTCCGTCTTCAGGCTGAAGGTAACGCCAGACTGGTGATTGAAGTACTGGCCCTTGATAGTCGTAATCTTGTTGCGCTCAAACTGCACATCGGGAACCGTGAAGGTGGAGTAAGGTTTGTCGCTATCCTTCCTGCCCATGGTGAACGTGATGTCCGTAGAATAACCTTCTTCAGGTACCAGCAGAAAGTAGGTGATGAAGACATTGCTGCTGCCAATGTAATTCGTAACGTCAGAAACACGCTGGTTTTTCTCAGCGCCTATAACGTTGAAGTCTGACCAGGAAAACGACTTGTATTCGTCCATATCCATCTGCAGGGTAGAGCAGTCATCTGGAAACTGATCCGTACAATTCAATACCAGCTTCGCCACGATACGCTCCATCAGGATATTCACAGCCTGGACCTTGCCGGCAGCCACGCTCACGTCCTTCTCGGCACCGAAACTGTCCGAAGTCTTGTCGCTCGTCCAGCTGGCAGGCTCCGAGTTAGAAATGGCAGTCAGCACATTGTCATCTATCGCCCAGTCAGCCTTGTCAGCATCCAGAAGGGTAGGGGAGATGCTGCGGGTAGCAATCACCTTCAGCGTATGCTCACCGTAGGCAAGCGTCATGTCAGGTTCCGCAAAGTCGGCAGCAGAGTTCGTCTGGTGGAGCACCTGCAGCAGCTTCCCGCTCGTCTTGTCGTAGTCCAGGATAAAGATGTCGGTCAGTTCCTTGCCGTCTACCTGCAGCGAACCACGGGTCTCAGCTTCCGGAACAGCCGCAGAAAGGTTCAGCTTCACATGTTCCTTGCCATCGACAGCCTCCTGGCTGCCTCCGTTCTCCACTACATCGTCCATTGCGTACTTGGTGCATGAAGTATTCATCATCATGCACGCTGCCATCATCATGAAGGTGGTGGCAAACAAAAACGTTTTAGTTTTCATAAGCCTTTATTTTTTAAGATTATATATTAAAACTCTGTTTTTGCATCGGTGAAATTTCAGTGATATTTCACCGATGCTATAACGTAGAAATCCCTATTCCGTCAGGTTTGGGTCTTTGTCGTATTTGCTGGCGGCTTCCTGCTGCCAAACATAAGACTTGCTTTTATATGCTTCCTCCTGATACTCTTTATCCAGGAACTCGTTCCACTCCTTTTCAAATTCCTCCTTAACAAATTTCCTTATCGTTCCGAGATATTTCTTTTCTGCATCATAGATGATACGGTTTTCCTTTTTGCGGTCGTCAGCTTTCCAGGAAGTTGATTTCCTGAAGAATACTCCAATTTCAACCTTAGAACGAAACAGCTTGCGGTATTCTATCAGGAAAGGAACTAGGCGGTCTCTCAGCTTTTCTAATATCTCCTCTTCCTCATCCTCTAAACCGCTAGCCGAAAAATGTAGAATCTCATTTAAAGACATTACTACCACTTTCTTGTCTGTTTCTACCGTCAGTTCACAATACCAACATTTATCTTCAGAATCTCCGTCATTATAAAAGCAGTGGTTTATGAATACCTTTAAGGAACCAGTCATATTCGATTTATCTATATGAACATCATAATTGTCTAGATCAGGAATAAGTGATGAAATATATCGAGTATATCCAAAGACATGACATAGATTTTCAAAGGGTATCGTTTCGCCACGATGGGCGATGACTGGGTTATCATCAAAGTCGTCCTTTGCACCTGCAGGAATGTGCCAATAATCATCAGTGCCGATATAATACGGATTATCTAATCTATCTGGAATATCTTTGTCTTTCTTCCATGCTATACCAACACGCTCACTCAATATGCCATACTCATCAACGAAAATGGCATGATCATTATAAGGAATGGCTACTATTTCTTCATTATCTTTCATCATTCTAAGTTTTTAAAATTATTCTATAATTGATAACGCAAATGGTGCAAGAATATTGCGCCCCTTGCGATATTTTCCTACTTGAATGCTCCAGCCAGAAGTGGCAGGAAGAACACTGCTACGCCGATGGTAGAGAAGAGCAGCACGGCTACACCTACGAAGGCAAGGGCTGCAAGAGAATATGTAATTGCTTTTTTCATAATGCTATAATCTTTTTGAAGTATTAAAAATTGATGTTTATATTTTTGTCGCAGCATCGGTGATGTTCCACCGATGTTATAACGAAGAGTTTTCCTGCGCCTGCAAGGTCGTGGCCTTGATAGCTCGGAAAGTTTCCGTGATATATCTGCTGCCTCCATGCTTCCTGATCCAGTCGTGAACGTCATCGGGCACAACATATTTGTGGACGCTGCCCTCTGCTGCTGGTCTGCCTTTCTTATTTGATGTTTTATTGATCTCCATATCTTTTCCGCTTATCCGTGATGCGGTAGGGCTGAATGATTATATTACTTTTTCTTCTTTAACCAAGGAAAGAACCAAGAACCTTCCAAACATTGTTGCGCCCTGATAACGGCATACTCCCTGGTATGTATGCGCAAATCGGACGGAATCTTCTCTATTATCTTCCCTTCTAACTCGTGGTCATAATTCACTCCGCACTCTTTCAGAAGCTCATAGAGAGGATCATCGAAGAATGAGGCAAATATATGCTCCTGAGTGTCGAGGTTTAGAAACTCGAACGAGCAGAAGGGATAATCAAGGAAGGCGTGCAATATCTTAAACATCTTTATTCCGCTTATCCGCGATGCGGTAGGGCTTTAAAAACTTAAAATTCTATAATTTTTCGGGTAAATTGATACATCGTATTGTTTTATTTTTTAAATTTGCACCGTCTTCGGAAGATTTCAATCGTACCTTTATGGAATAGAAAGAAACATAAAACTTCCGTTGACGGTCAGACTTTCAAAAGTCTGTGGATTCAAACGCTCTTAAAGAGCCAAATTTCTACTATAGTAGATTCGAGCCGGAAGGCTCGCGGTTGCCCCGGCTTCGGTCGGGGCTTTTCCGTTTTATGCGTAAACGCCAATTTTATGAAACTCCAAAGTCGTGTGATTATCAGGATAGCTACAATCCTCAAACATAACCCAATAACCTTGCTTATCAAGGAATATCTGACCGATCGAGCTTGCAACGTCTTTCGGCTTGCCTGCCAATCTATTGCATATTATCCTAGTCAGGTCTTTATAAGGTTGACGTTGTTCGTCTATGATACGGAAAGAATATATATTCTTATCTCTTCCAGTAATCGTCAGTGTGGTTATTAAACCTTCAATCGTTCCGACTCTCTTGTACGTATCATCCTTGCACACCAAAGATTCACCATTATCAAACAATCGTCTTGCAAGAAACGTTGTTGTATTGTTACAAATAATCTCCGACATAATTATTCCTCCTCTTCTTTTTCGTCCTCATCCTCGATAGGATTCTGATAGTCGTCGCTATGTGCGACCAAATCATCGAGAGCTGCCTTGAAGCTATATTCTTTCATCGAATAATATGCGTCATCATCATTTAAGTCGTCGTAAAAGTCAAAAGAACGGCTACAGTCAGCAGCTTTTAGAATACCGCCATCTGGGTCAATCCAAAAACTAAACCAATAACTATCATTATTACTACCCATAAAGTTTATCTCATGGTCGGGATAATCTTCGGGATAATCTAATGTTATATAGGATACCTCGTTTAAGAACTTAATACCTTCTGAGTCGCCTGCTACCGCATAGATTTTACCATTATCGCATAAACGTAAGTCAAACCATGCTTCTTTTTCATTTGCCTGGTACCATGCAGCAAAAATCTCAGAATAGAACCTGTAATAATCGAAGTATTTTAAGACTTCATCATTTATATAATCATCATCAAAAAAGTCCTTTCCAAACTTTGAATATTTAGGATCGTCAACGGACAATTTTACGCTTAACAAACAGTTAAGGTTTTGATTGTACCCTTCTATAACAAGATTTAATTTATCCATATCTATTGACTTAACCGTGATGTCGAGGGCTAAATAATTATCACTTAAAATCTACACCTTTGAGCGGATCATTATCGCCGCCGTCTTCAATCTCGATGCCTTCCGGCTTAGGTCGGGGCTTTTTCGTCTCTTAATCTTTGGTTAAAGAAACTTCTTCGTAATCTACAAACACCTTGAAGTTATCACGCAACAAAGTTTCAATAGCTTCTTTCCTGAAACGCCATCCAGGAGCAGACCAGAACATATCACACTCCTCCAGGAAATCGTGGTCGTAATATACGCCGAATTTCTTTATCTTTAAGAACACTTCAGCAGGTATGCGATGCGTCAAGGTGAAGGAACCTGAATTTGGGCAAGGACGGGTTAAAATGGCCTCGCTCAAATCTTCGTCATGTGGCGCCGATTCGCAGTGAAAAGAGATTGCGCCATTTTCTATAGCCTCTTTAACTCTTCTGATCTTCTCATTCTTTATTACATTCTTTTTCTTTCTCTCCTCAATCTCTTTAAGTTTCGGAGCAGCAAGCGCAAAAAGTTTATCCATATTCGTACTATCAACACGATAGGTCGTATCATGTCCTTCAAAGCACGACGTAAACTTCAGCCTATCCTCAAACTTATCTATCGCCTTAAAAGCATTCAGGATGTTTAATGCCTTTTCGTTGAAATAAAGAAATCTATAATTTTCCGCACAGTCGCTACCGCAAATGAAATCATCAGTAAACTCTATGTAGGTAAAACTCAGTTCCTTTGCTTTTTCTTTAATCGACTTGAGCAATTCTCTATAAAAAGCATTAAACTCTTCTTTAGGGGTAGAATCGAGACGGATACATATACTTTTCTTGGTGTTCAGGCCCAAAGCGACTTTTGCATCTTGACACAAACAAACAGCCGGTATTACCTCATTATTAGATATTCCGGCCTTCATTAAACAATGATACCATTCTCCGGATATATTTATAAGACCGCCAAAATCTTGCCAAGATAGTATTCTTCCGTCCTTCTCGCATAGATATAAACAGAAAGGGTCTTTAGTATTCAAGAACTTCACATCATAAACAGTTCCGCTTTTCGTAATCGCTTTCATATCTTATGACTTAACCGTGATGTCGAGGGCTAAAAATAATCTATAAATCCAGTAATAAATCTCCGATGTTATAACGAATAAACTTCGTCACCAAGAAGGCGAGGAATGATTTCTGCATCCAGGATGCTATCGTAATCCCATAGGCGGGCACCGAAATCTTTCTTCAGCTTCGCTACTGCCATTTTATATGCCTCCTCGCCGTTCTCGGAATAGCCTTCGTACTCATAATATTTATATGAGAAATTGACGGTGGCATGAAGGCAGACGGTAAAGAAACCTTTTGGCATCGCTGCCAGCTTCTTGCGGCGCTCATTGATTTCTCTGGCGATGCGCTGCTTCTCCTGAATCTCCTCATCCTGCTTGCGCTTGCGGTCTGCTGCCTCCTTCGCTATGATAGCCTTCTCACACTCCTCTGGGGTACCAGCAAGGGCAGGGTAGCAATAAATAAAGGATGAAGGGCTACAGCCTGTAGTCTGCAATTTTCTGCCCGCCTTCTCGTCCTGATAGATCTTTTTCAGAAGGGCGTGAACGTTGTCGTTAACCTCCAGCTTTCTGCCGCCCGGCTCGTTCTTGTCGGTCAGGCTATTGATAAACTCCTCGGCTTCTTCTACTGAATCGATGATAACTTTTTGGTCGAAATATACAAAAAACTTCTTCATGTTGTCTGCGCTTCACCGTGATGCGCCTAGGGCTGAATAATTTATAATTTATGATTGATAATCTGCTTAGTTTTCTTTATCTGCTCACGCGCCCACTCCTTTGCAGTTCCTGGCTCAATATCGCCATAAAGCTCCATATCGTGCGCCTCGCTCAGAAGATTATCGTAGGTCGTATTATTATGCCGTTTGCTAGCTGCGATGATAGCCAGGGCGTGGTCATAATCTCGGATAGGGCGAAGAGGATTTTCACGCTCCATCTTTGCGATGAGCTTACCGCGCTTTACGCTATCGCCTCGCTCAAACTGACGTGAAATCATCGCTGATATTCTGTCGTTCTTATAATCTACCTTTTCCTCTGCCATCTGCTGCGCCTCCTCGAAGGTAACTGCATTCTCAGATTTTCTAACCAGCGAGCGCGCCCAGGCATCGCGAACGTCTTCCCAGGTTTTCACCTTCTTTACAACCTTCTTCTTTCCGTCGAGCATTTCAATGAATGCTTTTCCGTCCTTCGCGTTCAGGTAATACTCATGATAATGATCCTGATAGCCATAGCCGTTGTAGTTATCACCGAAGGTATGATAATCTACCTTCTTTTCCTCGACGAAAGCCTTCAGCTTACCCAGAAGTGATTTGGTACCATCAAAGATACAAATGTTCACTACGCCGTTCTTTTCGCGCGCTGAAACGCTGCTCTTATGTTTCTTGTTAGCATTCTCAACGGATGAAAATTTGGAAGGAATAAATACTCTTCTATAAGTTCCCATATTGTCTGCGCTTCACCGTGATGCGCCTAGGGCTGAATGATTATTATTTTACTTCAAACTCCTTAATCTCGTAAACAAAGGTTTCTTCCTGGCACTCTACTTGAAATCCCATCACGTCCTCTGTATGCTCCGCTACGTGAACATAAATAGGGGTGTTCAGATAGAAATTATCCGCTGTAGGAATAATTGCTTCCTCACCGTCACAAGTGCGTACAGACTGAGAAACTTCTGTGAACTCATCTTTCTTAGGAAGGCTATTGAAAGCCTTTTCTGGGGAGTCGAAAACGTTTGCGATAATCTTATTACAAAGAACAATATATACTTTCTTGTCGTTCATATTCTCGTCGCTTAACCGTGATGCGCTAGGGCTGAAATGATTATTATTGTTTTTATTTATCTTCTTATTTTATTTTCTGATGCAAAGGTACGAAGAATTTTTGAAACTACCAAATAAAATGCACTTAAAATGCTATTTTAGGTGCATTTTTTAACCTTTGTTTTATTTGCAAAGTAAATTCCCGATACCTTTTTATCTTCTTTTCTTCTCTTGTCGCCCACCTGGGAATCGGACCCAGAAGGATGAAATCTTTTCATCCATCGCCAACGTGGGCAATTTTTCGGCTGCTGCTATCCTCACGAACCGCAGGCAGCCTGTAAACAAAAACGCGGACGCTTCCGCAGTCAAACACTTAAAATTTCAAAGTTATTGAAATTCATAGTTCCCCGCAGTGGTGTCGATCCACCCTTGCCGGTCTGCCGGACGGGGTAGGGGAAAGCTCTCGGGCTTCCCCAGTATGAAGTGATTGAACATAATGGATGGTCATCCTATGCCACATCACCTTGCGCATGGCGCTTATTGTAATCAGCCTTAAATTCTTCCTCGGTCATACCCCGGAAGGCAAGTAACTTCTCCCATTCTCTATCTCTGGTGTACTCCTCCTTAAACTCCTCGAAGGTATGAGGAGCGAAGCTCTCGGCAACGTAGTATGCCTCACATCGCAGTTCGATACCGTCACCGATCCATTGCCCTGATAAGATGCGGTTCTCTTCGTCCGGAGTTTCCTCATCCTCCTCCAGAAGCTCGGCGAAATGTTCGATGGAGTACTTAATCATCGTGCGGATGTCCTTTGCCCATGAGCAGGTATCATCCGGCTTGATATTGCATTCCTGCAGCACCATCCCCACCAGCTCGTCGATGCTTGCACGGCTCTTGATATAGGCGTTGTGGTAAAAGTCGAAAGGGATAACGTGGTCCAGCTTCCATCCCTTTTCCTCGTTAACGGATGGTCGGCCGTATGCCTTGCGGCTCTCTTCTGTCACCTCACACTCAATTACCTTATTCTCAATAACGTTCAAACCGTTGTTTTTATTATTCTTTGCGTTCATAATTTTCTAATTTTTAAATTGATTCTATAATAATGTTTGTGATTTCCGAAGCCCTCTATAATGAGGGCGATTTTTCTACTCGGTTATAATACATTTACCTTCTGGTGTCTCGTAATCTATCTGATTATTCGCCCAAATGGTAATTTCTTTCGGCTTATATACGTTATAACCTTTATGATCACTAACGTATTCCCATTCCGTTCTATTCTTTTTCTCGTACACCAGAATGGCAGCCGTTTTTTTGAAAGCATAAGCCGCGGCAAACATATCACCAGCAATCTCATTAATTTCTTCCGGCTTATTCCACCAGCTCTTCGCAATTACCTTCTTAATTTTTCCTGCAATGCACAGGATGTAAGCATATTCTTTTTTCATACGATTTCTAATTTTTCAGATGTTCTATAATATATTGTTTGTGATTTCCGAAGCCCTCTATAACGAGGGCTTACGGCTTTTTGATGTCTCTCCATACCTTGCGTGCCTTGCACTGTGATACGCTGCCGATCGCCCAGCCTTTATGCTTGGCGGCAATCTGATTAAAGCGATACCAGATATTTATATCGGTGAACTCAAAGTGCATCGTACCTTTTTTGTAGAACTTCACGCGGAACCAGTCGAAGTAAAACCACTCGCCGAAATTGGTGCAGCTCTTTACAATCTGCTGCTCAAATGGGCGGCCGTAGTCATCGCTTAATGGCTGACCGGTGAGGAAGCTCATAGCTTTATAAAAATCCTCCATTTCTCCCTGTCGACCATAAGAAGAAAACGTACTATAAGACAGATAACCTCGCCAGATTTCGCAGTCCAGGTAATCGACGATAAATTTCTGATTGATCATATAGTTACTATTCGTTTTCCATTTTTCACCCGCTGTCGAGTTCTCAGCAGACAGGCTGCAAATGGTGTCGAATGCCTTCACTACGCACTCCTCCATGATATTGCCGATGTTCTGTAATACGGAAGATACGACCAAATAGATATTTTTCAGGTTGAAGGGGCGAGCCTCTGAAGTCTCGACGAATCGGGCGATTTTCTCCTGCAGTACGTTGGTGGTGTACTTCTGCATGTTGAGTAACTGGAAGACGTTTTGCCATGCTGCATGCTGCAACTCCTTGCGGAAACGGTCGCGGGTGATGTTCTGGAACTTGTTGCCCTCTCTGTCTGACCCGTGAGCGCCGAAATGAATGCGGCAAGATGAGAAGGTTTTTATATCTGCGTTTATCTTTTCGCTCGCCTCCTGCACTGCATCAAACTGAGCCAGGGCAGCGTTGTAACGTTTCACCATATCGCGCACAGCATCGTATTTTATTACGCCTTCCTGTCCGTTGCCCATATCCTCCCAGCCTTCCGGGGTCTCGTCAAAATCGAGGTTTTCAAAATCCTCTGTTTCATTTGATGGCTTATAAAGACGAAGGAGAGAGATTTCCGCATCTGTTCTGCGGTCTGCGGTTGCGATATTGAAGACATCGCCTAATTTTTCGCAGCTTCCATAAAGATCCGCCAGCTCCTTTAATTTCTTATCCTCGCCATAACAATGAACGAAGCGAGAGGAAGGGCAGAGGGCTAAGATGGTGCAACCATCGGGCGCAACCTCCCAAGCGTGCAAAATATGCTTTTCTACGCTGGTAAATGGCGGGTTCATAATAATATAGGTAACGTCTGCCACCTGCTCGCGCTGCACCGTCAGGAAATCTGGCGCAATCACGTTGCACTCATTATAAAGGCTATTCCGCAGGGTGTCGTTTATCTCGCAGGCCTTTACGTACCTTGCGCCGTCTTCCTTGCAGAATTTTACGATATTCCCCGAACCTGCGGAAGGTTCCAGTACCACGGCATCCGCCAGGCTCTCGCCCTGAGTCATCATATTAAAGACTTCGCGGGGTGTGATGTAAAAATCACGGTTAAATATATTTTGATAATTTACCATTTTATTTTCTGTTTTAAAAGAGTGAAAAATTTTTCTTGTGGCGAAATTTCCGGTGAAATTTTTCGCACGCTATAAAGAGGGATTTTCAAGCCTCCGAGGGGTAGGGGGTGAGGGTTAGACCCTCACCCGGTGGCCTCAGTTCCCGGTTTATGCGGCTTTATTACTGCCCGGCTCGGTACCTGTGCGAGTATAAAGAGCCATCAGAACTTCAGGAGTACAAACAACCTCCGCCCGGTTCGCTGCGAACTTTCGCACCTCTGCGCACCTCGTTTTCACTTCTGCCGGCTCGCTGTCTTCGCTCATGGCTTTTAGCCTGTCGATGAGGTCGAGCACATCGACGCCGCAAGCGCAAAGGGCGTAAAGTTCTGCCAGGGCTGCCCGCTTATACTCGCCCGCCATCGTGAGCCGCTGCGCGTCTTCTGCTGCTGCTCTCAACATTGAGAGACTGACACCCGAACCGCTGCCGCTATCTTGGCGGCTCTGTGCGGTTTCTTCGCTCTGCTGGGCGTTTGCGTCATCCTGTACGGTTTCGCCCGTCTGTGACTCTGCTGTCGCTTCCTCGCTCACGTCCTGCCCTGATTCTAGGGCGTTTAATCGCTCCTGCATCTGGGCGAGGGTATCGGACAGGCTCGCCACCTGCTCAGATACATTTTTTATCTGTTCGCGAAGGATGGCGGCGGCCTCCTTGCGTTCTTCCGCCCTGTGCTCTGCCTCATATTTTGCGGTTGCTTCTGCTGCCTTGTCTGCTGCCTTCTTCAATGCCTCGTTTGCCTTTTCGGTTGCTTTTACGATGGCAGAGATCAGGAAGGAGAGGGCAGACGCGAGAGCGCCGACCACTTCCACCTGCTCGCAGGTTTCGGCATCTGCTGCGCTCTGCTCTTCGGTGGTCTCGCTATCGTTTGCGGTCGTTTCGTCCTGCTGTGGCTCATCTGCTGCGCCCTGCTCAGTCATGCCGAACCACTCGCGAAGCTGTGAGACTGCCTCCAGTGTGGTTGCTTGCCACTGCTGCGCGTCCTTATTCCATCGCGCGCCATGCGCTTTTATTGCCTTACGGTTTTTATAAGTTGTGCGCTGATCGCCTACGACTGCCACACCCTCGGCGATCTCTACCAGTTCCAGACCCTCGGCAGGGGCCGCGCTCATGTCTACGCCCTCCGCTGCCTTCTCGTTCTTCGCTGCCTTCTGGTTGCGGTCTGCCTTCGCTTTCTTCTCTGTCTGCTGCTTTGGCTGTTCATTTTCTAACTTGTAGCGCTCGCAAAGGAACTTTAGCAATGTATCGTAGTGCATTTTTCCATCGTATCGAATGCAATTTAAAATCTCGCTGCTAAAGTCCTGATACTTGCGGGATGCTTCGTAATAGGCTTCGATCTCGTCGAAATCTTCTGGCTTTGGATACACGAAGCCGCACAAATTCATTAGCTTCTGCGCGTCCGGGTTCTTGCCCTCAGTAGTGAAAACAAAATTTAAATCTTCTCTTTCGTTCTTCTCGTGTGCCGCTCTACTCTCTTCTGCCTGTAGGAAGTTCTCGGCGATGATTTGACGCACTTTTACCATACTTTCTTTTGAAAAGGTACGTTTGAAAGCGATTGAGGAATCAGAGAAAGACCCGAACATCTCACGGAATCGGCACATTGTTTTTTTATAGACATAGTGCCCATAATCTGCGTACGGGTCGCTTTCGTAATATTTCCCCGTGAAATAGTAAAAGGCTTCGCAGGCTTCCACCTCTTCCACAATCGGGCCATCTTCCCAAGTGATTTTTGAACCGTGAAAATATTTTTGATTGTCTGAAACGGTCACTTTTACGCCCGGCCAAAAGTGGTTAAAAACCGCTTTAACGTTACGCTTGAACGCTGCCAGGCGCTTGGCGTTCGCGCTGCGCGCTGCCTTATCCTGCGCTTTTTTCTCCTCGCGTGAGAGGTGGAGCCATTCCACGCCCATCTTACCCTTGAACGTTGGCGGGAGTTCTTCCAGGATGCCGGACCATTGCGCAATTATTGCGGCTTCCGCGCGGTCTGCCTCCTCCTGTGCAATGCGTTCCTTTTCTTCCTGGTCTGCCTTCCAGTTCTTCGCCCATGTGTCGAAGTTGTCGGCGATGCGCTCAAGGTTCGCAATTTCCTGCTCTGTATAGGTTTTATTTGTCACGTTATCCCAATAAAGACCGCAACCAAACTCTTTGCTTAATGGGTCGATACGGTCATATTTGCCGAAGGTTCGGCGGCTCTCGTGGCTCTCATATTCTCCGCTCATGATATAGTCGACATCTTCCAAGCTCTTAAAGTCGTGACCGAATAGGCGAACGGTTTTAATATCTTCACCATGTACCGACAAAACAACATACTTTGTTTCTCCGCTCGGTCCCCAAATGCAGACGATAACAGAGCCGCGGCGGATTCCCTCCGCTTCCTTCTCTTCGTCCTTTGTCCAGGCTCCGGCGTTCTTCATTGCTGCCTGATACTCCGCCATCATGTTTTTAAACTCCTCAGGGTCGCCGCCCTTGTCTGGGTGCATACTGACACAATAAACGCGGAACTGCTTTTTTAACTCTTCGACTGTGGTAATATTATTAAAGTATTTCATGACTCTAAAATTTTAAATGTTTGTATATATATTATATTATTAGAACTTAATAGAAAACAGGAGACCGCAGACGATAGCAACCGCAGCGACTCCGAGATATTGCCAATA
>OCLF01000007.1_pt1 | contig 81395 bp, 56 predicted proteins | sample 1502881 | NCBI WGS metagenome assembly OCLF01 (sample SAMN03418267, study PRJEB22391) | human gut metagenome | biome: human-gut; feature: organic feature; material: feces | host: Homo sapiens | place: Tanzania | collected 2013-01
AATCTTACGGCTCTAAATCTAAAGGATGTAAGAATAAAAGGAGTGTACAGCTATTGTTTTGGGGGGAGTCTGTGTTGGCCAGATAAAGCTGACGATGATGTATTGCCTGGTTCTTGTTTCACAGGTAAAAAAACGCTGACAAGCTTTGTGTTTCCTGACGTTCTTAAGCGTATTAACCCAAGGGCTTTTTACGGTGCAGGCCTGACGGGCTCTCTAAATATTCCCGAAGGTGTGGTAGAGATTGGCAATAATGCTTTTACAAACAACGACTTTATCGGTGTCCTGACATTACCTTCCACATTGAAGAAGATAGGTGCTTCTGCTTTTTCTGAGTGTGGTTTTGCATGTCCATTGAATTTGCCGGATGGAATCGAGGAAATTGGAGACTATTGTTTTTCTTTTTGTCGGAATCTGTATGGCAATCTGATATTGCCAAGTCATCTGAAGAAGATAGGTTCAAGTGCTTTCCATGGTTGTACTGGCTTGAAAGGCGACCTTGTGATTCCTAAATCCTTGACCGTTATACCCTCGTGCGCTTTTGGGGGGTGTGGGTTTGGAGGCAGACTACAGTTGCATGATGGCATCACTGCTATAGGTGAATGGGCATTTCGTGATAACGGATTCATAGGCGAACTTGAATTGCCGAAGAGTCTTGTAGCACTTGGAGGTAACAACTTCCAAGGAAATGACTTCTCAGGAAGCTTTAAGATACCCAAGGGATTGTTAAGCATTTCTGTATCAGCTTTTGCAAATTGCGCTTTTACTGGGGAGGCAGAGATACCTGAAGGTGTTACGTGTATTCATAGCTTTGGATTTTCTTCTTGCATAAATCTGCAAAAGATAATATTGCCAGGCAGTCTTGAGTTAATTGATGAGGCCGCCTTCCAAGATTGCAAATCGCTTCGTGAAATTGAATGTAAGAGCACAGTTCCTCCAGTTGTGAATGACGAAGCTTTTCATGGAGTTCCATTAGAAGACCTCACTGTTATAGTGCCAGGGTCTGCTTTAAATAACTATAAGTCGTCAGAATCCTGGTCGGGTTTTAAACACATCATTGCAAAATGAAGCATGAATGCAGGCTGCAGCAGTGAATGTGAGTAACGTAATAATAATAAACAAGACAAAGTATGAAGAATAATATAATAAGGTGGGTTTGCATGAGTTTCAGCATTGTAGGGGCAGCGTTTCTCGCGGCTTGCTCAGATGATGCCAATCCGCAATACAAGGATGCCAAGTCGACGTCGATGACTTTTGTGGTGAAGCATCCGTCGCAGACACGTGCCACGGAAACCGACTTCGAGATAGGCGACCGCATAGGACTGTATGTGGCAGACACAGAAAAACCAATGGAGTTGGGAGGCAATCTTGCCAACAACGATGCGCTGACCTACGACGGCGACAAATGGACATCAGTACGTCCCCTCTATTGGGACGACGGCACATTCAATGTCTATGCCATCTATCCACGCATGGATAAGGTGCTCAGCCTCGACAGTCAGCCTTTCAGCGTGGCTCTCGACCAAAACACACCGAAGACAGCCACATCGCTTGGTGGCTATGAGGCGAGCGACCTGCTCTTTGCTTCGCAGAAGGGTGTCACAGCGTCGGATTCGCCCGTTGCTCTTTTGTTTCATCACATAATGAGCAAGCTACGCATACGCCTGATAAAGGGTGAGGACTTCGAAGGCGAGCTGCCCACCAAAGCCAAGGTGTATATACACAGCACCATAACCTCTGCCACCGTCGACCTACGCCAAGGCATCGTCACGTACAATCCGAGGATGGCACGCCAGAGCATCATAGCTCATCAGGACGACGAGACCTGCTATTCTGCCATCGTCGTGCCGCAGAACATCACAACAAGTATGCCATTCCTTGAAGTGGAGGTAAACGGTGTGAGCTATTTCTATGAGAGCCGATTTAATTATAAACCTGGTGTGGAAAATCTTGTCAACCTTGTCATTTCAAAAGACCCCGAGCAAGTGAAGATAGAAATCGGTGGTGAGATAAATGGCTGGCAATAACACTTTCTGAATGAAGAAAATAACGTATGTATTATCTGCCCTTGTGCTGATTCTTTCCTTGTGGGCAGTGGCTTTGTGGGTGCTGCCCATTGGAAAATATAATAATGTGACTACCGAGACGCGCTACGGCACGAGCGAGGGCATGCAGCTTGTGGAGCAGACCATGACCAACGGCGAACGACAGTATGTGGTAGAGGACGCGCGTGGCAACGTGATGTTCCGCATCCCGCTGCGTGGATGTATGCTCGACACACAGTTTCGTGGCGGTCGTCTGCGCTTCCGCGAATTGTCTACGGGTCGTGAAGGATATGTCGACATGCAGGGCATCGTGGTCTTTACCGCTACGTCAGCCGACTCCTTGCAGCCTACAATGACAGCACCTGAGGGGCAGACATCTGCCATCGACGGTAGTGCGGAGGATGTGCATGGTCAGCAACCTGCTGCTAAAGTAAGCCGTAAGGAGGTGAGACTGCCAGCTGTGGACGTGCGCACGATGGCGCACAACAGTCCGTTCTATGCTGAGGCTTCCAAGATAATCAGCGGAAAGCTGGAAGAGACCGACGCCACACGCCGCCGTCAGATTCTCAATTACTGCGAGCATCTGCGCACGGCATACACCACGAAGGACATCGACTTCCTACGTCAGGTGTTCAGCAACGACGCGCTCATCATAGTGGGCAACGTAGTACGTCAGTCGAAGGATGAAGCCAAGGTGGGCGCTGACAGCCGTGTGAGCTACGCCCTCCATACCAAGGCCGACTATCTCTCGCGACTCTCCAAGGTGTTCGGCATGAACAAGAAGGTGGACGTGCGCTTCTCCGACTTCCGCATAATGCGCCATCCCACGAAAGACGGCATCTACGGAGTGTCGCTGCGCCAGCGCTATCAGAGCGACCGTTATGCCGACGACGGTTGGCTGTTTCTGCTATGGGACTTCCGCAACGCCTCCATGCCACTCATCCATGTGCGCACGTGGCAGCCGTCGGCAACTGTAAGTGGTAGTGATGGAGTAATTGAAATATCCGACTTTAATTTAGAGTAATATGAAAAGTATAAAGAAGGCATATGTAAAGTTGTCCTTTACGCTACGTAAAGTTATGCTTTGCGTGGTGTATACTATGATATTGTCGTGTCTGTCGTTGAGCGATGCTAAGGCTTCGGTGGCGACAGTCGTGCCGGCAGTGGCAGACAGCACCTTTACGGTGGCAAGCTTCCGTCAGTTGCCTACCGACGTGAGCGCCTTCATCGATGCCGTACGCGACCTTAACGGCGAGGCGTGCGCACTGCTCAAGGTAGTGGCACCTGCCGACTTTGCCTTCTCTTCGCCCTTAGGCATTGTAGAACGTCGCGACAAGGTGGGCGAGATATGGCTTTTCCTACCCAAGGGAACCAAGAGCATAATGCTGAAACATCCTCAATGGGGAGTGCTGCGCGACTATAAGTTCGGCACGAAGCTTGAGAGTCGCATGACCTACGAGATGCGCCTCCGCCTGCCACAGACCGCTGTAGTGGAGAAGCACGACACTATAGTATACACCCAGACCATCGTCGACACCGTAACCGTGGCACCGCCCCGACGCATTGTTCAGCTCCATGCCTTCACGTTGCTCACAGCCTCACTCCATACCGACGGACCCTCGTGGGGCGTAATGGCAGCCTTGATGCGTCGTCATGGTGCTTATGTGCATGTGAGCAGCAATCTGCATTCGGCGCCTACGACGATAGGTTCGTGCAATAGCGACGGCTATCGACCCTCTACCAGCAATACTCCTTATTATACCGGACGCACGCAGACTTCTGCGTATGTCCTCACCGTGGGTGGCATACATCGTCTGAATGGCTTGCTCAACATATTCGAAGGTGTGGGCTACGGCAGTCAGACCACCGCATGGCAGCTTGCCGACAGCGAGGGCGGCGGTTGGCTACGCAACGAGGAGTTCAGCCATAAAGGCTTTGCGGCAGAGCTTGGCGTTGTAGCTTCGGTAGGACGATTCAGTTTCAGTGCGTCGGCACTGACCATTGCAGGCAAGCAATGGCAGGGATGTATAGGTGTAGGAATATGTCTTGGAAAGACGGGAATGATAACAAAGCGCAAGTAAAAAAAACGTACCGATTATGAATAATCGTATTCTCTATATATTATTGTTGATGGCTGTCGTAATTGTCTGCTCTTGCAGCAGCGACAGTCCGTACAACTTTGAGCCTCGCCTCCAGACGCTTCCGGCTACGGACATCAGTCGTACAGAAGCCACACTGTCGGGCAAGTGTGTCAAGGACAAGGGAGTGGACATGCCCAGTCTTTGGTTCAGCTATGGCAATGACAAGAGCATGTCTGAGAGGCAGGAAGTATTGGCTGATGCCGACGGCAATGTCAGTATGCACCTATCCTCGCTCCATGCCGGCACCACCTATTATTATATGCTTCATGGCACCAACGGTTCAGCCTTGCTCTCTGGCGAGATGGTCAGCTTCGCCACGCAGCCCAACAAACGCCCCACGGTAAGCAAGGCAGAAGTGCTGAGCAGTGCTCCGGTCAGCCTTATTGTAGGCTACAGCATCATGGACAATGGCGGAGACCCCATTACATCCTGCGGTTGCCATGTGTTGGGCGAAGGCATCGAGGGTGGCGAGAAGACCATTATGCAGAGTGTTGAGGCTGACGACAAGGGAATGTACAGTCTGCTTATTGACGGTCTGCAGCCCAACATAACGTATACCATCAAGCCATTTGCAGTCAACAGCATCGGCGAGTCGGAAGGCGAAGCCATCCAGTTCACAACCTCATCAGCCGTCGTGCTTGGTAAGTCAGGCATCCTTTCCACCCTCCTCGGCGACCAGATATTCAATCTTACCAGTCTTTCTCTGGTAGGTCCGCTCAATGGCGACGATCTGCGCACGCTGCGCATCATGGCAGGACGCGACGAGGAGAACCATCCTACAACCGGACGCCTTGCCGATCTCGACATCTCGGGAGCAAGCATCGTTGCGGGTGGTGGCGAGTATGGCGAATCACGATTTACAGAGGACGGAGTTATAGGCGTAGGTCTGTTTCGTGCTTGCACTGGTCTGAATACCATCAAGCTGCCAATGGGAGCTGTCAAGATAGAGAAGGAAGCCTTCGAGGGCTGCACCTCTCTGCGTAGCATCACCATCCCAGCATCGGTAAGCGCCGTAAGTCCATCGGCAGGATGCACGTCGCTGGAGACCATCGACGTGTCGGCAGCCAACACTCACTTCATGAGCAAGGACGGCGTACTCCTGAGTGTCGATGGCAAGTGCATCCTCTGGTTCCCGATGGGCAAGAAGGGCGAATACACATTGCCCTCTACCATAGAGAGCGTGGGCGACTATGCCTTCCGCGAAAGCAACATAGAGAAATTCGTATTCTCCGACGGACTGACCAAGTTGGGTATGTGCGCCTTCTATAACAGCAAGGTGAAGGAAGTGGTGCTGCCCTCCACCCTTAAGCAGCTGCCTTCCGGATTGTTCCAGAAATGCAGCCACCTTACCACGGTGCGCCTTGGCAAGAAAGTGGTCATTATAAACGAATACGTCTTCGACGGTTGTCCGCTTACTGACATTTACATCGGAGCTGCATTGCCACCAGTATGCTATGACAACACATTTGCCAATGTTGCTACCGACTTTCTGAAGACGTGCCGTGTGCATGTGCCGAAAGGCAGGGAGAAGTATTATCGGGCAAAGTCATACTGGGACCAGTTTGAGAATATAATTGATGACATTTAAATGAAGTGACTATGAATACACCAGAAATAGAAGAGCTGAAACGACTTGTCGAGGAGCGTTATGGCAAGCACCTTACCACGACCACCGACTTTGAGGAGTTCTCGGTGAAGCTGCGCCTCCGTCATGAGATATCCGTGTCGCCGTCGACGTTGAAGCGACTGTATGGCTATGTCAGCGACAGCCATAAGCCGCGCATGCTGACCCTCGACTCTCTATCGGCATATATAGGACATAAGGACTATGCCTCGTTTATGCTTTGGCTGAAGAACAGCACACGCTACAACTCGTCGTTTTTTGATGCTTGCCAACTTGTGAGCAGCGATTTGGAGCGAGGTGATAATGTGGAGATAGGGTGGGCACCCAATCGTCTGCTTCGTCTTGAATACATAGGCGATAGTGCATATCGTGTAGTCGAAGCGCATAACAGCAAGTTGCAGTCGGATGATATGTTTGTAACAGGATGTTTTATTAAGGAACAGCCGTTGTACCTGCCGTATATAGAGCGTAATGGCGAACGTACACCACCCTTTGTAGCAGGACGCAATGGCGGACTTTCGATAGTGAGAAAGATAATTTAGACAGATTATGAATGACAGTGAAAACCGCCCTACTTCGGGATATGTGGTGGACATAGATAGCGAATCGGATTTTAACGTGGCACGAGCCGACAACGGATTCACCAATATCAGCGAGTGCTATGTGTCGAAGTCGGGCCATGCACGTATGTTCACAGCCGTGAGATATGGCAAGCGTTATGTACTGAAATGCCTGAAGACTGATTTCCGTTATACGCCGGTGTATCGTCAGGCGCTGATGAAGGAGTTTGAGATAGGATTGCAGCTCGATCATCCCAACATCTGCCGCACTATAAGCATGGAGCCAGTGGGCGAATTGGGCGACTGCATTGTCATGGAATATGTGGACGGCGAGACGCTTGAGACGGCTGTGAAAGGCGGCAAGATGACAGAAGAGGTGGTACATAAGATAGCTGCTCAGCTGCTTGATGCTATGGAGTATATGCACGCCAAGCAGATAGTACACCGCGACATCAAGCCGTCGAACATCATGCTTACACATCGTGGCGGCGACGTAAAGCTGATAGATTTTGGACTATCGGACAGCGAGACGTTCTGCGTACTTAAGATTCCGGCAGGCACACGTGGCTATATAGCCCCCGAGCAGTTGCAGCCAAATGCAGTAAGCAGTCCCAGCGCCGACATCTATTCGTTTGGAAAGGTGTTGGAGTATATGGCTGAGGCTGTACGTAGCAAGCAACTGGTGAGGGTGGGGCGGAAGTGTGCTACAGCCGATTGTGCCCATCGTCCTGCAGACATTGCGCAGGTGAGGCTTCTGATGGCTGACAAGGGCAGATCGTTAGTCGTGGTGAACGCCCTCCTCATAGCATTGGCATTGGTGCTGCTTGTCATCATTGATGTGATGATGAACGCACGCCAAACCACAACGGCAGACACCGTAAACAACGATTCTGTTTCTGCTGGAGCTGCCAATAAGGTGATGGATAGTAGTCTCTGGTGAGGCTCTCATCATTTAGTGTGAGCTTTCATTGCAATACTAATTCAATAAACCTCAATAATAATTTGTCGATAATTGCGTTATACATTTATATGCAATGGACCGACCAAATACGTAGAGTAAAGATATTACTGGTGTTCGCCGCGGTGGTTATCGCCGTGGCGTCGCTTGTTGTGTCGCATATCCTCATACGCGACCTTGCTATGGAGGAACACAACAAAATGGAGGTGTGGGCAGAGGCAATGCGCACTCTCAACCGTGCCGACGAGAACACCGACATAAACCTTGTGCTGAAGGTTATCAACGGCAACAATACAATCCCTGTGATTGTGCTTGACTCGAATGGAAATGTACAGGCATATCGCAATATCGACATTAAGGATTGTGAGAACGCAGAGGACACCATGCGCTTTGTGCAATATATGGGACGCAAGCTTATGCGCGAAGACCGAGATATACGTATTGCCATTGACGACAGTAACACAGACAGTATATCATCGGCTGATTATATTAATGTGTGCTACGACGACTCGGTGATGCTGCGCCGACTTGCCTCCTATCCTTATATACAATTAGGTGTGGTGATGATATTTGTCGTAATAGCCATCTTTGCCCTGCTCACATCAAAGAGGGCAGAACAAAACAAGGTGTGGGTGGGACTGTCTAAAGAGACCGCCCATCAGCTTGGCACTCCAATATCGAGCCTTATGGCGTGGGTGGAGATACTCAAGGAGACTTATCCCGACGACGATCTGATACCAGAGATGAACAAGGACGTGAAACGTCTGCAACTCATTGCTGATAGATTCTCAAAAATTGGCTCGTTGCCCGAACCAGTTGATACCGACCTTAAGGAGGTGATGGAACATGTAATCGACTATATGGACCGCCGCACGTCAAACAAGGTGAAAATGGTGCGCGACTTTCCTGAAGGCGACATAGTGGTCAAGATAAATGCGTCGCTGTTTGAATGGGTGATAGAAAATCTTTCGAAGAATGCTGTTGACGCTATGGGCGGCGAAGGCACGATAACGCTAAGGATATTCGAGGAGCCTACGAAGGCCGTGATAGAGGTGACTGACACGGGCAAGGGCATACGCAAGAAAGACATACGCAACGTGTTCCGACCGGGATTCACAACCAAGAAGCGCGGATGGGGACTTGGACTTTCGCTCGCAAAGCGTATCATAGAGGAGTATCACAAGGGAAAAATATGGGTGAAAAGCTCAGAAGTGGGTGTTGGAACTACATTCCGCATCGAACTGAAGAAATAAAAACACTTAATATCAAAAACTTTGTAAAGATTTTGTTGTATGTCGGAAAATATTCGTAACTTTGCACACCAAATGTGTAATTTAGAAGATCTTAAAATAGATTTGAAGGAATTGAACGAGGGTGTAAGCACACTCAACTTCAATTTGAGCGACGCTTATTTCGAGTCGTTGGACGAGGACGAAATCAAGCGTGGCAACATAAGTGTGTCTATAAATGTAAAGCGCACGGAGAACTATTTTGAGCTCGACTTCCATACCGAAGGCACTGTCGTTATTCCGTGCGACCGTTGTCTTGATGATATGGAGCAGCCAATAGAGACGGACGACCGTCTTGTTGCTAAATTTGGAGAAGAGTATTCCGAGGACGACGACCTCATCACAGTCGACGAGCGTGAAGGCTTGTTGGATGTGGCGTGGTTTATCTACGAATTTATACTGCTCAACATTCCCGCTAAGCACGTGCATACACCTGGAAAATGTAACGCGGCGATGATAAAGGTTCTCGAAGAACACTCAGCTACCCGAAGTAGTGGCGAGAATGAAGAGGCAGCGGTAGATCCGCGCTGGAATGGATTAGAAAAATTAAAAACAATAATTAAAGATTAAAGAAAAATGGCACATCCTAAAAGAAGACAGTCAAAGACACGTACACTTAAGAGAAGAACTCATGATAAGGCAGTAGCTCCTACATTGGCAGTATGCCCTAACTGTGGCGCTTACTATGTATACCACACAGTATGCCCAACTTGCGGATACTATCGTGGCAAGGTGGCTATCGTTAAGGAAGTAGCTGAGTAATTAAATTCTCCAAGATGGCTAAGATAAACGCAGTAATCACTGGAGTTGGAGGCTATGTGCCCGACTACGTGCTCAGCAATGAGGAGTTGTCGCGCATGGTAGACACCAGCGACGAGTGGATTATGACTCGTGTCGGTATCAAAGAGCGCCACATCCTCACAGAGGAAGGTCTCGGTACGAGCTATATGGCCCGCAAGGCAGCCAAGCAGCTTATCAAGAAGACTGGCGTAGACCCTGACACGATTGACGCGCTGATCGTAACCACCACAACTCCCGACTACAAGTTCCCCTCTACGGCATCCATTGTCCTTGGCAAACTTGGACTTAAGAATGCCTTTGCTTTCGACTTTGAGGCAGCATGCTGCGGATTCCTTTATTCGCTCGACGTGGCTGCCACAATGATCGAGAGTGGTCGCTACAAGAAGATAATCGTTATTGGTGCCGACAAGATGTCGTCACTCGTCGACTATCAAGACCGTGCTACATGTGTGCTCTTCGGCGACGGCGCCGGAGCAGTGCTCGTTGAGGCTACCGAGGAGGAGAATGTAGGCGTGCAGAACTCTTATCTGCGCACTGATGGCATCGGACTTCCATTCCTTCACATGAAGGCGGGCGGTTCGGTTTGCCCACCTTCACACTTCACTGTTGACCATCGTTTGCACTACCTCTATCAAGAGGGTCGCACAGTGTTCCGCTATGCTGTTACCGACATGAGCAACGATGTGGCTGAAGTGATGAAGCGCAACAACCTCACTGCCGACGATGTGAGATGGGTTGTGCCCCACGAGGCCAACCTACGTATCATCGAGGCTGTGACCAAGCGTATTGGTCTGCCTATGGATAAGGTGGTTGTTAATATCGAGCGTTACGGCAATACAAGTGCCGCCACAATACCTTTGGCATTGTGGGATAATGAGAAAAATATGAAGAAGGGCGACAACGTCATCTTCACCGCATTCGGTGCAGGTTTCGTTCATGGCGCTTCTTTCTACAAGTGGGGCTACGATGGTTCTGCAGTAGCAGGACAGAAGTAATCAAGGAAACATATTATCTTAAAATAAAAAGCACGTTCAGATGCCTCGGCAATCTCGAACGTGCTTTTTCATTTTTCCTACTTGAAGTTCTCTTGTCCGTCAGCCTCACCATGCAAGGCTTCCTTGAACTTATCCCAGTTTTGAAAACCCACGAGCAACGATATTCGGTCGAGAGTCTCGCGCTTGGGTTTCTCTGTGCCCTTGATGTAACTTGACAGCTTCTCTTTGGCAAATACTTTCTGCGGAATGAGCTCCAATTGGTGCTCCACCGTGTCAAAAAGTTTCTTCAATGCGTAATTCATAATTCATAACATACTTAATGCGTAATATTTCTGGGCAAAAGTACGGCTTTTTAATGGAAAAATAGTAATTTTGCAGATATATTTTTCATTCTTATAATTACTGTATGAAAGAATTAGCACTTAAGTACGGATGCAATCCGAATCAGAAGCCTTCGCGCATATATATGGAAGAAGGCGAACTCCCAATCGAAGTACTCAACGGTCGTCCTGGCTACATCAATTTCCTCGACGCGCTCAACTCGTGGCAGCTTGTCAAGGAGCTCAAGGTAGCTACTGGTCTGCCAGCCGCAGCTTCATTCAAGCACGTGTCTCCTGCAGGTGCTGCTGTAGGTCTGCCTCTTAGCGACACACTTAAGAAGATATACTTCGTTGACGACGTAAAGATAGAACTCTCGCCGATTGCATGCGCCTATGCTCGTGCCCGCGGTGCCGACCGCATGAGCTCTTATGGCGACTTTGTCGCATTGAGCGACACTTGCGATGCTGCCACTGCTACACTCATCAAGCGTGAGGTGAGCGATGGTGTGATAGCTCCTGACTTCACTCCCGAGGCCATCGAGATACTCAAGGCAAAGCGCAAGGGTACATACAACGTTATAAAAATCGACCCCAACTATGTTCCTGCCCCCATTGAGCACAAGCAGGTGTTTGGTGTTACATTCGAGCAGGGCCGCAATGAGGTGCGTCTCGACGATCCGAAACTCTTCGAGAACATTCCTACAAAGGCAAAGAATTTCACTCCCGAAGCTATCCGCGACCTCATCATCTCGCTCATTACGCTCAAGTACACTCAGTCAAACTCTGTATGCTATGTTAAGGATGGTCAGGCTATCGGCATTGGAGCCGGTCAGCAGAGCCGCATCCACTGTACACGTCTTGCGGGCAACAAGGCCGACATTTGGTGGCTGCGTCAGCATCCGAAAGTGATGAACTTGCCATTTGTCGACGGCATACGTCGTGCCGACCGCGACAACACTATCGACGTATACATATCGGAGGATCATGATGATGTGCTGCGCGATGGTACATGGCAGATGTTCTTCAAGGAGAAGCCAGAGGTGTTGACCATGGAGGAGAAGAAGGCCTGGATAGCCCAGAACCGTGGTGTAGCCCTTGGTTCAGATGCATTCTTCCCGTTTGGCGACAACATTGAGCGTGCCCACAAGAGTGGTGTAGAGTATATTGCCCAGGCAGGCGGTTCGGTGCGCGACGACAATGTGATTGACACTTGCGATAAGTATGGCATCACTATGGCGTTCACAGGAGTGCGTTTGTTCCACCATTAATTAAATAATAAAACATATTATGAGCAAAGGCGACGATATCGATTCAATCATTGCCAATGGCATTTCATGGGGACGTGGCGGAGCTTCGTCAAAGAAGACCGACGACGGCAAAGTGAAGACTAAGGCAAAGAAGAAACAGTACATCACCGGTGCCCATGGCAGCGGTTCGGCACGTCAGAAGGCTAAATACCGCGAGCAACGTGCCAACAGACACAAGAAGTGAAAAGGAATGTGTGGTTGAGGTAATTATTCACCCTACCACTCAGCTGATAGACGGCCGTCACTCAACTGATGGACGCGTGTCGCTCAAGTGACCGATGCGTGTCCATCAGTTGGGTGACGGCTATTGTTTGTTTATATATATGTATATACGTGCGCGAAATTGGTATAGGTAGACAAAAAAAAGCAGGGAATGTCGTTTGAACAGACATTCTCTGCTTTTATTTCTTTTCGATAAAGGTACTCGAAATTTACTCTGCTGTTGCGTTAACACGACGCTCAGCGATGCGAGCCTTCTTACCAGTGAGCTTGCGGAGGTAGTAGAGCTTAGCGCGACGTACCTTACCGTACTTGTTGATCTCAATGCTGTCGATGTTCGGTGACTCGATAGGGAAGATACGCTCTACACCTACAGTACCTGACATCTTGCGAACAGTGAAACGCTTCTTGTCACCGTGGCCAGAAATCTTGATAACTACACCGCGGTAGAGCTGAATACGCTCCTTTGTACCCTCGATAATTTTGTAAGCGACTGTGATTGTGTCACCAGAACGGAACTCTGGGAACTTCTTGCCGGTTGCAAATGCTTCTTCAGCAACTTTAATTAAATCCATTGTAAATCTGATAATTAAATTTGTTTATCGTTCTCGCGCAACGTAACTGGGCAACACTTCTTCCCGTCATAGGTTACGCCGAAAAGCGGTTGCAAAGTTACTGCTTTTTCGTGTAACTCACAAATATTTAGTGAGTTAAATTCTATATAAAGCTTTAATAACTGTTGATGATTGTTTTATTTGTTGATAAAAATTAATATCTTTGCATAATAAAATCAAATAATATCGCATGAACAAACAATTTGCACTCATTTCGCTTGCCACGCTGTCGCTCTTAGCCACATCGTGCGCCCAGCATCAGTATCAGGTGGCCGAGGTCACCCGTTCGCGCATACTCATCGACTCGCGTTACGACTCTATTATTCCCGCCGAGGCAACAGCTTATCTTGCTCCTTACAAGGCACATGTCGACAGTTTGATGCTGCCAGTCATGGGTACTGCTGCCTCCGATTTGTGGCGCAAGCGTCCTGAAAGTCCGTTGTCAAACCTTTTGTCCGACATATTGGTGTGGAGTAGCCAGCGTTTTGGCGAGCATCCCGACTTTGCTGTCTATAATATGGGTGGCATACGTGCCACTTTGAATAAGGGTGATGTCACCCGTGGCGACATTCTCGACATCGCTCCCTTCGACAATAAGCTGTGTTTGCTCACGCTTAGCGGCAGCGATGTGCTTGAGCTGTTTGGCCAGATAGCCAAGGTTGGAGGCGAAGGTGTGAGCCATAGCGTGCGCCTTGAGATTTCGAAGGATGGACAGTTGCTTTCGTCTTCTATCAACGGCAAGCAGGTAGACCCCAATGCTTCTTATCGCATAGCCACCATCGACTATCTTGCTCAGGGCAACGACTATCTCTATGCCTTCAAGAAGAAGACCAATGTAGTGTCGCCAAAGAGCGAGGAGAATAATGCACGCTTCCTTATTGAGGACTACTTCAAGCAGATGAAGGCCGAAGGCAAGATGGTGGATGCCAAGGTAGAGGGACGCGTGACGGTGAAGAATTGATAACTTTAAAAGACAATAAACAAGAACGTAGAATACCGTTATGAAGAAATTATTCCTTATCATAGCACTTTTCTGTGCAACACTCACTGTTTCAGCCCAGAAAACAAAGACAGTGGAGATACTCCACACCAACGACACCCATAGTTGCATACTTCCGCTTAATCCTAACCTTGCCGATACTCTTGTGGCTGGACGTGGAGGCTTCCTTCGCCGTATTGCCATGATTGAGCAGGAGCGTAAGGAGAATCCCGACTTGTTGCTCTTCGATTCGGGCGACTTCTCGCAAGGCTCACCGTTCTACACTCTGTTCAAGGGTGACGTTGAGGTGGAGCTCATGAACCGTATGGGCTACGACGCTGTGACTATAGGCAACCATGAGTTTGACTTCGGACTCGACAATATGGCACGCATATTCCGTGCTGCCAAGTTCCCCGTGGTATGTTCCAACTACGATTTCACAGGCACTCCATTGCAGGGCATCGTTAAACCCTACATCGTAATCAAGCGTAGCGGACTGCGCATAGGAGTGTTTGGCATCTGTCCGCCAATGGACGGACTTGTAGATGCAGCAAAATGCGAGGGAGTGAAATATCTTGACCCGATAAAGACAGCCGACGACGTGGCTCGAATGCTCAAGCGCGACAAGAAGTGCGACCTTGTGGTGTGTCTCTCTCACCTCGGTTGGATAGTTAAGCAGAACGTCGACGACCACAAGATGATGAGTGGCAACCACGACATCGACGTGGTGCTTGGCGGACACTCGCACACCTTTTTCGAGACTTTGCAGTATATCGAGAATGCTGATGGAAAGAAGATTCCCAACGACCAGAACGGCAAGAATGCCATCTTTGTGGGCAAACTGCTCTTGACTATGCAGCGATAGACTATATTATAAAGGAGGACCCAACCTATGATACCCCAAGAATACCAGAAATTCTATCTTAAGGATGTGACGTTTGTCAACCTTATGATGCGCCGCATCTACAACGTGCTGATTGTGGCTAACCCCTACGATGCCTTCATGCTCGAAGACGACGGGCGTGTGGAGGAGAAGATTTACAACGAGTATGTGGAACTCGGACTGCGCTATCCGCCCACATTCACCCAGGTGAGCACCACTGAGGAAGCCTATCAGGTGTTGCGCACGATGCACATCGACCTCGTGATATGTATGCCAGGCAATGCCGACAACGACGCCTTCTCGGTGGCACGCGACATTAAGGCAGGGTTTCCTGCTATCCATTGCGTGGTGCTCACGCCATTCTCGCATGGCATTACCAAGCGTATGGAAAATGAGGATCTAAGCATCTTCGACTATGTGTTCTGCTGGCTTGGCAATACAAACCTCATCCTCTCTATCATCAAGCTCATAGAGGACAAGATGAATCTTGAGCATGACATCAAGGAGGGTGGGGTGCAGATGATACTTGTTGTGGAGGACAGCATACGCTTCTATAGCTCTATCTTGCCAAACCTCTACAACTATATCTTGGCGCAAAGCAAGCGCTTCTCTACAGAGGCTCTCAACCGCCATGCTGCCACATTAAGAATGCGCGGTCGTCCTAAGGTGGTGCTTGCCCGAACCTACGAGGAGGCTATGGCTCTGTATGAACGCTATTCCGACAATGTGCTTGGCGTGATAAGCGACGTGCGCTTCCCTTTGGGTGGCGTGAAGGACAGTGAGGCTGGACTCAAACTGCTTCGCTGCATACACTCCATGAATCCATATCTGCCTCTCATCATCGAGAGTTCAGAGTCGCACAACCGTGAGAAAGCAGAGGCTGAGGGTTTCCGCTTTGTCGACAAGAACTCCAAGAAGATGGCTCTCGACCTGCGCAAGATGATGGAGGAGCACATGGGCTTTGGCGACTTCATATTCCGTGACCCTAAGACCAAGGCCGAGATTATGCGTATACACTCGCTCAAGGAACTGCAGGACAACATCTTCAATATTCCCGACGATTCCATGCTCTACCACATATCGCGCAACCATATGAGCCGCTGGCTTTCGGCACGTGCCATATTCCCAGTATCGGAGTTCTTGAAGAAGGTAACGTGGGAACGTCTTAAGGATATAACGGCACACCGCGAGATAATCTTCGATGCCATAGTGCAGTATCGCCACATGAAGAACATTGGTGTAGTGGCAGTGTTCGACCGTATGAAGTTTGACTCCTACTCTCATTTTGCCCGCATTGGTGAAGGCTCGCTTGGAGGCAAGGGACGTGGCTTGGCTTTTCTCGACAATATAATCAAGACTCATCCTGACTTCAATTCTTTCCCTGGTGCCACAGTGCAGATACCCAAGACGGTGGTGCTCTGTACAGATGTGTTCGACCAGTTTATGGAGCAGAACAATCTTTATCAGATAGCCTTGAGCGATGCGTCTGACGAGGACATACTTCAGCACTTCATGCGTGCGCAATTGCCCGATTCGCTGATAGCCGACTTCTTCACCTTCTTCGAGGCAGTGAAGAGTCCTATAGCCATACGTTCCAGCTCGCTGCTTGAGGATGCCCATTATCAGCCGTTCGCAGGAATATATTCCACCTATATGATTCCCTATCTCGCCGACAAGTATGCCATGCTTGAGATGTTGGCTTGCGCCATAAAGGGTGTCTATGCTTCGGTCTACTACAAAGACTCAAAAGCCTACATGACAGCCACAAGCAATGTCATCGATCAGGAGAAGATGGCTGTCATCCTGCAAGAGGTTGTGGGCAAACAATACGACGGTCGCTACTATCCCAATGTGTCGGGAGTGTTGCGCTCGCTCAACTATTATCCCATAGGCGACGAGCGTGCTGAAGACGGCATAGCATCGCTTGCCCTCGGACTTGGCAAGTATATCGTAGACGGAGGGCAGACCCTTCGTGTGTCGCCCTATCATCCACATCAGGTGTTGCAGACAAGCGAGCTTGACACGGCTCTGCGCGAGACACAGACCCGCTTCTATGCTCTCGATACAAGGCATGTGGGCAATGACTTCAAGGTGGACGATGGGTTCAACATTCTGAACCTTAAGGTGAAGGAGGCTGAGCGCGATCACTCGCTCAACTACATAGCTTCTACCTACGACCCCTACGACCAGGTGATACGCGACGGTATATACGATGGTGGACGCAAGGTGATAACCTTTGCCTCAGTGCTGCAGCATGGAGTGTTCCCGTTGCCCGAACTGTTGCAGATGTCGATGAAGTATGGTGCCGAGTCGATGCGTCGCCCAGTGGAGATAGAGTTTGCCTGCAATCTTAATGATGACCGCACGGGCAGTTTGTATCTCTTGCAGATACGCCCCATTGTCGATTCCAAGCAGATGCTCGATGAGGATGTGGCAGCAGTGCCCGATGCCAATTGTGTAGTGCGCTCTCACAACTCTTTGGGTCATGGAGTAACCGAGGATGTCACCGACGTGGTGTATGTCAAGACCGACGATTCGTTCACTGCCTCCAACAATCCTACTATAGCCCGAGAGATCGAAAAGATAAACCGCGAGTATCTCGACCGTGGTACCAACTATGTGCTTGTTGGTCCTGGACGTTGGGGCTCGAGCGACCCTTGGCTTGGCATACCAGTTAAGTGGCCGCACATATCGGCTGCCCGTGTTATTGTGGAGGTTACTCTGAAGAACTATCGTGTAGACCCGAGTCAAGGCACCCACTTCTTCCAGAACCTCACTTCCTTTGGAGTGGGCTATTTCACTGTGGATGCCAACCGTGGCCAAGGACTCTTCCGCAAGGACCTGCTTGATGGCATGGAAGCGGTAGAGGAGACAGAACATGTGCGTGTGGTGAGGTTTGCCAAGCCACTGAAGATAATGATGGACGGAAAGAAGCAGGAGGGAGCCGTGTGTCTATGACACGGCTCTGCTGCTATAGCTAACCAAGATTTTTTTCTTGCAGTGTTCTTGTTTCTCATTATTTTTATCTAATTTTGTACCTTATATTATAAGGTAAGAAGTAATTAGAACACATATAAAACACAGAAAAAGAAAATGAGAACTGTATACGATTATTCTGTAAAGGACAGAAAGGGTAAGGAAGTGTCTCTTAAGGAGTATGCCAACGAAGTGCTGCTCATTGTCAACACCGCTACAAAGTGCGGATTCACACCACAGTATGAGGAGCTGGAGAAGCTCTATGAGAAATACCACGCACAGGGTTTCGAGGTACTCGATTTTCCTTGCAACCAGTTTGGAGCACAGGCACCTGGCACTGATGAGTCTATTCACCAGTTCTGCAAGCTTAACTATGGCACAGAGTTTCCGCGTTTCAAGAAGCTGAAGGTGAATGGCGACGATGCCGATGCTCTCTACAAGTTCCTTAAGGAACAGAAGACATTTGCCGGATTCAACCCCGAACATAAGCTCACACCAGTGCTTGAGGAAATTCTCGCCAAGGAGACACCCGACTATAAGGAGACAAGCGACATTAAGTGGAACTTCACCAAATTCCTCACCAACAAGCGCGGTCAGGTGGTGGCACGCTTCGAGCCTACAGAAGACATCGAGAACATTGCCAAGCAGATTGAGGAATTGTTGTAATTAGACCACCACGCTTACTAACATATATAAACTACATAACAATGGAACAGAGAGAACATGTGAAATGCCTTATCGTCGGCAGCGGTCCTGCTGGCTATACGGCTGCAATATATGCCGGACGAGCCAACCTCGCTCCGGTAGAGTACTGTGGCATTCAGACGGGCGGACAGCTCACACAGACCACAGTGGTTGAGAATTTCCCTGGCTATCCTGAGGGAGTTGACGGCAATCAGATGATGATGGACTTGCGCAAGCAGGCAGAGCGTTTTGGTGCCGACATACGCGAGGGAAGCATTGCCAAGGTTGACTTCTCAAGCAAACCCTATGTGCTTACTACAGATACTGGCAAGGAAATAGAGGCTGACTCTGTAATCATAGCCACTGGTGCAAGTGCTAAGTATCTTGGCTTGGATGACGAGAAGAAGTACAATGGTCAGGGTGTGAGCGCATGTGCCACATGCGATGGCTTCTTCTATCGCAAGCGCACAGTAGCTGTTGTAGGCGGTGGCGACACTGCTTGCGAGGAAGCTCTTTACCTTGCAGGCCTTTGCAAGAAGGTGTATATGATTGTGCGCAAGCCTTTCCTTCGTGCAAGCGACGTGATGAAAAAGCGTGTTGAGGACAACGAGAAGATTGAGGTACTCTACGAGCATAACACCGAGGGACTCTATGGTGACGATGGTGTGGAGGGTGCTCATCTCGTAAAGCGCAAGGGCGAGGCCGACGAGCAACACTACGACTTGCCTATCGATGGCTTCTTCCTCGCTATTGGTCATAAGCCTAACACTGATGTGTTCCGTCAGTTTGTCGATTGCGACGATACTGGCTATATCAAGACCATAGGCTCTTCACCCCGCACTAATGTTGAGGGTGTGTTCGCTGCTGGCGACTGTGCCGACCCAGTCTATCGTCAGGCTATCGTTGCAGCAGGTTCTGGTTGCAAGGCTGCCCTTGAGGCAGAGCGTTATCTTGCCAATCTGAATGCTTAATCGGTGATTGATTAAGTTGCTTTATTAATACAAAAAAAAGATATTTTCGAATGCAAACTGAATAGGCATTCGAAAATATCTTTTTTTTGTTCTTATATCTTATGCTTGAGCCAAATTGCGTCCTGCATCAAGTCTAAGGAATATAAACATAAGAATAGTGAAACCCCACAACGACGAGCCACCGTAACTGAAGAATGGCAGCGGAATGCCGATTACGGGCGTTAGTCCAAGCACCATTCCCACATTGATGAACACATGGAAGAGGAAGACCGATGCCACACAGTAGCCGTAGACTCGCCCAAATGTGAATGGTTGCCGCTCGGCAAGTTTCATGAGTCGCAGTATAAGCGCAAGGAAGAGCAGCAATACGCTGGCAGAACCTACAAATCCTTCCTCCTCGCCTACAGTGCAGAATATGAAGTCGGTGTCTTGCTCTGGCACAAACTTCAGCTTTGTCTGTGTGCCGTTGAGAAATCCCTTACCCTTTAGTCCTCCCGAGCCTATGGCTATCTCGCTCTGGTGAACATTGTAGCCAGCTCCGGCAAGGTCTTCGTCGAGACCGAGCAACACGTTGATGCGCACTCGCTGATGAGGCTCCATGACGTTGTTGAGCACATAGTCGGCAGAATAGAAGAACACCACCGAGCCAACGGCAAAGGCGAGAATCATGAACGAATGGGTGAATCGTGTGCGCAGGGCATAGAGTAGCAGATACACGAACATTGCTACACATACTGCGAGTTGCACCCATGTGACGTCGAACGGTATCACGTACACCGAGAAGAGCATTGCCAACGCAGTGATGCCTAAGCTGTAGCCTAGTATTATCTTGGTCATGCGTTGCTCCTCGCAATACACCTTAACCATGCCTGCCGTGAATATCTGCACTAATAGAAGCACCACAAACTTGCCCACCGATGTAGGTGTGGTCAACAGCATGACACCCTCGTATTTTATGCCCACTACGAAATACACCACCATTGCAACACCCGTAAACAGTATGCTGCCCGGCATTCCCTCGCGGTAGAGCACAAGGAAGAAGGTGAGGTAGACAAGGGCAGAACCCGTTTCTCGCTGTCCTACGATGCAAAGCATAGGGATGAATATCACTGCTATGGCTGCGGCAAAATCCTTCCACCTATGTATGTTGTAGCCGTATGCGCTCATGAGTTTAGCCAAAGCGAGTGCTGTGGCAAACTTGCCGAACTCGGCAGGCTGCAGTCGCAACGGACCTATGACTAGCCACGAGTGTGAGCCTTTGATGTCGTGTGGATTGAAGATGGTGGCAAACAGCAGTAGCAGCAATATACCATATATAATATATGAGAACGTGTCGAAAAACCGCGTGTCCATCATCAGTATGACAAATCCCAGGCATATACTTGTGCCTATCCATACAATCTGCATTCCCGAGCGTGTGCCAAGACTGAAGATGTCGTTCTCGCCGTAGGTGTAGCTGGCTCCGCAGATGCTTATCCATCCGAATATCATCAGGGCTATGTATATGCCTATTGTTATCCAGTCGACTTGCGACCAAATGCTTTGAGGTTTGTTTGGCATGACAATTACAATTAAGAATTGAAAATTAAGAATTGAGATTTATGGTGCTACGGCATTTCCCTCCGATGGTTTTGCTATTGCCTCGGACACATTGTTGTCCTTGCTGTCTTTCTCGGCAGTTTCCTTAGCCTTTTTCTTGGCTTCTGCCTTCTTCTTTGCAGCTTTCGCCTTCTCCTGTCCCGGGAATCGTGGACCATAGCCAATGCGTCGTTTCTGCATTGCGGCAGCTTGTGCCTCGGCAGAAGGTGACAGCTTTCCGGTGAGATATTGCTCCATCATCAGTCCGCCTATAGGTACACCGAAGTCGGCACCCCATCCTCCGTTCTCCACGTATACGGCAATGGCAATCTTAGGATTGTTCATTGGTGCAAAGCCCATGAACACAGAGTGGTCGCGTCCATGGTTCTGTGCAGTACCCGTCTTGCCACATGCCTCGAACGGCAGTCGCGACAGCATCTTACACGTACCCTTCAAGGCCGATGAGCGCATACCTGCCACCACATAGTCGTAGGCACGTCGCGAAGCCTTTGTGTAGTGGCGGTTGCGGTAGAGAGTGTCGAGCGGTTCGCCTTCCACCTTACGCACTACGTGAGGCACATAGTAATAGCCACGGTTGGCAATGGTTGCTCCAAGGTTGGCTATCTGCAATGGAGTGAGTGTCACCTCGCCCTGTCCTATGGAGATGGATATGATGGTGAGTCCGTTCCACGAGCCTTTGTAGTTGCGGTCATAGTAGTCGGCGTTAGGAATCATTCCGCGTTTCTCGCCCGGCAAGTCGATGCCGAGTTTATAGCCAAATCCCATGCTCACCATATAGTCGCGCCATACGTTCATGGCATCGTAAGGATTCTTGTATTTCGCACGGTTGCCCATCATGTAGTATAGTCCCCAACAGAAGTAGGCATTGCATGATGTGCTTATGGCGTCTATAAGAGCGATGGGTGCTGCATGAGAGTGGCAACCCACGTGCAATCCGCGGCAGTAGAAACCGCGGTGGCAAGGAAATGCCGTGCTTGGCGTTATGATGCCCTCTGTCATATAGGTCAGAGCCTGCGAGGTCTTGAATGTAGAGCCCGGAGGATACATACCCATGATGGAGCGGTTGAGCAATGGTTTCCAAGCGTCCTTCGACAGCAGCTTGTGGTTTTTGGATCGTGAGCGTCCCACCATAATGCGTGGGTCGTAGCTTGGTGCTGACACCATTGCAAGTATTTCGCCCGTCTGAGGGTCGAGAGCCACTATGGAGCCTATCTTTCCCTCCATGAGTCTTTCGCCGAGAGCTTGCAGTTTCTCGTCTATGCCCAGAGTAAGGTCTTTGCCAGCCACTGGTCGTCGGTCGTATTCGCCGTTCTTGTATTTGCCTTGTATGCGTCCGCGTGCGTCGCGCAGAAGTATCTGCACTCCTTTCTCGCCCCTCAACTCCTTCTCGTAGCTCTTCTCCACACCGAGTTTGCCTATGTAGTCGCCCGGCTGATAGTAGTTGTCGTCCTCGATATCTGCAGGCGACACTTCAGCCACATCTCCGAGCACATGTGCTGCAACGCCCGTCTGGTATTGGCGTATGCTTCGACGCTGCACATAAAAGCCTGGGAATCGGAACATCTTCTCTTGGAACACCGAGAATTCCTCGTTGCTTAGTTGGCTCATGAACAGCTGTTGTGTGAACCGCGAGTAGCCTGGATTCTTGGAGTAGTCCTTTATGTCGTCCATTCGCTTTATGAAGAACTCCTTGGTTATGCCGAGAGCCTGGCAGAACTCTGTGGTGTCGATGCGCCCTTTTGCCTCGTTCATCACCACCATGATGTCGTAGGCAGGTTGGTTGTACACCATCAGTCTACCGTTGCGGTCGTAGATGGCACCGCGCGACGGAAACTCTATCTTCTTGAGAAAAGCGTTGGAGTCGGCATTCTTCTTGTAGTCGTCGCTCATGAGTTGCAGAGTGAATAGGCGTATGATGTAGATGGTGACAATAGCCACCGCCACTCCGCTAAGCACAAAACGACGATTTTCGAGGTTGAATTTACTCATTTTCTGTCTCTTACGTTTTCAATTACCAATATGAGTATCACTGTCAATATTGTGCTGCCAACAATACTGCTTGCCCATTGCATCCAGTTGTAGAGGTTGAACGCCTCGATGGTGAAGAACGCCATGCAGCATATAAGCACAAGGATAATGGTGTAGCTCACGAATTTCGACACTCCAAGTGTGCGAAACGAAGGTGTCAGGTCGTCGGCACTGTCGCGTGGCACAAACAGTTCGAGCAGATAAGGCTGCAAAAGAGCTGCAAGTGTCATTGTGGCAGCAGCCACCCCCGGTGTGTTGGAGAATGTGTCTACAGCCAGTCCGAGTGTGAAGCACCAAACGAGTGTTGCCCATTTAGCCTGGTTGCGCTGCATAGGCAGCACAAAATAGGCGTATAGCAGAGGTGTGGCACATCCGAACAGTCGGATATGGTTGAGCACAAGCACCTGCACTATGAGCAGTATGATGAAGAAAACGAAGTTTCTGATGATGTTCAAATTCATGTGTGTATGTGGATTTTGTTATTCGCGTGCCTTGAGCGAGTCTTCTGCGGCACGCAATATCTCAAGTTTCTTGTCCATCTCACGGTCATTGATAACGCACACGTCGCGGAGTCGTGCGAAGTCGGTCGACAGTGTCACCTTAAGTCGGTAGGACATGCCGTTCTCCGAGTTGTAGACATGCTTTATGCGTCCTACAATGATGCCTGCAGGAAACACTGATGAGTAGCCTGAGGTGATAATGTAGTCGCCGAGCTTGAAGTGTGCATGTCGTGGAATGTCGTCGATGTAGGCATATTCGGGTGAGCCGCCTGTCCAGTGCAGGTAGCCGAAGTAGCCTCTGCCCTTTATGGAGCAGCTGATGTTCGACTGTTGGCTGAGCACGGGTATTACCACCGAGTAGTGGTCGCTTGTGAGATAAACTATGCCCACAACTCCCGTTCCGCTCACTACGCCCATGTCTTTCTTCACTCCGTCGGCGGTACCTTTGTTGATAGTTATGAAGTTGTTGGCTTTGTCAAGCGACGAGCTTACCACCTTTGCCGGTATTGTCTCAAAGCCTTTCATCACGTCTTGCTGCATGCGCTCAACGAGAGTGGAGTCTTTTGTGGTGCGCTCTATCTGTTCGGTGAGCTGAGCCACCTCGCGTTCAAGATAGAGGTTGCGCTCGGTGAGTTGTCGGTTTACCTCGGTAAGCGAGAAGAACTGTCCCACGGCAGAATTCCATTCATATACCTTGCCGCTCACGGCGTTTGCCGATGAAAACCAAACACTGCCCTGATAGCTGTTGTAGTGGAACAGCAGCACGAAGCTTATCACTTCGAGCAGTACGAATACAAACCAGTGGTTGTGGCGGGCGAGAAAATCTAATAGGTTGCGCATTATTGTAAAACTAAAAAAGTAAAAGAGCAAAAAAGTAAAAAAGTAAAGACGGTGGCTTTTTGTTGCCACTGTTCAGCGCGACTTATTGCCGCACCCTTCTTACTTCTTTACTTTTTTACTTTTTTACTTTTATATTATCTCATCAGGAATGAGAAACGGTCGATGTTCTTAAGAGCCACGCCTGCGCCCTTTGCCACGCTGTGCAATGGGTCTTCGGCAATGTGGAACGGAATGTTTATCTTGTCGCTCAAGCGCTTGTCCAAGCCACGAAGCAAGGCACCGCCGCCTGAGAGGTAGATACCGTTCTTCACGATGTCGGCATAAAGCTCTGGGGGAGTGTTTTCGAGAGCCGAGAGTACGGCGTTCTCAATCTTTGCCACAGTCTTGTCGAGACAGTGGGCAATCTCCTGATAGCATACAGGCACCTCCATAGGCAGAGCTGTGATACGGTTAGGACCATGCACGATGAAGTCTTCAGGAGCCTCGTCGCCAAGTTCGGTGAGTGCAGAACCCACGTGTATCTTGATACGCTCAGCCATACGCTCCGATACCTTCACGTTGTGCTGGCGCGACATATATTCCTGAATGTCGGCAGTGAGGTCGTCGCCCGCAGTGCGGATAGAGTTGTTCGACACTATGCCACCCAATGAGATGACAGCGATTTCGGTAGAGCCTCCACCTATGTCTACTATCATGTTGCCCTCGGGAGCTTCCACGTCGATACCGATACCTATGGCAGCAGCCATTGGCTCGAAGATAAGGTATACATCGCGTCCGTCGGCATGTTCGGCGCTGTCGCGCACGGCACGAAGCTCAACCTCGGTAGAGCCTGAAGGTACGCCAATAACCATGCGGAGCGATGGTGAGAAGAAGCGGCTTCCGGTATGAACCATTTTGATGAGGCCGCGCATCATTTGTTCGCAAGCGGTAAAGTCGGCAATCACTCCGTCGCGGAGTGGTCGGATGGTTTTGATGTTGTCGTGAGTCTTCTCATACATCATCTTCGCCTTCGAGCCGACAGCAATCATTTTGTCGGTGCGACGGTCAAGAGCCACCACCGAAGGCTCGTCAACAACGATCTTGTCGTCGCTGATGATAATGGTGTTGGCAGTGCCAAGGTCCATCGCAATTTCCTGTACGAAAGAAAAAAATCCCATTTAATGAATTTTGAATTTTGAGTTATGAGTTTTGAATTATCGGCTTTGCCGATTTTGAATTATGAGTTGGGAGTTCAGAGTTGTGAATTCTTAGCTATGAGTTATGAATTCTTAGTTATAAGTTGTGAATTCTCAATTCCTAATTGAACAATTCCAAATCGGCTATGCCGATAATTCAAAACTCAAAAACTCCTAATTCCTAATTCTATTTAGCAAACCACTCGTGGATTGCAGTGTCGTAGTGGCTGCTCACTCCGAATGCGCGTTCTGCAAACATCTTGCGCTCGGCGAGGTCGGTCTCTGCGCCCTTCTTGTTGAGTATGTCGAGCAATACGGGATATTCAGCCTTGCTTGGCACAATCACCACGTCGTTGAAGTTCTTGGCTCCAGCGCGGATAAGAGAGATGCCGCCTATGTCAATCTTCTCGATTATGTCGGCATCGCTTGCGCCGCTTGCCACAGTCTGCTCGAATGGGTAGAGGTCTACAATCACGAGGTCGATTTCGGGAATGGCATACTCAGCCATCTGGTTAAGGTCGCCCTCGTTTTCGCGGCGTGCGAGAATGCCTCCAAAGATGCGTGGGTGAAGAGTCTTCACGCGTCCGCCAAGGATTGACGGGTATGAGGTTACGCTCTCTACAGCCTGGCATTCAAAGCCAAGCGACTCGATGAAAGCCTGTGTACCACCAGTGGAAAGGAATTTAACACCTTCTGCGTTGAGCTTCTTGAGGAGCTCGTCGAGACCGTCCTTGTGGAATACAGATACAAGCGCGGTCTTGATTTTTTTTGTTCCAGCCATAAAACTTTTACTATTATTGATGTCTTTAAACAAGTTCTCTATGTTTTAAAGTGCAAAGTTAGCAAAAACAACGGATATTACATATTTTAAATGCTAAAAAAACATCAAGACGCGCTTATTTGTTGATTTATGCCCTTTACAACTACCTTTTGCGCAGTGCAAATGGCACATTCTCTGCCTCCTGCTTGGCAATAAAGGCTTTTCCAAAGGATAGCTTTGCAGCGTTGGGCTGCGTTTCAGCCATGCCTGCTTGTGCAGCCTTGCTCTTGGCTGAGCGGTTTTGAGTCACGCGTTCACATTTGATGGTAGCGCGCTCGTTGCCTCCCACTTGGTTCATCACAGCCTCGAAGAAGTCCCATTTCTCTTTCTCGTCGTAGCCAAGGAAGAACTCACGTTTGTTGGGGTCGGTGTCAATGACAAAGCGCATACCGCTATCGTAGGTGAGGTAGAGCATGTATGAGCGTGAGTCGAAGTTCCATTTGAACTTCAGAGTCTGCGATTCGTACATTTGTTTTCCATTCTCGTCGTATACGGGCTTTCCGTAGTTGTCGTAGAGAGGTGCATAGTCGGTTTCCGTGCCGCTGCCTTGGTTGGAGTTGACAGTGTATTGTGTGAAGTCGAAGTCCACGTCGCATTGTGTCTTCACGCGTTTTCCGTCCTCGTCGTAGTATTCGTTCACCACAGTTCCTGTCCATGATCCGTTTAGCACCTGTGCCATTTGTACGTCAAGTGGAGTCTTGTCGTTCTTGTCATAGCCATTGTCTTCGCTCCAGTCGTTGCCCCAATAATTGTCGTCCCAGTAAAATGGGTCGTCATCATCACAGCTTGTGAATGTCATTGGTGCTGCAGCCAGAAATAGGAGTGTAATGAAATAGTAAATGCGTTTCATAATCGTCGTTGTTAAGTGATTAAATATGTTTTCTGATTGCAAATTTAAGAAAAGTATTTCAATTAGATAAAGGTTAAAACCATATTAATAGGTAGGGATTTCCCTATTCTCTATTCCCATCAACTCATTCTCCTCGTCAACACAGGCTACATGTTTCAACCCACATAAAGAACTGTTGCGTGTTATGAAATGATCGTATCATGCCTTGATACGACCGTATTGTGCCTTGAAATGATCGTATTATGCCTTGATACGAAGCTTTTCTGTCGGATACATTCATTTTGGTTTTTTTATCCCAACTGGCTTATAATTCGGAAATTTTATCTAAATTTGCATCGTCAAAAAGAATATATTAAAAACAATCGTAAACATTTGACAACAACAATATTACTTGATTTTTTCTATGAAACAGAACAAAAAGAAAAACATCGCGCTCCACGCCTCGGTAGCCATCGCCTTGCCGGTGGCAGTAGCCACACTTGCTGGCGTGCCGCATTCGGCAGAGGCATTGCCTTTGCGTTCGGGACTTGTAGCGCAGACAGCAACGATGCCCTCGGCAGAGAGTCTCATCGTAAAGAACGTAGCGCAAATCAACAACCACACAATAGAGGTGAACTATGCCAATGGACATAGACTCACCATCGACTTCTATGGCGACAACATCTTGCGACTGTTCCGCGACGACAAGGGCGGCATTGTGCGCGACCCTGTGGCAACACCTCCTGCCAAGATATTGGTAGACTCGCCACGACGCACAATCAATGCGCTTTCGCCTATTGATGTAGACGGCACAATACAGGTGACAACAGCTGCTGTGAGCCTGAACATAAACAAGCAGAACGGTAACATAACCATAGTAGACCTGCGCACAGGCAAGACTGTGGTAGACAACCTGACGCCATCGGTAACTGAAAACGGTGCCACAAGCGTGACTTTGAAGTCGCATGAGGGCGAATACTTCTATGGAGGTGGTGTACAGAATGGCCGTTTCTCACATCGTGGCGAGAGCATAGCCATAGAGAACACCAACAACTGGGTAGACGGAGGAGTAGCCTCGCCAACACCTTTCTATTGGAGCACAGCAGGCTACGGCATGATGTGGCACACGTTCCGCCCAGGACGCTACGACTTTGGCTCGGAGAATCCCGACCTTGTGCGTCTGCAACACTCCGATGACTATCTCGATCTCTTTGTGATGGTAGACCAGAAGCCCGAGCAACTACTTGCCGACTTCTATCAGCTCACGGGCGAACCAGTGCTTATGCCTAAGTTCGGATTCTACGAAGGACATCTTAATGCCTACAACCGCGACTACTGGAAAGAGGCAAAGGACGGATTCATGCTCTATGAGGACGGCAAACGCTATAATGAGAGCCAGAAGGATAATGGCGGCATAAAGGAAAGTCTGAATGGCGAGAAGAACAACTATCAGTTCTCGGCACGTGCGGCCATCGACCGCTACCTCAACAACGACATGCCACTTGGATGGTTTCTGCCCAACGACGGCTATGGAGCCGGTTATGGACAGACACCAACCCTTGACGGCAATGTAGAGAACCTGCGCCAGTTTGGCGACTATGCACGCTCAAAGGGTGTTGAGATAGGACTGTGGACACAGAGCGACCTGCATCCCAAGGAAGGTGTTGAGGCTCTGCTTCAGCGCGATATAGTGAAAGAGGTGCGCGATGCAGGAGTGCGTGTGCTCAAGACCGACGTAGCATGGGTGGGCTATGGCTACTCGTTCGGACTGAACGGTGTGGCAGACGTAGCTCGGATAATGCCTTATTATGGCTCCAATGCGCGTCCGTTTATCATCACTCTCGACGGATGGGCAGGAACACAGCGTTACGCAACAGTGTGGAGCGGCGACCAGACTGGTGGCGACTGGGAATACATACGCTTCCATATCCCGACCTTTATCGGCTCTGGACTTGCCGGACAGCCAAATATCACATCCGACGTAGACGGCATATTCGGAGGAAAGAACGTGCCAGTGAACGTGCGCGAGTTCCAGTGGAAGACATTCACACCTATGGAACTAAACATGGACGGATGGGGAGCCAACCCGAAATATCCTGAAGTGCTCGGTGAGCCAGCCACAAGCATCAACCGCTCTTACCTAAAGCTCAAGTCGATGCTCATGCCTTATACCTACACCATAGCCCATGAGGCAGTAAGCGGCAAGCCGATGATACGAGCCATGTTCCTTGAGTATCCAAACGACTACACCCACGGAACACAGACAAAATACCAGTTCCTCTTCGGTCCGTCGATGCTCGTGGCTCCCGTATACCAGGACACACGTGCCGATAAGGAAGGCAACGACATACGCAACGGCATCTATCTGCCCGAGGGAACATGGATAGACTACTGGAATGGTGACGCCTACGAGGGTGGACGCATCATCAACGAGTATCCGGCTCCACTGTGGAAGATACCAGTGTTTGTGAAGGCAGACGCCATCATCCCGATGACCAACCCCAACAACAATCCGTCGCAGATACGCAGCGACTACCGTGCCTTTGAGATTTACGCATCGGATAAGATGCAGAACAACGGAGTGAACGCAAGCTTCAACCTGTATGACGACGACGGCACAACCGAAGCCTACAAGCAGGGCAAGTTGACTGTAACACCGGTTGACTTCACTGTGAACAAGGGCAACCTCGTAGTGAGAGTGCACAAGACCACTGGCTCTTACGACGGTTTTGAGCCTATGAAGCAGACAGAGCTTCGCATAAACGTGACAAAGGCTCCAAAGAAGGTTGCGGCATTATTGACTGGCGATGGCAAGAAAAAGACGGTGAAACTCGCGGAGGCTCGTTCGCTCAGCGAATATGAGAATGGCGAGAACATGTATTACTACGATGCAGAGCCTAATCTCAACCGCTTCTCCACACCAGGCAGTGAGGCTGCAAAGGTGGTGATAAAGAAGAACGCACAGTTGCTTGTGAAGATAGGCAAGATGGACGTAACCAAGGAGAACGTGGCTGTAACGGTAGATGGATTTGAGTTCAACACCGCAGGTAGACTGCTCAAGCACAATGGCACGCTCGCTGCACCTGCAGTTAAGATAGCTGAAGACGGACGCGGAGTGTTCGACCTCACACCATCGTGGGCGGCTCAGGCCGATGCTGACTACTATGAGATAGAACACGACGGCATGTTGCTCTCCACTATCCACGGCACAAGCTTCACCGTAGGCAACTTGCTGCCAGAGAAGGAATACACAATGCGAGTGCGTGCCGTAAACCGTGACGGAGCATCTGATTGGACAACCGTGACTGGCAAGACAAAGAACAATCCGCTGGAGTTTGCACTTAAGGGACTTAAGGCCCAGACATCGTTCAAGAACCAGTCGGGACAGTCGGCACAGAAGCTCTTCGACTTCGACGAGAAGACCCAGTGGCACTCACAGTGGGGCAAGGGTGAGGCCATACCAGGCGACATGACTATCGACCTGCGCTCTGTCAACAAGCTCGACCGCATGGAATATATGCCACGCGAGGACGCTGGCAACGGTACATTGCTCGAAGGAACAATCTCTTATAGCAAGGACCGCCAGACATGGTCGAAGCCAGTGGCATTCGCTTGGGCTAAGGATGGCTCAAAGAAGACATTCAGCTTCGAAGGCAATCCAGAGGCACGCTATGTGAAGATGAATCTGCAGAAGGCAGTGGGCAACTTCGCCTCAGGCAGAGAGATGTATATATATAAGGTGGCAGGCACTCAGAGCGTGCTCCAGGGCGACATCAACCACGACAACCGTATCGACGAGAACGACCTCACCTCTTATATGAACTATACTGGTCTGCGCCGTGGCGACAGCGACTTTGACTATGTAAGCTCGGGCGACATCAACCAGAACGGACTCATCGACGCCTACGACATCTCTTGCGTGTCGAACGAACTCGATGGTGGCGTATACTACAGCAACGACCATTGCTCAGGCTCGCTTGTGCTCACACCAAGCCGCACCACCTATGCTGCAGGCGACATGATAGAGGTAAAGGTGTCGGGCAAGGCTCTGCACTATGTCAACGCCTTGAGCTTCGCTTTGCCCTACAACGTAGCGGAACTGGAATATGTGGGCATCGACCTCATAGGAATGAAGGATATGGTGAACCTTACCTACGATCGTCTGCACACCAACGGACAGAAAGAGTTGCTCCCGACATTCGTCAACCGTGGCAACAACTTCCTGCTCGACGAGGGCGACCACGACCTCTTTGTGCTTAAGTTCCGTGCCAAGAAGGCAGGCAAGTTTGCACTGAAGATGAAGGACGGAATGCTGGTAGACCGCAATCTCGGCACAGTGGAACTAAAGAACTAACGTCTTGAAACAGATAACGCCAAAGGCGACAATCTAATGACAGGGACAATGTCAAATTTCTTATTTCAAAGACAATTTGATATTGTCCCTTATTTCTTTGTTTGGTTTCTTGTTTGTTACATTTTTAATCACTATCTTTGCAAATACATTATAATGTTTTAGCACACCGTTACAATCGACAAACAACAAAAAATCGCAAAAATCATGCAGAATATCTTCAATGCCAAAAGCGAAAATAAGAGCGTGCTTCTGAAGAAGAACATTCTCAACTATTTCGTCATCAACGGCAACGCCACAATTCAGGAGCTCGCAAAGGTCGTAGCCCTGAGCGTACCCACCGTGACAAAGGCCGTGGGTGAATTGCTCAATATGGGCTATGTGAACGAGTATGGCAAGCAGGAGACGAGTGAAGGACGCCACCCTGTGCTCTATGGTCTTAATCCAGACTCAGGCTATTTCGTCGGAGTGGAGATAAAAGACGGAATGGTGAACATGGGACTTGCCAATTTCCGTGGCGACCTCATCGACATAGACGAGGAGCATCCTTGCCGCATCGACAACACAATGGAGTCGATGGAGGAATTGTGTGATGTGGTGAAAGGATTCATCGAACGATCGGGAGTGAACAAAGAGAAGCTTATCAACGTGCTCTTCTGCATTGGCGGACGTGTGAACTCGGATAGCGGCTATAGCCACACAACCTACAACTTCACAGAGGAACCGCTCACCACGGTACTCTCCAACATCCTTAACTATCCGGTGGCTATCGAGAACGACTCGCGTGCCGTGGCATACGCCGAATACATGAACGGAACAGTGCATGGCGAGAAGAATGTGCTCGTCATAAATGCCAGCATGGGCTTGGGTCTTGGCATCATCATCGACGGCAAACTCTACAACGGACGCTCGGGCTTTGCTGGAGAAATAGGCCACATGCACTTGTTCAACAACGAGATTCTGTGCCATTGCGGCAAGAAGGGTTGTCTGGAGACAGAGGCATCGGGCAGAGCCATCATGCGCATAGTGAAGGAGCGCATTGCCGCAGGCGAGTCGTCATTCCTTACACAGGATGGCAAGACCGACTTCACTATCAACGATGTGGTGGACGCAGTGGTGAACGAAGACCCTCTGTGCCTCGACGTGATAGAGCATATAGGATTTGTGCTCGGCGAGACAGTGGCCAACCTCATCAATGTGTTCAATCCCGAACTCGTGGTGGTGGGCGGAATGCTCGCACGCACTGGCGACTTCCTGCTGCAGGCATTGACTGGCTCTATGCGCAAATACTCGCTTAACCTTGTGAGCAAGGACACCCGCGTGGCTTTGGCAAAGTTCAACGATCGTGGCTGCATCATAGGAGCCTGTCTGTTGGCAAGAAAGAAAGTGCTCGAATAAAGATAAGGAGCCATTGTCTGGTGGCAAGTAAAAAAAAAGAAACAAATAACGCTTGTTATCCACTTTTTTTGTATCTTTGTAGAAAGGAAACAAAAACACTCAACAAAATATGAACGACTTTAGAAAATATGCTACCGGACATCTCGGTATGAACGGCTTGGCATTAGACGACGTAATGAAGGCTCAGGCTCAGTACCTCAACCCTTATATACTTGAGGAGCGCCAGCTCAATGTGACACAAATGGACGTGTTCTCGCGCTTGATGATGGACCGCATCATCTTCCTCGGAACCGAAATCAACGACTATACAGCCAATACCATCTGCGCACAGCTGCTCTATCTCGACTCAATAGATTCGGGCAAGGACATCTCAATATACATCAACTCTCCCGGCGGTAGCGTGACAGCCGGTCTTGCCATCTACGACACAATGCAGTTCATCAGCAGCGACGTGTCGACCATGTGTACTGGCATGGCTGCCTCTATGGGCGCAGTGCTGCTCGTGGCAGGCCAGGAAGGCAAGCGCTATGCACTTAAGCACAGCCGCGTAATGATACATCAGCCGCTCGGTGGTGTGCAGGGTCAGGCATCGGACATCGAGATTGAGGCTCGCGAGATACAGAAGTTCAAGAAGGAACTCTACACCATCATCTCCGACCACTCGCATACTCCGTTTGACAAGGTGTGGGCCGACTCCGACCGCAACTATTGGATGACAGCCGAGGAAGCCAAGGAGTATGGAATGATCGACCAGGTAATGACAAGAAAGAAGTAAGGAAAGAGAGAAGAACAATGCCAAAGAAAGTATGCAGTTTCTGCGGAAGAGCAGAAAAGGATGTCAACTTCATCATAACAGGCCTCAACGGCTTCATTTGCGACCAGTGCGCACAGCAGGCCTACCAGATTGTTGTTGAGGCAGGAATTGGTCCGGACGCCGCCAAGCGCAAACGCCGCAACGGATTCGACGTGGAGCTGACCAAAGTGCCCAAGCCAACAGAGATAAAGGAATATCTTGACGAATATATCATCGGCCAGGACGAGGCTAAGAAATACCTCTCGGTGGCTGTCTACAACCACTATAAGCGACTCGCACAGCCTGTCGACGACGCAGGTGTGGAGATAGAGAAGAGCAACATCATTATGGTAGGCTCTACCGGAACCGGCAAGACTCTGCTCGCACGCACCATAGCAAAGCTGCTCAAGGTGCCGTTCACCATAGTCGATGCCACTGTGTTCACAGAAGCTGGCTATGTGGGCGAGGACGTGGAGAGCATTCTCTCACGACTCCTTCAGGTGTCAAACTACGATGTGGCAGCCGCCGAGCGCGGCATTGTCTTCATTGACGAGATCGACAAGATAGCACGCAAGGCCGACAACCCAAGCATCACACGCGACGTGAGCGGCGAGGGTGTGCAGCAGGGCTTGCTCAAGCTCCTTGAGGGAACAATGGTGAACGTGCCGCCAAAGGGAGGACGCAAGCATCCCGACCAGGACTACATTCATGTGGACACACGCAACATTCTGTTCATCTGTGGTGGTGCCTTCGACGGTATCGAGCGTAAGATAGCACAGCGACTCAATGCCCACACCGTAGGATTCAACTCGGTGAAGAACGCTCGCAACATCGACAAGGGCGACCTCATGAAGTATATATTGCCGCAGGACCTCAAGTCGTTCGGACTCATACCCGAGATTATCGGACGTCTGCCGGTGCTCACCTATCTCAATCCGCTCGACCGTGAAGCATTGCGCCGCATCCTTATAGAGCCGAAGAACTCTATCGTGAAGCAGTATAAGAAACTCTTCGAGATGGACGGCATAAAGCTCGACATCACCGAAGAGGCTCTTGACTTCATCGTAGACAAGGCAGTGGAATACAAGCTTGGAGCACGTGGACTCCGCTCTATCGTGGAATCCATCGTGATGGATGCCATGTTTGAGGTGCCGTCGAAGAAGGTGGACGAGTTCACTGTGACACGCGAGTATGCCGAGCAGCAGCTTGAGAAGTCACACTTGAAATAATCAAGTTTTAGCATGTGAAGGATTTGAAGAAACAATGAAGAGGGAGAATTTGAAGCCATGGTCTTATTTATGCCTAAACAGTAGGACGATTAAGAATAAGGTTTATGGCTTCAACCTTTCTGCTTCAAGAGTTTCTTTAAGTTCTAATAGAATTAAATCTTACTACTATGACTGGGACAATTAACCTCAACGAACAACTGAAGCATTACTTCGGCTTCGATTCCTTCAAGGGCGAGCAAGAGGCAATCATACGCAACCTGCTTTCGGGCAACGACACCTTTGTGCTAATGCCAACTGGTGGCGGTAAGAGCCTGTGCTATCAGTTGCCGTCGCTGATAATGGAAGGCACGGCGATTGTGATATCGCCACTTATAGCATTGATGAAGAACCAGGTGGATGTCATCAATGGACTCAGCGAGGAGAGTGGTGTAGCCCATTATCTCAACTCCTCGCTCAACAAGGCAGCCATACAGCAGGTGTATAAGGACGTGCGCGAAGGTCGCACCAAACTACTTTATGTGGCTCCCGAATCGCTTAACAAGGAGGACAACCTTGGGTTCTTCCGCTCATTCAAAATATCTTTCTATGCCATCGACGAGGCTCACTGTATCTCGGAGTGGGGACATGACTTCCGACCTGAGTACCGCAACCTGCGCCCTACAATACAGAAGATAGGTGTGGCTCCCGTCATTGCACTCACTGCCACTGCCACCGACAAGGTGCGCATGGACATAAAGAAGAGTCTTGGCATAATGAACGCCCATGAGTTTAAAAGCTCTTTCAACCGCCCCAACCTTTACTACGAGGTGCGCCAGAAGACCAAGGACATCGACAAGCAGATTATTAAGTTTGTGAAACAGCACCCTGGCAAGAGTGGCATCGTTTATTGCATATCGCGCAAGAAGGTGGAGGAACTTGCAGCCGTGCTTAAGGCCAACGACATAAAGGCGGCTCCTTACCATGCAGGTCTTGACTCTGCCACACGCTCGCAGACTCAAGACGACTTCCTCATGGAGCGCATCGACGTGATTGTGGCAACCATAGCCTTTGGCATGGGCATCGACAAGCCAGATGTGCGCTTCGTCATACACTACGACATTCCTAAGAGTCTTGAAGGCTACTATCAGGAGACCGGACGTGCCGGACGCGACGGTGGCGAGGGAATATGTATTGCCTTCTACTCATACAAGGACTTGCAGAAACTTGAGAAGTTTATGGAGGGCAAGCCTGTGGCTGAGCAGGACATTGGCAGACAACTGTTGCAGGAGACAGCAGCCTATGCCGAGAGCTCTATGTGCCGCCGCAAGGTGCTGCTGCACTATTTCGGCGAGGAATATACCAAGGACAACTGTGGCAACTGCGACAACTGCCGACATCCTAAGGTGAAGCGCGAGGGCAAGGAAGCCTTGCTCATAGTGTTGCGCTCCATACTTGCCATGAAGGAAGGTTTCCGCCAGGACTATTTGGTAGACTTCATCAAGGGTCGTGCCACCGACGATATAGTGTCGCACCACCACGAACAGCTTGAGGAGTTTGGTATGGGCGAGGACATGCCGCCAAAGACATGGAACCCCGTTATCCGTCAGGGTATGATAGCAGGCTATATCCTTAAAGACATAGAAAGCTATGGACTGCTTAAGGTGACGGCAGCAGGCCGGCGATTCATAAAAAATCCTGTCGACTTCACCTATGTTGAGGATACCGACTTCACAGAGCAGATGGAAGAAGAGAGCGAGGAGCACGGAGCTTCGGCACTCGACCCAACGCTCTATAGTATGCTTCAGGACTTGCGCCGCAAGACTGCCAAAAAACTCTCTCTGCCTGGCTATGTCATCTTTCAGGACATATCGCTTGAGCAGATGGCAACACTCTATCCGGTGTCGGTAGAGGAACTGCGCAACATCCAAGGCGTAGGTGTGGGCAAGGCTCGCCGCTATGGCAAGGAGTTCTGCCAGCTCATCAAACGCTACTGCGAGGACAACGAGATAGAGCGTCCTGAAGAGATGTTTGTGCGCACTGTGGCCAAGGACTCTATGACCAAGGTGAAGATAATAGGCTATCTCGACCGCCGTATGCCACTCGACGATATAGCCCGCGCCCTAAACCTCGATTTCGAGGATTTGCTCGACGAGATAGACGCTATTGTCTATTCTGGCACTAAGGTAAACATCGATTACTTCCTTGAGGACGTGATGGACGAAGACCAGGTGGACGACATCTACGAATACTTCCGTGAGTCGGAGACCGACAATATAGACGACGCTATGGACGAGCTTGGCGGCGACTATACGGAGAATGAAATAAGATTTGTGAGAATAAAGTTCCTTTCGGAACAAGCAAACTAAATTGAATAAAAACGGCAACATCGCATAGCGAGAATTTAAACGCTATGCGATGTTGCCGTTTTTGTTGTCATCAATGCTCCTCGAACAATTCAGGCATAATAAACACCGAATGCACCACTTGTTTCTCTTTCGGTGGAATCTGCATGTAGTTGCCATATATATTAGTAAGGAAGGTGTGAGGGTCGTGCGGGGCAGAGAACGTCTTACCTTCAAACTCGATGGTTGACAGCGGAAACACCGTGTCCTTATGGTGCATCACACCGTAGCCGTTGTTGATGAGGCGGTTGGAGATATGGTCGCACTTATGAGTGGCGAAGGCTATCTTCCACATCAGCTTGCTATGAAGATACTTAGCTCCGAAATAGAAGAACTCCGCAACGGCTCTCCATGAGTATTTGTGCGAGTGGTGGAGTATGGAGTAGCACTTCGACATGTTCCTGCCATATTTCTTGCAGAATTTACGCGACACGTTGGGATAGCTAATCATTGGGAATATGTCGACAAAGAGCCCCTTGGAGTAGGGTAGCGAGAAATCCTCGTTGCCCTCTACGTAGAATGAGTTGAGGTCGCGCACCTTCATGATAGGTTCGCGTGTCTCCTCGGTTTCGGGTGTTTGCAGCACAAGTCCTTCGGGCAGCTCCTTAGGAGCAATCTCGGCAAATCGGTTGGCATCCTCCTCGGTCATGGCAATGTCAATGTCGTCGTCCCAAGGAATGAAACCCTTGTGGCGCACGGCTCCAAGCATGGTGCCACCGTCGAGCCAGTATTTTATGTCGTGTTTGTCGCAGATGCGTGCTATCTCCTCAAGAATGCTTAGCTGCTTGAGTTGGGCGCGTCGCAACTGCTTATTCTTAAATTCTTCTAAGTAATTCATTGTCTGTTTTTCTTATACATTATATATACGTGAGGGTGTGTCAAAAAAGGAGTTAGATGAAGTTTGGGCTTTGCCAGTAATTAACAGAAATTAGCTGAGATATTTCTTTCTATAGTCCTTTTAATCTTCTCCTCCATAGTTCCCTCTACTTTCCATCCCAAGTCCTTCAGTTTATCAGTGGAGTAGACAGATTTCTTCACCACATTGAAACCCTTTTGCTCAGCATCCGAAGGAATCTCCCTAATAACCTTTTTGCCCCCCGTGCTTGCTATCATCTCAGCCAATTGCTTAATGGTTATGTTAGAGCTCTCGTCGGCAATGTTGTAGGCATGACCGTTTTCTCCCTTTAGCAAGATGTAGAGCAATGCAGCAGCACAGTCAACCACATAGCACCATGAACGGAACTGCTCGCCCGTGCTTTTCATCACTATGTCCTCGCCAGCGAGAACATTTCTAATGAACTGGGCGTACACACGGTTGTCGTCCTCGGTAAAGCCTGGTCCATAAGTGTGGCAAGGTCGGGCAATGACAGTCTGCATACCATATTCCTCAGCATAGGACACGCAAAGAGTTTCGGCGGCACGCTTGCTCGAAGGATAGCAAGAGCGTGGAGAAGTGGGGTTGACATAGCCGCTGTAGTCTTCGGTGAACACACGTCCGTCACCCTCGCCATACACTTCGCCAGAAGAGACAAAGAGAAAACGCAGTGTACCGTGGCACAGTCCATAGTCCATAAGATTGCTCACACCATAGATGTTAGCCTTGATTACCTCCACAGGATTATTGGCAAAGAAGTTTGGGCTTGCGTTGCTTGCTGCATGAATGATGTAATGGAAGCTGGTATCGCCAGTTAACGGTTCTGTGACGTCGTATTTTACGAAATGGAAAGCTTTGTCGTCGGCATATTTCTTGAATTTCCGCATGGCCCTCTCCTCGTTTCTTCCTGCCGCATAGACATTATAAGCCTTGTTTTTCCGCGACATGAGCACGTCTACCAGACAAGAGCCTATAAGTCCCGTGGCTCCAGTTATGAGAATGTTGCAGCCGCTGAGTCTCTCCCAAGGTATGTCGAGAGTAGCCACCGCCCGTATGTCATCTTCGTAAGTCATAAGCTATAAATATTACTTCAGCCATTCGTCCTTGCTTGTGTGCATCAGTGCCTTCAGAATCTCAAGGTCCTCCACGGTAGTAATCTTGATGTTCTTCTCCGAGCCAGGCACAATGTGCATTTCATATCCTCCCACCTCGGCAATGAGAGTGCAGGATGCAACACTGTCCACAATGCCCTTCTGCTTGGCCTCCTCGTGTATGTTGATGATGTTGCCTAAGCAGAAAGTCTGCGGAGTCTGAGTGCGTATGAGCTTGTCGCGCGGAATGCTCACCGAAGTAGAGAATCCGTCCTCGCTTTCAAGAATAGCCTCGCGACACTTGATGCCAGTGATGGCATAACCATAGGCTTTGCAGATGGCAATATTGCTGCTAATGATGTCCTGTCCGAGCAAAGGTCGCACAGAGTCGTGTATGAGCACAAGGTCGGTGTCCTTGCATCCCGCCTGCTTCAGTCCGTATATACCGTTGTGGATAGACTCCATGCCCGATTTACCGCCAGGGAAAATCCATTTCAGTTTGTCGATGTTAAATTGGTTGGCATAAGCTTGCAGCACCGTCTCCCATCCCTTGAGGCAAACCACGGCAATGGCGTCGATGTCGGGGTGGGTTTGGAAGCAGCGCATAGTATGTATGATGATAGGGCATCCCTCTACGTGCATGAACTGTTTAGGAATATCTTGTCCCATTCTGTTGCCGGAACCTCCGGCAATCAAAAGTGCAATGTTAGCCATATCTTATGTTTTTTAGGAGTTATACATGTAATTATTATAATGCCACAAATTTAGCTAAAAATCCCGAGATAAAGGTCGGTTTATTAAGAATAGATACTAATATACGTAAAAACAATCGTCCATCAGCTGTTAGACGCTTGTCTGTCAGCTGATGGACGATTGTTTTTACTTTACTGTCGTTTATGGTAAAGGAGTTTGTCTTTTACCTTAGAGATTGTTGAGCAAGTCAGCCTTTCCGTCGTTGATAAGTTTGATGACCAATTCGCCGAAAAGCGTGTTCTGCCATGCAAACCAGGGACGAGTATAATTGGAAGCGTCGTCTTTGTTGAACGACTCATGAATGAATCCCATGCCGGCATCGGTGTTGAGCAGAGTCTTCATGCACCAGCGAATCTCGTTGTCGTCCTTCGTAGTGAAGCATTTCATCATTATCGACATAGGCCAAGGCATGTTGTTGCCGACGTGCGGACCGCCAATACCCTCGCCAGCCTTACCGCTGAAGAAGCAAGGGTTGTCCTCGCTCCATACAAACTTGCGTGTGTTCTGATAGATAGGGTCGTCCATATCCACGTCGCCCAAATAACCCATACCCAAGAGTGAAGGCACGTTGGCGTCGTCCATCAACAGATGGTTGCCGAAGCCGTCAACCTCATAGGCGTAAATCTTGCCATACTTAGGATGGTTGTAGACAGCATATTTCTGCAATGCCGACTTCACCTCCTTGGCAAGGTCGCTGCATTGCTGGGCGAGTTGCAATGCCTTGTTCTTCTTGTCCTCGCTTATACTCTTGCGCTTGTTGGCAGTCTCGACATAGTGGCGCAATATCTCGGCAGCCTTGTTCATTGAAGTCACCGCCATGAAGTTGGACGGGATAAGGAACGGCAGGATAGTGGCATCGTCGGAAGGACGGAATGTTGATGCAATCAAGCCTACGGGTTTGACGGGTGCGCCATAACCGCCCCAGCCAACGGTGTCGAAGGCACGGTCGGTGACACGTGTGAACTGATAGGGATTCTTGCCGTCCTTGCGCTGCTGCTCATGGAATGTCTTGAGGATGTTCTCGATAGCCATCATCCATTCGTCGCCAAAGACAGAGTCGTCGCCCGTCACCTTCCAATATTCATAGGCAAGGCGGATAGGGTAGCAGAATGAGTCGATCTCATACTTGCGCTCAAACACCTCTGCTCTCATCTGTGTGCCGTCGCTCTGCCATCCGGCTCCTGTGGCACCATCGTTGTAGGCATTGGCATAGCGGTCGATGTTGACACATTTGAATTGTCGCAGAATAACTCCGCGCAACATATTTCGTAGTTTTTCGTCCTTGTTGGCAAGAGCAACGTAGGGCCATACTTGCGCGCCAGAGTCGCGAAGCCACATGGCAGGAATGTCGCCGGTATAGATGAATGTGTCCTCGTCGCCATTCTCAAGTTCGCGGTAGTGAACGGTGCTCTCAAGAGTGTTGGGATAGCAGTTGGCAAACATCCATGCGAGTTTAGGATTGTTCTTCAGCAGTTTCTGCACTTCCTTAATCTTCTTCTCCACAGCTTCAGATGTGAACAGACGCTCGGCCATAGGCGGACGCTTCGACTCATACTTGCCGTTGACAGGTGTAACCACTTTGGTGTAGCGTGCGTTCACATCCACCGTTGCATTCTCTTGTGCCATTGCCGACATAGCCGACAAGAGGGCGAAAGTTATTATAGATAATCTCATTGTTTTCAGTTTTGTAGATTGTTGTTTATGGTCTGTCGCTCACTTTAGTACCCCATTTCGACGGCTTGTTGCCCATTTGCAGTTCGAGTGTTCCGCCACGCATAATGTCGTCGTACATGATGTAGGACTTGGTGTAGGGCTTGCCATTAAGCTTTGCCGACTGCACATATATATTCTCCTTGCTGTTGTCGGGACAAAGGATGGTGAATGTCTTTCCGTCGCCCACGTTCATTGTAGCCTTGTCGACGATAGGGCTTCCTATGATGTACTTGCCTCCGGCAGGCTCCACCTGATACAGACCCATAGCCGAAAGGATATACCATGCCGACATCTGTCCAACATCCTCGTTGCCGCTCAGTCCGTCGAGCTCGTCCTTATACATCTCGCTCATAGTCTGGCGTATGAGTCGTGCCGCCTTCCAAGGCTGTCCCACGTAGTTGTACATATAGAGCACGTGGTGGCTTGGCTCATTGCCGTGGGCATACTGACCTATGAGACCCGAGATGTCGGGCGAGGCATTGTCGCCGAGCGTACCGTTTACGATGAACAGCGAGTCGAGTTTCGTTGTGAAGTTAGCCTCACTGCCGAAGAGCTTGACAAGTCCATGTACATCGTGCGGCACAAGCCATGTGTATTGCCATGCGTTGCCCTCGGTGTAGTCGTCCTGGCGATGCACAGTGGAGAAGGGGTTGAATGGTGTGCGGAATTTGCCGTCGCTGCTCAAGCCGCGCATAAAGCCAGTCTGCTTGTCGAAATAGTGGCGATAGCTCTTGGCGCGCTCGCCAAAGTATTTGGCATCGGCTTTCTTGCCCAACAGTCGTGCAACCTTAGCCACACAGTCGTCTGCTAAGGCATATTCCAAGCCCTTAGCCACAGTCTCCATCTCAGGGTCCTTGTCGTAGGGCAGATAGCCGTATTGCTTGAGCAGTCCAAGTCCGCGCTCGTCGAGCATGGCCGACTTCTTCATAGCCTCGAAGGCAGCCTCCTTGTCCTTGACGTATCCTTTGAGCACAAGGTCGGCAAGTACGGGTATGCCAGGGTTGCCCACCATGCAGTCGGTCTCGTTGCCCATAAGATGCCACACTGGCAGTTTGCCTTGCTGACGGTAGATGTTGACGAGGGTGTTGGCAATATCCGTAAGCATGTCCTTATGGATGATGGTCATCAGCGGATGCGCAGCGCGATAGGTGTCCCAAAGCGAGAAGGTGGTATAGTTGTTGAAGTCGCCTTTATACACCTTGCCGTCGGCTCCGCGATACTCTCCGTTTACATCCGAAAATACCGACGGGGCTATCATCGAATGATACATAGAGGTATAGAATATGCGACGGGCAGCAGTGTCGGAGGTCTCAATCTTTACTTTGGCGAGAGCTTCGTTCCAAGCCTCGTCGGCTGCATCCACTACCTTGCGGAAATCCCAGTCGGGTATTTCCGCCTTAAGGTTCTGCTTGGCATTGGCAATGCTCAATGCCGACAGTCCCACCTTAATTAATATAGGTTGTGTGACGTCGGAAATCCTTATCATCCATCTGCCGCTGTCCAATGGCTCCACTGTGACAGGCTGAGAGAATTCAGCCACGAAGAAGTTCTTCTGGTTTTTAGCCCATCCAGTGGAGAAGCGGTGTCCTGCAATGCTTGTGGCTGTTGTCTCATCCACGGCATAGTCAGTAGGGCTGTCCCAACCTATTCCCTGGAAAAGGTCGAGTATCAGTTTCGCCTGCTTGGTGTCTGCGCCAAATGTGTAGCGGTGGAAACCAGCCCGCTTGGTGGCAGTAAGCTCCACCCAAACGTTGGGCTGTTGCAGTTTAACGGCGTAATAGCCAGGGCGCACATTCTCATTGGCATGGCTGAACACCACCTCTTTCTGACTGGCTTCCAACACGGGGAGGAACGCTACATCGCCAAGCTCACCAATGCCTGTGCCACTCATGTGCTGATGTCCAAAACCTATCAGCACTGAGTCGGAATCGTGATAACCAGAGCACCAGTCCCAGCCACGAGTGTGCTCGGATGGACCGAGCTGCACATAGCCGAAGGGCACGTTTGCTCCAAGAAACACGTGTCCGTGTCCGCCAGTGCCTATGCGTTGGTCGATGTATTGTGTCAGATTGGTTGGGGCTTGATTGTTGGAGGCATAGACACTGCCGCCAATCATGCCGCAAGCAATTAGTAATAGGGCTGCTATTTTTGATTTCATATATAGTTGAATATAGTTTTAAAAGTTTCGGGTGTTTAGCGCCACCTATTTCTTAGACATGGAATAGGGAGCATCCTCCTCGCTTGTTCCTCTCTGCATGTTCGGCTTCTCCGACATGTTGAAGTTGAGGCTTGCGCCCTGCTTCAGCGAGTTGATGTCGATGTAGTTATGGTTGTACGGCTTGCCGTCAACCGACAAGTTGTCTACGTAGCAGCCATTGCCTTCGGCAGAGATGTTCACTTCCTTGCCATTCTCCAGATGTATCTTCATCGACTTGAAGTAAGGCGAGCCTAATACATACTGTCCTGAACCAGGGCATACGGGATAGAAGCCCATGGCTGAGAACACATACCATGCAGAGGTCTGTCCGTTGTCCTCGTCGCCGCAATAGCCGTCGGGAGTAGGAGTGTAAAGGCGGTCCATCACCTGGTGTACCCAATACTGGGTCTTCCATGGCTGCAGGCTATAGCCGTAGAGATATATGGCATGTTGTATGGGTTGGTTGCCATGAGCGTAGTTGCCCATGTCCATCACCTGCATCTCGCGAATCTCGTGGATGGTGAAGCCATAGTAGCTGTTGTCGAATACTGGCGGCAGGAGGAACACCGAGTCGAGCATCTGGTTGAATTTGTCCTTGCCTCCCATAAGGTTGATAAGTCCTTGTGGGTCGTGGAATACCGACCATGTGTAGTGCCATGCGTTGCCCTCGGTGAAGGCATCGCCCCACTTCAGAGGATTGAAAGGCGACTGGAACTTGCCGTTGAGCAGTCGTCCGCGCATCAAGCCGCTCTCCTTGTCGAACACCTTCTGATAATTCATAGCTCTTTGGGCAAAAGGCTTGAGTTCCTTGTTTGACTTGCCCAATGCCTTGCCAAACTGATAGATGCACCAGTCGTCGTAGGCATATTCCAGTGTGCGTGCCACGCTCTCGTTGATTTTCACGTCGTAAGGCACATATCCCAATTTGTTGTAATACTCATAGCCCAGTCGGCCGGTGGAGTTCACATCTGGATGAACAGCAGTAGTTCCGTGAACCACAGCCTGCCAAAGAGTCTCGGCGTCGTAGCCACGCAATCCACTGAGCCAAGCATCAGCCACTACCGAGGCAGAGTTGTTGCCCACCATGCAGCCGCGGTGTCCTGGACTTGCCCACTCTGGCAGGAATCCGCTCTCCTTATAGGTGTTGACAAGTCCTGCCTGAATCTTGGCATTCACCGACGGATACATCATATTAAGAAGTGGGAACAGGCAGCGGAAGGTGTCCCAGAAGCCAGTGTCGGTGAACATATATCCGTCCTGCACTGTGCCGTTGTATGGACTGTAGTGCTTCACCTCGCCCGATGCAGTAAGCTCATAAAGGGCGCGTGGGAAGAGCAATGAGCGGTAGAGACAGCTGTAGAATGTGCGCAGATGGTCGATATTCTCGTCTTCCACCTCAATCTTGCCGAGCACCTCGTTCCAGCGGTTGCGTCCCTGCTGCTTGAGTTGCTCCATGCTGGCATGTCCCAGCTCGTTGATATTCTGAACGGCTTGCGCCTCGCTGATAAACGAAGAAGCCACGCGAGCCATTACCTTTTCGCCTCGCTTGCTGGTCTTGAATGTGATGATAGCTCCGGCATGATTGCCTTCCTGCTGTTTTGAGTCCTTCAATTCTCCATTCAATACTGTTTGTGCGGCACTGAAGTCATGGTCGAACTCAATGACGAAATAGTTGCGGAAGTTGTCGGGCACTCCGCCACTGTTGCGTGTGGAATAGCCAACAATCTTGCGCTCTTCGGGGATGATTCTGATATACGAACCCTTGTCGAAGGCATCTACCACAACATTGGCACTGTCGGTCTTGGGGAAGGTGAAGCTCATGAGTGCGGCACGCTCCGTGGGGCATAGCTCTGCCGTGATGTCGTAGTCGGCGAGATAGACACTATAATAATAAGGTGTAGCCTTCTCTGCCTTGTGTGAGAACCAGCTGGCTCGCTTTTCCTCGTCGAATATGGGTTTGCCAACGGTAGGCATCAGCGAGAACTGACCGTAGTCGTTAATCCATGGACTCGGCTGATGGGTCTGCTTAAGTCCTCTAATCTTTTTGGCAGCGTAGGTGTACTGCCATCCGTCGCCCATCTTTCCAGTTTGTGCTACCCAGAAGTTCATGCCCCAAGGCATGGCAATGGCAGGGTAGGTGTTGCCTGTGGAAAGACCATGGTCGGAATCAGAACCCACGAGTGTGTTGACGTAGTCCACCGCATTCTTTACGTTTACATTAATGGCATGAGCCATCATAGCGAAACAAGTAATAAGAAATAGAATTGGTAATCTTTTCATTGAAATTTTGATTGGTTGTAAGATTTAAATCTTGTAGTTTACGTGCAAAATTAGAAAAAAAAATTCAAACAATAAGTTGGTTTAGTATAAAAACGAGTAAAAAACATGAAAAAAGTATTTTACAGATGTTCAAACGTATAATTGATGTATATAATTCCAAGAAGTGTAAAATATATAGGGTTGTTGTAAATTTTAATTGAAAAATTAATGCGGATTAGAAAAAAAAATGATAATTTTGCAACTGACAAACTAATCACATATACATCCAGGTAAATAATTTTACTTGCAAACAAAGAGAAAAAATTAAAATAACTATTACAATCAAAATAAACTAAAATTTACTTCTATGTCAAAACGAGTACAAACGGTCGGCATAATGATGGCTCTTATGGCTTTGCCCTCAGGAGTTGTTTATGCTTCGACATCACCTGCTCAGACTGTAGCACAGAATGTGCAGCAGGATGCAGATTGTAAGGGAGTCGTAATTGACGCCACAGGCGAGCCTGTTATTGGTGCGTCAGTAGTAGTGAAAGGCAAGACTGGAGCTGGTACAGTTACTGATATCGACGGCAACTTCACTCTTAAGAATGTGAAGAAGGGCGAGACTCTGCGCATTACTTCTCTTGGTATGACCCCAGTTGAGGTCGTATACAATGGCAGCAATGTAAAGGTGACACTTAAGGACGACTCTAAGGCACTTGACGAGGTGGTAGTTACCGCTCTCGGTATCAAGCGCGAGCGCAAGTCGCTTGGTTATGCCATTCAGGATGTTAAGGGCGACGCTATCCTTAACTCACATGAGAACAATGTGGCTAACGCCTTGACTGGTAAGATTGCCGGTGTGCAGATCACACGTTCAAGTAATGGTCCTGGCGGTTCTTCCAAGATTCAGCTCCGTGGTAACAACTCTGTGACTGGTCTCAACCAGCCGCTTATCGTAGTCGACGGTGTGCCTATGGACAACTTCACTGGTGCCGACAACAACGACTACTGGAACCCGTCTGCCGATATGGGTAACGGTCTTTCGGATATCAACCCTGAGGACATCGAGTCAATGTCTGTGCTCAAGGGTGCATCGGCTGCTGCCCTCTATGGCTCACGTGCAGGTAACGGTGTAATCCTTATCACAACTAAGTCGGGTCGTCAGACCAAGGGTCTTGGCATTACTGTCACTGGTACCGTTTCAGCCGAGAGCATCTTCATGAAGCCTGATGTGCAGACTACATACGGTCAGGGTACACAGGGCGTGTATAACTCTACCAGTGGTCTTAGCTGGGGTCCGCGCATCGAGGGTCAGGAGTATGTGCGCTGGGATGGTCAGAAGGTCAAGATGCAGTCTTACGACAATCTCGACAACTATTATGGCACTGGTACAGAGTTGCAGGAGAACGTAACCCTCTCTCAGCAGTATGGCAAGACTTCTATCTATGCCTCTATGACCAACATGAACAACAAGTCGATGACTCCGGGTGCCAAGCTCAACCGTACCAACCTTATGCTTCGTGGCGTGACATCATTCGGCAAGAACGATGCTTGGACATTCGACGGCAAGGTGCAGTATATCCGCAACAAGGCTAACAACCGTCCGGTTTCGGGTAACAACAACAACAACTCTGCCCTCGGACTCTTCACCTTCCCGACAACTCTTGACATTCGCGACTTCGAGAACTGCATCGACGAGAACAACGAAATGGTATGGTGGAACAAAGACGGCAACAACCCTTACTGGATGAGCAAGTACAGCCTCTCGGATGACTCGCGCGACCGTTTCCTCATGAATGCTTCGTTGAAGTATAAAGTATTGTCGTGGTTGACCGCCGAAATCAAGGCCGGTACCGATATGTATACACTTGAGGCTACCCGCCGTGTGTACTCGGGCAACTCAAACGTTACTACTCTCTATGAGCAGAACATCAACCACTTCTATGAGAACAACTTCAGCTACCTCCTCACAGCCACTAAGGACAACATCTTCGACAAGTTTGGTGGCACTGTGACATTCGGTGGCAACCTTATGGCTACCAAGAAGACTGGTATGAAAGGCTTGGCTTCAAAGCTCGTCATTCCTAACAAGTTCTCTCTGAACAATGGTGAGAATAAGGCAGACATCTCTGAAACCTACACTCAGAAGAAGATCAACTCTCTCTATGGTACAGTAGGCATAAACTATGATGGATGGGCTTTCCTCGACGCTACATTCCGTAACGACTGGTCGTCGGCACTTTCCAAGGAAAACCGCTCGTTCTTCTATCCTTCAGTGTCTGCATCATGGCTCTTCGGCGAGATGTTCAACAAGATTGGCAAGAAGATGCCTTCTTGGTTCTCGTTCGGTAAGATTCGTGCTTCTTATGCCGAGGTAGGTAACGATATGGATCCGTATCAGCTCTACAACCTCTACTCTACAAGCCCCGACTCTCATGGCGGTATCACCGCTTCGAGCAGCAACACTCTTTACAACAAGAATGTGAAGAACGAGCTTATCAAGTCGTATGAGGTGGGTGTGGAGTTGAAGTTCCTCAACAACCGTTTGGGATTGGACTTCGCATGGTATAAGTCGAACGCTACCAACCAGTTGATGAACCTCCCGGTTAACTCGCTTTCTGGCTACAACTACAAGAAGATTAATGCTGGTGACATTCAGAACACTGGTGTCGAGTTGATGGCTTATGCTACTCCTATCCGTACAAAGGACTTCGAGTGGACAATCAACTACAACATCTCTCACAACAACAACACCATCAAGGACCTCTACGACGGTGTAGACCGTTATCAGCTTGGCGGTTACGACAATATCCGCATCTATGCTATTAAGGGTGGCAAGTATGGCGAGATTTGGGGCACCAAGTTCCTCCGCGTAGAGGATGGCCAGTATAAGGGTCAGCTTCTTCTTACATCCGACGGTCTGCCACAGGCAACATCTGAGATGGAGAAGATTGGCGACCAGCAGGCAACATGCAACATGGGTCTCACCAACAGCTTCTCTTACAAGGGATGGAACCTCAGCTTCCAGATTGACGCACGTATTGGTGGCGAAATCTTCTCTGGTACAAACGCCATGATGCAGCGTTCGGGTACAGCAGCAGCAACAGCTCCTGGCGGCAAGCGTGTAGACGACATGGTAGTGGCAGGTGTATACAAGGACGCAAACGGCAATTATGTGCAGAACACCAACAAGGTGACAACACAGCAGTATTGGAATGCCGTGGCTGGCACTGGCAACATGGGTATCGGCGAGGCTAACATCTATAGCGCAAGCAACATCCGTCTGCGTAACGTGTCTCTCGGCTACAATGTGCCTACAAGCATCCTTGCAAAGACCAACTTCATTCAGTCGCTCAAGGCTGGTTTCACTGTGACAAATGTCTTTATGATTCACAGCAACATGAACGGCATCGACCCTGAGTCGGTATTTGCTACAAGCACCAACGCAACTGGTTTCGAGTATGCAGGTATACCTACAACTCGCAGCTTCGTGTTTAATGTATCAATCGGTTTCTAATCAATTAATGAACACAATTTATGAAAACGAATAAATTCATAATGTCTGCTATGATGGCACTCGCTCTCGGTGGAGCGATGACATCTTGCTCTGACTTTGAAGAGGTGAACGAGAACCCGATGTCAACGGGTGCAGACAAGATAAAACCATATTATTCGCTCTTTAACTCTATCCGCGGCGCACAGCAGAATCCGGATATTGCCGAGCGTTTGTTTGTTATCAACTGGATGGGTGCTGCTCGTCAGGGCTCCGACTATGATGTTCCTGCAGGCCGCAGCTATGATGCTTACAATGAGGCTGCCTTCAACCAGATGTCTTCATGGCTTAAGAATGCCTATACTGCTGTAGCGTTGGCTGAGAATCCTCAGGGCACTGTCAGTGCTCATGAGAAGGAGTTCTATCCCAATGTTCTCCAGTTTGCACGTATCTGGCGCGCTTATCTCATGAGCGAGTTTACCGACGATTTCGGTCCGGCTCCGCTTGACGGTTTCCAGGGCAATGCTCCTACATTCAGCTCTGAGAAGGACGTTTATTACTGGATGCTTGATGAGCTTGCCGACGCTATCGGAAAGATTGACACATCGGTTGAGCCTAACGCTTCGGAGAAGAAGAACGACCCGGCTTACGAGTTCAATGCTGCAAAGTGGAAGAATTATGCAATCTCTTTGCGTATGCGTCTTGCCATGCGCCTCTCTGAGGTAGACCCAGATAAGGCTAAGAGCGAGTTTGAGGCAGCCGTAAAGCAGGGACAAGGCATCACTACTGCCGACGGAACATTCCGTGTTCAGGAATATCCGGGTTGGGACGATTGGTCTGGCGTAATGAGCCGTTCATGGGACTCGCAGGTTATGACCGCTACAATGGCAAACCTTACCACCAACTTTGGTGGTGCCAACTCTGTTGACGCTCTTGCAAAGGTGGTGAAGTCGACAACTACCGATGCAGAAGGCAATGAGGTGGCTGACCGTTATGCTGCATACGTAAAGGACGCTTCCAACTATCTTGGTCTGGACATCAACCAGCATGCAGGTCCTTATACCGACAACCCGACAAAGCAGACATTCTTCGACGGTCTGCCTTCGAAGGTAGACCCACGTGCCTTGAAGTATTTCTTCCTGCCGGGTGACTATGCCAACCGTTTGCAGACAGGCTATGTAGGCGCATTCAACTCGGAAAAGGCTTCGCATAAGCAGTGGCTTATGGACAAGGACAAGAAGGCTGTTGCAACTATCGACGCCACATTCGCATGGAATGGTCTGAACGCCGGTTATGGTCATGATGAGGCTGCTACAAACAATGGTCTTATCAATGGTTCGGATATTGTGACTGGCTCATATGGTGCCGAGGGTACATACCCAGCCATTGCCGATGACTATCGCAACAACACCAACAAGCGTGTGTTCTTCGGTCCGTGGGAGACTTACTTCCTCTTGGCTGAGGCTGCAGAGCGCGGATGGAGCGTAGGCACAACAGCCAAGGATGCCTACTATGCAGGTATCAAGGCAAGCTTCGCGTATAACGACATGGAGGACCTTTATGACGCATACATCGCTTCTGACGATTACAACCGTGTAGGTACATCAGTAAACTGGGATCATACAACCGAGCCTACTGCTACACAGATGACTATCAAGAGCGCGTATACAGGTGCAGAGTCTACAGTGACCTACAACTATCCTAACGCTCAGAACATCATGTATCCTGGCAAGAAGCTCAACGACCACATGACAAAGATTATCACTCAGCTCTACATAGCCAACACTCCGTGGTTGCCGCTTGAGAACTGGAACAATCACCGTCGTCTTGGTCTGCCGTTCTTCGAGATTCCTACTTCTACTATGTCGCTTACAAATATGCCAGAGTGGTCGGTTGAGTCTTACAAGAAGGCACAGAACATCAATCTGTTTGTACAGCGTCTGAAGTATCCTACAACTCTCCAGTCGTCGGATGCTGATGGCTACAAGCAGGCTGTCGGTCTGCTTAAGGGTGGTGTTGACAGCCAGTACACTCCGCTGTGGTGGGCTATTGGTGGTCATTAATTTGATTTCTACCCTTATTAATAAGGAAACAGCTGTAGAGTAATGGTTCTGCTATATTTTTATAAATCAAGATGCAGTTGAATGTAATTCTTACGAATTGAACAAGTTAAATGTACAACTTGATGACTAAAAAATAGACGAAATCACTTACTATAATAATAGGCTGGAAAAAGTCTTAATAGAAGGCCCTTTTTGGTCTTCTATTAAGACCAACCCTCAAGTATTATTAAGACCAAGCTCGGTCTTAATAATACTTCAAAAAAATGACAAGCGGGGGTAGGTTTTTGAGGCTCGATTTTTATTGTCCAAACAGAGTTTTGGTGTGTATAGGTTTGGACTTATTCTTAGCTTGAAATTATGTAATAAATTATGTAAGCGTTAGTTTGTTTATCAATTTATTTAAATAATAAGAATCTGTAGTGCTTGCATAAGATTGTGTCTAAACTTACTAATTAGGATCATCAGTAGTATGTAGAATGGTCTATATGTATAGTTTTACCTCAAATCATATTTTTTTTCTTTCTTATATTTTGTTGTTCAGTCGTGCATTCTCCTTTTTTTTTCGTAACTTTGCAAAAATGGTGCCTATTGCATTGGATAACAGCAATTCCAGGCATGGTGTGCTATGGCTCCGGACATTTTTTACCGGAGTGATTGATTATTATTCTGAAACTTTTATAATAAGAAAGAAACAAAAAAATGGCAGAATCCAATTTCGTTGACTATGTGAAGATATATTGCCGTTCGGGCAAAGGTGGCAGGGGCTCAATGCACTTGCGCCATGTGAAGTACAATCCTAATGGAGGTCCCGACGGTGGCGACGGTGGACATGGCGGCAGCATCTATCTGCGTGGCAACCACAACTACTGGACATTGCTCCACCTTAAGTTCCAGCGTCACGTCTTTGCTGAGCATGGAGGCAACGGTGGTCGCGACAAGTGTCACGGCAAGGACGGTAAGGACATTTACATCGATGTGCCGTGCGGAACCGTGGTGTATAACGCCGAGACAGGCAAATATGTGTGCGATGTAACCTACGACGGTCAGGAAGTGCTGCTTCTTAAGGGCGGTCGAGGTGGATTGGGCAACTTCCAGTTCCGCACAGCCACCAACCAGACTCCGCGCTACGCTCAGCCGGGCGAGCCTATGGAGGAGATGACTATCATCCTTGAGCTTAAGTTGCTTGCCGATGTAGGTCTTGTAGGTTTGCCTAATGCGGGCAAGTCGACATTGCTCTCAGCTGTGTCGAGCGCGCGTCCTAAGATAGCCAACTATCCATTTACTACACTTGAGCCGTCGCTTGGCATTGTTGACTACCGCGACCATAAGTCGTTTGTAATGGCCGACATTCCTGGCATTATTGAGGGAGCAAGCGAGGGCAAGGGTCTCGGATTGCGATTCCTGCGTCATATTGAGCGCAACTCGTTGCTGCTCTTCATGGTGCCAGGCGACACCGACGACATAAAGAAAGAGTATGAGTTGTTGCTCAACGAGTTGGAACAGTTCAATCCCGACATGCTCACCAAGCACCGTGTGTTGGCTGTTACGAAGTGCGACTTGCTCGACGAGGAACTTATGGATATGTTGCGCGAGACTCTGCCCAATGACCTTCCGGTGGTGTTCATATCGTCAGTGACTGGTCTCGGCATACAGGAACTCAAGGATATTCTGTGGCGTGAGCTTAATGCCGAGAGCAACAAGCTCCAGGTTATCACTTCGGAGGACACACTTGTTCACCGCGACAAGGATATGAGCCGCTTTGCCGAAGAGCTTAAGGCCGAGGGTGAGGACGAGATAATATATCTTGACGACGAGGACATCGAGGATATTGACGACATCGAGGATCTCGACGACTTTGAATACGAGGAGGACACCAAGAATGAGTAATCAGAAACCGGTGCTTTCCTATTATAATATGTCCGACGGTGTGGTGGCCTTCTCCACCACGCGTCATGGCGGAGTGAGCGAGGGCAGTTATGCCTCGCTCAACGTAAATGAGTATTGTGGCGATAATGCGGAGCATGTGGCAGCCAACCGCAAGTTGCTTGCCACAGAACTTAAGATAGACTCCAACCGTATAATTATTCCTCATCAGACGCATGGTGTTGAGACACGTATCATAGGTAGTGAGTTTCTTGCTTTGCCAGAAAACGTCAAACGCATGTTGCTTGAAGGGGTTGATGCTGTAATTACTAATGTAAAGGGGCTTTGTATAGGAGTGTCAACAGCCGATTGTATTCCTGTTTTGCTTTACGATGAGGAACATCATGCAGCTGCTGCCATTCATGCTGGATGGCGAGGCACATTGGCACGTATTGTACACAAGGCTGTGCTCGAAATGCGCATGGCATACAATACCGACCCTGCAAAGCTGATAGCTGTAGTTGGTCCTGGCATTTCAATTGAAAACTTTGAAGTGGGCGATGAGGTGTATGAGGCTTTCGAGCAGGCTGCTTTCGATATGGCTGCCATTGCCGAAGAACAGATTAAGCGCAATCCCGACGCTACCGACCCCGCCAAACGCTTCGAGAAAAAATGGCATCTCAACCTGCCTCTCGCCAACAAGATGCTGCTGATGCACACTGGCGTGAAGGAGGAGAACATACAAATGTCGGACATCTGCACCTATAGTCGTGTCGACGACTATTTCTCGGCACGTCGGCTGGGGGTGGAGTCAGGACGAATTTATACGGGAATAATATTGAATTAAGACTCTTTTTATAGATGATGAATATACGCAAAATTCTTTTACCTTTAGCCTTCGCGCTGGTGATAACCACCACCGCGTCGGCTCCCGTAAAGCAGCAGTTCACTGCCGCCGAACAACAACAAATCAGTATCGAAACTCCAGGACTATTCACGCGTTCCGATGCCTTCAACGTTGACTTGAGTGCGTTGAAGGCATCGGAATATTCGTTCCCGTTGCCAGTAGGCAAGGCTACGGTGCGCAAGAACAACACGATAGAGATAACCACTACCGAGGGAGATGCTGTGAAGTCGATGTTTGAAGGCATTGTACGACTTTCGCGCAAACATCCTGATTACGGCAATGTGATTGTGGTGCGCCACCGCAACGGTTTTGAAACAGTGTATGGCAACAACGCTCAGAATCTTGTAAATGTGGGCGATTATGTGCGTGCAGGACAGACCATTGCAATTGCAGGTAGCAGCGAAGGCAAGATTTTCTGCGACTTTGCCATTATGCTGAATGGAGGACGAATAAATCCTTCGGCAGTAATAAATGTCAAAACTCACCAACTGCGCCGACAGACCTTGCTCTGCGAGAAGGACGGACAATATGTCAACGTGAGTGTGCTTGGCGACAAGGTGGACATCGTAGAAACCGAGGATGAAATGAAGCTGGATGACGCTTTCGAGAAGACAGCTACATTCAAGTGGAATCTGGAACAAATGGAGAAGCAACGCTGGGCTTATCCGTTGCCCGGAGCCAAGGTGATAAGCCCCTACGGAGGCAAGCGCCGCCACGCTGGTGTCGACCTCAAGACAAAGCCCAACGACGAGATTTTTGCTGCCTTTGATGGGGTGGTTACTCGTTCATCGCCATATGCCGGATACGGCAACTGTATTGTGATTCGCCATGCCAACGGGTTGGAGACTCTGTACTCTCATCAGTCGAAAAACCTTGTAAAGGTGGGTGACAAGGTGAAGGCTGGACAAGTGATAGGTCTTACAGGACGTACAGGACGAGCATCTACAGAGCATCTGCATTTTGAGACTCACTTCAAAGGCAGACGCTTCAACCCTAATCTTATATTCGACCATACGTCGCATGACTTGCAGCAGGTGACATTGACCATGACAAAAAATGGTGGTATAACGTCGAAGAAGAACTAAAAGATGGGGTAACTGTTGAAAAATATATACGTATTATAAAAAACACTGTCGCTTGTGGGCGGCAAATATTAAAAACTAAAAGATCAACTAAAATGGAAGAGAACAAGAATCTGTTTCAAGAAGTGAATGAAGGTTACACAATGCACGAGGCTATCGAGGAGGCTAAACGCTGCTTGCACTGCAAGGTGCCACAGTGTAAGAAGGGATGTCCTATCAGCCATGATATTCCAGACTGGATTCACGAACTATCGATGGGTAACTTTGGCAATGCCATGCACATCATCAACGAGAAGAGCAATCTGCCTGCTGTGTGCGGACGTGTGTGTCCACACGAGAAACAGTGTGAGGGACATTGTGTGCTTGGCAAGAAGGGACATGGCATTCATGTGGGAAAACTCGAGCGTTTCCTTGCCGACTTTGACGGCAACATGGGACTGATACGCGAGAAGCTTCTGCCTAAGACACGTGGTAAGGTGGCTGTCATTGGCTCTGGTCCTGCCGGACTTACCATTGCTGGCGACCTCTCGCGTCAGGGATTCAATGTCGAGATATTCGAGATGGAGCCAGAACCGGGCGGAGTGCTCATGTTTGGTATTCCTGAATATCGATTGCCTAAGGACATCGTGCGCCGCGAGATAAAGAAGATGGAGGAGCTTGGTGTGGTTATCCACTGCAACACTACTATTGGCAAGGACTACACTGTAGACGACCTCTTTGCTCAGGGATTCGACGCTATATTCATGGGCACTGGCACGGGCAAGCCTCAGAAGCTTGACATTCCTGGTGGCGACATCAAGGGTGTGCGACAAGCCATTTGGTTCCTGCGCCGTGTGAGTCTTTACAATGAGGGTAACCTCGACCGTAAGGAGGTTGTTGTGGGCAAGGGCGACCGTTGCTTCGTTATCGGTTGCGGCAATACCGCAATGGATGCTGCACGTACTGCTGTGCGTTTGGGTGCCGAGAGCGTGGAAGTGGTTTATCGCCGTACTATCAACGACATGCCTGCACTCCGCTCTGAGTATGACGAGGCTGTGGAAGAGGGCGTAAAGTTCAATTGGGAGTCTAATATAGTTGAGATTCATAGCGATGAAAACGGTAAGATGACAGAGGTTGTGATAGAGACAAAGCAGGGCGAACGCCGTGTGGAGAAAGCCGACTATGTGCTCATGGCTCTTGGCTCAAAACCTGCAAGCCGCATAGTGTCGACAACAACTGGCATTGATGTTGACGACCGCGGATATGTAGTTACACGCGAGACTCCTTATGGCATGACTACTCGCAAGGGTGTGTTTGCCGGAGGCGATGTTGTTAATCGTCCGTCAACAGTGGTGCTTGCTATGCACGACGCTAAGATGGTGGCAGAGGGCATTGCACAGTATGTGGATGCAATAAAGCTTCTTGAGGCAATAGGTTAATAATACACATTATTATATATAAGTAACTCCTTCGGGATGCGTTCGGGATTCGTTCGGGATGCAAAAAGCCCCCGATGCGTCACGCATCGGGGCTCCAAATAGCTCTTTTATTTATTATAATGAAAATGCTGCGAATTAGAAACTTGCAGCAGTCAATTCCTTAGATATGTTACTGATAGGCTAAAAAGTTTTCATCAACACTTCTCTTAGGTCGTCATTCTTAGCAAGTCCGAGTTTCTTACGTATATGTATTCTCACCGAACTGATGTTGTTGGGTGTTTTGTTGAGTATTGACGCTATTTCATATATAGTATTGCCACCGATAATCAATCGGCATACCTCCTGCTCTGTAGGCGTCAGCGTGGGCAACACAGATGAGATATTGGCATGTTGCATTCGTCGATGGGCCATTCGCTGCTCCACAGCCCTGATAAGGTTGGCTTCGGTGCGCTCGTCGAGACGGTCGAAGAAGTCGGTGATGTCCTTGTCGCTCTGCTCTCCTCGTCCCAGTTGTATATAGGCAAGCAGTTCGGTTTTGGTCATGTGGAAAGTGGCAAGCACTCGGTTGATTGTAGTGTGATAGTCGGCATTTTCGCATTGCATACCTCGTATGCCTCTTCTTATCATTTCGCCCAACACACACGTGAACATCTCCACAACAATGAATATCACTACTATCTGTTTATTAAATCCTCCGTCGGTGTATAGATAAGCAAATACGATTGTGACAATACTTATTATGGCTATTATCGTTGGTATATGTCTGACGACAGCCATAACAAGATAGATGATGAGGGCGAGCGAAATAATCTGGTTGAACAATATAGTCTGGTCAAAACCCTCAGGACGTTCAACAGCCATATACACAATGCGAGCACTACCGGTCAGCTGTGTCAACAATCCGAACGTGGATATAGCCATCTTCAACGACATGCGACGCGTCATATACAAAACAAACAGCACCACTGTCATCAACCACATCAGAGCCGATATAACATACAGTATGCCGCTGCCGCGTCCTACTATTCCCATGATGTGCATAGGCACACCAGCCACTATCACCGTCAAACTGAGCGTCAAGAATATGATAAGACACAGACGCTGCTGCCAGTTGTTGCTGCGATGGTCGAGAAATCTGGTTAGTCGTTGTATAATTTTTGATTCCATTCTTTTTTGAATTTTGACGCTACAAAGGTAGCCTTTTTTCATGATTTTACGCCTTTTTACCCCACTTTTTACGTCTCTTTACGTTATTTTACGGTTGTGTATTCTTTTCGCTACCATCGCCGCATCAACAGCCTTAGTGCAAATACCGCAAGGCTACTTACTAAAAAAGGACCGCTGTTCTGATTAATAGAACAGCGGTCCTTTTTTTAGTTATGTTGCGTAATGTTGAAATTACTTCATCATCTCGTTGAACTCGTCGAGAGTAACCTCCTTGTTGTTGAGAGTTACAGTAGCCTTGATAGCGGCAGCAAGCTTAACGTCGATAGCACGCTCTACGAAGTTGTCTACAGCCTCGCGCTTCTTGAGGAGCTCGTTGGCGTAGTTCTCTACGTACTCGTCAGGAACGTTTGTCATGCCATACTGAGCGAACTGCATGCGAGCCATCTCGATGGCAGCTGCCTTAACGTCAGCATCCTCAATCTTGATCTCGTTAGCCTTAACGAGCTGCTCCTTGATGAGGTGCCACTTGAGCTGCTTGATGCTCTCTGCGTAGTTCTTCTCTACGAAGTCCTCGCCCTTCTCCTTGTTGTTGAGGAGCATGATGCGCTTGAGAAGTGCGTCTGGCCATGTCAACTCGCCAACCTTCTCCTCGCAGTATGTGCGAACGTCGAGCATGAACTTGTAGTCGGAGTTGGTCTCGAGCTGTGGCTTGAGGCTCTCAGCAATCTTGTTGCGGAATTCCTCCTCGCTCTTCACGTTGCCCTCGCCAAATACCTGGTCGAAAAGCTCCTGATTGAGCTCAGCCTTCTTGAAGCGCTGAATCTCTGTGATCTGATAGCTGAAGTTTGACTCAAGATCCTTGGCAACCTCGCGGTCGATCTTGAGGAGTGCTGAAATCTCAGCCTCGCCCTCTGGATAAGCCTTGCGTGGGTTGAAGGTGATGATGTCACCAGGCTTAGCGTTCTTGAAGAGGTCCTTCTGCTCGTCAACCTTGATGTATGAAGGCATAAGAACAGCACCCTCAACAGTGATACCACCTTCCTTGGTGTTGCCCTCAGCGTCGAGCTCACGGAGATCGCCCTTGAGCATGTCGTTCTGCTCAGCGTCATACTCCTCAGCCTTCTCGTACTTGCCTGCACGGCTCTGGAACATCTCAACCTGCTCGTTGATGAGGTTGTCGTCGGCCTTGATTGTATAGTAGTCAATCTTGTTGCGGCCGTCGAGAGTAACCTTAAACTCAGGAGCTACAGCGATGTCGAATACGAATGTGTAAGGAGCTGGCTTCTCGATGTCAGCCGGAGTCTCCTGCTTGTCAGAAGGCAGAGGCTCGCCGAGCATCTGGATATTGTTGTCCTTGATGTATTTGTAGAGCTGCTCGCCTACGAACTTGTTAACAGCGTCGTAGCGTACAGATGCACCGAACTGGCGCTTGATGAGACCCATAGGAGCCTGACCCGGGCGGAAGCCAGGGATGTTAGCCTTCTTGCGGTAGTCCTTAAGTGTCTTCTCGACAGAGTCCTGGAAATCTGACTCTTCGACTGTGATAGTCAACAGACCATTCACTTTGTCGGGATTTTCAAATGAAATGTTCATTTTCTTGTTTTAATGTAGAAATTTATATATTGTTATTTATATGCAGTTTTGGCACGTTTGTGCAAAATTACACATTTTTTATATATATACGATACTCTGTAGCGAAAAAAAGTGTGGGATTTTTGCGAATTTAACAAATTATCAACGGTGTGAAGTATAATTCATATTTTTTTGGTAAATTTGCAGCTGACTGTTAACACTACCTATTATATTAAATAAAAAGAAAGATGAAGCATTTCATATTGGCGATTGTGGCATTTCTTGTGTCAGTAGATTGTTTAGCCCAAAGTAGTATACTTGGTAAATATAATGTAAGCTATTTGAACATGACAGCAGGAATGCCTAATAATTATGCCGACGACATATACCAAGACTCCTATGGATTCATGTGGATAAGTACACATGGAGGTGGACTTGTGCGCTATGACGGCTACAAGGTGACGAGTTTCGGCTATACTGCTTCGCCTATAGCATTGCGCAGCAATAGTTGCCGCAATGTGAGCGAAGACCGTTTCCATCGTCTTTGGATAGCCTTTGAGGAAGGACCGCAGGTGCTTGACCTTGAGACTATGCGGCCAGTTACGCCATCATGCACTAATTCTGCTATTGCCGAACATTTGCATCGGGTGTTGGATAGGGCGTGTATACGTACTTATTGCGATTCCAAAGGATGTATTTGGATAACTACTACTACCGAAATCCTGCGCATCGCATTCGATGAAGTAGGAAAGGTGAATTCTATTTTGTCAATACCAATATCTACTGCTGTACCAGAGTTTGGCATGTGTGATGTTTATGGTCGCGGCTCGGTTGTGGTGTGCTATAACGGCAAGGTGAGTGAAATAGCCGTTAGACAGGGAGAGCTTGTAGCTAATGATATCTCTGCCATGTTCGCGCCGTTAGGAACACGCTATGCTGGAAGTATAATCAAATATAACAACAAAATATGGCTTGCCACTAATGATGGATTGTTTTGTAGTGATGGACGACAGTTTTATTCCTACGACTCGTGTCATACATTGCAGCACAATGTAGCAACGTGTCTTGCTGTGTCGCCAGAGAACCGTTTGCTCGTAGGAACTCTGTGTGGTGTAGACATCATCGACGATCGTACTGGTGGTGTGGAGCATTGGAACAGTATGAGTGTGGTGAATCCTCTAAGCAGCAACTTTGTGAATTCGTTGTTTGCTAATAACGGACAGATATGGGTCGGTACAGAGTCGGGTGGTGTGGTGAAACTTGTGCCGCGTCAGTTACAGATAACATACTATACCAACAATCCCGACGATTCTACATCGTTAGCTCACAATGCAGTGAACGCAATGTGGGCAGCTCCAGATGGTTCGCTATGGGTAGGTGTAGTAGAGGGTGGATTGAATTGTTTGCGTCCTGGGGCTAAAGGCTTTATACACTTCAGAACCGACAATTCTAATCTTCAACACAATTCTGTTTCAACACTTGCTGCCGATGCTGACGGTAATCTGTGGATTGGTACTTGGGGTGGAGGAGTGGCTGTTGTCAATCCCATTCATCCCGACAACATTTGGCGATTATCTGTTGACAATGTCCATCAGCCGATGCTAACGTTTATCGGTGCCCTTGCCTATGATAAAATAAATCATGGCATGTGGATAGGTGCCAACGAGGGACTGTTTTTCTACAATCTTAATACTCGAAAACTTGAGGATCCCTTCCCAAGCTGTCGAGACATTAGGGGATGTATCGGTAGCTTGATAACCCGCGATGGTAATCTTATGGTGGGTTGTTTGCGTGGAATGGTGACTGTGGACCTTAAGTCGCGTCGTGGTGGCAAGCGTTTTTTCACAGCCCATCACCAGCCTTATAAGCTTGACCGTCCTCAAAGCCGAATTTTCGATAAGATAATATCTTTTTGTCAAACACGCGACGGAAAGATATGGATGGGCAGCAATGGTTATGGCATGTACTGCCTTACGCACAGTAAGGATGGTAAGCAAAAGATAGAGACATTTACAACTGCCGATGGACTTGCCAACAATTCTGTAACGGGTATTGTCGAGGACAATCAGGGGCGTTTGTGGTTGACTACGGCTTATGGCTTGTCTATATATAATCCTCACACTCGCCAGTTCAGCAGCTACACTGAAGCCGACGGATTGCTTTGCTCGCAATTCTATTATAATGGTGCCATACGCGACAGTAAAGGTACAATTTATCTCGGCACAGAGCGTGGAATGATGGCGGTAAAGGGCTTGAGCAATGTGAACAATCAGAAATACAATCTGCGTTTCACTGAACTGAGTGTGAACAATATGCCAGTGTTTGCAGGAAGTCGACACCTCAGTCGCAATGTTGCCACAGCCCGCAAGATATACTTACACGAGAGTGACCGTTCGTTTACTATCAGTTTCTCTGCCCTCAACTTCTCGGGAGAAAATCAGGGAGAATATAGCTATCGTATGAAGGGTTACGAGGATGAATGGGTTAAGTTGCCGCCAGGACAACACAGTGTGCGCTATTCTACGCTGCCAGCAGGCTCATACGAGTTTGTTGTGAAATATTCGCCATATATAGGTTCGGATAATGAGCAGACTATATCAATAGGTGTAAGCGTAAGGCCATACTTCTATAAGAGTTGGTGGTTTATTGTTATATTAATAATATGTGGAGCTACAGTTGTTAGGTATGTATTCCTTCGCCGTATGGAAAAAATGCGCGAGCGTGAGGTTAAGTCGCTTTATCAGCCCATTGAGGAAGCGTTGATGGAGAGCGAAGAGCCTGGAGAACTGCAATCGCGCATAAAGTCGATACTCGAAAACCAACGCCGATATAAGGAAAGTCAGCAAAAGACCATTGAAGCCGACCGTAAGGAGGTGGAAGCAAATGAACGTCCGTTTATGGAGATGGTTATGGATGTTATGGAACAAAACTATAGCAACTCTAAATTTGGTGTGCAAGAGCTTGCTGATGCAATGGGCATAAGTCGTATTATGCTTAGTAAAAGGTTGAATTCGGAAACCGGACTCCCCACTTCGCAATTTATACGCAACTATCGTATCGACATAGCTAAACGTATGCTTAAGGAGAATGTAGCCAATCGTAATATCACCGAAATAGCCTATCGTGTGGGCTTTAACGACCCAAAATACTTCACTCGTTGCTTCACAAAGCTCTATGGTGTAGCACCCTCTGCATATAAGGGTGAATAACGCAAAGAGTAATAATTAATCATCCACTATATACAAATCTGTCCACGTAGTTGATTTATGTCATTTCTCCTGTGTGGGTACACAATAGGTGGACAAATCCCTAAATGTGGTAAAATCAGCATGTTTACGGTATTTGTCCACCTTTTTTATTTCATTTGTCCACCTATATAGTTTCGAATAAGTGTAATTTTGCCACTGAAAAATATCGAGTGCAATAAAACTTGCACATCGCTTGTTATGCGATCTTTAATATTTACCTTATACCAATAACTGTAATCACATTGTCTAAGAACATAGAGACACGATGGATGTAAAGAAAGTGGATTACTGTCATGGTCCACTTTCACATCTATACTAAACAATTATTGAAAGGTATATATTAACCCGTGAACATTAAATCGAAAAAATATAACTAATAAAATAAACCTAAATTCCAAAACAATGAGGAAAGAATTATTCTCAATGATGTTATGCCTCGGCGCTGTGGGTGGTGCGACAGTAGTTGCTCCAATCCATGCTAATGCAGCCGTAGCACAAGCCCCCACCATTAAGGTGCAGGGACAGGTTGTTGACGAGACTGGTGCTCCGCTTATGGGTGCATCTGTCAAGGCAAAGAATTCAAAAGTCGGAACAGTCACCGACATGGATGGTAATTTCTCGTTGGATGTTGATGCCAACGCCACTCTTATTGTAAGCTATCTTGGTTACAAGACAAGCGAGGTTGCTGTTCGCAGCCGCGCAATCATCGAAAAAATACAGCTTTCTCCCGACAACAACGTGCTTGAGCAGGTTGTTGTGGTAGGTTATGGTACTCAGAAGAAGGCCGACCTTACTGGTTCGGTAGCAATTGTCAATGCTGAGGAGATGAAGAAGGTTTCCAACTCCAACATTTCTACAATGCTCGAGGGTAAGGTTGCCGGTGTTCAGATTACTTCTGACGGTCAGCCTGGTGCCGACCCTTCTGTACGTATCCGTGGTATTGGCTCTTTCGGTAGCACATCTCCGCTTTATGTTATCGACGGTGTGCCTATGGGTACTACTATCCGTGACTTTTCTCCTAACGATATTGAGACAATCCAGATTCTTAAGGATGCTTCGGCAGGTGCCATCTATGGTTCACGTGCTGCCAATGGTGTGGTTATTATCACAACCAAGAACGGTAAGAAGGATCAGCCGGTTAAGGTGAACTACTCTGGTTATTTTGGTGCTGACGTTATTCCTGGTGATGTTTACGACATTATGGATGCCGATCAGTATAGCAACTATATCGGTCAGGCTTGTGCCAACTCTGGTACAACACTTCCTGGTGGCTACAAGATGGGTGAGGATGGTCGCTATCACTTCCAGGACAATACTAATACCGATTGGTTTAAGGAAGTCTTCAAGACAGGCATCCGCCAGAACCACAATGTTGCATTAAGCGGTGGTAGTGCCAACAGCACATATAATGTGTCGCTCGACTACTTCAACCAGAAGGGTACTCTCGAAGGAGCAGGTCCTAACTATGAGCGTTATACAGCTCGTGTGAACAACACCATGGACACTAAGTTCATAAAGTTCCGCACAAGCCTTGTGTTCTCTCACTCCAATCAGGACAACATGGGTCTGTCAAACGCAGGCGAGTATGTTCAGGGTCTTTATGGCGATGTAACCAACGTGCTTCGCGGCACATTGCTCATGCAGCCTACTATCAAGGCTTACGACGAGTCTACTTGGGTGCTTGACGATAAGGTGGGAGCAGCCAACAACTATCGTTATGATGCTTATGGTTATGGCGTCTACTATGACAATGTTCATGGTGATATCTCAGCCTCTAACCCGTTGCTTGTAAATAATATGTTGCAGCGCAACACTATTGTTGACCGTTTCGTAGGAACAGCATCTGCAGACGTAGACCTCTTCAAGATGGTTGGTCTGAAATTCAAGAACCACGGCTTGCACTACAACATCAACCTCTCTTACAGCAAGACAGAGGCTAAGGACAAGACATGGATTCCTGCATGGATTCAGTCAAACCGTGTTTATCTTGACAAGTCGAACGAACGTCTGACCAAGGGTTCACGCAACTACTCTGATGCTCTTATTGAGAACACTCTCGTGTATGATGGTCACTTTGGCAAGCACAACCTCAACCTTCTTGGCGGTTTGACCTATGAGGAAGAGAACACCAACCTGCTCACTGGATGGGGCATCAAGTTCACAGAGCCTTACTACCTCCAGCTTCAGAATGCAGCCAACACATATTCGGAGTCATACGAGTATCGTCACTCGCTCGCTTCATACATTGGCCGTCTGACCTACAACTACGATGAGAAATATTTGCTCTCGGCTGTAGTTCGTCGCGACGGTAGCTCACGTCTTACCAAGGATATCCGTTGGGGCACATTCCCATCAGTATCTTTAGGATGGCGTCTTGACAAGGAGAAGTTCTTCCCCGTAAGCAAGAAAATCATCAACATGGCTAAGATTCGTGCCAGCTATGGTGTGCTCGGTAATGAGAACATCGGTGAGTACATGTACATGGCCACAATGAAGCGTAATAACATGACCTATAGCTTCGGCAACAATGTAGTTACTGGTTCTGCTGTTTCAGAGTTCGTGAACAAGAACATCGCTTGGGAGAAGAAGAAGTCAACCAATATTGGTATCGACCTCGCTATGTTCAACAACCGCTTCGAGTTCACAGCTGAGTGGTATAAGAACCGTTCAGAGGATCTTCTCTACGGAGTGCCAGTGCCAACACAGACTGGTGTGGCTAACGCAACTGTTACAATGAATGCTGCTTCTATGGACAACAGCGGTTTCGAGTTCTCGGCAACTTATCGCAACCACGATCATCCGTTCAAGTATGATGTTTCTGCCAACATGAGCACATTGAAGAATAAAGTGACATCGCTCGGCTTCGGCACAAAATCTTATATCACTGGTGCTTACGCAACATACGTTGGTCAGGAAATTGGACAGTTCTACGGATGGGTTTATGAGGGTATTGCCCGCACTCAGGACGACCTTAACAACCACGCCACACAGCAGGGAGCCAATGTGGGTGACTGCCTCTACAAGGATATCTCAGGTCCTGACGGCACACCTGATGGCGTTATTGATGCTTACGACCAGACAGTTCTTGGTAGTGGTCTGCCAAAGGTTAACTTCGGTTTGAGTGCTCACATGGAGTACAAGAACTTTGACTTGAGCATTTCAACCTACGGTGTGCTTAACTATCACGTGAGCGATGATATCTACAACAGTCTTAACTCATGCTACGGCTGGGGCAACAAGGATGTGGCTATGGCAGATGCCAACCGCTTCTCTGCCGACGGTTCTACATATCTCTCAAGCGTGCCACGCACATACGCTGCCAACAAGGCAACATTGGCTTGGAACGACCTCTTCAGCTCTCGCAAGATACAGAATGCAGCCTATTGGAAGATTGCCAACGTGGAGCTTGGCTACAACTTCCCCGACCAGTGGTTCAAGGGACTCGTGAGTGGAGTACGTGTATATGTTTCTGCTCAGAACCTTTATACCTTCACTGGCTATAAGGGCTACAATGTCGACTATGCCGGTGGCACCTTCACTCCGGGCTACAACTTCTGCTCATTCCCGAGCGCAAGAAGCTTCATGGCAGGTCTGCACTTCACATTCTAATAAAACAATAACTAATAAACGTAAATCCAATTATGAAACTATATAATTATGCTCTTGCAGCATTTCTTGGTCTGAGCGCAATGTCGCTGACATCTTGCGAGGACAAGTTGGAGCTTACCAACCCCAACCAGCAGACCACCGATAAGTTCACTTCCGACGATCTTGAGGAGTGTGTCATTGCTGCTTACAACCATATACGTATCGAAGGCTCGACAGGTCGTGTAGGCTATACTATCGACCTTAACCGTGGCGACGAGGTGTGGAATGCATCTCAGGTTTGGTACCTTGAGTTCGACAACTACAATGCACCTATCACTAATGAGATATCCGAGTGGCCTTGGCGTGAGGCTTACTACACCATCAACGTGTGCAACTTTATTCTCTCGCGTACTGGTGAAGATGATTCAGCTCTTTCGGAGAGCATGAAGCGCATTAAGGGACAGGCTCTCTTCCTTCGTGCATTCTCTTACTACAACCTCGCTGGTTACTATCAGAACGTGCCACTCATCACCGACTATAACACCTATTCTACACTTGATGGTTTGTATGGCGAGAACAGCACATATGATAAGGTGCTCGACCAGGTGGAGGCCGACTTCAAGGAGGCTATGACCTTGTTGCCATCACGTGATGAGGGTGGCGAATGGGCTAAGGGTCGTGCCACATGCGGCTCTGCAGCAGGCTATTACGCACGTGCTCTTATGCAACGTCATAAGTACAGCGAGGCTCTTGCAGTCTTGAAGGACATCATCAACAAGAAGTATGGCAAGTATACTCTTATGGCAAACTACGGCGACAACTTCCGCGAGGGTTCTGCCTACGAGAACAATGCCGAGAGCCTCTTCGAGGTGCAGTATCTCGACTATGGCACTCAGGGTACAGACGATGAGTGGACTCCGGTAAACACCTCGCCTAACGCCACTCAGGGACATGCTGTAGAATCGAACCTTTGTCCTGGACGCTTCGGTGGTTGGGCCGACCTCTCAGCTTCGCCATGGCTCTATCAGCTCTTCAAGGGCGAGCGCACAACAGCAGGCAAGCTCGATCCGCGTCTTTATTGGACACTTTGCACATACGAGAAGGATTGGGAGGGCTTTGAGAACGGCAATGTTGCTTACACTCAGCAGATTACTCCGAAGGACACACTCGTTACAAACAATATCAACGGTGGTATTCCTATTGCAAAGTGGACAAATATCCGCACCAATCTCTACAGCACAGTAGTCACAGGTCTTCACTGTGGTATCAATCTTCGCATGATGCGCTATTCAGACGTGTTGCTTCGTGCTGCAGAGTGCGAGAACGAGGTTAACGGTCCTACACAGCAGGCTATCGACTGGATTAACGAGGTTCGCCATCGTGCAAATCTTGCAAATCTTAAGCTCGCTGACTTCGACAGCAAGGACAAGCTCTTCGAGCAGATTGCCAATGTCGAGCGTCCTAAGGAGTTCGGTTGTGAGTTTGGTCGTGGTTTCGACCTCATCCGTTGGGGATTCTTCTATGACTCAAGTCGTCTGCAGCAGTTGAAGGAGCATAGCGTAGTGCGTCTCGGCATCAACTTCTTGCCTACAGATCCTGTTTCTTATTCTGAGTATGGAAGCGACGACAAGGTTATAAGTCCGGTTGACTACTTCGTTCCTGGTCATGAGTTCCTGCCAATCTCGCAGAATCTGATGAACAACAACCCGAACCTTGTAGGCAACTCAGCCAACAACTCTACCGACAACACTTCTTATTTCAAGGAGAATGGTTGGACTGTTCATCCGGTTGTTAATCTTAACAAGTAATCCGGTTGTCAATCTCAACAAGTAATATAGAGTGGTACGGTTTCAGACCGTACCACCTATAAACACCTAAATCATAACAATCATTTTAGCAAATACAATTATGAGACATATAAGCAAATTGGCATCAGTATTCTGCGCCGCCGCTTTGGCAATGACCGCGCTTACTGGATGCGAGGGCAGCGACATATTCAGCATTAATGGTCCCGACTGGATCTCAGAGCGCGCTGACTCAATAGCCAACGCCGGCAAGGGCGAGGCTCCAAAGATTTCGCCTACAACACTTGGCAACAGAGATTGCTCATCGGCATGGTGGGAAGCACATCTCGACCAGGACATCAAGATTGAGAGCAATAAGGTTTACTCCACAACCTTCACAAACTACACTTCTGGAGCCAACAACTGGAACAACTATGTGGTTGTGCTCCGCAAGTCAGACAAGACAGAGTATTGCTGCCTCCGTTCCGACGACTATGGATGGGGCGACAGCTATGCATCAATCACTCACTCCAACACCGCTTCTGGTGACTGGGCAGGATGGCTTGCTCAGATGAACGGTGCCAAGGTGACAGTAACAGTCACCAACTATGGCGACAACACTTGCGACGTTGTGGCTGATGTGGTAGGCACTGAAGGCTTGGTTTCTCAACAGAAATATACTGGTATTCCAGTTGAGTCAGCCGACCTTTATCTTGACTTCACCGTTGACGGATGCTGCTACGTGTTCGACAAGGAAGAGGTTGACGTGACAGACGCTGTTGACCAGCAGCCCGTTTCTATGGAACTCACTAATGTTCCTGCCGAGGTGAATCTTGGTACCGACCTTAATGATTTCACATCGCAGATTAAGGCTCAGGTAACCTACGACGGTGGAACAGTTAAGGAAGTTGCTTCAAGCGACCTTTCATTCATGGTTGTTCCCGACTTCAATTCTCTTGGCGACAAGTACATCGTTGCTACTCTCAACAAGACTCTCCTCAACAAGCAGGCTGACAAGACTATCAACGCAAGTGCAGCCTTTAAGGTTGTCGACACTCCAGTGGCTGTTGAGATCGTAAGCAAGCCAAAGCACACCAACTACTACATCTACAACTCAAGTGCAATACTTGGTGTGGAGCGTACATTGGCTTTCGATACTGAGGGTCTTGAGGTGAAGGGTACTTATCAGGACGGACGTACTGAGATTCTCGACAACTCTAAGCTCACATTCTCTACTGTTCCTGCAACAGTTGGTGAGCATAAGGTTGTGATTACTGCCAATGGAGGCAAGACAGCTGAGGTTACAGTCAAAGTGAATGAGTCGAAGGTGACAGCCGTTACTCCTGATCCTACATCACTCGGTGCAGCTGACTGTTCTTCTGCATTTTGGTCGGTATTCACCGACGATATCAAGGTTCCGGCAGGAGCAACACGCGAGTTCAACTTCACCAACTATACTTCAGGTGCAGGCAACTGGAACAACTACGTGGTTATCCTCCGCGATGCAGCCAAGACAGCACCCGAATACGGTGTGGTGCGTGCCGACAACTACGGTTGGGGCAATGGCTACGAAGCATGCAAAGCCATTGGTACACAGCTTGATTCATACGCCGACTGGGCATCATGGCTCGCTGCTATGAACGGAGCAAAGGTTAAGCTCTACGTCACCAACTGCAACAATGGTACTGCTGATATCCAGGCTATAGTTACAGGCAACGACGGCACAGAGACCTATCAGTCTTACCTTGGCATCAACACTATCAATCCGAGCGACCTCTATGTGTCGTTCACAGTTGACGGAAGCCATCTTGTGTTTGGTTCGGCTGCTGCAAAAGTAAGAAGACATAAGTAGTAAATCTCATAAAGCCCACCTTCGGCCCCTCCCTACGGGGGAAGGGCTGGGGGTGGGGTTTCTCAATTTATCCCTAAATATGAAAAATCTATTACTCCCCATATTTGCTCTGTCGGCTCTGTCAGCCTCGGCACAGACCCAACTGAGCGACGCCGACCTTACTGGTGCTTACAGCTCACGCCAGTACAACAAGCGTGTCGTTTGCCACGACCCTTCCATCGTGATTGATGATATTTCCAATCCTTCCTCGCCCACATATTATATATATGGCTCGCATTTGGGCAAGGGCAAGACCACAGCCGAGCTGAATTATCAGGACTGGACTGTATTTAAGGCCGACGAGAGCAATGCCACCGCCACCAACAGTCTGTTCTGCAACACAAGCGGAAATCTTGTAAACTATTCCAACGCCTACAGCACCCACGCCATAACATCGGTGAAGGACTGCACGGGCAAAACCGTCACCTTCGGCAATTTCGACGCTCACGGTTGGCAGAAGAATGGCAATACCGTGAAGGGAATGCAATGGGCACCCGATGTCATCTACAACAAGACGATGAAGAAGTGGTGCATGTACATGAGTCTGAATGGCGACAACTGGTGCTCAAGCATTGTCTGCTTCACAAGCGACAACATCGAGGGACCGTGGAAATATCAGGGTCCGGTGGTGTTCTCAGGTTTCTTTGGTAAATACGCCCACAACTCCTATGCTGCTGCCGAGGATTGGAAGAACACGGATTTTGCAATAGCTACTGGCGAAACCTCTTTGCCACAGCGTTATAATGTGGGTGACAAGTGGGGTTCGTTCTGGCCCAACTGCATAGACCCATGCGTGTTCTACGATGATGATGATAATCTCTGGATGAGCTACGGCTCATGGTCGGGTGGCATTTTCATGCTGAAGCTCGACAAGAGCAACGGTTTGCGCGACTATACTTATACCTTCCCGTATGAGGTGAACGGCAAGGCTGCCACTCCAGGTTCTGCAAGTGCCAACACCACAAGCGACCCTTACTTCGGCAAGAAGATAGCTGGTGGCTACTATGTGTCGGGTGAGGCAAGCTACATCGAGAAGATAGGCTCTCACTATTTCCTCTTCATGAGCTACGGCGGACTGACAAGTACTGGTGGCTATCAGATGCGTGTGTTCCGCTCCGACAATCCTCAAGGACCATACGTCGACTGCAACGGCACATCAGCAATATTCAACCGTTATCTCATGAACTACAGTTCCACCACAGCCGACAACCGTGGCGTGCTGCTCTTTGGCGGCTACAAGTGGGACCCCATGTCGGGTGCTGAGATAGCCCAGGGTCACAACTCTGCCTTCACCGACAAGCAGGGCCGCTCGTTCGTGGTCTATCATTCTCGTTTCAGCAATGGTGGCGAGGGCCATGAGGTGCGTGTTCATCAGCTCTTCCTCAACGATGAGGGTTGGATTATGGCTGCTCCGTTTGAGTTTGACGGCGAGACCATCACCAACAACGATATTGCAACAAAGGCTTCCATCGCTGATAGTGAGATTGCTGGCGACTACCAGTTCCTCCGCCATGAATACGGACAGAACACGGCGGGCAAGGCTTTTGAGATTCCAGTAAATATCCGTCTCAATGCCGACGGCACAATCTCTGGTGCCGAGGAAGGCACTTGGCAGCGCACAGCAGGCACCGACTTCATCAACCTTACCATCGATGGAGTTGTTTATCGTGGAGTGCTTGTTCGTCAGACCATCGACTATACCAACATTCCTGCCATTGCCATCTCTGCCCTGTCTTCGTCAAGTGGCTCTACAACAATGGGTCAGAAGTCTTACACCAAGCAGCAGGAGGTATGGGCTGTCAAGGCTGACGCCAAGGCTGCCATCAAATATACAGTCAATAAGATAGCCCTTCCCTTCGACGACGGTACTGTTCTTGAAGAGGCCCCAATATTGCCTACTGAGGGCAAGCTTGGCACCAACATCTCTTGGACTTCAAGCGATGAGTCGATTCTCACAGCCGACGGCAAGGTGAGAGGTCAGGGCGAAGTGACCATGACTATGACTGTGACAAAGGACAACTATGCATACTCCAAGGACTATACATTTGCTGTTGAGGCTGAAGCCGAGGAAGAATCTCCCGTATACTATCCTGAGTCGATGCAGAAGAACACTTCGGCTACATGGTGGACCAACTTCTCTACCAAGTACTTCACTTTGAAGAAGGGTGGAAAGGCTGAGCTTAAGTTCTACAACTACAGTAACAAGCAGAAAAATTGGAACAACTGGTGTCTTGTGGCTGCCAATGCCGAGCGTGGTGCTGCCGGTTATGCTGAGCATTTCGTGCTTCGCAACGACAACTACGGATGGTTTACCACTGCTGGTGGCAATACTGCCGACAACTCTTCCAATGTCGACTTCACTCTCAGCAGCGACTACAACTGGGATACTTTCGCCGACGACATGAATGGTTCGTTGGTTGACATGAATGTGGAGTTTACCTCAGGCAATGTGGTTAAGATGACTTCAACTATCACTACAACTGCCAAGAAGGTTTACAACTACTCGTTCAGCATGAAGCTCACCGAGAATCAGAGCAGCGTTGTTCTCTTCTTCGTCAACGAAGGCTCTTACATCGACGGTTCAAGCCTTTCTACTGGCATTGATGCTCCGTTCGTCATAACCAAGAAGGCTGAGAGCGACGGCAAGTGGTATAATCTCAACGGTCAGCAGGTTGACAGCTCTTACAAGGGCATCGTTGTGGTTAACGGACGCAAGTTCTTCAACAAGTAATTATATATAATAATGTAGGTACGGCTCTAAGCCGTACCTGCAACAGCTACTCTCAGTATAACAACTATCTCTTATGATTTTCAGCAAATACTTATTAGGAGCAGTGGCGCTTGCCGCTGTCCCCTTCGTAAATATTGCCCATGCTCAAGCGCAGACAACCCCTCTTGCCGTTGACACTCCGATGGTTCACGACCCTGTGATGGCTTTTGAGGACGGTAAGTATTATCTCTACTGCACGGGTCATGGCATTACGCAGATGACTTCTACCGACCGTCGGCATTGGACCATAAAGCCTGATGGTGTGTTGCCCAACAACAAGATTCCGGCATGGACACGCGACAGTGTTCCCGGATTTGAAACCCATATTTGGGCTCCTGATGTGATAAAGTATCGTGGCAAGTGGTATCTCACTTACTCTTGCTCCACATTCGGCAAGAACACATCGGCTATTGGTCTGCTCAGCAACACCTCGCTTGCCAATGCCGACGGATGGAAGGACGAGGGTTGCGTCGTAGCCTCAAAGGGCGACCGTGACAACTGGAACGCCATCGACCCAAACATCATTATCGACAAGAAGGGCAATCCATGGATGACATGGGGCTCGTTCTGGGATGGTATTCAGATGGTTCAGCTCGACCGCACTATGCACGTGAAGCGTGGAGCAAAGCCCGTGACTATAGCTCGCCGTCATGCCGAGGGTGACACTACTGCCGAGCCAAACCCCACATCTCAGTTTGCCGGAACCAACGCCATTGAGGCTCCGTTTATCATGCAGCACGGCGACTATTACTATCTGTTTGTGAGCTGGGACTACTGTTGCCGTGGCTCAAAGAGCAACTATCGTGTGGCTGTGGGCAGAAGCAAGAAGGTGGCTGGTCCTTATCTCGACCGCAACGGTAAGGACATGAGACAAGGTGGTGGCACAATCTTCATTGAAGGCGACAAGCGCGAGTTTGAGGCCGCAGGTCATTGCTCTGCCTATTCTTTCGCCGACGGCGACTGGTTTGTATGTCATGGCTACAGTATACAGAAGAACGGCGCTCCATTGCTCATCCAAAAGAAAATAACGTGGACAGCCGACGGCTGGCCAAGGCTTTAACTTATACAAAGACAGAAATAAGCTTTAACTTATTTCATAACAGAAAAGTATTTTAACGTATAAAAATAATAAAAAAAAGATAATGAAACGTAGCAATATTCTCCTTTCCGCGTTGCTTGCCTCTTCACTCGCAGCCAACGCCCAAGTTAAAATAAATGTTGACGCTTCCAACCCCGGCGTCAAGGTGTCGCCTAATCTATATGGCATCTTCTTTGAGGACATTAACCATGCTGCCGACGGCGGACTCTATGCCGAGCTTATCAGCAACCGTTCTTTCGAGGACAGCGACACGGCTATCCCCACATGGCGCACAGCTGCTGCCAAAGGTGCGACAATCTCCACTCAGCTCGTGAGCAAGGCTCTGCTTAACAACGCTCAGGGCAAGGCTCTGCAAGTGACTGTAGCTGCAACTCCCTCTGCCACAGCCTCTGTCATCAACGAAGGTTTCTGGGGCATCAACTCCGTGCAGGGCAGAACCTACAAGCTATCGTTCTGGGCTATGGGCAAATACAAGGGCGGCATGAAGGCGCGTCTTGTTAGTGCCGACGGCAAGACCGTTTATGCTGAGACTGCTGTTGATGGAGTAATAGGCAAGAAGTGGACTAAGTATTCAGCCGAACTCACAGCCAACGCCAACGACCCCAAGGCGCAGTTTGAGCTTGTGCTCGACGGCAAGGGTACTGTGACCTTGGATGTTGTGAGCCTTTTCCCGCCGACCTTCATGAACCGTCCAAACGGTTTGCGTCCCGACCTCGCCCAGCTTCTCTATAACATCCATCCTAAGTTCGTGCGCTTCCCTGGAGGTTGCTACGTAGAGGGACAGGAGTCGCCCGAGAATGCCTTCCATTGGGAAAAGACCATTGGTCCTATCGAGGAACGTCCTGGTCATAAGAACGTAAACTGGCGCTACCGCACAAGCGACGGTATGGGTTTCGACGAATATCTCCAGCTTGCCGAGGACCTCAATGCAAAGCCTCTCTATGTGGTTAACGTGGGCTTGTGGCATGGTGGCATGACTCCCGTCGACAGCATCCAGCCTTGGATTGACGAGTGTATGAATGCCTTGGAATATGCCAATGGTCCCGTGACTTCCAAATATGGTGCTTTGCGTGCCAAGAACGGTCATCCGGAGCCATACAACATTGAATATCTTGAGATTGGAAACGAGAACAACCAGCCCGACCCTGCCTTGCAGAGCGACCACTACTACGAGCGTTTCAAGAAGTTCAAGGATGCCGTGCTTGCCAAATATCCCAACATGCACCTTATAGGTAACGTGGTGGCTTGGGGCGACGACAATCCTACATGGGACAGCAAGGAGAGCGTGGAACTGCTCGACGAGCACTACTACCGCAATCCGGCTTGGTTTGCCGAGAACTTCCGCAAATATGACAATTACAATCGCAAGGGTTCGGAGATTTATGTGGGCGAATATGCTGTCACACAAGGTTTTGGCAATATGGGTTCGCTTGATGCTGCCCTTGGCGAAGCTGTATATATGATGGGCATCGAGAATAACAGCGACATCGTTACTATGGCCTCTTACGCTCCAATCTTTGCCAATCTCAACGACCGCATGTGGGCTCCCGACATGATTCAGTTCACCTCGGACAAGGTGTTTGGCACACCCTCTTACTATGTGCAGAATGTCATGGCTAATAACGTGGGCACACGTGTGCTCAACGTAAAGCAGGAGAGTCCATATACCTATGGCGAGGCACAAGTGAAGCCTGCCGTATGCCGAGTGGGCATGGGCACATGGGCTACCCAGGCTTCGTTTGAGGACAAGGGTTATACCGACGCCAATGGCAAGGTTCTGCCTATGACTCTTCGGGAACTTCCCACCGATGTGCATGGCGACTGGAAAGCTGAGGGTGGAGTGATAAAGCAGACTTCGAATGGCGAGAGCTGCATCCGTCTGAATCCGGGCGAGATTACCGCTGATGGCTATATATATAAGGTGAGAGCGCGTAAGGACTCGGGCAATGAGGGCTTCATGATCATCTTTAATTATGTAGACGAGAAAAACTACTGCTGGCTCAACCTTGGTGGTTGGAACAACTCCCAGCACGGCATAGAGCAGATTGTGGATGGAGCAAAGGGTCAGGCAGCCACAGTGTCGGGCAAGATAGAGACCGGCCGCTGGTATGACATCGAGCTTAAGGTTGTGGGCGACAGCGTCTACGCAAGTCTCGACGGCAAGCAGGTATTCGCCACAAAGCTTCGTGCCAACACTTTGCCGGGTGTATTCTCTACTGCCACGCTCGATGAGCATACCGGTGAGGTGATTCTTAAGGTTGCTAACACAAGCAGCGAGAACACTACAGCCGACATACGTCTGCAGGGCAAGACCATATCTTCGGGCAAGCTGATTCGCCTCGCCGCAAAGAACGGCAAGGAGGAGAATACTATCGACAACCCGACGAACATCTATCCTACAGAGACATTTGTGACGACTTCTTCGAATGGTACTGTGGTGGAGATTCCGGCAAACTCGCTGAGTATCTTTAGATTGAAATAATAGATATTAGGCGCGTTGCGCTAAAAGTATAAACAGAAAATCGAGAAGCAAGAGTCACAGACTTTAGCTTCTCGATTTTCTTTACTCCTTGTATTCCACTTTCACTACCACAACGCGTATTTTCTGGTCTTCCTTGTCGGTCTTGATTTTTGCGATGTGCCAGTCGCCAGGGAAGAAGATGAGGAAGCGGTCGGGGTGGAGTCCACGAATTTGGTCTTGCTCACATCATAGTTGTAGTTGATGATGTCGGGGCGATAGGGAGCCTTGGGTTTGCTCGTCACGTGGTCGAGCAGTCCGAAACGCTCGTTTCCCTTCACCACATACTGGAAGTCGACATATTGACGGTGGCTTTCGGTGTCGCGCTTCTGCGGGTAAATACGAAAAAAGGCACACCAATAAATGATGTGCCTAATCTCTTAAACTTTTGCGCTATGAAGTGGGTGGTGATGGATTCGAACCACCGAAGGCATAGCCAGCAGATTTACAGTCTGCCCCATTTGGCCACTCTGGTAACCACCCGTTGCTCTTTTAAAGCGGGTGCAAAGGTACGCATTTATTTTTAACTGGCAATATTTTTTGCCAATTATTTTTCAAAAAAACTTACTTTTCGCCTAAAAAAAGCTCTTTTATGGTCTCTCCATTGAGTCTATGCACCTTTAAAAGCCCATTTTCGTAGGTGGCGAACGTTGGTTCGTTGCCGCCTTTAGGGAATGTTATTGAGCCAAGGTTGCATACGACCCCACCATCCTCCGTCTTTTCAAGCTTCCACAGATGTGTGTGTCCATATACGAAGATGTCGTGGGCGAGGGTAGGGCGGTTCTGCTCATTGTACACATGGCCGTGGGTCAGGAACAGCCTTCTTCCGTTGTCTACTACGAGGGCATAGTCGGCCATGATGGGAAACTCCAGCAACATTTGGTCTACCTCGGCATCACAGTTGCCGCGAATGGCAATGATTTGGTCCTTCATAGCGTTAAGTCGCTCAACAATGCCCTTAGGGTCGATGCCCTCTGGGATGCGGTTGCGCGGACCGTAGTTGAGGATGTCGCCAAGGATGCAGAGCATGTCGCAATGCTCGCGGGCGTAGAAGTCGAGCACCTGCTCAAGCGTGGGCAGGCATCCGTGAATATCTGATACGAGTAAATATTTCATTGTGATTTATGGTCGTAAAAAACTTTAATGGTCGTGTGTGATTGACGCATTATATATTAATAATGTATGTTAGTCGTGCAACTCGCGTTCTTCATCGCGCTTGCGCTTCTGCTCGTCAATCAGCTGGAAGTCCTTCTTGCGCAGTACGAATGTCGAGCCAAGATACTTCTCGCGCACGATGCGGTTCTCTGCCAGTTCCTCAGGCTTGCCCTGGAAGAGGATGCGTCCCTCGAAGAGCAGATAGGCGCGATCGGTGATGGTCAGCGTCTCCTGCACGTTGTGGTCGGTGATAAGGATGCCGATGTTGCGGTATTTCAGTCGCCATACCACATGCTGAATCTCCTCAACGGCGATAGGGTCGACACCGGCAAACGGCTCGTCGAGCATTATGAACTTAGGGTCGATGGCAAGGCATCGGGCTATCTCTGTGCGTCGTCGCTCGCCACCCGACAGTTGGTCGCCCTTGTTCTTGCGCACCTTGCCCAGGTTGAAGTCGGCTATCAAACTCTCAAGCTTTTCCAACTGTTCCTTATGCGAGAGTTTGGTCATCTCAAGCACAGCCATGATGTTGTCCTCAACGCTGAGCTTGCGGAACACGCTTGCCTCCTGCGGTAGATATCCGATGCCGGCACGTGCTCGCTTGTATACTGGATAGTCGGTGATGTCCTGTTGGTCAAGGTATATATGTCCGGCGTTTGGCACGATAAGGCCGGTGGTCATATAGAAAGATGTGGTCTTTCCGGCTCCGTTAGGGCCGAGCAAACCTACGATTTCTCCCTGCTTCACGTTTATCGACACATCGTTCACCACTGTGCGCTTGCCGTAGCGTTTCACCAGTCCTTCTGTGCGAAGCACCATGCAATGTGGCTTGTCGTCTATTTCATTTTCGTTCATTTCCTTTCTTTTTTATTATTCTGCAAAGTTACGCTATTTATTTTAAGTTATTATTCGTGACCCTAAAATTAATGTTAAATTCTGCTGAATATATGTTTTGAATTTGTCATTGTCAAATGGTCAAAATCAAAAGATATATACTCTTGTAAGCTTCGAGTTTATCAAAAAAACAAAAAACTCAAACCTAATGCTTAGTTTTTACCTTTTTATTGTTACTTTTGCACATACAAACTAAATCACACAAGATTATGTTGATATTGAAATATTTAAACACGTTGGGGCGATACCTGATACTGATGGGCCGCTCCTTCTCTCGTCCAGAGCGTATGCGCATGTTTATGAAGCAGTATGTCAAGGAGATGTCGGCTCTTGGTGTCGACTCCATAGGCATTGTGCTGCTTATCTCGTTCTTCATAGGAGCCGTTATCTGCATCCAGATGAAGCTCAACATCCAGAGTCCGTGGATGCCGCGCTGGGTGTCGGGCTACACCACACGTGAGATATTGCTGTTGGAGTTTTCTTCGAGTATCATGTGTTTGATTCTTGCCGGAAAGGTGGGCTCCAACATTGCCTCGGAGCTTGGCACAATGCGTGTGACGCAGCAGATTGACGCTCTCGACATCATGGGCGTTAACTCGGCCAACTATCTGATATTGCCGAAGATATTGGGACTCGTCACACTGATGCCGTTCCTCGTCATCTTCTCTTCGGCTACTGGTATTCTTGGTGCCTACGGCACGGCTTACATCGGACATATCCTCTCGCCCGAAGATCTGACGCTTGGTTTGCAGCACTCCTTCAACTCTTGGTTTATGTGGATGAGTATCATCAAGAGCCTTGTGTTTGCCTTCATCATATCGAGCGTGTCGAGCTATTTCGGCTACTCTGTCGAGGGTGGCTCTGTCGAGGTGGGCAAGGCGAGTACAGATGCTGTGGTGTCGTCGAGCGTGCTGATATTGTTCTCCGACGTGTTCCTCACCCAATTACTCAGTTAAAAAAAAAGAATTAATCGTTATGATTGAAATAAAACATCTTTGCAAGTCGTTTGGCGACAAGGAAGTGCTCAAGGACATCAACGCCGTGTTTGAGGACGGCAAGACCAACCTTATCATCGGACAGAGCGGTTCGGGCAAGACGGTGCTCATGAAGAATCTTGTGGGATTGCTTACGCCTACAAGTGGCGAGGTGCTCTACGACGGACGCAACTTTGTGGCTATGGGCAAGAAGGAGAAGGTGCAGATGCGACGTGAAATGGGCATGATTTTCCAGTCGGCTGCCCTCTTCGACTCGCTGTCGGTGCTGGAGAACGTGATGTTTCCGCTTGACATGTTCTCGAATATGACCTATCGCGACCGTGTTCACCGTGCACAGGAATGTCTCGACCGTGTGAATCTTATCGATGCTCAGCATAAGTTTCCTGGCGAGATTTCGGGCGGTATGCAGAAGCGTGTGGCCATAGCCCGCGCCATTGTGCTTAATCCTAAGTATTTGTTCTGCGACGAGCCTAACTCGGGTCTCGACCCTCACACGTCGCTTGTGATTGACGAGCTGCTCTCGTCCATCACCAAGGACTTCGGCATAACCACCATCATCAATACCCATGACATGAACTCGGTGATGGGAATTGGCGACAACATTATCTTCATTTACAAGGGCCATAAGGAGTGGCAGGGTACTAAGAATGATGTGATGGGGGCTACCAACGATAAGCTCAACGACCTTGTGTTTGCCTCGCAGCTGTTCAAGAAGGTGAAAGAGGTGGAAATGCAAAAATTAAACAATCGTCAGTGATTGAAAACACAATATTGATACATGCTAAATTAAAGTTGGTGCATATAAAACCAATATTGATGCACGTCAAAAAGTGTAAGCAGAGCATTGACTTTTATCAAAAAAATACTAACAAGGGGGTAGGATGTTGGTCTATACTCCCTTTTTTTATGTCATTTTGTCTCTAAAGTGTTAAAATATAGGGTTTTAGAAAAGATTTGTAAGGAAAAATTTTGATATGAAATAAAATAGCACTATCTTTGCAGCCATTAAAGTTATCACATATCATCATAACGACCTACTGAGACCATATTGACACAACTTCGCTTGAATGATCAAAATGATTTGAGAGCGGTATATACCTTTAAACAATCACCTAATAATACCTTCTCAAAGAATAAAAACTTATAGTCATCACTTTACTATTAATTGATAGCCACGCCGCAGTAGATGCAGCGTGGTTGTTTTTTTTTATATATATATTACTTTGCCATTTATATTATAATACTTGCCCATTTATATTATAATCTTTGCCCATTTATATTATAATACCTAACGGCTTTGCCAAGACGTACGAAAAAGTGTAATTATTGTTACATTAACGGTAAAAAAATAAGCAAAATTGTTTCATGAAACGTATTTGGTATTAGTTGAACGAAAAGTGCCCTTTGGTTTATTTGATTGTTTGTATCTTTGCATCGTAATCAGAAACAAAGAGGTTACAGAGATACATAAAGGATAAATACATAAGCGGCTTTCAAAGCGTAGAAAGTAGGACTATTGATAATTGTTTTAGTAGATTAGTTAGTAAGTCGTAATAGGTTTGTTTAGTTAGTGAGTTAGTAAGAAGATATCAGGATAACACATAGAACGAGGGGTAGGAAAGAAAAACCTACCCCTCGTATCATATTTTTTTTGTTTATATTCTTATAATTCCTTTTTCAGCCATTCACCAA